>Ga0315556_1000315_pt1 | contig 29041 bp, 25 predicted proteins | sample SalMarSW160310MG_FD_202112 | JGI IMG/M metagenome (GOLD analysis project Ga0315556, IMG submission 202112) | Salt marsh sediment microbial communities from the Plum Island Ecosystem LTER, Massachusetts, United States - Salt Marsh Sediment SW1603-10 ...
CAGGACCTGGAAACCATAGAGGTCAAGGGCAGAGACCTTGCATCAGGTATTCCCAAGATTTTGGCCATTGATTCGGAAGAGATTCGAGTCGCGATTTCCGAGCAGATAGATGCCATCGTAGAGACCGTCAAAATAGCCTTGGAACAAACACCTCCCGAATTGGCCGCCGATATCGTCGACAGGGGAATTGTGCTGACGGGCGGCGGCGCGCTGTTAAAAAATCTGGACAAGCTTTTGAGGGAAGAAACCAGCCTTCCCATAACGATAACCGAGGATCCTTTGCTAACGGTGGCGCTCGGCTCCGGTGCTGCTCTGGATAGCATTGAAATCCTCAAGCAAGTTGTAATCCCATAGTTTTATGTTTTCGAAAAAGATGGTAATGATTGTTGGCGTGATCGCGATGATGGCCGTCAATATCATACTTCTATCTGTTTTCAATCGCCGTTACATTTCTTATTATAGACCCGGACGGATCGCTGTTTCGGTGATTGCCCCTTTTCAGAAGGCTTCCAGTAATTCCATTCGTTTTTTAAGGGACATCTGGCACCATTATTTTTTGTTGGTTCATATTGCAGAAGAAAATGATGCCTTAAAAAAAGCGTTGGACAAATCCTTTGAAAAAAATATCCGGTATAAAGAAATTACACTTTCCAATTCCCGTCTTCGCAGTCTGCTGAATTTTAAGAAGACAATGACCGATCCTGCTCTTTCCGCCGAGGTTATCGGGACGGATCCTTCCCCCTGGTTTAAAACAATTCTCATTGATAAAGGCAAAGAAGACGGCGTGAAAAGAGGTATGGCCGTGGTGGTTCCCAAAGGGATTGCAGGACAGATCACAGAGGTGTCTTCCCATTATTCCAAGGTATTGCTGATCATTGACCCCAACAGCGCCGTCGATGCATTGGTTCAAAACGACAGGTCGCGGGGTATCATCAAAGGAGATGCCGCAGGCGCATTGATTTTCAAGTATGTCTTGCGTAAGCATGATATCTCGGTCGGTGACATCGTTGTGTCATCGGGCCTGGACGGTGTTTTCCCCAAAGGTCTTGTCGTGGGTCAGGTCTCGGGCGTTTTCAAACCCAAGGCAGGGATTTTTCAGGAAGTGACCGTCAGGCCATATGTCGATTTTGAGAAACTTGAAGAGGTTCTCGTGGTTTTAGACCAGAAAAAACATTTTGAGCCTTCGCGATGAAGCACTTTTTGAATATTTGCATCGGCCTGTTTTTGATCGTCATTCAGACGACGGTCATGCCCCATATTCCGGTATTCGAAAGATTCTATGACTTGTTGACGCCCCTTGTCCTTTATTTAAGCATTTTTCGACCCGTTCGCGAAGGCACGGTGATGATACTTGTTTTTGGCTTTTTAATGGACAATATTTCCGGCGGACCCTTTGGACTCTATTTAACGGCCTATTTCTGGCTGTTTTTGAGTGTGCGCTGGGCAATTACTTTTCTTCATGTCGGCGACAGCTTTCTATTGCCGTTTGTGGTTGCCGTCGGTGTATTTATGGAGAACTTGATATTCATTGGCGCCGATGCCATGTTCGAACAGAATTTACAGATCTCTCAAATAATGATAAACACGGTGGTGGTACAGGTTTTATGGGCCGTGTTTACCGGTCCTTTTTTTCTCATGTTGTTTAATTATTTGCATCGACGGTGGGATCGATGGACCAAAAAAATGTTTGCACAAAAAACCTGAAGGCACGAGGACCCCTTTGACTAAGTATTTAAAAACTGCGGATCAGGATTTTTACAAACAGCGATTGGTTCGAATCGCATTTTGTATTGCCGGCGCCTTTTTTATACTTTTTGTTCGCTTGTTTTATCTACAGGTGATTCAAGGCGAGGAACTTCGGCGGCTTTCGGAAAATAATTGTATTCGCCTGCAAAGCACAAATCCATCCAGGGGCTTAATCTATGATCGTAACGGCAATTTGCTGGTGGATAATCGCCCGTCCTTCGATCTGAATATTGTGCTAAAAGATGCAAAGCCTGTGGAAAAGACCGTCGAGAAATTGTCAAAATATATCGGTGTTCCCGAATCCGAACTCATGTCAAAGATCGAAAGCAGCAAAACGGTTTCATCCTATAAACCGATACTTTTGAAAAAAGATATCGGGAGAGATGCTTTGGCAGCCATCGAAGTGCGAAAATTCGATCTTCCCGGCGTTTTTGTCGATGTGAAACCACGCAGGCATTATATCGAGCAAAAGACGGCTGCTCACCTCATCGGATATTTGAGTGAAATAAACCCTGATGAATTGAGTTCAGGGGATTATCCGGGGTACTCGGTAGGCGATTATATCGGAAAATTCGGTGCTGAAAAAACATTTGAGCCATTTTTACAGGGGAAGAGAGGGGGACGACAAGTCGAAGTCAATGTCATGGGGCAAGTGGTCAGGGTTTTGAAAACCGTCGATGCACAGCCGGGGAAAAACATCTATCTGACCATTGATCTCAATGTTCAGAAAACCGCTGAGGCGCTATTAAAAGGCAAAGCAGGCGCCGTGACGGTCATGGACCCGCAAACCGGTCAAATCCTTGCCTTGGCAAGCTCTCCTTCATTTGACCCGAATACATTTGTCGACGGCATGTCTCATGAACAATGGGACGCTCTCGTTTCCAACCCGTTAAGACCCTTGGAAAACAAAGTGGTTCAGGGTGAGTATCCTCCGGGGTCCACCTTTAAGATTGTAACCGCAATGGCCGGGCTCGAGGAGGGGGTTATCGATAAGGATACGACCTTTTTTTGTCCCGGATATTATAAATATGGAAATCGGGTGTACAGATGCTGGAAACATTCCGGACACGGCGACGTCAACGTGATTGAAGCATTGGCCCAATCCTGTGACGTTTTTTTCTATCAGGTCGGGCAAAAGCTGGGGGTCGATCGCCTGGCCATGTATGCTGTGGCTTGCGGTCTGGGATCTCCGACGCGAATCAACCTGGACCACGAAGCAAAAGGGCTTATTCCGTCCTCGCAGTGGAAGAAACGTCGGATGGGTGTCGACTGGCAGGGTGGAGAAACGCTATCGGTGGCCATTGGACAGGGATATGATCTGGCCACCCCACTTCAGATGCTTGCTTTGATATCAGCGGTGGGCAACGGCGGAAAGCTGTATAAACCTTTGATCCTCAAATCCGTCCGCGTGCCGGGAGGGGCGGTCGTTCTTGAAAGCAAACCTCAACTGGTCGGCAAACTTCCCGTGAGCCGGCAAAATTTGGAAATTATAAAAGAAGGCCTGAAGGAGGTCGTCAATAATCCAAAAGGCACCGCGTGGCGGGCGGCCCACATCGAGGGGATTGACATCAGCGGGAAAACCGGTACTTCTCAAATCGTCGGCCGCAGCAATGAGCGTAATGTATCTAAAAAAGAACCGTCGAATCAATTCGAGCCCCATGCATGGTTTGTCGCTTATGCCCCGTCTGATAATCCTAAAATAGCGGTTTCCGTGATAATAGAGCATGGCGGTCACGGATCATCTGCGGCGGCCCCCATTGCAAAGGAGATCATAGAAACCTATCTGGGCCACCCGGAAAATCTCAGCACCGATAAGCGGAAGGTGGCCCGCAAAGAATGATCAGAAGCTATCTCAAAATAGTCTTTTCGTCCGATATCGGCGTTGAGCCCTCGTATCAAGTTCTCGACATACTTGAGTATGCCTGCGGGTTGATTCTCGGCCTCGCCTTGATCTCGAACGAAAATCCTAATTTTGAGACGGCTTCTAATATCATGGAGCAAGTTTGAAATGATCGATCGCCGGTTTGTTAAATATTTTGATTGGGGGTTGCTCGGGCTGACCTTTCTGCTCGCTGTTATAGGGCTTTTGACACTTTACAGCGCAGTGACGTCATCTACGGCGGCCCCGCAGAAAATACTGTATTTCAAACAAATGATCTGGTACTGCATCGGATTGGGCGTCATTGTATTTTCTCTTTTTTTCAATTACAGGTTGTTGGACCGATGGGCACCCGTCATCTATATCGCATGTGTCTGTCTTTTAATATATGTTTTGATATTCGGCAAATATGTTGCAGGGGCGCGGCGCTGGATTGTGTTCGGCCCGGTTTCGATTCAACCGTCGGAACTTGCTAAAATTGCCGTGATCATCATTCTTGCAAGATATTATTCAAGGCTGGCCAATATCGGGGGGTTAAATTTACGGGAACTTTTCACCCCGTTTGTTCTGGCGGTCATTCCGTTTATTCTAATCGTTAAACAACCGGATTTGGGTACGGCTGTTATCGTGCTTTTGATTGCCGGCTCAATGACTGTTTTTGTCAAAATCGAGAGACGTTCACTGCTGTGCATCGTCACTTCTTGCGCGACGGCAGTTCCTTTGGTCTGGTTTTTTTTGAAAGAATATCAGAAGCGGCGGATTCTGACTTTTTTAAACCCGGACCGTGATCCCCTCGGCGCCGGATATCATATCATACAATCCAAAATCGCCATTGGTTCAGGGATGATTTCCGGCAAGGGATTTTTACAAGGCACCCAAAACGCGCTCGCATTTTTGCCGGAGCAACATACGGATTTCATTTTTTCCGTTTTAGCCGAAGAATGGGGATTTATCGGATCGGTTATCCTTTTATGTTTATTCTTGATTTTAATCATCTGGGGGTTGAACATCGCATATCGATGCCGAGAACCCTTTGGCACCATTCTCGCCGTCGGTGCGACGGCAATGATCTTCTGGCAGGTTTTCATCAATATCGCCATGACAATGGGTTTGATGCCCATTGTCGGTGTGACGCTGCCGTTTATCAGTTATGGCGGTTCATCGGTGCTGACCACATTGATCTGTGTCGCACTCTTGATGAACATCAGCATGAGGCGTTTTCCGGGAGAATAATTTCAAGGTAAATTATTAGAAGTGGTTTCAAAACCTTCAATCGGGTTTAAGGTCCCCCGCTAAAACCTGCGGGATAAAAAGGCGGACTGAGGCGGCCGACCGCAGGAATATCGGGAATATTTCGAGGATTGGACGTCTCAGTCCAACACAGAGACTTGTCCGCCTTTGGCTGATTGAGCCCGAGGGGAGGTTTTGAAACCACTTCTAGCCATTGGTAATCTCCTCAAACCCATTAACGCCGTTATTCCACTCGTCAAATTGAGGCTTAAAGCCAAGTGCTTCAAGACCTTTTCGTTATGTTAACTCGGAGGGAGCTATGACAAAGTCAAAAACATCTGATGCGTTAACCATGTTGCTTGGGCCGGGCACCGCCGTTGAAGGAACGATCGAGTTCAAAGATACGGTCCGGCTGGAAGGGAGTGTCAACGGGAAAATTTCCAGTTTCGACGGGACGGTGATCATCGGGGAAACCGCCGAAGTTCAAGGGGATATCATGGTTAACATCGCCATCATAAGAGGCAAGGTTAACGGTAAGATCGAAGCGCGAACGAGAATCGAGATTTACCCGCCGGCACGTATCGAGGGAGATATTCAGTCTCGAGCGGTTTCGATTCAATCCGGCGTTATATTTAATGGAAATTGTTCCATGAAAGCATGAAGATTGCCATCTCGCTGAAATAGGTCGTATGAGAAATAATAAAGCCGGTCGAAAATTAAAAAAAACCTTTGACAACCTCAATGGCTGATGTTATAGACCGCCGAGTTAAAAACATAGGTGGATGGCGCTTTATTCTTAAAAAAATCATTTAATAAGTTAGGGTTGCAGGTTTTTGCGATGGAGGATCCTTATATGAAAATTTCCGGTATAAACCTGAGACATTATGCTGTTTTAGCACTATTTGAAGCGGCGTTGCTTGTATTGTTCGCAGGTGTTGCATTCGGCGCTGGCAGTTCAATATCGGTTATTCCGGATGTGTCGCTTTTTGTTCAAATCGCCAATTTCCTCATTATCATATGGGTATTAAATATCATTTTATACAAACCGATTCGGAATATACTCATTCAGCGAAAGGAAAAAATTACAAGTTTAGAACAGAATATCGAAAAACTCAATGAAGATACGGCAGAAAAAGACGAGGCCTATCTGGCAGGCATCAAAGATGCCAGAGCCAGGGGGTTGAATGAAAAAGAAGTCCTGGTGAAAGCGGGCGCCGAGGAAGAAAAAAGAATTATAGAGCAGATCAACCAAAAGGCACAGGCAAATCTTGCGGAAGTTCGCGAAAATATCACAAAGGAAGCGCAGAATGTTAGAGAATCTCTAAACAAGGAAATCGACACCTTTGCGAACGCCATCAGTGAAAAAATTTTGGGGAGGGCTGTTTAATGAACCTGGGTCGTGAAAGATGGCTTAAAAATAGCGAAAAGCGGCAGATCATCAGAAAAGGATCGATTCTGCTGGTGGTCATGGCAATGCTTTTCTTGTGTTATACCGGAATATCGGCTGCAGCCTCGTCGGAACACGAAACCGAGTCAAAAGGATGGGCGGCGACGGATACGTATAAGGTCATGAATTTTGCAGTGTTGGCCATTGGTCTGTTTCTTCTGTTAAAAAAGCCGGTATCCCAGGCATTAAGTTCCAGAATTAAAGGGATCAAAGATCAACTCGACGAACTTGAAGAAAAGAAAAAGGCGGCGGAAGACCAGTTGGCGGCGTACAATGAAAAATTTTCACATCTGGAACAAGAAGCTGAAAAACTGATCGAGGATTATATTCGACAGGGAAATGAAGCCAAAGCGAGAATTATCGAAGAGGCGAAGCAAGCCGCTGAAAAATTGGAAGAACAGGCCCGCCGCAACATTGAACATGAGTTCAAACGGGCGAAATTGGAACTTCAGCAAGAAGTGCTGGAAAAAGCGCTGCAAAAATCAGAAGAGATCATCGTAAGCAAAATTACGGCCAAGGACCAGGAAAAGCTGGTGGATGAATATTTAGATAAGGTGGTGGCATCGTGAAAAATTTAACCATTGCACGGCGATATGCCAAAGCACTTTTGATTATCGGTAAAGAGGACGGCCAAGCTGAAACCTACGGGAAAGAACTCGATGGATTCGCCAAAATGATATCCGGAGAAAAAGCGCTTGAACAGGCCATCGGCAATCCCCTTTATGGTGCCGCGGGCCGGAAGAAGGTCTTGGAGACGGTTGTGGACAAAGTGGGGATCTCCAAGGTCGTTGCATCATTTCTTCTGTTGCTGTTTGATAAAGGGCGATTTGATTTTCTAAGTGACATCAATGACTTTTATCAGAAGCTGGCAGACGAGCTTAAAGGAGTGTTGCGAGCCAGCCTGGTCTCGGCTTCAGAACTCTCATCCGAGACCGTTGAGAAGATCCGTACAACTCTGTCTAAAAGGACAGGTAAGGATATTATCCTGCAAGTGGAACAGGATCCCGGCCTTGTCGGAGGGATTGTTTCAAGAATAGGAGATCTGGTACTGGACGGTAGCATCAAATCACAATTACTCAATATGAGAGAATCTTTAAAAAGGGGTGAGAGCATATAATGGAACTAAGAGCCGAAGAAATAAGTCAAATCATTAAAGAGCAGATTACGGATTATGACAAGAAAGTAGAGTTGAGTGAAACCGGGACGGTGTTATCCGTGGGTGACGGTATCGCCAGGGTGTATGGTTTAGAGAAAGTCATGGCTCTGGAACTCGTTGAATTCCCGGGCGGCATTCTGGGGCTGGTGTTGAATCTCGAAGAGGATAACGTGGGTGTCGCCATCATGGGCGAAGACATTCATATCAAAGAAGGAGACATCGTTAAGCGCACCGGCAGAATCGCCCAGGTTCCGGTGGGTGAAGCGGTTGTCGGCCGCGTTGTTTCTGCGGTGGGCGAACCGCTGGACGGCAAAGGACCCATCGAAGCCAAAGAATTCAGAAGAGTCGAAATGGTTGCGCCGGGCGTTATCCAGAGAAAGAGCGTTCACGAACCGTGTTACACCGGCCTGAAAGCCATCGATGCGATGACGCCGGTGGGACGGGGGCAGCGTGAATTGATCATCGGCGACCGTCAGATCGGTAAAACTGCTGCTGCCGTGGATGCCATTATCGCTCAAAAGGATACGGACATTTATTGCATTTACGTGGCCTGCGGCCAGAAACAATCGACGGTTGCCCAAGTCCATGCGGTTTTGGAAAAACACGGCGCCATGGAATACACCACCATTGTATCCGCATGCGCCAGTGATCCGGCGACCTTGCAGTATGTTGCGCCGTATGCCGGTTGCGCCATGGGGGAATATTTCAGGGACAACAAACAACACGCCTTGATCATCTATGATGATTTGTCCAAACAGGCCGCAGCATATCGCCAGGTTTCTCTTCTCCTGAGGCGGCCTCCGGGACGTGAAGCTTATCCGGGAGACATTTTCTACAACCACTCTCGTCTGCTTGAGCGTGCCGCGAAACTGAACGATGAACTCGGCGCAGGGTCTTTGACCGCTCTGCCGATTATCGAAACTCAGGCCGGCGACGTTTCCGCCTATATCCCCACCAATGTTATCTCCATTACCGACGGGCAGATATATCTTGAACCCGCCCTCTTTTTTGCCGGTGTTCGGCCGTCCATCAATGTGGGGCTGTCTGTTTCCCGCGTGGGCGGCGCTGCACAGGTGAAGGCCATGAAACAGGTTGCCGGTACACTGCGGCTGGATATGGCGCAATATCGGGAGCTTGAAGCGTTTGCCGCTTTTGGGAGCGATCTCGACAAAGCCACGCAGCGGCAGTTGACCCGTGGCGAGCGACTGGTTGAAATTTTGAAGCAACCTCAGTATCAGCCGCTGCCCATGGAAAAACAGGTGTCGATCCTTTTTGCGGGAACAAAGGGATTTTTGGATAAATATCCGGTGAATGTGCTGGCCAAATACGAGGCGGGACTTTATCCGTTTCTTGAGGACAGATATCCGCAGATTTTTGAAAACCTGAAAGAAACACTCGAGTTCACCGAAGAAATAGAAAAGCAGATGACCGAAGCCCTGACGGCATATGACGCGGAATTCCAGGATACCATTAAATAACCGGGACGACCGTGCATCATCGGCTGAAAGATTGACCAACAATCTCAATAAAATGCGATAAGGGTTAAAGTCTATGGCGACATTAAAGGACGTTAAAACAAAAATATCAGCAGTTAAAAAAACCCAGCAGATCACCAAAGCCATGAACATGGTTGCGGCGTCAAAGCTGCGCGGCGCTCAGACAAGTATGGAGGGGTTTCGCCCCTATTCCGCCAAGTTTGCCGAGGTCCTGGGGAGCCTTGCCGAAAAAGCCGGGGAGGAAACCAACCCTTTGCTGGAGGTTCGTGAAGAAGTGGAAAAGGTACATATTGTTCTATGTACGTCTGATCGCGGTTTATGCGGCGGTTTTAACGCGAACATCATATCAAAAGCAAAAGCGCTAAAAAAGGAAAAAGAAGAACAGGGCATCGATGTGGCATTCACCGTTTTCGGGAAAAAGGGACGCGATTGGTGCCGGAAAAATAAATTTGAAATTGTCAGCGAACACATCGGGGTCGTGGGCGGCAGGTTCGGATTTAATGTGGCGGCCACCAGCGGTCAGAAATTGATCCAGGGGTTTTTAGACAAAACCTATGACGAGGTTTACATCGTTTATTCTGAGTTCATGGGCATGGGCAGGCAGGTTCCGGTGCTCAAACAGGTGCTTCCGATACTCCCCATAACGCCGGCCGAGGAAGCGGCCGAAACAGAAGAAACACCGTATCTCGCCGAACATATTTGCGAACCCTCCCCCCAGGAACTGTTGGGAGAGTTGCTTCCGAAAAATGTATATGTACAGTTGTACAGCGCCTTGCTGGAAACGTCCACCAGTGAACATGCCGCCAGAATGGCTGCCATGGATAATGCCACCAAGGCCTGTAAAGATATGATTGAAAATCTCACGCTGGTATATAACAAGGCTCGACAGGCGGCAATTACCGCGGAGTTGATGGATATCGTCGGCGGTGCCGAAGCGCTTAAAGGCTAATACGCACAAATTGGACAAAAAGACCATTTATGAATGGACACTTAATAAAATAAAATACCGCATTTCAACAGGAGGTCTTTAGATGGGAGAAAATATAGGAAAGATTACTCAGGTTATGGGGCCCGTCGTCGACGTGGAGTTTGAGCAGGGAAATCTGCCGTCCATTTATACGGCACTGGCCATTTCGAACCCTGCCATCAACGATGAGCCGGACAACCTGATCGTGGAGGTTGCGCAGCACCTGGGTGATAATGTGGTTCGCACCATCGCCATGGATGTCACCGACGGTCTGGTTCGAGGACAGAAAGTAAAAGATACCGGAAATGATATCATGATGCCGGTGGGCGAGGCCGGCCTGGGCCGGGTTCTCAACGTTGTGGGGCGTCCGGTTGACGGACTCGGACCGGTGAGTCAGGAAAAAATGATGCCGATACACAGGCAAGCGCCCAAATTTATCGAACAGGACGTAACGGTTCGTGTTCTTGAAACCGGTGTCAAGGTCATCGATCTGCTGGTGCCTTTTCCAAGAGGCGGCAAGATGGGGATGTTCGGGGGCGCCGGTGTCGGTAAAACCGTTATTATGATGGAAATGGTTCACAATATTGCCATGCAGCACGGCGGTATCTCCGTGTTTGCCGGTGTGGGTGAGCGTACGCGCGAGGGGAACGACCTTTACCACGAAATGAAAGATTCCGGGGTTCTTCCCAAAGCGGCTTTGATTTACGGTCAGATGACGGAACCGCCGGGCGCCAGAGCCCGAGTTGCCCTTTCCGCGCTGACGGCGGCGGAATATTTCCGTGATGTAGAAGGTCAGGATGTTTTGATTTTTATCGATAATATCTTTCGTTTCACCCAGGCGGGTTCGGAAGTTTCAGCCCTTTTGGGACGCATGCCCTCTGCTGTGGGGTACCAGCCGACGCTGGCCGTAGACCTTGGCGAACTCCAGGAACGGATTACATCCACAGACAAAGGTTCAATTACGGCAGTCCAATGTGTGTATGTGCCGGCGGACGACTTGACAGACCCGGCCCCTGCAACCACATTTGCCCATCTGGACGGGACGGTGGTTTTGTCGCGTCAGATTGCCGAACTCGGCATCTATCCCGCAGTGGATCCTCTGGATTCGACGTCGAGAATTCTGGATGCCGCTTATATCGGAGATGAACATTATCAGACGGCTCGACAGGTCCAGCAGATCCTCCAGAAATATAAAGAACTGCAGGATATTATTGCTATTTTGGGTATGGAAGAATTGTCCGACGAAGATAAAATTACCGTGTCGAGGGCGCGTAAAATTCAACGGTTCTTATCCCAGCCGTTCCACGTGGCCGAAGCGTTCACCGGAACCAAGGGATGTTATGTAAAGATCGAAGATACGGTTCGGGCGTTCAGGGAGATCTGTGACGGAAAACATGATGATATCCCGGAGCAGGCATTTTATATGGCGGGCGGTATCGAGGAAGTTGTCGAAAAAGCCCAAAAAATGGCTGAGGCCGCATAACGTTAAAAATATAAGGGTATAATATGGCGGGAAATATTAAACTAGAAGTTGTTACCCCTGAAAAATATGTCGTTGACGAGGAGGTTCAGATAGCGGTGGCTCCCGGCAGCCTCGGTGAATTTGGTGTGCTGATCGGCCATACGCCTTTCCTGACCACCTTAAAGACCGGCGTCATGCATTATACGGATGCCAAAGGCGCTGAAAAATTTGTGTTTGTCAGCGGCGGGTTTGCCGAAGCATTGCCGGATAAAGTGACGGTGCTGGCAGAGTCGGCTGAAAGGCGAAAAGATATTGATGTTGAACGTGCCAAGGCGGCCATGGAGCGTGCCCAGGAACGTTTGGCCCAAAGCCAGTCCGAGGATATCGATTTCAACCGGGCAAAAGCGGCTCTGGAAAGAGCACTGCATCGAATAAGGATCGCGGAAACCAGCAGATAGACGTTTTGTATTTTAATGAATATTGAGAGCTTGGTCTAGAGCGGTTTTAGAAAACGAAAAAAAGAAGCTTATTGTCTGAAAGGGTAGACCCAACTAAGGTTTACCCTTTTTTATTCAAGGAAATGATATGAAAGATGTCAAAAATGAAGTGGCGGTCATCATACTCGGCGCTGGTTTGGGAACCCGAATGAAATCGGATAAGGCCAAAGTTCTGCACGAGATTTTACAAAAACCTATGGTTTTGTATGTTGCGGAAACGGCCCGGAAAATTGCGGGGAACAACGTGATTCTTGTTATCGGCCATCAGGCGAAAAAAGTTCGCCAAGTCGTATCTGAAAAGGTTGACGTTCTTTTTGCCCTGCAAAAAGAACAACTTGGAACAGGACATGCGGTGTTGTGCGCACTTCCTTATATTCCAAGTCATGTTGATGAAGTGATCATTTTATGTGGTGATGTACCGCTGCTGACCGAAAATACACTGATACGCCTTTATGATGACCATGTAAGCGCCGGACGGGATGTCTCCCTTTTGGCTGTTGAAATAGAAAATCCAAAAGGATATGGAAGATTGTTGATTAATGAAAACAGAGAGTTAACCGGTATTGTCGAAGAGTCGGATGCAACCGACGAACAGCGGAGGGTTAAATTAATTAACACCGGTATCTATTGCATTAAAAAGGAATTTTTATTTGATTCATTAAATGAAATTAAATCGGACAATGTAAAAGGCGAATTTTACCTGACGGATATCGTTGAAATCGGCTACCGGAATAAAAAGGTTATGGGCGTTTTGGTGGGTGACGATTGGAAAGAAACCGTGGGTGTTAACACCATACGGGATTTGCAGACTGCTGAAGGCATCATGCGCAACCGGATGAGGAATATATCTTGACTTTAAACTGAATAAAAGATTATAATCTTTTTTACTTAAAAATGAGGTGTGGGATTGGATAACGAATTCATTTTAAAACAATTTGAAGAAATTGAAACAAAAGTTGAAAATCTAATCAATGTTTGCAGGTCGTTTGAAACGACGAATTTAGAACTTAAAAATAAGATTGAGAGGTTAGAGGGAGAACTTCAAGGTAAGGTTGAGGCGGAGAGCAATTATACTGAAGAAAGAGCCTTGATTCGGTCAAAGATCGATAGCCTTTTGGAAAAGCTTGAAGATATTACAGATGCGGGTTAATGACCAGAAGGGGCGATTTTAAAAAAGGTTGAAAAATTATACTTGGAACAACTCGTTACAATAGAGCTTTTTGGACAACCGTATACGTTTAAGGCGGAAGCGGGTGTGAGCAACGCAAAAGAAGTTGCCAATCATCTGGTCGAAGAAGTGACCCGGCTTGAGCCCCAGCATTCGAGCAAATCTTCTGTCAATAAGCTTGCGACCTTGATATTAGCTGCGCTTAATATTGCCAATGAAAATATTAAACTAAAAGAGAGTTATTCAGATTTATTGAAAGATATTTCCAAAAGATCGACAAATTTGATAAATTTACTCGATGAAGCGGTTAATGGTTAAAGCTTATTAACTAGTAAATCCTGTGTTGCGGTGGTTGTTTGATTTCCCGGTTCTCATAATTTTTTAATGGCGCCCGAAAATGGCGGATAATGGTATCTTCTGTGATCTTTCCAGGATCGATAAGACCTTGAAGGTATTTGAGCTGTTTCAAACAATTATGTGGCCCCTGCCGTGTTTGTGATTGGAAGATGTACTTTGACCCAACACTCCATAATAGGGAGCTTTCTCTGATTTTGGTGTGCCGTTCCGTTTATACGGAAAAGCCTAAAAAAATTACGAGGCGCCCACTTATTTTTTATGGATCAAAGACCTCCCAACACGGCATTGTGGCAGGGGTCCTGTTCAACTCAAATTGAAAAAAGAGCAGGTTATAAAAAGATTTATCGGATTCATGCAACGAATCGTTTATTTTTAAGCATGTTGGATATCTGAAAAAGGACGTTTCAGAAACACTGCTTGAAAACCTTGCCCTTTTCCTCCTGAATATCTCATTCCAATCCAATTCAAAACAAAATTTTAACAGACGTTTCGCATAGCGGATAATTTCGTTTCGATCTGGTATTGATTGTATGGTTGCATACGCTGCCTTAGCAGCATTGATAACGTATTGATTTGCTGATAATAAATTCGTAACATATCGGATCTGTTCAGGGTTTGGCGTTTGGTATTCGGCGTTTTTGCAAATAATGCCACCGGATATATCGGATCATTGGATCGCCGGCTACCAAACGCCAAATATAAATAATTCCGGGGAGAAAGATAATGAATGAATATCATCTGTTAATAGGCATTATCGCATTTATTGTGGGTTTTGCAATTGCCTTCTGGGTTAAGGGACTCATCGTATCTCAGAAAGTTAAAGCCGCTGAAAAAGAAACGTCACGAATACTGGAGGATGCCAAACGGAGATCGGAAACACTCATTAAAGAAGCCAAGCTGGAGGTTAAAGACAGACTTTTCAAAATGAAAAGCGAGTTTGATGCGGAGACCAAAGATACTCGATCTGAACTAAAGAACAGAGAGAGGCGGTTGATGCAAAAAGAAGAACATATCGATCGCAAGACCGAACAGTTCGAACAGCGAGAACGTGAGCTGTCGCGAAAAGAAAAAAAGGTTATCCAAAAAGAGGAAAAAGTCGGGTGGCAGGAAAAACAATATCAAGAACTGATTGCTGAACAAAAACAACAGCTCGAAAAAATTTCAGGTTTAACCGCGGAGCAGGCAAAAGAACTCCTGATCCGGGCAATGGAGAATGAAGCGCGTTATGAAGGCGCCAAGATTATTAAAAGGATAGAGAACGAAACAAAAGAGCAGGCAGACAAAAAAGCCACGGAGATCATGGCCACCGCCATACAAAGATACGCTGGTGATTTCGTCGCCGAGCGGACGGTCTCGGTGGTTGAACTCCCGAACGATGAAATGAAAGGGCGGATTATCGGCAGAGAAGGCCGGAATATCCGCGCGCTTGAAGCGGCGACCGGGATTGATCTGATTATCGACGATACACCTGAGGCGGTGATTCTATCAGGGTTTAATCCGGTACGGCGTGAAGTCGCCAGGCTGTCTTTGATGCGGTTGATAGCGGATGGTCGGATTCATCCGGCTCGTATCGAAGATATTGTCAAAAAAGTCGGAAAAGAAGTGGATATAACCATTAAAGAATCCGGGGAACAGGCGGCATTCGATCTTGGGGTTCACGGCATCCATAATGAACTGATTAAATATATCGGACGGTTAAAATTTCGAACCAGTTATGCCCAGAACGTCCTGCAGCATTCGGTTGAGGTGGGCGTCTTGGCTGGAATCATGGCATCTGAATTGGGTCTCAACACCAAGCTGGCGAGACGCATGGGCTTGTTACATGATATCGGCAAGGCTATCGATCATGAAGTTGAGGGTCAACATGCCGTCATCGGTGCTAAACTGGCAAAAAAATTCGGCGAAACACCCATGGTCGAGCATGCGATTGCGGCCCATCATGAAGATACGCCGCCCAACTCTGTTTATGATTTATTGATTCAGGCGGCAGACGCATTATCCGGCGCGAGGCCGGGAGCTCGTAAAGAACTTCTTGAAAATTATATAAAAAGATTGGAAGATCTTGAGAATATCGCCCATTCGTTTAAAGGCGTTAAAAACGCCTATGCCATTCAAGCCGGAAGAGAGTTGAGGGTTATTGTAGAAAGCGGAATTATATCTGATGAAGACGCAACCCTGATCAGCAGAGATGTGGCTAAAAAAATAGAAGAGTCGTTAACATTCCCGGGGCAGATTAAGGTTACGGTGATTCGGGAGACCCGGGCTGTAGAGTACGCCAACAAATAAGAGGCCTTTGCGAAAAGTCCTCTTTTGCCCAATTTTTGTGTCAGGCTCAGATTTCAATCCTCGAAATACTCAAAGTATTCCTGCGGTTAAAATCTTCGTCTTCCTTGAACTTGAACAAAATTGAACATTTCGCAAAGGCCTCTATTTTGGAGATTTCATTTTATTTTTGATAGGGTTAAAAATATTTATTGGCTGAGACTGTTGGATTGAAATTTTAAGGCAAATCAAATCGAGGGTTACCGTATGGCGAATTTACTTGATGTGCTTCGAGAACGGGGATTTATCGAGCAGACCACCCATGAGGCGGAATTAAAGGCGTATCTCGAAACCGGGAAGGCGACGTGTTATATCGGGTTTGATCCCACGGCATCCAGCCTTCATGTGGGAAGCCTTGTCCCGATAATGTCGCTGGCTCATATGCAGCGGCATGGGCATCGTCCCATCGCGCTTGTGGGCGGCGGAACAGGCCTTGTCGGGGATCCGAGCGGGAAGACGGAGATGCGGAAACTGCTGACGCCGGAAATGGTGGATCAAAACGCGATGGGGATTAAAAATCAGCTTTCCCGTTTTCTTGATTTCAAAGAGGACAAGGCATTGATGCTGAATAATGCCGATTGGTTGACCAAGCTCGAATATATTCCTTTCTTAAGAGATTTTGGGAGGCATTTTTCTGTTAATCGTATGATAAAGGCTGAAAGCTATAAAATCCGTTTGGAATCCGACGAGGGCTTAAACTTTATTGAGTTTAATTATATGCTTTTGCAGGCCTATGATTTTTTGGAGCTTTTTGATCAATACGGGTGCCGGTTACAAATGGGGGGCAGCGATCAATGGGGAAATATCGTGGCCGGAATTGAGCTGGTCAGGAAAATTCGTCAGGAAACGGTTTTCGGTATCACGTTTCCTTTGATCACCACAAGCAGCGGCGCCAAGATGGGCAAAACAGCCGATGGCGCGGTATGGCTCGATCCGAATAAAACATCACCTTATGATTATTATCAATACTGGATTAACACCGATGACAGAGATGTCGCCAGATTCATGGCGCTTTTTACATTTTTACCCATGGAAGAAATCCGAACCCTGGGCAAATTCAGCGGGGAAGCGTTGAACAGCGCCAAGGCGGTTCTGGCTTTTGAAGCCACGCAGATTGCGCACGGCAGGGAAGAAGCCCTCAAAGCGTATTTCGCGGCACAGCGCATGTTCGGTTCCCGCGTTGTGCCTGAAGACATTATGCCGTCAAGTTCGATAATCCGGAATGGTTCTGAAAGTGATAATTCTTTAGAGACGGGGGACCTTTCTTCATTGGACTCGGAAAAATTGGCGATGGAAGCCCTGGATTCGATACCCCATTCAGATATCGAAGAAGACCGCTTCAAAGACGGTATCCCGGCTTTCAAGCTGTATCACCATGTCGGTTTGACGACCTCGGGAACCGCTGCAAGAAAACTTATCGAACAGGGCGGCGCATATATTAACGGCCGGCGCGTACCATCCTTTGATTACCTGTTAACTGTTAACGATATCGTTGACTTGGAGATCGTCTTGAGAGCAGGTAAAAAGCGGTATCATAAACTCAAAATAAAAAAAAATAATGCTTGACAAAGACGGGGATCAGATCTAAAAAGGACGATTCTATCAACTTGGATGGACCCGAAAGTTTCGGGAATATTTTTTAAGTTATGAAGCAAAAAGGTATTGACAAAACAGATCGCTTTCATATAATAAAAGTTCCGGACTGTTTCTTTGACAGTTTGGATGATACCACAAAATGCAAATATTTTTTTGCGGCTTCGTTGATCTTTGAAAACTAAATAGTGACAGCTTGTGAGTTAGGTCTCGTAGTTAATTCATTGCATCTGTTTCCAATCGGATGCAATTTACGGTTTAATTGGAGAGTTTGATCCTGGCTCAGAATGAACGCTGGCGGCGTGCTTAACACATGCAAGTCGTACGAGAACTCTTTAGCTTGCTAAAGATAGTAAAGTGGCGCACGGGTGAGTAACGCGTGGGTAATCTACCTCCGAATCGGGGATAACCCGCCGAAAGGCGAGCTAATACCGGATGATATCTTTAAGACTTCGGTTTTAAAGATCAAAGATGGTCTCTACATGTAAGCTATTGTTTGGAGATGAGCCCGCGTACCATTAGCTTGTTGGTAGGGTAACGGCCTACCAAGGCCGCGATGGTTAGCTGGTCTGAGAGGATGATCAGCCACACTGGAACTGACACACGGTCCAGACTCCTACGGGAGGCAGCAGTGAGGAATTTTGCGCAATGGGGGAAACCCTGACGCAGCAACGCCGCGTGAGTGATGAAGGCTTTCGGGTCGTAAAACTCTGTCAAGTGGGAAGAACCTGTTGGATGTTAATATCATTCAACACTGACGGTACCACTAAAGGAAGCACCGGCTAACTCCGTGCCAGCAGCCGCGGTAATACGGGGGGTGCAAGCGTTATTCGGAATTATTGGGCGTAAAGGGCGCGTAGGCGGTCTTTAATGTCAGATGTGAAAGCCCGGGGCTCAACCCCGGAAGTGCATTTGAAACTTAGGGACTTGAGTATGGGAGAGGGAAGTGGAATTCCTGGTGTAGCGGTGAAATGCGTAGATATCAGGAGGAACACCAGTGGCGAAGGCGACTTCCTGGACCAATACTGACGCTGAGGCGCGAAGGCGTGGGGAGCAAACAGGATTAGATACCCTGGTAGTCCACGCAGTAAACGGTGAACACTAGGTGTAGCGGGTATTGACCCCTGCTGTGCCGCAGCTAACGCATTAAGTGTTCCGCCTGGGGAGTACGATCGCAAGATTAAAACTCAAAGGAATTGACGGGGGCCCGCACAAGCGGTGGAGCATGTGGTTTAATTCGACGCAACGCGAAGAACCTTACCTGGGTTTGACATCCCGAGAAGTCATTCGAAAGATTGATGTGCCCTTCGGGGAACTCGGTGACAGGTGCTGCATGGCTGTCGTCAGCTCGTGTCGTGAGATGTTGGGTTAAGTCCCGCAACGAGCGCAACCCTTGTCTTTAGTTACCAGCAATTCGGTTGGGAACTCTAGAGATACTGCCCCGGTTAACGGGGAGGAAGGTGGGGATGACGTCAAGTCCTCATGGCCTTTATGCCCAGGGCTACACACGTGCTACAATGGGCTGTACAAAGGGTCGCGACCCCGCAAGGGTGAGCTAATCCCATAAAGCAGCTCTTAGTTCGGATTGGAGTCTGCAACTCGACTCCATGAAGCTGGAATCGCTAGTAATCGCGGATCAGCATGCCGCGGTGAATACGTTCCCGGGCCTTGTACACACCGCCCGTCACACCATGAGAGTTGGCTGTACCAGAAGTTGTTGGGCTAACTCCACATTAGTGGAGAGGCAGGCACCTAAGGTATGGTTGGCGATTAGGGTGAAGTCGTAACAAGGTAGCCGTTGGGGAACCAGCGGCTGGATCACCTCCTTTCTAAGGATGACAATCTTTGAGAAAGATCAATACAACCGACTCATTTGTCACTATTTAGTTTTGAGAGATCAAGAAGTGCTCTCTAACATGAAAAAGAATGATGGCTCGGTCATCTTCCGATGCTGGCGGGAGCCTTGGCAACGGACAAAGGGCCTGTAGCTCAGTTCGGTTAGAGCGCACGCCTGATAAGCGTGAGGTCGATGGTTCAACTCCATCCAGGCCCACCATATTGTAATTGTATTGGGGGTGTAGCTCAGCTGGGAGAGCGCCTGCCTTGCACGCAGGAGGTCATCGGTTCGAACCCGTTCACCTCCACCACGACCGAGGAAAATGGAGATGAAGGGGGCTGTAAGTTAATCAGCCAGAGCGTCCCGCTTTTCAGGCGGGAAGGTCATCGGCTCGAACCCGTTACTTTCATCAGTTAAAAGCTCAAAGCTGAAAGCTCAAAGGTTTAAATCCATTAGTTATATTAGCTTTCAGCTTTGAGCTTTGAGCTCGGGGCGAAAGTCCCATATGTTCTTTGACAATTTGGACAAGAGTACACATTAATGTTCAGCATGATTGTGTCAATTGTTTTGTGGCCAAGCTATTAAGGGCAAACGGTGGATGCCTTGGCGTCAAGAGGCGACGAAAGACGTGGTAAGCTGCGATAAGCTTCGGGGAGCTGCTAAACAAGCTTTGATCCGGAGATTTCTGAATGGGGAAACCCGTTTCGTGTAATGACGAGACATCTGTAGCTGAATACATAGGCTTCAGAGGCGAACGAGGTGAACTGAAACATCTTAGTAACCTCAGGAAAAGAAAACAAGAGTGATTTCCATAGTAGCGGCGAGCGAACTGGAAATAGCCCAAACCGAGTATATGTTAAAGCCCGGAAGCGTTGTATACTCGGGGTCGTGGGGATTGATCGGACGGAGTCCGGCTCTGTCGGGAAGTTACAAATCTGATGTATAATTGAAGAGCCTGGAAAGGCTCACCATAGAAGGTGACAGTCCTGTAAATAAAATCCATCAGACTTCCTGGATCGATTCCCCAAGTACCGCGGGACACGAGGAACCCTGCGGGAATTTGGGAGGACCATCTCCTAAGGCTAAATACTCCTTGACGACCGATAGTGAACCAGTACCGTGAGGGAAAGGTGAAAAGTACTCCGGTGAGGAGAGTGAAATAGTACCTGAAACCGTTTGCTTACAAGCAGTGGGAGGGCTATGAATATTGATCAAGCTGGTCTTATCATTATTCAGCCTGACCGCGTGCCTTTTGCATAATGAGTCAGTGAGTTACTTTACGTAGCAAGGTTAAGCCGTGAGGTGTAGCCGGAGCGAAAGCAAGTCTGAATAGGGCGATTGAGTTGCGTAGAGTAGACCCGAAACCAAGTGATCTATCCATGGCCAGAGTGAAGCGCAAGTAAAATTGCGTGAAGGCTCGAACCGTTGTAGGTTGAAAACTGCTCGGATGAGCTGTGGATAGGGGTGAAAGGCCAAACAAACTTGGAAATAGCTGGTTCTCCCCGAAATATATTTAGGTATAGCCTTGCAAATTAAGTGATGGGGGTAGAGCACTGGATGGGCTAGGGGTCCTACCAGATTACCAAACCTAACCAAACTCCGAATACCATCAACTTTTATTGCAGGAGTCAGACTACGGGAGCTAAGTTCCGTGGTCGAGAGGGAAACAGCCCAGATCGCCAGCTAAGGTCCCTAAATATGTGCTAAGTGGGAAAGGATGTGGAAATGCACAGACAACCAGGAGGTTGGCTTAGAAGCAGCCATCCTTTAAAGAAAGCGTAATAGCTCACTGGTCGAGTGAGTCTGCGCCGAAAATGTAACGGGGCTCAAGCACATTACCGAAGCTGCGGGATGACATCCTTGGATGCCATCGGTAGGGGAGCATTCTGTCAGGCCTGAAGGTCGACCGTAAGGACGGCTGGACTTGACTGAAGAGACCATGCTGACATGAGTAACGATAAAGCGGGTGAAAAACCCGCTCGCCGAAAACCTAAGGTTTCCTGAGTAAAGCTAATCTGCTCAGGGTTAGTCGATCCCTAAGCCGAGGCCGAAAGGCGTAGGTAATGGAAAACAGGTTAATATTCCTGTACCACCCGGTTATCGATGCTCCTTCGGGAGCGAGAGAGATTGGGGGGACGCAGAAGGGTAGGTCATCCATCTGTTGGATTAGGTGGTTCAAGCTCGTAGGCAGAAAGGACAGGCAAATCCGTCCTTTTATTTAAATGCTGAGAAGCGATGAGGAGAGACTTTGTCTCATAAACTGATTGATCCCACACTGACAAGAAAAGCCTCTATCGAGATAGCTAGGTGATCGTACCGCAAACCGACACAGGTAGGTAGGGAGAGAATCCCAAGGCGCTTGAGAGAACCCTGGTTAAGGAACTCGGCAAATTAACACCGTAACTTAGGGAAAAGGTGTGCCCTCGTTAGGTGAAGCGTTTTACATGTGGAGCTGAAGGGGGCCGCAGAGAAATGGCGGTAGCGACTGTTTACTAAAAACATAGGACTCTGCTAAGTCGCAAGACGATGTATAGGGTCTGACGCCTGCCCGGTGCTGGAAGGTTAAGGGGACTTGTTATCCTGATTCGTCGGGAGAAGCTTTGAACCGAAGCCCCAGTAAACGGCGGCCGTAACTATAACGGTCCTAAGGTAGCGAAATTCCTTGTCGGGTAAGTTCCGACCTGCACGAATGGCGTAACGACTTCCGCACTGTCTCAACCAGGGACTCAGTGAAATTGTATTGGCGGTGAAGATGCCGTCTACCCGCGAAAAGACGGAAAGACCCCGGCACCTTTACTACAGCTTGATATTGAATTTTGAAATAGCATGTGTAGGATAGGTGGGAGGCTTTGAAGTTCCGACGCAAGTCGGGATGGAGCCACCCTTGAAATACCACCCTTGTTATTTTAAGGTTCTAACTTCGACCCGTTATCCGGGCGAAGGACAGTGTCTGGTGGGTAGTTTGACTGGGGCGGTCGCCTCCCAAAGAGTAACGGAGGCGCGCGAAGGTTCCCTCAGGCTGATTGGAAACCAGCCGTGGAGTGTAAAGGCATAAGGGAGCTTGACTGCGAGAGATACAGCTCAAGCAGGTACGAAAGTAGGTCTTAGTGATCCGGCGGTCCCGCATGGAAGGGCCGTCGCTCAACGGATAAAAGGTACGCCGGGGATAACAGGCTTATCGCCCCCAAGAGTTCACATCGACGGGGCGGTTTGGCACCTCGATGTCGGCTCATCACATCCTGGGGCTGGAGCAGGTCCCAAGGGTTCGGCTGTTCGCCGATTAAAGTGGTACGTGAGCTGGGTTTAAAACGTCGTGAGACAGTTTGGTCCCTATCTTTCGTGGGCGTAGGATATTTGAGAGGAGCTGTTCCTAGTACGAGAGGACCGGAATGGACGAACCAATGGTGTTCCAGTTGTCGCGCCAGCGGCATTGCTGGGTAGCTAAGTTCGGAATGGATAACCGCTGAAAGCATCTAAGCGGGAAGCCAACCTCAAGATAAGATATCCCTTTCCCGTGGAGACACGGGAGCTGAAGACCCCTTGTAGACGACAAGGTTGATAGGCCGGATGTGTAAGTGCGGCAACGTATTTAGCTTACCGGTACTAATCGGTCGTGAGGCTTGGCCACAAAACAATTCACACAATCTTTTCGAACATTTTTATGTATTCGCGTCCAAATTGTTATATCACTGAAAGTCAAACGTTTTTTCGGTGGCAATAGCAAAGAGGCAACACCCGTTCCCATTCCGAACACGGAAGTTAAGCTCTTTTGCGCCGATGGTACTGCTCGGGAAGCTGAGTGGGAGAGTAGGACGCCGCCGAAAATCTTTATATATCCCGGAATCATCATCTGATGGTTCCGGGTTTTTTTTGGGATTACGACTATTTCCCGATTCCTCCCATACCCAGACCGGAAATGATCCTGTCGAGGAAAACCGTGTATACCAGGGCCACGGGAATGCTTGCCAGGAGCGCTCCGGCCATTAATGATCCCCAGTAAAAAACGTCGCCCCTCACAAGTTCCGTCGTGAGTCCGATACCGATGGTCTTCTTGGCGGAATCTTGGATAAAGGCAAGCGCGTAAATGTAGTCATTGGCCACCAGGGTGAACGCAAAAACAACGACGCTGATGATTCCGGGGACGGCAAGGGGGAGGAGCACCCTGAAAAAAGCGCCTAACCTGCTGCAGCCGTCGATCAGGGCCTGCTCTTCGATGTCTTTGGGAATGGACTTGAAAAAGGTCATCAGCAGCCACGTGCAGAAAGGAATGGTAAAGGTGGGATAGACCAGCACGAGCGACCAGAGGGAATTTTGCAGATTCAAAATCGATACAATCCGGGACAATGGGATGAACAGCAATGTCGGCGGCACCAGGTAGGTCAGGAATATTCCGATCCCCACGGTGTCTCCCCACCGATCGGCCATTCGGGCAAGACTGAACGCTGCCGGAACAGCGAAGAGAACGGTGATGGCGACGACTGCGAGACCCACCAGCAGGGTGTTCATGAGAAACGTGGTGAACAGGGTCTGGTCAAAGAGGAGCTTCAGGTGGGCCAGTGTCGGCGGTTCAGTGAAAAAGAACGGGTTATTGTTCGGATTGAAAAGGTCGTGGCTCCGCTTGAACATGGTGATGAGCATGATGTAAAAAGGACCTGCTGCAAAAATGACAAAAAACACCAGTCCGCCGTAAAAGCCCGCTCGATGATATATCTTTTTCAACATGTTATACCCTTTAGAACGATCATAAGACGACCGCCTTTTTTGCCAGTTTCAATACAAAGATCGCCAGGGCCGCCATCACCGGAAAGAAGAAAATTGCAATGGCAGCCCCCTGGGCCAGGTCGCCGCCTTCGATGCCCTGCAGAAAAGAGAGACTCGCGAGTACCTGGGTGGTGTTTGGTGGCGGCCCGCCTCTGGTCAGGACCCAGACAACGGTCATGTCGGTAAAGGTGAAGAAGGTTGCAAACAGGACCGTCACACCGATCACCGGGAAAAGCAGCGGGAGCGTGATGTGAAAGAGGCGCCGGAAGTAACCCGCCCCGTCTATCTGAGCCGCTTCATGAATTTCTTTCGGGATGGCATTCATGCCCGCGATGAGAATGACCGCCCCGAGCGGAACAAGACGCCACACCTGTACAAAAATGACGGACGCCATGGCGAGATCAGGCCGTCCGAGCCAGTAGAGGTTGCTGGCCGGTCCGAATAAATCTCCGGGTTTTCCCAGCAATCCCATTGCCCGAAAAAGCCAGTCTACCGGGCTGAACACGGAATCGAGAAACCAGAGATAGCCGATGGCGCCCAGAGCGATCGGTGCCGTCCAGGGCATTAGAACGAGAAACCGAACGAGCCATTTGCCGTGAAAGTCGCGCATCAGCAATTCTGCCAGGATGTGTGCGAGGACAAGCACGAGCCCGACGGATACGATGGTGAAAAAGAACGTGTTGAACAGTGATGTTCGAAAGGTCGGATTCCTGATAAGATCGGCAAAATTTTGCAGGCCTATGATCTTAAAATGAGGGTTTCCCACGGTCACATTGCTGATGCTGTAGACAAAGGACATCACAAATGGAAACCCTACGAACAGGACGATATAGAGCCCCGTCGGAATGAGAAGCAGCGGTGCTAGAATTTCCTCGCGATCTAAGAGATGTTTCTTCTTCATGGTTGCACCATCGTTGAATTCCGATTAACAATCAGAACCCTATGAGCGCACACTATCAATCCTGGCGCCCTTTTCCTTGTCGTAATACCGTACGTCTGCCTTGCGGACTGAAAAATCGTATTCCTTTCCTTCTTCAATAGACATGCGAACGGACAGATTGGCGATCACGTTTGCATCGCCAATGGTCCCGTAGGCCAGCTTGTTGGAACCCAGATTTTCCACCCGCAATATCCTGAAGCGAAATGATATCCGGTTTTCGGCATGAGCGGGATCCGCGGGGTGAAACACTTCCGGCCTGAACCCGACGATAACGCCGTTCTGCTCGACGAAATTCATGGGCGGGATTCCGATAAAACCCGCGACAAAGATGTCGACAGGGTGATGATAGATGTCATCGGGGGTCCCGATCTGCCTTATCTTGCCGCTTTTCATCACTGCGATCCGGTCGCCCAGGCCCATGGCTTCGGCCTGGTCATGGGTCACATAGATCGTTGTTACGCCGATCTCCTGCTGGAACTTTTTTAATTCTACCCTCGCGGTATGCCGCACCTGGGCATCGAGATTGGAAAGGGGTTCATCCAAGAGGAGCACTTTCGGCGTTCGGACCAGGGCCCGTGCTATGGCAACACGTTGTTTCTCGCCGCCGGAGATTTGCGCCGGTCTCCGGTCCAAAAGATGTCCGATGCCGAGAAGATCCGCCGACCATTCGACTTTCTTTTTTATTTCTTTTTTGGCCAGTTTTTCAACCGTGAGCGGAAAGGCGATGTTCTTGAAAACCGTTTTGTGCGGGTAGAGCGCATAGCTCTGAAATACCATGGCGATTTCCCTTTCTCGGGGAGGAATGTCATTTACGACCTGGCCGTTGATGATCAAGTGACCGGCAGTCGGTTGCTCAAGTCCCGCACAGAGCCTCATCAACGTCGTTTTTCCGCTTCCCGACGGTCCCAAAAGCACCAGGAACTCCCCGGCGCTAATCTCCAGATTTACGCCATCGACGGCCTTAACCTGGCCAAAGTGCTTTGTTAGGTCCTTCAGCTCAACGAATGCCATTGGGTTCCTTTCATGCCATTATATATATTGATAATGTTGGACTTGATCGCGCCGGCAAAGCAGCGCAAGTCCATTTACCCGGTCTGGTTACGCCGCTTTCTTGATAAGCCCCTGGGATTGCCATTTCTCGAAGATCTTTCGGCACTCGGCAGCCGCCTGTTTAACCGACGCTTCGGCGGACTGCTTCCCCTGGACCACACGAGCGTACATGTTGGGGATCACAAAGGTGCCGAAGATTTCACCAATTGCCGGATTTGCGGGTCCCGGATGCCCGACATTGGTGCTCCAGGTTTCCGCATTTTCCAGCGGCAGCAGCTTGTTCGTTGCTTCTCCGGGCAGGGCAAAGGGGTCCTTTTCGAACCAGGCATGAAAGACATCGCGCATGGTTTTCGCTCCTTTGACGGCGGGGTAGCCCCGGTGACCGTGGGGGATGGGTGCATGAAAGAACGAAGGGGTATTGTAGAGTTCGCTGTTCCAAATGGCCTGGTCGTAATTGGCAACGAGATCCAGCAGAAACTGCTTTGCCAGATCCGCGTTCTTGGTGGCGAACTTCGGAATGACGGACACATAGATGACATGTTCACTGGCCCATCCTGTTCCTTCCGGCCCCTTGAGCGCCGGGGTAAAGTAAACATCTTTTGCGATTTCCGGTACTTTTTCCTGTGCAGACCGGTAGGCTGAAATCGAGTTAAGGATATAAGAGGCGCGTCCGGCGAGCAGGAGCTGATTGTTCGAAGCCGGGACCCATCCGAAAACCTCGGGTGTAAGCGCCTTTTCGTAAAGATTTTTCATATACTTGACAGCCTCGATCGTACGTTTGTTGTCCAAGACCACACGTTCATGTTCATCCTGGATGCCTGAGCCGTAAGACCACAGCAAAGCCCTGCCGGCCATATTCGAGTCCAGTTCCTGGGAGAGACCGATTCCGGCCTGCACGCCCAGTTGTTTCTTAATTTTTCCGCCATAGACCAGAAGGTCCTCCCATGTTCTCGGACCGTCCGGTTTTCCCACTTTTTCCCACAGCGATTTCCGATAGTCGCCGGGGTCGATGGTCCATCCATGGCAGAAACCGTAATACTTCTTGGTATCCGGATTGTACGAACTCCGGTAGGCGACCGGCACCTGTTTTCCGAACCGTTTCACGGCTTCCCGGTTGACGTCGGTCAGGTCCATGACGCTGGGTTCAAAGTCCGACGGCGGATTGAGGAATTCGATCAGATCGTGACCCTTGCCCGCCACTACTTCCGATGCGAATGTGCTCCTTAAGTCCGATAGACTGATATGATCGACGACCACATCCACGTTGTGTTTTTCTCCCCAAGCTTTTGCAAAGGGATCGAACCAGGTGTCATACTTCGGTACGAAATGGCTCCACTGGAGAATCCTCAGCGTTCTTTTGCCGGACATGCGGGCAAATGCATTACTCACCATACGTGGACCAAGTGCAAGCCCCGCCACGCCAATTCCTGCGGTCTTTATAAATTTACGTCTTGATATACGGTATTTCATGGCCATATCCTCCTTAATAAATGGATAAGCGTACTTTTTTGAGGGAAGTTAAGGGAACAACATTCCGATAGCGCTCGGCAATCTGAAGAAGAACAAGCGATGATAGAGTTCGGTATGCAGAGGCAGTTCTATTTCAGATGCCGACAACTATATTAATATTGAATTGATAAGAATTCTCTTTTTTGAAATGGAATAGGCGAACATTCCACTAGTGCGCGGCAATCTGATGAAGAGCAACATATAATGCGAATCGGCAAACAATAACAGTTCTATTCCACATTCCTACGCCTAAAATTAAAATAAAGCGTCAAGTTTTATTGTCAACCGGAAATTTTCGTTAGATCAGTGCAGAACAAAAACATCATAGACAAATAACGTTTCTACTCATTCAATGTTCCAGCTTGGCCGAATAGCCTTCTCTCCCTGCGGCATCCGAAGAACCCCGAGCCAGGGTAAGAGCCCAGAAACTGTCCGTTACGATCTCAACGATGTAAAAAATTACAATAGGAAAAATGGCGAGAGGATGCATTTTGGCGAAGGCCATCGACCATACGGCCACTGATAACGTCAGTGGTTTTTCCGAACAAATAATGGTTATTGCCCGGTTTTGAGGGCCGTGAAACTTAAAAATATACCTGCCTGTCAGAAAGATCAGTGCAAACATAAAAAGGTGAACGCAGAGGCTGGGCAACAGAATAAGAAAAACATCGGAGAACTTGAGTTCCCAGAGGAGATGGGATTCCTCGGAACAGGAGGCGTAAATAATAAGGGCGAGACAGATTACGGGCAAGTACTTGAGAAAGGGTTCCCCTTTCTTCACCAAACCCGGTGCTTTAAAGCGGAGCCCCTGTCCTGCTGTGACCGGAATAAACAGATAGAAGATAAGTTTTAATATCACGTCGATGTCATTTATCCGTGTCACGGAGCCGAGCCATAATTTAAGGTTTTCAGGAAAGGCGATGAGTCCCACGAAATTAAGCGTAAGGATCAGTATAATAGCGGTCAGGGCGTCACCACGCGCCCTGGCGGCGATAGCCGGCCCTGCCGCCAGAGTGCAGGGCGAGGCACAGATAATAAGGAACCCCGTCATAATATCTTTCGGCATGGAGAAGGCTCTGGCCGTTACCCAGGCCACGACAGGATATGCAACAAAAGAGACAAACACGCCCCAGGCAATAATTTTTACGAATCTGCGCAAGTGCTTCAGCTGTCTAGTATCGAGCTCCATGCCCTGGCCGAAGAAAATCAAACCCACAAGAAAGCCCGTCAAGTCGAGTCTACTGAGGGAGACTCCCGGACCAGGTGCATACATGGCCAGGAGCAGCGCAAGGAATATACCTGCGAGCAAAAGATTTTTTTTAGTAAAATGCTCGATATGGGCTACAAAATCATGTGTCGAATTTGATTTTTTAGCATCTGAATGTGTCATGCGGGATTTCAGATTGTTTTTGGAATAGAGCCTGTGGATGAACTTCTATAAGGCTTTTGGTTCGGATCGTTAAAAGTGTATCTCAGCGTCTCATTCTCACAACCGCTGTCGCAAAGGGTTCCGTCGATCTAATATTTAATTTCGGTCAGACTGGGAAAGCGCACTTTTTTATATTTGTTCTGCCTACACAGCCCGTATTCGATAATGGTTTGATTAAATTGCTCGAAATTCGAT
>Ga0315556_1000316_pt1 | contig 29008 bp, 23 predicted proteins | sample SalMarSW160310MG_FD_202112 | JGI IMG/M metagenome (GOLD analysis project Ga0315556, IMG submission 202112) | Salt marsh sediment microbial communities from the Plum Island Ecosystem LTER, Massachusetts, United States - Salt Marsh Sediment SW1603-10 ...
GTCTACCAATATGCCACCGGTATTTCGGCGGCGCATGCGCTGGCCGCTCCGATTCTGGCCGGGGATTCAGGCGCCGTCGAAGACTACCAATCATTCTTAGAGGCGGGCGCCTCCCTGTATCCCATTGACGCTCTCAAATTGGCTGGGGTCGATATGAGCCGACCCGAGCCGGTGGAGACCGCCTTCGCGCACCTATCAGGACTCATCGACCAACTGGAGCGGCTTCTTTCGGACCACTGAGGCCCCGTCAAGCGAGCGACCATCGGGCGAACGAGAGGCAAGCAGAAGATCCGGTGATGAACGATCAACCTGAGCGAGAGGAATTCCACCGGCGAGACTCTGATCTCATGTCGCCCATCGAGTGGAAGGACCGCCATGAGGGCCCAGTTGAAGATCCGCGCTATCGGATGGGGCGCTACAACCTGCGGTTCAATGGCGACGACGTCGAAAGGAGATTCCTCGAGGGATATGGTCGCTCCACGTTGAGATTTCGACGTATCGGGGTGGTGATTGGCATCGCGACGTTCGCCATTTTCGGCCTCATCGACCTTGTCAGCAGCCCCGATGCCTGGCGGGCGCTGTGGGCCGTACGCTTCTGGCTCGTCGTGCCTACACTCCTGCTTGTGCTGCTTGCCAGTTACTGGAAGAGGGCTGAGCCCTATCTTGGCTACCTGGTGAATGGTGGGCTCGTTGTGAGCTCGTTGGCCTTGGTGGCATTGATCCACCTTTCCACGCGTGGAGCCATGCCACAGCATTTTGAGGCTTTGATAGTGCTTCTGCCGTCGGCGTTTGGCTTTCTGCGTCTGCGTGTACTTGAGACGACGGCCACCTCGGCGATCGTGATCATAGGGTTCACGGTGGAAGCACTCCTGCTTCGACCTTTGCCGCTTGTCCAATTGTCCTACACATTGGCCATCCTGTTGGCGGCCTGCGCGGTTGGCATTGGCCTCGCCTTTATGATGGAAAGCCAGGCGCGGCACGCCTTCGTCCTCAATGTTGGTTTGGAGGAGGCCTCGATCCGAGATCCGCTGACGGGATTGTACAACCGCCGCTGGCTCGACGTAATCCTTGGACAGCTGACCAGCGCCTTTCAGCGCTATGGCTTCCCATTTTCGCTGATCCTCATCGACCTCGACGGCTTCAAAGCAGTCAATGACGCGATGGGTTACACACAGGGGGACAGCCTGCTCCGATTGTTCAGCGTGGCTCTGACCACGAGGCTGCGGAAGGCTGACATAATCTTTAGATACGGTGGGGACGAGTTCATCATCCTTGCGCCAGCCACCCAGGGTCCGGCCGCCATCATCTTCATCGACCGTCTGCGAGATCACATTCGAACCTTGAGCCTGAGCGAATATGACCCGTCGAAACCGATCAATTTCAGCGCCGGCGTGGCCGAAGTGGACAGGACTGATGAGAGCGCCGCAGGTCTTTTCCAGCGGGCGAATCGGGCGTTGAGGGTGGCCAAGGCGGCCGGCGTAGGGTTGACGGCGCTAGATGAAGTGGGGAAGGTCGAGGCCGAGGAGTAGCCGGCGCAAGCCTCTCGCGGGGATGGACGACACCCATTTGCCTGCCTGGAACATTCGATTTGGATTGACAAGCGACCCAACGAGGAATGTGGCAGGCTGCTATTGCTAGCGGTGATCGGTCTATCCATCATGGTGTACTGGGTGGGGGACGGGGGCTGGCGTAGCTGGAAAACGCTCCGGTTTCTCCTCGGCTCCACGTCTCGCGTTTCAGAGGACGTGAGCGGGGTGAGGCCATCCTACCCAGATGTGTTGAAACCGGAGGTGTCCGAACTCAAGTCCGGCGACATTCGCAGGTTCGGAGGGGCACAGATCCGCCCGCCGCATTTTGGCGATCCGGTGACCAGCCGAATCCTCATCGACGCCACGCGTTCGATCGCGGCAGAGCTGAGTTGGGGACGTAGTAGCCGTTGGCACCTGAACATGTAGATCGAGGCCGGCAGCCAGCCGCAGGGCGTCCCAATTCACCGGTCGGAGCGAGTGTCCCGACCGGTCTTGGTCAAACACAAGGGGACCCGACGCAGAAATAGGGGGTATTCAATGACCGCACAGCAATTGATCGATCTGGCCCGCGTGCTGGTCTGGCCGGTGGCACTGGTGGTGCTGGCGATTGTCTTTCGCCGGCCCTTATCGCGCCTCCTGGTTACCATCACCCAACTGAGATTCCGTGATCTGGAAATAGACTTCGGCCGCGAGCTGGAGAAACTGCGTGCCAAGCTTCCGCCTGAGACACCAGGGCGTGCCGACTCAGCAGAAGCAGATGCGCAGGCACTTGACCGGTCTGCCGTGGGCCTGGCGGCTGAGGCAACTTTGGCCCAACCGTTGGCCGGCGTCCTCCTGGCGTGGACGGCGCTGGAAGGTCGTCTCAGGGCGCGCGCCGGAGATGCACGCTCGGTGGCATTGCCGCCGGAACTCGAGGACCTGATCCAGGGTCTGTCGGAGCTCTCCAGCGCAGCCGCTGGCGGAAGGATAAAAGGCGGCAGTCTGAGTCCTGATCAGGCGCGAGCCTACATCCGTCTGGCTGATCGCGCGGTGGCTTGGCTGGACTCCACGACTTGACCGTCTTTGAACAGGGTGCGCGAGAGGGCCAGTCTATCTCAGGATAAACCCGTGGCTCAGCGGGTCATCGTCGGAGATGACGAACGTGCTGCGCCCCGTGATATGCGCTGTCCCGCTCACCTCCGGAATGACAGCCGGGATCTCGCCCACGCGAGTGGTTTCGAGAACTCTTCCCCCGAAGCGCGTCCCCAAAATACTCTCAATCTCGATGAACTGGCCGACCTCGAGCTCGCCCCGCAAGTGGTGAATTGCCAGGCGGGCGCTGACCCCGGTGCCCGTCGGGCAGCGATCAACTTCCCCTTCGGCAAAGATGCAGACATTCCTGCTGTGTAATTCGGGGGAACTAGGCTCATCGATGAAGATCGTGCCGTACAGAAAACCGAGGTCGCCGGCCCCGGGATGATCGATAGGGCGCTCATCCATGATGGCCCGCTTGATGGCCATGCCGGCCCGAATCAGGTCGTCGGCCGCTTCAGGCTGGCAGTGCAGCCCGACCTGGGCCACATCGACGAAGGCGTAGTAGGCGCCGCCGAATGCCAGATCGTAGCGGATGCGGCCCAAATCTGGGACCTCGATCTCTTCATCCAGAGCGGCCACAAATGAGGGCACGTTGGTGAAGCGCACGCGCTGGACCCGCCTGCCTTCGGTCTCGGCGATGGCCGTCACCAGCCCAGCCGGCGCGTCGATTCGAAGCGTCGTCTCAGGTGGGGTGGCGTCGATCATCCCAGTTTCGACCGCCACGGTGGCGATGCCGATGATTCCGTGACCGCACATGGTGCTGAAGCCCTCGTTGTGCATAAACAGAATGCCGAAGTCGGCATCGGCGCTGACCGGTTCCGTGATCAGGCAGCCATACATATCGGCGTGACCCCTTGGCTCCCACATCAGCGCTGTCCGCAAATGATCGTAGTGCGCCTTGGCGAAACGACGCTTCTCCAGAATCGTGCTGCCCTCGATGGCGGGAAAGCCATCCAGAACAACTCGAAAGGGCTCGCCTTCGGTATGGGCCTCGATGCAGGTGATGGTTGTGGCCTCCGGCCCAGGCCTCCAGCGCTCCGCTGCAGATAGGTTCACGATGCCTCCTCTTGGGGGAAGACTGAATGAGGCAATACTCCCCGCATTGGATGTGTTGATCATTCTGACACGGCACCACGGTTGGGACGAGGGCTGCGGCAACTGCTGGAGCTCGCATCGCTCCCTTACAACGAGGGCCGGGGTTAGGGAACCATTGTCCTCTCGGGGCGCGGGAAAGCAAGCCGACGGGGATCCTTCGGGTCGATGCCTCGGGCAACCTGGACTTCCGAAGATCCGTCTCTTGACGGGACTTCGAGTCCGCTTCAGCCCACCATTTGCTTATCATCGTTCTTAGGACTACGATACTCCGCTTGTTGACTCGTGCTTAGCCCTTGGGAGGGCGGAATTGTATGCATGTGTACCTTCTGATCCTACGTTGGATCCACATTCTTTCGGGAGTCTTCTGGGCCGGTTCGACCTTCTTGATGGCCACCCATATCGAGCCCAGCATCCGTGCTTCAGGCCCTGAGGGTGGCAAGGTCATGCAGCGTATCGCCGCGCGTGGCTATGCTATGGTGATGGGCGTGGCAGGCGGCCTGAACATCGTGGCTGGTTTCATTCTGTATTGGACCGCTTCAGGGCATCTTCGGCTGGCGTGGATTACCTCAGGCCAAGGTCTGGCTCTTACTCTGGGCGGCCTGTCGGCCATTGTCGCCATGGTCGTAGGGCTTGGCGTGGCAGGCCGGACCGTTGGCCGTCTCCAGGCCGTGGGGGCTGAAGTGCAGGCGGCGGGTGGCCCGCCGTCGCCGGAGCAGGCGGCTCACATGGCATCCCTCAGCGAACGGCTGCGCAGCGCAGGCGTGTGGAACGCCGGACTGTTGGTCTTCACCGTGCTGGCCATGGCGGGCGCCCAAGAACTCTTCTTCTAGGGACCATACTCTTTACACGGCCATCCGATCGGGAGTCGGGTAAGATGGCTGCATGAGTGACGTACACCGCGCTAAGCACAACCGACATGTGAACCGCCTGGTTCGCTTGCTTTCGGGAGTCGGGGCAGCCGGCCTGACCCTGGCATCGTGCGCCGTGCAGACACCATCGTCGACCGGCACGCCCAACCCGCCGGCGACGATCACCGTCTCGCCCAAGCCGAGCGCTACCGTCTCGTCGATACCTTCTCAACCGCCCACGGCCAAGCCGCCGACGGAAACGCCTTCGGCACCGCCAATAGCGCCTCTTCTACCCGGGCAAGCCGTGACCATAGGTCACATTTGGATGGTGAATGGCGATCATGGTTGGGGAATCGGCGGGGCCACACCGGATTCTGCCGACCACATCCTGCGCACCAGCGACGGCGGGCTGACCTGGCAGGACGTCACGCCGCCCGAGCCTCGGCCGGAGGAAGGCCAGGAGAAAACCGCCGTCGGGGCGTTTCTGGATGCCGACACCGGGTGGGTGATCTACGCCTACCGCCAGTTTCACATCATCCCTTCGGCGATCGTCTGGTCAACCCAAGACGGGGGCAATACGTGGAGTCCAAGCGCCCCGTTGGCGCTCGGGCAGTTATTCGAGTTCTTCAGCCCCTCCAACCTGATTTTCATCGACTGGCAGCATGGCTGGGTGATGGTGCACGCCGGAGCGGGGATGATGCACGACTACATGAGTCTGTATCGCACGGTCGATGGCGGACGAACGTGGGATCAAGTGGTCGAGGCCGGCAGCGACCAGATCCAGGTTTGCCCCAAGACTGGGATGGCATTCGCCGACTCGGATCACGGCTGGATCACGCGGGACTGCGGCGGTGTGATGGACGGGGCGTTTGTGGATGTCACCGTTGACGGAGGAATCCATTGGAACTCGGTTCAGCTGCCGGTCCCCTCAACTGACCCACATCTGTTTGACTCTGGTGCTTCCGCCTGTGGGGTCAGCAACCCGTGGCTCTTCTCGCCAGAGCAGGGGGCGCTCACCGTCCGCTGCGTGACCGGCCCGTCGGCGAATGATGTCCATCCCTTCCTCTACTGGACATCAGACTCAGGCTCGACTTGGCAGGCGTTCCGCTACCCGGGCGGCGACCTGAGGTTCTTCGATCAGCAGACGGCCCTGGGGCTCTCGCGCACGATTGCCATCACCCGAGATGGAGGACGTAATTGGACCCGTGTGAAGACGGTCAACTGGGACGGCCAGTTTAGTTTTGTGGACATGGATGCCGGCTGGGCTGTGGCCCGCAACCAGGGCCAGGTTGCCGTTGTGAAAACTGTGGATGGGGGGCGGACTTGGCAGGAGATTAGCCCCGCAATCGCCCCCTGATCGACGTCGTATCCCTCCCCGTTTTTGAAATTCATCACAAGTTGAATCTGGCGACCCGATCGCGGCCGGAACTTAGGTCGTTCTAAGGTCGTCCACAGTCTGTTGTAAGGACGGCGCCCTGCCAGAGAGTCGATACTCAAAGCGCCCTGCCGGGCGAAATGGGTTTGAATTCAACGTGCGAACAGAAAAGCGCAGGAAGGTGATGTCGATGGGCAATCGTCCAACTGCCTCACGCGTCCCGCTGATAATGCGCATCCGAAAGGCGTGGCTCCTCACCACCGGCTTTGTGGTGGCGGCTGGTCTTTCCGGCTGTGCAGGATCCCCGACGTTCTTGAACCCGGCCTCGTCGATTTCAGACCACGAGGCCGGATTGTATATGGTGATCTTCTATCTGGCGCTGGGCGTCTTCATCATTGTTGAAGCCCTGCTGGCATATGCCCTCATCCGCTTCCGTAAGCGCGACGATGATACTGAAGAGCCCCGCCAGGTCTATGGCAACATGCGCCTGGAAGTGATCTGGACGGCTATCCCGGTGCTGCTGGTCTTGACGCTCTTCGCCTTGACGGTGAGCACGGCCAACGCCGTGGCGGCGCCCAAGCCGGCCGATAGTGACGTGCGCATCCACGTGATCGGCCACCAGTGGTGGTGGGAATTCGAGTACACGGACTACGGCTTCACGACGGCCAATGAGCTGCACATTCCGGTAGGGGCCAACGTACAGATCGATCTGGACTCGGTAGACGTGATCCACAGCTTCTGGGTACCGCAGCTGGCTGGCAAGACGGACGCCATTCCCGGACATACCAACTACCTTTGGCTGACGGCGGGCACGGCAGGCACGTACCATGGCCAATGTGTTGAGTTTTGCGGCGTCAACCATGCCAACATGAGGATCAAGGCGGTGGCCGAATCGGAGGCAGATTTCAAGGCATGGGTGCAGGGTCAGCAGCAGCCTCTCTACCAGCCGCAGACGCCCCAGGAACAGGCCGGGCAAGACTATATCGTCAACCAGATCTGCTCCAACTGCCACACGCTGGGCGAATATGAGGGCAAGCGGAGCATTGGCCCCAATCTGACCCACCTTATGTCGCGCAGCGTCTTTGCCGGTGCTACCTACGACTTGAACGAGGCCAACCTTCGCTCGTGGCTGCAGGACGCTCAGGCGATGAAACCCGGAAATGACATGATCGTCAACCTGTCATCAGAGGACATTGACAATCTGATGGCCTACCTGACGCAGCTGAAATAGGCAGGGATAGGATGACAACTCAAGCAGAAGCTCTTTCCGCACCGCAGGCTGCAGCCGGCTCCGGACAGGGGTTGCTGAGCTGGGTCATGACCGTCGATCACAAACGCATTGGGATCATGTACCTCATCACGGCCACCGCATTCTTTGTGGCTGGCGGCATCTTGGCTTTGCTGATGCGCACTCAATTGGCCCAGCCCAACGCGACCGTGCTCAGCAACGCCGCCTACAATGAAATCTTCACCATGCACGGCACCACCATGATCTTCCTGGCGATCATGCCCTTGGGGGCTGGCTTTGGCAACTACTTTGTGCCCCTGATGATCGGGGCGCGGGATATGGCCTTTCCCAAACTGAACGCCTTGAGTTATTGGCTGTACCTGTTTGGCGGTCTGTTCCTCTTCAGCAGCTTCGTCTTTGGCGGTGCGCCGGACGCGGGTTGGTTCGCATATGCTCCTCTGACCGAGAAGCTCTACTCGATCAATCACGGCATGGACTACTGGGGGTTGTCTGTCCTGATGCTGGGAACGGCCACCACCATTGGATCCATCAATTTTGTCGTCACCACCATCCAGATGCGCGCGCCCGGAATGTCGTTCACCCGGATGCCAATGTTTGTGTGGATGACCTTCGTCACGTCGGTGATTGCCATTTTCGCCTTGCCCTCGTTGACCACCGCTACGCTGCTGCTTCTGCTTGATCGGCTGGTGGGCACGCACTTCTACAACGTGTCCGCCGGGGGCAGCGCCCTACTGTGGCAGCACCTGTTCTGGTTCTTCGGCCACCCCGAGGTCTACATCATGATCCTGCCAGCCATGGGCTTGATCTCGGAAGTGATACCGGTCTTCTCGCGCAAGCCGTTGTTCGGCTTCATGACCGTCGTCTACTCCGGCATCGCCATCGGTATCCTCGGTTTCACGGTCTGGGCACATCATATGTTTGCCACCGGGATGGCCATCGGTGCGCTGCTCTTCTTCTCCGCCAATAGCTTCATCATCGGAGTCCCGACAGGGGTCAAGATTTTCTCTTGGCTGGCGACGATGTGGGGTGGAAAATTGAGTTTCAAGACCCCCCTGTTGTTTGCCATCGGGTTCGTGGCCCTGTTCACCATCGGCGGCCTGGACGGGGTGCACATGGCCGTTCTGCCGGTGGACTGGCAGATCACCGACACCTACTACGTCGTTTCTCACATTCACTACGTGCTGTTCGGAGGCGCCATTTTTGGCCTCTTCTCAGCCATGTTCTACTGGTTCCCCAAGATGAGCGGACGGCAACTCAGCGAAACCCTGGGGAAATGGCAGTTCTGGCTGATGTTCGCCGGGATGAACCTGACTTTCTTCCCCATGCACATGCTCGGACTGCTGGGCATGCCGCGGCGCATCTACACCTACGCCGACGGCCTGGGGTGGGGCATCTGGAACCTGATTGAGACCGTTGGGGCCTATCTGGTCGCCCTGGGGATCCTCTTTTTCCTGATCAACTTCTTCAGGACCATGGCCAGCCCCCCCACCAACGAAGCCGATCCGTGGGACGCTTTTACACTCGAATGGAAGGCTTCATCGCCGCCGGCCCCGTACAATTTTGCCGAGATTCCCAGTGTGCGAAGCCGTCGCCCCCTGTGGGATGAAAAGTACCCCGACAAGGCGGATTGGAAGCAAGGCGAATGACCGCTTCAACCGCCAGTCCAGCCCGTTTCCGTCCAGGCTCGACCGCCAAAGTCGGCCTGCTGACGGTCATCGCCTCCGAGATCTTCTTCTTCGCCACGGCGCTGTCGGCCTACTTCTTCCTGCGCCTCGAGCATCCGGAATGGTCTCTTCCGGCGCAAACGCCCACCGGTCTGCTGATCCCCAGTCTCAACACGCTGCTGCTTCTGGCCAGTGCGCTGGTGATCCGGCAAGCTCAGCGCGCCATTGCAGCCGACCGAACGAAGATGGCGCAGATGGCGTTGGGATTGACCTTTGTCCTCGGGCTGATCTTCATCGGTGGGCAGGTCTTCGATTTCTCTCAGTCCGGGCTGAAGCCGGATGACGCTGCGTTCGGTGGGATCTTCATGGCGTTGATCGCCTTCCATGCGTTTCATGTGCTGGCCGGGATGGTCTATCTCGGCATCACCTTCGCCCGGGCGCTGCTGGGCGACTTCAGCGCCAATCACCACACATCCATCACACTCTGCGCCTGGTTCTGGTACTTCGTGGTCGCCGTTTGGCTCACCTTGTTCGGCGCGCTGTACCTGGTCTGAGGTCCGATGTACCCCGGCTTGAGCCTGCTTCTCGCATCGGAATGGACCTGGGAGCCCAGTGTCCTCATTGGCCTGTTGGCTGTCACCACGGCCTACGTGCTGCTGGCCGGCCCGGGCCGTAAGGCATTTCGTGGCTCGGCCCCGATCTCCACTGGCCAGAAGACCGCCTTTCACCTGGGCACGCTGGCCTTGTTCATTGCCCTGACTTCACCCATCGACGAGGCCGCCGAAACCTACCTGCTTTCGGCGCACATGGCCCAGCACATCTTGATCCTGTTTGCGACAGCACCGCTGTGGGTCTTGGGCGTACCGGATTGGCTCATTGAAGACGTGGCCCGCCGTCTTCCCGCCGTCGCGCGATTCGGCCGAAAGCTGACGCAGCCGATGGCCGCCTTTGGCATCTTCAATGTCACTTTGATCGCCTGGCACATCCCGGCTCTCTACCAGGCCTCGCTGCATTCAGATGGAGTCCACATCCTCCAACATCTGACCTTCATCGCGGCTGGGGTTATCGGCTGGTGGCCGGTGCTGGCAGCGGTGCAAGACAGCGTGCCCCGGGCCCCGCGCTCGGTGCAGTTGATCTACCTGATCTTGATGGTCTTCCCGGGTTTGGGGCTGGCCGTTCTTCTGACTCTCAGCCCGCGGGTGCTGTACCCGTTCTACCAGGCGGCAGCCTCTGCCGGGATCGATCCCCTGGGGGACCAAGAAGCGGCTGGCATCCTGATGTGGTTCACTGGCACTGTCGCCTACCTGGTTCCACTGACTCATGTTTTCTACGCCTGGGTGCACGACCTGGAGCGTGCGGATGCCGCCGCCGCAAGAGCCGCAGCGACTGCCGAAAGGAGCGCCTAGATGCAAAATCCTGAGAAACCGTCCATACATCTGCCCCCTCCGAGCTTCTGGCCGATCTTGTTGGCGGCTGGGGTGCTCTTGATGGCGGTTGGTGTGGTCAGCACGTCGATCATCTCTGTTATCGGTATTGTGGTGGTCCTGGCTGCTATCGTGGGCTGGACATGGGAGAACCGGTCCCTGGACATGGACGAGGAGGCGCACCATGAGTGAAGCCAATCTCGGTGCGCCCGCGCTCGCCCAAAAGGACAATGCCAAACTTGCCATGTGGCTGTTCCTCGGCGGGGAAGTGGTCTTCTTCGTCACGCTGATTCTGACATATGTGTATTTCCGCCTGAGATCGCCGGCCGACTTTGCCGAGGTTCGGGCGGCGATCAATCTGCCGCTGATCGCCTTGAACACGGTCATCCTGCTCTCGAGCAGCTACATGCTGCTGCGTGCCGTGGAGGCCATTCGCGCAGGCAAGGTGGGGGCCATGCGCATTGCCCTGGTGGCCGTCTTCGTGCTGGGGACCGTGTTTCTGGTGGGGCAGGCCTCCGAGTGGTCGAATCTGTTCGCTGATGGATTTGGCATCGATACCATATTTGGGACGCCCTTCTTCACCGTCACCGGGGTTCATGGGACCCACGTGTTGGTGGGCTTGATTTGGTTGGCGGTCATCGTTATCTCGGCCTGGCGCGGCGCCTACACAGAATCCAACCATCGCGGGTTGGAGCAGTTCAGCCTCTATTGGCACTTTGTCGACCTGGTGTGGGGGGTCATCTTCGTCCTGTTCTACCTGGTCTAGGAGAGGTGATCGATGGCGCAAGATATGGCATCTGGTTCCAAACAATCGCTGTACAATAGAGCCTTCATCTGGCTGCTGTTGGTGCTGGCAGCCGAAGTAGCCACCAGCTATGCCCTACAGGGCGCGGCGCGCACGGCGGTGCTCCTGGCTCTACTGGCGGTGAATGCTGGCTCACTCGTTTCATTCTTTATGGACCTGCGAGGCGGTCATCGCCTTTGGCGCTGGTCCTTCTTGATCGGGGTAGCCGTCAACACCCCGATCATCCTGATTATGTTGATTGTGATGCCGCACTTCTAGCGGAAAGCTTGTGAGGATTTAGCTGTGACCGATCTGGTTGATACCGCCCATCCCTCCATCACGGCCGACGATCCCCCGAGCCCGCCAAAGGGCAGCGGGCAGGATCTCCCCCTTCGCCCCGGCAGGCCCACCGGTCTTCTTCGGCCCTTGCACCGGGATGTGCCAGGGACCGGACTCGGGTATTGGCTGGGGCAGTTGGCCGTGCTCTTCAAGGTGCGTGTTGTGGCCCTGCTTCTCTTGGCGGCCATAGGGGGCGCTTTTCTTGGCGCAGGCGGTCGCCCAGCGTGGGTGGACCTTGTCGTGCTGGTGTTGTCAGGTTTCTCGGCCGCGGCTGGCGCCTCGGCCATCAATCAGATTCTAGAACGTGATGTGGACGGGCGGATGAAGCGCACCGTCCGCCGGCCCATGGTGACGGGTTCACTTCAACATCCTTTGGGTTTCCTGGCCATTGCAGCCGGGATGGTGATCTTGCCGCCGCTTGCGCTGTTGAGGTCGAACCCAGAATTGGCCCTCTTCTTGTTGGTGGGGGCTTTGATCTACGTCGGCGTCTACACCATATGGCTCAAGCCTCGGACGATTCTCAACATTGTGCTTGGAGGTGCTGCAGGCAGCGCGGCTGTTCTGGCAGGAGGCGCCGCCGTGGGCGCATGGCAGACGCCGGCTGTCCTGATCCTCAGCCTGCTGGTGTTCGCCTGGACTCCCTCCCACTTCTGGAGCCTGTCGCTCCTCTATCGCAAGGACTATCAGCGGTCGGGCTATCCCATGCTTGGGGCCTCAACCCCCGCTAGTTCGGCTGGGATATGGATCCTGGTCCATACGATCGTAACCGGCCTGGCAGGGCTCGGACTCGCGCTGACCCCCGGGATGGGGTGGGGCTACACTTTGTTGAGCGCCGGTGCTTTTGTGTGGTGGTTGTCCACGGGGCTGGCCCTGCTCGGGAGCCCTTCGCCAGCCCAGATTCGGCGTGCCTTCATGGCCTCCAATGGCTACCTGATGATCATCCTCCTGGCCGCAACCGGCGCCAGCCTCTTCTGACAGATCTACCTCCTGCCTCCCGCACAAGGCGTTTGTGAAGTTCTTCACAATTAGAGCAATGGACCGCGCCATCCGCCCTAGCTCAGCGTGAACTCTCGGCTTGTCGTGAACGACGGTCTTGGCCTTTGCATCGACTTGGGTTAGACTGTGCACCCTGGGCCAAGCGCCGGAGTAGGGGGAGGGGACAAGCGTTGAGGGACGGCGCTATGCGGGATCAGCTCCTTGGAGTGCTGGATCGGTCAATCCACAAGTTCGACCTGGGACCATCCCCCAGTCGTCTTGGCGATGGTCACCATTCCGCTGCCAGAGTCCCCACCGTCCGTTTTCTGATTGCCGACTGGGCACTAGCCCTTTCATGTTGATATGGGGGACGCCGTTGGCATCAAAGCAGCCACCTCGAGCAGCGCGCCCTGCACCTTGGGACGCTTCCTCGAAGTTGCGGTGCGGTTGGACCTGCCAGACGCGACTTGGGGACACTAGGAAGCCAGAATGAACGAGCGGATCCTTGTGGTCGACGATGATCCACTAATTCGCAAGTCATTGAAATTCCAGCTCGAGCAGGCTGGCTATCGTGTGACGCCTTCAGGCGATACACGGGCTGCTTTGCAGCAGCTTAAACTTCATTCCTTCGACTTGGCAATCCTTGATATCGGTCTTCCCGACGATGGCGGACTCAACTTGTGCCGCAGTGTCAAACAGAACTTCGGCATCCCGGTCATGTTTCTGACGGCTCGCCGCCTCGAGATCGACCAGATCGTCGGGCTGGAGACGGGTGCCGATGATTACATCACCAAGCCGTGCGGCGCTGATCTGGTTCTCGCCCACGTGCGGGCTTTGCTTCGGCGGAAGGAGGAACCAAGCAATCTCCAAGAGCCGGATGCATTGATTTGTGGGAACTTTCGCCTCGATCCCGAAGCCCACCGGGCCACACTGAAAGATGAACCCCTTGCCTTGGCCCCGCGTGAATTTGACCTGCTTCGCCTCTTCATGAGGTATCCCGACCGAGTCTTTTTGGCCGAAGAACTTCTGGATGGGGTCTGGGGACATGAGTTCGTTGGCGAGCCCCAGGTGCTCTATGTTCAGATTCGAGGTCTGCGCACCAAGATCGAACCCGACCCTTCCAACCCGCGCCACCTCCTGACGCTGCGGGGCGTGGGCTACAAGTTCGTGCCGTAGGCCCATGTCCCGTCTCCGAATTGGCACATTGCTTGGACTCAGCCACGCACTCCTCGCGGTTGTCCTGGGAGTCTCCATCTCTCTCTTCATCTCATTGCGCCAGGAGGAGTCGCTCGAGGGCGAGCTGCTTGACAACTTGAGAACGCAGGCCTGGCTGTGGTCGTCTGTTCTCGACTTTGACGGGGTCGCCCCTGGTGAACCGCCTAGGGTAAGGGGAACATTGTCTGAACGTGCCGATGAAGATTTACGAGTGGCCTTCATCTCACCCAGGGGTTCTGTATCCCAAATCTATGGCCAATTGGTAGAAGACCGCGTGGCCAAAGATGTGGCATCAATCGGCGGGTTGGCGCTCGAAGGACAGGCCACCGTTCGCGAGGTCTACTACGGAACCTTCAACCCCGACGAATATTTGTATGCGGCCGTCCCGGTCAGGTCAGACGACGGCATCTTGCTGGGCGCCATATGCCTGGTAGATCCCCTGGGCGAGTTTGAAGCCGGGGTCCGGCGGACGCGTCTGGGTCTGTTCTGGCTGGGCGTCAGCCTGGCTGGGGTGAGCCTGTTGGGCAGCCTGTGGCTGTCGGCACGCCTGACGCGCCGCATTGATGATGCGAAGGAGCTGGCTTCGCGCGTCGCCGATGGGGACTATGGACTGCGTCTTGCGGAAGAGGGCCCGGAAGAGCTTGCCCAGTTGGCAAGTCACCTCAACCGAATGGCGGCAGAACTTGATGCGGAGCACAACGCGCGCAACATCGTGATTGGCAATGTGACGCACGAGCTTGCCCGCCCCTTGGGCGGCTTGCAGTTGGGGATTGACAGCCTGCGCTCGGGCGCCATGCGCGATCCGGACTTGGCGGACGAGCTGCTTGAGAGCATGAGCAAATCGGTGCAGAGGGTGGACGACATGGTGGAGGATCTCGCGTTGGCGTCCCGCCGGTCTCATCAGCCAGTACCGCTCAAGATTGGTCGCGTGGCGATCGAGTCTTTCATGCGAGGGCTCATTTCCAGGCACTGGCCCACGGCGAATTCCAGAGGTGTGCATCTCAGACTTGATCTGGAGCAGGGTTTGGACGCTTTCCCAGCCGATGAGCGGCGGCTCTCTCAAATCATGGGCAACCTGCTGGACAACGCGCTGAAATACTCTCCTTTGGGCGGAGAAATCGTCATCGGGGTGCACAAGCATCCGGGCGAGATTGTGTTCACCATTTCAGACGAAGGGCCTGGGATTTCAGATAAGGACCTCGAGCATATCTTCGAACCCTTCTTTCAGGGGCGGGAGGGGCAACGGGCCCAGGCAGGTCTCGGGTTGGGCCTGTCTATTGTCCGTCAGTTGGTGGAAGCACACCGCGGCCAGGTTTCCCTCACCAATCGGCCCGATGGCGGGCTTCGATCCGAGGTGAGGTTCCCCACGTACTAATCCAAGGTCACCCATAGGTCAAGATAATCGGCGGTTAAGGATTCGAGCGCCTGTCATCGGCTATGCTTGGCACGGCTTTGTGCTAGAAGCCGACCACGCGCCGCGCAAACTGGGCGGAAGGAAGGTGTGATGAAGTCGTACCTGGTGGTGCTCGATGGAACGCCCATATCATGGGAAGCGGCCTATTCTGCCTTCCATCTGGCGGCGAGATTGGGCTCGCGGCTGATTGGGCTCGCCTCCGAAAGCCCGGCGGGCGAGCGTACGGCCAGCCAGTGGCTGGCTGAGTTCGAGACCGGAGCGAGAGCAGCCGGAATTGCCGTCGAAAGCCGTTTGGTGCCCCACTTGGATGCTGAGACCCTTGGTGCGCAAGCTAACACCACCGACGGGGTGTTTTGGGGGTACTCGGCCGGTACCTCCGACGACGACATGCTCACGGAACTATTGGCAAGCTTGCAGTGCTCACTCTGGCTTGTCCCGCGACAGACCAGCGTTCGGAAGATCGTCGACATCCCATCCGATCCGTCTTCGGGCCGCCATTCCTCCCATTTCGCCAAGCTGCTTTCCAGGCGTTTGGGGGTCGACTTGGTGACGATTCGCTTGTCCGAGCTCCATCCAGTCGATGGCCGGATCCCATCGGAACATATTCTGGACCGCATCGGTGAAATCGAGCCTGACCTGCTGATACTCGATCGGGGAGAACGGACTCTTCCTCTGCCTGAACTCAGTCTTTCCCCGCCTTGCCTCACGGTCTTCTTGGCATCCTAAGCTCGACCTTAGGTCAGTGAAAGGCTGGCCTAAAGACGATTCCCCCTGGTTGTGCAATACTCACATCATTATCAGCATGTTTGGTGGCAGCTCGTCCATACCTTGACCGTCCAGGCGATGTTTTTCAAACCTGTGGAGGAGGAAGAATATGCATCAGAGCGGTCGCAGGCTGTTAGCCATACTGGCCCTCACGTTCCTGGTTCTTGCGGTATTGGCCGCATGTAGTGGCTCCGGCGCGGTCAATGCCGACGTAAAGTCTTATCAGATTGATTTGGCCAAGTCGAGCGTCTCCGCCGGGCAGACTACATTCCATGTCAGCAATGTCACCACGGACAACGAAACTCACGAGTTCGTGATCGTCAAGACGGACCTTGACTCTGGGGATCTCCCCACGGATGCCGACGGCAACGTCGATGAAGATCAAATCTCCGTGGTGGACGAGGTCGAGGACCTCGAGCCGGGCAACAGTGAAGACCTGACCGTCAATCTCGACCCGGGTCACTACGTGATCATGTGCAATGTTGAGGGTCACTACAAGCAGGGAATGCACACCAACCTGACCGTCCAGTAGGAGGAGTTCTCTGGAAGAGGGGTACCACCAGGCTCCTCAATAGCCTTATATTCGACAAAGGCACACCCGCCGTGAGACGGGGACGCAAAGTCATGGGTCTGCCGCAAACAGACAGCCAGACTGCCGAAGGTTTTTGTTTCGGCAGTCTTTTAGTTTTGAGAATGGATGAAAAGTTGGCAAGAATCCCATTCTGAAAGACTAGTGAATGTTCTTTTCTACTGTGCATATGAAAGGAGGTCTCATGATTACAGATAGGTTTGTGGCTAGAAGTGCCTTTGCTGAGAAGAATGGGTCTACTCAGAACAATCTGGCGCTTTCCGTAATCGTTCCGACAAGGAACGAGGCATGCAACATCAATTTTCTTCTAACCAGCATAAGGCATGCTTTTCTGGGCACTTCTATGGAAGTGATCTTTGTGGATGATTCCACAGACGAGACCCCGGAAGTGATAGAAGCAGCCGAGCCTGACTTTCCAGACTTGAATGTGCGCCTGATCCATCGCTCGTCCGGACAACAGACCGGGGGGCTGGGTGGGGCAGTGGTCATGGGGCTAAAGGCCGCCCGCTCCGAGTATGCGTGTGTAATGGACGGAGATCTGCAACACCCACCTGAGTTAGTTCCAGTCTTGTTGAAAACTGCGATTGAGCAAAGAGCAGACCTGGTGATCGCAACACGCCGCAGTGCGGGCAGCGAACTAGAAGGTCTGAAGTTTGCGCGGGATATGATCTCCCGCGGTCTGGACCTGGTCGCGCGAGTACTCTTTCCCAAGCAGTTAAAGGGCGTCAGCGATCCGCTAACGGGTTTCTTCCTGGTCCGTGTTGATGCGCTGGCTCTGAATATCTTTCAACCGAAAGGTTTCAAGATCCTGATGGAGATCCTGGTGCGGCACCCGGACCTGAAGAAAGCAGAAGTCCCTTTCCGATTTGGTGAGCGTCATGCAGGGGAGAGCAAGGCCTCAGCCACAGAAGTCTGGAGATATCTTAACCTGCTATGGATATTGCGCTTCGGTGAAGACTTCTTCCGCTTTTTGAAATTTGCTGCGGTGGGAGCAAGCGGTATCCTGATCAACTCGTTGGTGATGTTCCTGGCTACTGAATATCTTCAGATTCACTACTTACTTTCAGCAGGCGTTGGTACGGTTGCATCCACTTTGTGGAACTTTGCCCTAACGGAAACTTGGGTGTTTCAGGCCAAGAACACAGATCACGGACGCGCTTGGCGACTGGGGCTCTTCTTCGCCATGAACATAATTGCGCTCTCGCTTCGTACTCCAATGATCTACTTGATGACTGCTGTAATGGGCATCTTCTATGTAGTTTCCAACCTTATATCCCTGGCAATTCTGACAGTAGTCCGCTTTGCCTTATCTGATGGCCTTATCTGGAAACAGACATCGCCAGAACTTGTAGCCAACAAGACCCAACGAAAGAATACGAGGAGCATTATGAAAAAGGTCTATTCTTACAATGTCCACGATGTCGTAACCGTCGTCTCAGAAGGGAAACTTCCTGAGCTTGAACCATTCCAGGTTGAGACAGTCATCCAGGAACCAACCATCCGCGTACGAGTGGGGATTCCCCGCAAAAAACTAACCCGCAATGCAAATGGCCCCTACCTGTACTACGGAGAAACACTGGGTCATCTTGGGTTCGAAGTCAGCCTGGAGATGGGGGATCCGATCGATGTGGTGGCATCGCCGATGTTGCGGCTGTCCCCGCATGTGTTGTACACAAACGTGGTCGAGCCGCTGCTGCGCTGGACCTTCGTCAGAAAAGGATTTGCCCTGGTACACGGAGCCACGATCGCATTCGGGGATGAAGCGTACATGATCACGGCGCGCACGGATACAGGCAAAACCAGCACTTTGCTGAAGATCCTGGCATACCAGCGTCGGAACAATGATCAAGCGGCCTTCCTGTCAGATGATATGACGTTGGTATCGCCGGAAGGGATGGCAATGACCTATCCCAAACCGCTCACGATCAGCTATCACACCCTGCGCGCGGTCAATTCGGACACGCTCGATCTTGGCGAGAAACTGAGTCTGCCCTTCCAGAGCCGTATCCATTCCCGTTCGGGGCGACGCTTGGCGTTTTGGATCAGCAAACTGAACCTTCCTGCTGCAACCATCAACATGGTCACGCAGATGCTGATTCCGCCGCCGAAGTACTTCGTAAGCAAGCTCGTTCCAACGGCAAAGCTTGTCCGGCAGGCTAAGTTGGCTGGGATGTTCATCATCGAGCGTGGTGAAGAACAGATCGTGCCAATGGACAACAAAGAAGCGATGGAAATTCTGTTGCAGAACTGTGAAGATGCATATGGTTTCCCGCCTTACGAAGATCTGAGAGGTTTCCTCTATCTCCACGGCGAAGTTGATTTGCGAGAGAAAGAACATTCCATCATTCGTCAGGCATTGGGTGAGCTTCCGGCTACCACGATCCGTTCTAATGATTTGGACTGGTGGCGACAGATTCCGAGCTTTGTCAATGAGCAGATTTCAAGAGATATCACTGCTGCTTTCAGGGTAGAAACCGCACCACGCAATGGCTACAGCAGACCATCACAACTTGTAGGTGCTGACTAAGCGATGATTTGAAGCAATTGCCTCTGTGCAATTCTGAGATTGTCGAACCACAGTTTTCCTTCACCTATGCAAATAGGTGAAGGAAAATGAATGGTTTGTTGTAAAGAGACATTGAAGAGAGAAGTTTAATGTTGAAGGTCCGCCACTCGACTGCGCTCCCGAATTTGATGACACTCTCCTTACCGAAACTCAGTGAAATTGCGCTGAGCCGAGCAATCTTGACGATAGCATTGCTCGTGGGGGTGTTTTTGCGTGTCTGGCAACTAAATGCGATGGGATACAACACGGACGAAGCGGTGTACGCGGGGCAGGCGGCGGCGATCGCGGGGGTGCCGGTGCTGAAAGACATCTTTCCGGTCTTCCGCGCGCACCCAATGTTGTTCCAGTTCGCGCTGTCGGTGGTGTACAAAGTGTTCTTCAGTGACTTGCTGGGACGACTGCTGGCTGTCTCGTTTGGGCTGGGGACGATCTACGTCACCTACCAACTCGGAAAAACATTGTACGGACGGCTGCCGGGCGCGCTGGCCGGGTTGTTCTTGGCGCTGATGCCCTATCACGTGGTGGTCTCGCGGCAGGTATTGCTGGACGGACCGATGGTTTTCTTCGCAACCGTGACAGTGTACATGCTGGCGCGATTTGGGAAGACCCACAAGATCGCCTGGCTGCTGGCGGCCAGCGCGGGTTTGGGGCTGACCTTCTTATCGAAAGAGACGGGCATCATCCTGATGGGCTCGATCTATGCCTTCCTGGCGCTAGCACCGGAAGTGCGCGTGCGTATCCGGGATCTGGTGGCTGCTACCGTTTTGATGGTGTTGGTGATTGCACCTTTCCCGATCACGCTGATGGCGGCAGGTGGCTCCTCCACGGGACGGAACTACCTGGTGTGGCAGCTCTTTCGGCGTCCTAACCATGACTGGCCCTTTTATCTGCAGACCGTTCCCCCGGCAATCGGGGTACTGGTGATCGCCGCGGCGCTGCTCGGGCTCGTACTGTTATGGAAAGAGCGCTCGTGGCGCGAGAAACTGCTGGTGGCCTGGGTGGTGGTGCCGGTGACCTTCTTCCAGATCTGGCCGGTGAAAGGCTTTCAGTATTTGCTGCCGATCGCCCCGGTGCTGGCGGTACTGGCCGGGCGCCTGCTGGGCAAGGGGGCGCAAGCGGAAAACGAGATCTCCATCCCGGGCCTGGGAAAGAGATTATCTATCCATCCGACGTTCTCCTGGCTGGCGACGGGGATGATCGTTCTCTCGATCGGTTTGGGCAGTTGGCAGCGTATCCAGCCGGAGACGTCTTCGCTGTTCCTGGCCGGGACCGGGGGTGTGCCTGGGGGACGGGAAGCAGGCACCTGGGTGTTGGAGAACGTCCCGGAGTCCGCTCGTTTCATGACGATCGGCCCGTCGATGGCGAACATCATCCAGTTCTATGGGCAGCGGCGTGCATACGGCTTGTCGATCAGCCCGAACCCGCTACACCGCAACCCATCCTATGAACCGATCGTGAACCCGGACCTACAGATCCGGCAATCGAACATCCAATACCTGGTGTGGGACTCGTTCTCTGCAGCACGTTCTTCCTTCTTCTCAGACAAGCTGCTGGGGTATGTGAACAAATACCACGGGCGGGCTGTGCACACCGAATCGATCACGACGCAGGACGAGCAAGGGAACGCAGTGTTGCAGCCGGTCATCATCATCTATGAGGTGTACCCATGATACGCCGCAATGCTTTCACACTGGCCTTGCTGCTCCTGCTTCTGGCGGGCCAGTTCCACACGGCGAGCGCGGATGGCGAAACACAGACGCCGATCAAACATTTTGTGGTCATGATGCAGGAGAACCACACCTTCGACAACTACTTCGGAACCTACGCGGGCGCAGATGGATTCCCGGAAGGCACCCGAATGCCAGTTGATCTGAAAGTCCCGTCTGCCGGGTATGTGGAACCGTGGCACCTTGGCAACACCACCATTACCGACCTGAGCCACAGTGCATCCACTCTTGTAGAGCAAGTCAACGGGGGAGAGATGAATGGCTTCGTCTCGGCCTTGAACCGCCGCAACCAGAACGGGCGGGTGGCGATGGGTTACTACGATGACCGCGATATCCCGTACTACTGGAATGTCGCAGACAATTTCGTCCTGTTCGATCGCTTTTTCAGTTCGGCCAAAGACGGTAGCTTCTCAAACCACATGTACTGGGTGGCGGGCATCCCGCCGAACGGCGGACGTGGCGAGGAAATGGCTACGTATCTGGCTGGAGTACCAACGATCTTTGACCGGTTGGAAGAATCCGGGATCAGCTGGAAATTCTACGTACAGAATTACGACCCGACCATCACCTACCGCGACCTGGGAGACGTGGGCAACCGCGCTTCGCAGGTGGTGTGGGTGCCGCTGCTGAACTTCGATCGCTTCCTGGACGACCCGGAATTGTCCAGCCACATCGTTGACCTGGATGAATACTTCCAGGATCTACGCGATGGGAACCTGCCCGAAGTGGCTTACATTATTCCCTCTGGCGCCAGCGAACACCCGCCGCAATACCCGGCCACCGGGATGCGCTTTGTGAAGAACCTGATACAGGAACTGACCCGCTCAGAATACTGGGATAGCGCGGCCTTCATGTTGTTGTACGACGACTGGGGCGGTTGGTACGACCACGTGCTGCCACCGGAAGTGGACGAATATGGCTACGGGCCGCGCGTCCCGGCCTTGCTGGTGAGTGCCTATGCGCGTGACGGATTTATCGACAGCACAGAACTGGACTTCACCTCAGTGTTGAAATTCATCGAGTACAACTGGAATATCGAGCCATTGGCCGAACGGGACACAAACGCGAACAACTTTCTGACAGCCTTTGATTTTGAACAAGGTCCGCGTCAGGCAGTGTTCCTGCCGTTGACCAGGGGCGAACAGACGACCCTGAAGAAAGCGCCCACCAATGTGATCTATTCCGCATACGGATTTGCGTTGTTGCTCTCAGTATTGGCAATCGGGTTTGCATTCTTCTCGCGCAAAGCGAAAGTCGGGGAAGAGAGAGTCGCTTGAGCGGACGCAGACTACGCCTCATTCTACTCTCCAGCCTGGTGCTGTTTGGACTGCTGGGCAGCGTATGGACCCCTGTTTCGGCAAGTTCCAATGCGCTCAGCCGCACCGTGCTCACACTGGATGACCGAGGCGCGCTCGATCTGGGTGAAGACATTATCTTGAGCGGGACGCTCAAGGACGCGTATGATCGTCCGATCGTCGGGAGACCGGTCCGGTTCACGTTGGGTGAAGAGTACCTGGGACAGGCGCGTTCGGACGAGGATGGATATTTCGAGCGCAAGCTCAAAAACGCGTTGAAAGCCGGGATTTACGAGATCACGGCCACAACCAATGCGACCCATTTCCTGGCCGCATCAAGCATATCGATCAGCATGCGTATCCTGCCCGCAGAAGTGCGCGTCCAGACCGTGCCAGCAATCGCCGGTGTCGGTTTCGAACTGGACGGCAGGCGTTTTGTCTCGGGAGCAGATGGTTCAGCCGCCATAAAAGTGGATGAGATCGGAGAGCACCAACTGCACGTCCTGGCGGAAGAATATGAAGCGCCCGCCCAGCGTCTCGAGTTCGGGCGCTGGCTGCAGGAATCATTTAGTCCTACCCAGACGATCCGGGTGCCAAACAAGGATGTCATCCAGGTCGGGCTGAACGTATTCCACCTGGTGAAGCAGAGTTTTGTGGACCCGGAGGGCAATCCGGTGGACGATGGCCGGATCACAAGTTTCAAGATCCGCAGCATCCAGGGCGACGTGTTCGAATTTACGGACGGCCAACCACGGTGGATCCCGGCCAGCCGTACGGCGCGGCGGATCAACGGACTGGAAGAGACAAAACTGCTGTACTCAGTCATCAATGTGATGGTGAACGGCTCGAACGTGGTGAACCAGTCGCAGCAGCGTTTCTACACCCATGCGGGGGACGACTGGGAGATCTCGTTGTTGTTCTACTCCATGCGCGTGGGCGCGCAAGACGGCCTGTTCGGGAATCCGGTGGGGACATCGGTAAATCTTGAATTCCCGGATGGCAGCGTGCAGAACTATCCCTTGAACGAGAATGGGATGGCGGAGATCGACTCACTGCCACGCGGGATCTACACGATCGATTTCCTGGGCATCAAGGGCAAGAGCAATCGCACGCCAGTGGCGCTCTCGCTTGACCAGGAAGTCCATACAAAAGTCATCACATACGTGGATATGGTGGTTGTTGGGCTATTGGGGGTGTTCCTGGCCCTGGGATTACTACTATACGGGCGTCCCTGGTTGGTACACGGTTTCCTGAGAAAGAAACCCGCAGTTGTTGAGCAAGAAGAATTGGCGTGGATTTCCAGCCCTGTCCGCTATGAAGAGGCGATTTTCCTGACCGAAGAGAACTTCCAGCAACTGACCGGTGTGAGCAGGGAAGCCTACACCAGCATGCTGGCATTGTTAAAGGAAAGATGGGGGGAGCGCGGCAAGAGGACCAAATTGAGCCGGGAAGACCAACTTCTGATGACGCTGATCTATTCGCAAGGGGAACACAGCAGGGAGCAGCTTGGTGAGGTCTACAGCGTCAGCATAAGCACGGTGCGCCGCACAATAAAGAAAGTCAAAGCTATTCTTGATGGACCATCACCGGATGAATTGGAGCCAATCAACCAGGAAACGGACCACTTAGATAGACATGGATGGTCCATTGTCAACAAGGTTGAGTTGGATTCGATGGTAGAGGTTTTTGATCAGGATGTGGAAGCATTTTATGAGAAGTAAGCAGCATGAGATTTCTCGCCTACTCACTCTCCTGGTGCTCGTTGCGTTGTTCCTGAGCAACGTCACGTCTGTTCGAGCGTCACAGACGTCTGCTTCCGATCCGATCCCAACGTTGGCGTACTACTACATCTGGTTCGACAGCACCTCGTGGCAGCGAGCCAAGACTGACTACCCTCTGTTGGGTGACTATTCGAGTGATGACCGCGCGACCATGCGCCAGCATATCCGCTGGGCGAAGGCGGCCGGGATCGATGGTTTCATAGTGAGCTGGAAGAGCACAGATGTGCTCAACCGGCGCTTACGGCAATTGATCGAGTTGTCTGAAGAGGAAGACTTCAAATTGGTGATGATGTACGAGGGCTTGGACTTTGAGCGCGACCCTTTGCCGGTGGAGCGCATCGCTGCCGATATCGACTACTTTGTCCAAAACTTTGCGGACAGCAAGGTATTTAATCTGTTTGCAAGGCCGGTATTGATCTGGTCCGGGACCTGGGAGTTCAGCGATGGGGATGTTGAACGAGTGACGCAAAAGCGTAGAGACTCGCTCTTGATCCTGGCGACGGAACGCAACCAGGATGGCTATCTGCGCCTGGCAGAATTGGTGGATGGGAACGCCTACTACTGGTCTTCTGTGAACCCGGAGACCTTTCCGGGCTACCAGGAGAAGTTGAGTCGGATGGGGGAAGTTGTGCATGAGCATGGCGGGTTGTGGATCGCGCCAGCCGCGCCGGGCTTTGATGCGCGCCTGGTGGGGGGGACTAGCCAGGTGCAGCGCAAAGACGGAGAAACCTTCCGAGTGGAGATCAACACCGCGCTGGGGTCATCGCCGGATGCGTTGGGGATCATCAGTTGGAATGAGTTTAGTGAAAACACGCACATCGAGCCGTCTCAGGTGTATGGCTCGCAGTATCTGGATATTTTGAGTGAGATCCAGCACCTCCCGGCGCCGCAGATCGGGGAGTTCGACTCGAGCCAGCCTGCTGAGGCGTACCCAGAAGTGTTGTCCGGCTCGCGCGTAATCGCGTTGGGCGGCTTTGCGTTCATTGTCCTGGCCGGATTGGTCCTCGTTGCAAGAAGAAACAATCAATAGATTGTGTCTTTTGCGTCATTGATTAGTTCAAAGAGGTGTACGGTGAAAAGAATCAATCGTCCCATTCTTGTCTTATCAATGATTTTGGCAGTGATTCTTGAATCCTTGGTTCCAACCAGCCTGCCAGTGTTGGCACAAGGGACTGGTTGTGCCTCCAGTTCGCCTTCGGGGGGTGCATACACGGTTACGCTTTGCTTTTTTGATCCCGCGGATGGCAGTCCCCTTAGTGGAGATACGCTTGTTACGACAACCGTAAGCGTATCTGGTACTTCACCAGGCATTCAACGAGTTATTTTCTATCTGGATGGATCATATCTGCTCACAGATTATCAGATCCCCTATGCTTTTACGCTACCCACCACAAAGTGGATTGATGGTAATCACACTCTCTCTGTGGAAAGCTTGTTTCGCGATGGTTTTGTTGCTCAACAAGCGGCTGTCACCGTGAGTTTTGACAACGGCATTACTACTCCTCCGGTAAACACTAACCAGTTCCAGCCAACACCGGGCAACCCAGCCAATGGTGAGTCCTACATTGTCGCCTCAGTCGGTGATGGCGCTGGCGGTGAAAGCAATGCTGCAGACGTTGCCAATTTAGCCCTGTCATACAACCCCAACTTGTTCCTGTATCTGGGCGATGTGTACGAGAAAGGCACTGTTGCTGAATTCCATAGCTGGTACGGAACGGACACCACTTTTTTCGGACAACTCCGTTCGATCACAAATCCCACTATCGGGAACCACGAGTACGAGAACGGCGTGGCCCCTGGATATTTCGATTATTGGGACAATGTTCCCAACTACTATAGCTATGATGCAGGCGGTTGGCACTTCATCAGTTTGAATTCCAATTCGGCCTTTGAGCCTGTCGACCCTCAATCATCCCAATACCAGTGGCTACAACAGGATCTGGCTGCCAATCCTGGCGCCTGTACCATCGTCTACTATCATCACCCTCTGTTCAATATTGGTCCAGAGGGGTCGAAAACGAGCATGTCAGATATCTGGGCCCTGATGTCTCAATATGGGGTCTCTATTGTTCTCAATGGTCACGATCACAATTACCAGCGCTGGGTCCCGCTGGATGCCAACGGGCAGCCCAGCTCCACCGGTGTTACCGAATTCGTAAATGGGGCAGGTGGCCACGGCGTTCGGCCTTTTGTAAACTCCGATAGCCGGGTGGCCTACTCGAACGATTCGGTTCCTACTGCGTTTGGTGTCTTGTTTATGCAACTGAATCCGGATGGTACCAGTTTCAGCTATGTAAATACGGCCGGAGATGTGCTGGATTCAGGCGTGATCCCTTGTGTCAATGCAGGCCCAGATTCGCAGACGCCCAGCGTTCCGGATGGACTGTCAGCTACGGCCACCGGACCTGCACGTGTGGACTTGAATTGGTCCGCTGCAAGCGACAATGTGGGCGTGAGCGGTTATACAGTCTATCGGGATGGGATCGAGATCGCTTCGTTGCCGGGCTCGAGCCTCTCTTACAGCGACAAAACGGTTCTGCCAGAAAGCACCTACACCTACACCGTGGACGCGTTCGACACGGCTGGTAGTCATTCGGCTGCATCGTCCCCCGCTTCCGTCACAACGCCGTCCATGTCAGCTGTCTTGACATTCTCGGTGGAAGCCGATACGTACGTGAATGCTTCCCATCCAGGCTCTAGATACGGTTCGGCAACCGCCATCCGAGCAGATGGTTCTCCTGATGTACATTCTTACCTGCGCTTCACTGTCCAAGGGTTAGCAGGTTATGCCATCGAAAATGTCAGCCTGAAGGTGTATGCCAACAATGGCACTAACATCGGCGTTGAAGCAAATGCTGTGGCAGACAATAGCTGGGATGAGCTAAACACAACCTATGACAATGCCCCTGCATTGGGGAGCGTGCTGGCATCCTCCGGTGCATATTCATCGGGAGATTGGGCTACGCTCGATGTCACATCATATGTGGCTGCAGAGGGTGTCTATAGCTTTGGGCTGACCACGCCCGGAACATCCGCGCTCAGTTTCCCCTCGCGTGAAACAGGAGCGAATGCAGCACAACTGGTTGTCACTTTCCAGGATACCGGCTTGGACACCGAACCGCCCTCTGTCCCAGTCGGGTTGACAGGCACCGCGGTCGATGCAGCCACGGTAGACCTGGGTTGGAACGCTTCCACAGATAATGTGGCAGTCACAGGCTACACGGTGTACCGTGATGGCGTTGAACTGGCAACCCTCCCGGACACAAGCCTGTCTTATAGCGACACGACTGTCTCACCCAACACCACCTATCAGTACAGCGTGGATGCTTTCGACTATGCGGGCAACCATTCGGTCCAGAGCGATGCGGTTTCCGTTACCACACCGGCAATCCCGTCTCGCCTGACGTTTGTCCCGTTGAGCGATGCGTATGTCAATGCAGGCAGTCCAGACTCGAATTACGGTCATTCATCCAGCCTGCGTGCAGATGGTTCACCTGATGTACACAGCTACATACGTTTTGATGTGCAGGGCACGGGTGGCGCTCCAGTGAGTCGCGCTGGTCTCTTCATCTATGCTAACAGCAGCTCTACAAATGGACTGGATGTTGAAGCGGTCGCCGACAATAGTTGGGATGAGTACACCGTGAACTATGCCAATGGGCCGGCACTGGGCAACATCCTGTCATCATCCCCGCCTGTGACCGGTGGCAACTGGTACGCATTCGATGTAACTCCGTATGTCACGGGGGATGGTTTGTTCAGCTTCGGGGTTTCCACAGCTGGCGTGACGGCGATCAGCCTTGCCTCGCGAGAATCGGGTGCGAACTCTCCGCAGTTGGTTATCGATCTGGAGGCGGGCGGTCCAGATACACAGGCGCCTGAGATTCCCGCCGGGTTGGCGGCAAATGCCTCAGGCGCCACGCAAGTGGACTTAAGCTGGAACGCCTCCACAGACAATGTGGCAGTAGCCGGCTATACAGTCTATCGCGACGGTACTGAGATTGGAGCGGTTTCTGGGTCCAGCCTGGCGTACAGTGACACGACGGTTGCGGTGGCCACAACTTACCAGTACACGGTAGACGCCTTCGACGCGGCTGGCAACCATTCGGCTGCTTCCGCCCCCGCTTCGGCCACCATCGCGGACAATCCTCCCACGGTGCCCACCGGACTGACTGCGGATGTGATCAGTTCCACACAAGTAGATTTAAGTTGGACCGCCTCCACTGACGATGTAGCTGTGGCCGGATACACGCTGTACCGCGATGGTGCTGTGCTGGCGACGCTCTCGGATACCAGTTTGAGCTACAGCGACATGAGCGTGACGTCTGGTGTTGCATACAGCTACACCGTGGACGCCTTCGACGCGGCTGGCAACCATTCGGCTGCTTCTGCTCCGATCAACGTTACTATACCGGACACCGAATCACCCAGCGTGCCTGCCGGCCTGGCGGCAAATGCCTTGGGCGCCACGCAAGTGGACTTAAGCTGGAACGCCTCCACAGACAATGTGGCTGTAACCGGCTACACAGTCTATCGCGACGGTACTGAAATTGGAGCGGTTTCTGGGTCCAGCCTGGCGTACAGTGACACGACGGTTGCGGTGGCCACAACTTACCAGTACACGGTAGACGCCTTCGACGCGGCTGGCAACCATTCGGCTGCTTCCGCTCCCGCTTCGGCCACCACAGACAACAATCCGCCTACTGTGCCCACCGGACTGACAGCGAATGTGATCAGTTCCACGCAGGTAGATTTAATTTGGACCGCATCCACTGACGATGTAGCTGTGGCCGGATACACGCTGTACCGCGATGGTTCTGTGCTGGCGACGCTCTCGGATACCAGTTTGAGCTACAGCGACATGAGCGTGACGTCTGGTGTTGCATACAGCTACACCGTGGACGCCTTCGACGCGGCTGGCAACCATTCGGCTGCTTCTGCTCCGATCAACGTTACTTTACCGGACACCGAATCACCCAGCGTGCCTGCCGGCTTGGCGGCAAATGCCTTGGGCGCCACGCAAGTGGACTTAAGCTGGAACGCCTCCACAGACAATGTGGCTGTAACCGGCTACACAGTCTATCGCGACGGTACTGAAATTGGAGCGGTTTCTGGGTCCAGCCTGGCGTACAGTGACACGACGGTTGCGGTGGCCACAACTTACCAGTACACGGTAGACGCCTTCGACGCGGCTGGCAACCATTCGGCTGCTTCCGCTCCCGCTTCGGCCACCACAGACAACAATCCGCCTACTGTGCCCACCGGACTGACAGCGAATGTGATCAGTTCCACGCAGGTAG
>Ga0315556_1000317_pt1 | contig 29004 bp, 21 predicted proteins | sample SalMarSW160310MG_FD_202112 | JGI IMG/M metagenome (GOLD analysis project Ga0315556, IMG submission 202112) | Salt marsh sediment microbial communities from the Plum Island Ecosystem LTER, Massachusetts, United States - Salt Marsh Sediment SW1603-10 ...
GCTTCCCCATGCACCCACGGGTGAGCGCCCGATACCACGGTGCCGTCGCGGTGGAGCGGGGCCCCCTGGTCTACAGCCTGCTGCTGGAGGAGGCGTGGACCCGTGTGAACGCCGACAAGCCCCACCGGGAGCTTCCCCACGGGGACTTCGAGGTGCGCCCGGCGAGCGCGTGGAACTACGGCGTGCTCTTGGACCCCGACGATCCCGGGTCGGGCCTCGCCTTCCAGGAGCGGCCCGTCGGCGCGCAGCCGTTCTCCCCCGAAGGAGCGGGCATGTCCGCCACGGTGCGGGGTCGGAGGCTCCCCGGGTGGGAGCTCCGACACGGGTGGGCCGACGAGATCGCCTCGGGGCCCCACGCCTCCGACGAGCCCGTGGAGGAGCTCACGCTCATCCCCTACGGATGCACCAACATCCGGGTCACGGAGTTCCCCAGGCTGACGGAGTAGGGACGGGGCGACCCCTCAGCGCAACGCGCTCCCCATGGTGACGTAGAAGGCACCCCCGTCGGGGCCCCAGGCGACGTCGATCCCTCCCCGAACGCCGAAGGCTCTGGCGAGGGGGTAGTGGAACCCGCCCCCTCCCGCACCCACCCTCCGTGTGGCGCCTCCCTCAGGACCGTGTTCCGGGTCCATCCCATCCCCCCGAAGCCCACCAGGCTCCAGCGGGAGTCCACGTCCCAGCGGACCTCCGCCTCCGCCTGGTCGGAAGGGACCGGGAGGGAAGCGAGTGCCCCTCGGGTCTGGCTCGGGAGTAGATGCCTGAGTAATCGCACCTTCGGAGGATGCTGATCGGCTTGCTTGTCGTCCTGGCCCTCCCGTAAGTTGGTCGCGCCTTCCCGCCAAGCTCCCGATGGATCGGCCCCTACCACCGTCGAAAGGAGCCCGCGAAGATGCGCACCTTTCCCGTAGTCCTCCTCTCCCTGCTCCTCCTGAGTGCCTGCAAGGGCGCCGAGGGACCGATGGGCCCGCAGGGCTCGCAGGGTCCCCAAGGACCGCAGGGCCCCACTGGGCCCCAGGGGCCTGCCGGGCCCGGCGTCTCCTACTACGTGTTCAACGGGTCCATCACGAACTCGACCATGAGCACGCCCTCTCAGAACACCGGCGGAATCACCCCCGGGATCATCTGCTATGTGAGCCTGAGCAGCGTCCCGAGCGTGTGGCTGGTTTGGGGAGGAGGAGACACCAGCCAAGGCGCGTGCGGCCTATTTCAGGATTCCTCGGGATGGTATGGCCGCGCGACGTTCACCGACGCGACGATGATCAACTCGGGATGGAACCTGAGGATCATCCTCTTCTGGGCCAACGGCTGAGTCGGCCTGAGATCGCACCCGACCGGAGACTGCGCGGCCGTGTCCGTCGGCGTGTTCAAGGGTGGCATCCAGACCGTGTGGGCGCACAATGAACGGGCACTGTTCTACGTGAACCCCTGGGCCCAGACGCGGGAGCGTGTTGAATTCACCGCGACCGACGAGACAATTGTGCCGTGGAGCCCGTAGGTAGTCACGGACAAGAGATGCCGGGGCTGGGATTCGAACCCGGACGGGATTGCTCCCAGGGGATTCCAGGTTTCGGATTTCGACGCGGCGCGTCGCGCCGGCATCACTGGTCCGCTTCGTTCTCCAGGTTCCCCACCGCGACGCGAGCGAGTTGCTCGGCCAGTGTCTCCGCCGCGGTGTCCGGCTTCCGGCTCAGGGTTACGACGATCACCGCACCGTGATCGAGCACGTGCAGCTCGAGGCTCTCCGGGGTCTCGGCCAGGTAGGCTGCCTCGCCCAGGCCGGTCACGTCCGAGAAGGTCGGCTTGGGAATGCCCGCCGGCACCCCCGAGAGCTCCTCCTTCTGTCGGTCCGCCACCTCCGCCGCCGCATCGCGGTACGGCACGCGCCCGGCGAGCAGCATGAAGCCGCCCCCGATCTGGCCGGTCTGGTAGCTGCACATCGACGCAGCGTCCGGTCCCGCGGCTGAGGTGTCGATGGGATTCACGGTCACGTCCGTGCCCAGGACTTCCCCGGCATCGGCGGCGCTTACGAGCTCACAGGCGTCGATCTTGCCCTGGTCGGCCGTGGCGTTCTCCGAGGTGCAGGCCGCGAGCCCGAAGGTCAGGACCACTACGGCGAGGAGCTGCGTCGGAGATGCGGCGCGTTTTCGATTCGGCGAACGCATGGTTGGGACCTCTCCCCTGCCTGCGACACGCGCACGAGCTTCGGGCGCTTCCACCGCTGGCAAGCCCCACCTCGCGGGGGCGGCGTTCCCGACTTCGATCCGCCCCGCGCGCACACGTGGTCCGATTCAACCTCGAAGAACGCAGGCATGGGGATGCAAGAACCGCGCCGATGGCAATCACGGAACGTCCGATGTCCCATGCCGTCTCCTCTACCGTGTTCCTCTCGGTTACGCTACAGTTACGCTTCAGTCCTTCCCATCGGCGTCGCTCCGGCGCCTCAGCAGCCCACCGTGCTCCTCGGGCCCACAGGGCGGTTGAACCTCCTGTTCCTGGTCGTGCCAGCTCCCATGTGGGAGGCACGAGGACATCGCGCCCACGCAGGTGCTCGTCCCCCCTGCCACGCCTTGCGTCGCCGGCATCACACCAATTTTCTTCAAGACGTCCAACACCCCAGGGCCCAAGCGTTCCGTGCCAGCAGCCAGTCGCATCTGTCCCGAATGCCACACCCCGCTTCCGGCAGCGGCACGCTTTTGCCTCAAGTGCGGCACCCCAACCCCCCCTCCACCGGAGGCTCCGGACCGCACCGAGCCGACCTCTGCGGTCGAGGTGTCGCGGGTGCGGCGCGCGCTCGCCGACCACTATCGTATCGAGCGGATCCTGGGCGAGGGCGGCATGGCGACCGTCTACCTGGCCGAAGACCTCAAGCACAACCGCCAGGTAGCGGTCAAGGTGATGCGGCCCGAGCTGGTCGAAACTCTGGGGACCGAACGTTTCCTGCGTGAGATCGGATTCGCCGCACGACTGAGCCACCCCCACATCCTGTCGGTCTTCGATTCCGGGTCCAGCGACGGGATCCTCTGGTACGTGATGCCGTATGTGGAAGGGGAGTCGCTCGCCTCGCGGCTCGAGCGGGAAACGCAGTTGTCGTTGACCGAGGCGGTTCGCCTGGCGCGCGAAGTGGCTGAAGCGCTCGACCATGCCCACGGTCGCGGGATCATCCATCGAGACATCAAGCCCGCGAATATCCTGATCAGTCACGGCCATGTCCTGGTGGCGGACTTCGGCATCGCCCGCGGGATCAGCTCCCAGGGCGAGACGATCACCAGGACCGGCCTCGCCGTGGGCACCCCGCACTACATGAGTCCCGAGCAGTTCAGTGGGGCCAACGTGGACGGCCGTGCCGACGTCTACGCCCTGGGCAGCTTGCTTTACGAAATGATCGCCGGCGAGCCGCCGTTCACCGGGCCCACGACGCAGGTCGTGCTGGCCCGCAGCCTCACCGAAAAACCCCGGCCGCTCACGGCAACCCGGGACGGCGTCCCGGCGCAACTCGCCAACGCCGTCGCCCGGGCACTGGCCAAGACCCCTGCCGACCGGTTCGAGTCTGCAGCCGCGCTGGACACCGCGCTCGGCGAAGTCGAGAACCAGCTGCACGGCGGCTCGGCCGCGATTCCGGTCACGGCGCCGGCCGCACAGAGCAAGGTCTGGCTCACCTTCGGCGTCGGCGCGCTGCTGGCGCTGACCGCGCTGGTGCTGATGACGTTGCGGAAGGGGCTGCCTCCCTGGATCCTCGGTCTCGCGGTGGTGCTGATCGGCGGCGGCGCGGTAGCGCTCACCTTGACGGCGGCTGCGGAGCGCCGCCGCGCAGCCGGTGCCACGGCCAAGCGCCTCGATCCCTGGCTTACCTTGCGCAACGCCACGTTGTGTGGTGTGGCGGCATTGGCCCTCTGGGCCGTGACCGCCACCGGGATGGCCGTTGGCGGTCCGGCCGGCAACAGTGCGGTGATGGACAAGCGCCTTGCCGTCCTGCCGTTCACCAGTGAGGGCGTTGGGGGGGACGCTTACCTGGCAGACGGCATCTCCGACGAAGTGCGCGGCAAGCTCACCCATCTGCCGGAGTTTTCCGTGATCGCCTCAACCAGCACCGATCGATACCGAGAGACGTCCGAGTCGCCGCAGCAGATCGCGAACGAGCTGGGGGCGACGTACCTGTTGATCGGGAAGGTGCGTTGGGCCGCCGGGGCCAACGGCGGGCGCCGGATTCAGGTGATTCCCGAACTGGTGGACGGGCGAACAGGGGCGGTGACCTGGCAGCAGCCGTTCGACGCCGACGTGGCCGATGTCTTCGCGGTCCAGAGCTCCATCGCGACCGAGGTCGCGACCGCGCTGGGAGTCGTGCTCGGCGCCGACGAACGCCAGCTGCTGGCGGCAAGCCCGACCCATGACACCGCTGCCTACGAACTGTACCTCAAAGGGCGCTCCATCCACAGTAACTCGGTCGGCGACGTGCGGCGGGCGGCGGGTTTCTTCGAACAGGCGGTGGCCCTCGATTCCACCTTCACCGACGCCTGGACCAGTCTGACGTCGGCCCTGACGCTCGAATACGCAAACGGGACGCGAGATCCCGCGGTTGGAGAGCGCGCCTATCGAGCTGCACAAAGGGCGCTCCAATTGGCGGCGGACGGCGCCGAAGGCCACCGGGCCATGGCGCTCTACTACATGAACGTTGCAGGGGATGCCGCCAAGGCGTACCAGGAGGTGCAGCTCGCGCTCCGGGCGTCGCCGAACGATCCGCAGATTCTGGCGACGGCCGCGCGTCTCCTTCGCGTGATGGGGCGCCTCGACGAGGGACTGACCCTCGCCGAGCGAGCCCGCGATCTCGATCCGCAGTCGCCGAGCACGTTGGCGATACTTCAGGGAATCCTCATCTCGCTGCACCAGGGCGCCGAGGCTCGCGAGATCGCCGCGCAACTGGCGATTCTCGATCCGGCCAATCTCGGCGTCTTCCAGACGAACGTGGAGAGCTTCCTCATCGACGGCGATCTGGCCGGTGCCCGCCGGGTCGTCAAGGCGGCGCTCGACACGATCCCCGAGCCGGACGTCATCGCCTACCTCGCCGGCTACAACGAGATGGCGTGGGTGCTCACCGCCGCCCAGCGCCGGCTGTTGTTCCGCCTCACGCCTTCGTCCTTTGACAACGACCGCGCATGGTGGGGCCAATCGCTCGCCATCGCGGCATTCGATGAGGGAGATCGCGCCCGGGCCCAGGCGTATGCCGACTCTTCCCTGACCGCATCGGTCGCCCAGCTCGCCGCCAATCCAACCGACCCGGAATTGCGCGTCCTCTACGGTGTGATGCTCGCCTATCTGGGTCGGAAGGCCGATGCCGTGCGGCAGGCCGACAGCGTGTTGGCCCAGATTGGGACCACGGACGACTACGCGAACGGCTACTATCTGCAGGAGGCGGCACGGCTCTTCCTGGCGGTCGACGATCCCGACCGCGCGCTGAACGCGGTCGAGCGTCTGCGGCAGGTGCCGTTCTTCATCACTCCGGCGTGGTTGCGGATCGATCCGATGTTTGCGCCGCTCAAGGGAAATCCGCGTTTCGAGAAACTCCTGGCGCAATCATGGCAGTGACCCGCAGCGCGACATTCCGAGATCCCATCGGGCTTTCTCCGGGCCGACCGACCGGCGCGTAGGTGGGCTCGCAACCGCAGGGGTCCGCAGGGCACCGGTCACAGTTTCGGTCACATCCCCCTCCGACTAGTCTCAGCCCTTGGGCCGAAGAAACTCCTCGAAAGCCGGTTGGCCTCGCAAAGGTTTCAAATAGGGTGAGTCGTGGGGAGCCAGCGTCGAGTACGTCATGCCCTCCGCGAGGGCATCGCGCAGGAGCGACACCGCCCGCTCTCCCTCTCCCCTCGACGCCGCGATGTACGCTCGCCAAGCGGTGTTCTCGCCATAGTCGTAGGGGTCATCCCACAGGCGAAGCTCCTCAGAGATCCGATTCGCCTCGCCCGTTCGACCGAGCCGGGCCAGGGCGACGCCGAGCCTTCCCCGTGCTCCCAGGGTCTGGAGTTGGTGGTCGGCGAGTTCCCGGAGGGCAGCCTCAGCCTCTGAGGGCCGACCCAAGTGAAGCAGGGCATCGACTCGCTCCATCGTCCAGTCGAGGTGCGTGCCCGTGGGCTCGGCTCCGCGCTCCTGCCAGGAGACGAGGCGCTCCCAGAGCTCTGCAGCCACCGGGGGATTCCCGTGTTCGTCGAACTCCCTTGCCGCCGAGTCCAGGAACGAACCAGGACTGCTGCCGGGAGGAACGAGTGCCAGGCCTTCTTGCAGGACGCTCAGCGCCTGCTCCGTTCTGCCGAGGCCGATCAGGGCGGCGATTTCCCTCCGGATGAGCGGAGCGTTCTCAGGAAGACGCCGCCTCGCTTCTTTCGCGACCTTCACTTCCCGTCGGTGGTCTCCAAGCCAGTGGTAGGCCAAGGCCAAGCCCTCATCATTCGAGTGGGCGAAGGACGCGGCCACCCGGCTCGCCGTAGGGTCGTATCGGGAGAAGACCTCGACCGCTTCGTGCGGCCGGTTGACGTCCAGGGCATGCCACCCGACGCGGAGGTAGTAGATGGAGGAGAACTCCAGGAGCTCCCGCGCCTTGGTGAGGGCTTTCAGGTAGTCACCGTGGATCGCTCCACAGTTCATTTGGGTCGCCAAGCGAGCTTCCCTGGGTGCCCCTTCGATCCGGTCCTCCAGGAACCCGCAAACCGAGTCGGCCTCCGCGTACCTTCCTGTATCCATGTACGCCCCCAGCAACCACCGCTGGGGGGCGAGATAGGTCGAATCCAGCTCCACCGCCCGCTCGAAGAGGGGAATAGCCGCAGCCGCGCCTTCGGTGCCATAGACATGGGCGGCTTCATAGAGCACCTGGGCACTCGCCAGGTCTTGGGGGGGATCGCCTTCCGGCCACATCAACTGGAAACCCTCGGGAGCGAGGCGCCGTCCGAGCCGCGAAAGGACGGCAAATCGGAGTCGATCGAGGATACTCCGGACATCTGTTGACGGCCCCCCGATCGGGGGAACCCCTTCGAGGACGGTTCCCCGAGCGTCGACGATGATCAGATCGAAGAAGAGGCTGTCGGAAAGGAGATAGTAGGATCCAGCCACGGCCAGGTCGGCGCCGGTTTCGGCGGGCCACCTCTCCTGAAGAGCGACGCGAGGGTCGGATGTCGCCTTCATGGCATCTGCCGCAAACATCAATTCCAGGAAGGGCACCGGACGGCCGAATTCTGCACGGTCCAGGGCTTCCGTGATCCAATCTGCCGCCAGGGTTCCGTAGGAATCCAAGGATGCGTCGCCCGTCCGGTTCACCGGCGGGAGCACGGCGATCCGGCTGTCTGTGAGCTTGGCCGTACGGTTGCCGGTGACGGTGATACCGACGACGGCTCCGAGGGCAAGCCCCGCCAAGACCGTCAGGACTACACGTTGTCGCCCGAGCCTCGCCGGCGTCTCATCGAACGCAGAGGTTCGGTCCCATCCAACGGTTTCGGCATCGTCGGAGGCCTCCCGGGCGTCTTCGGGCACCCTGGCTGTCGAGCGCGAACCGAAGCTCGGCGCAGGCGGATCGGGATCCTCCTGGAGCCGGCGAGCGAGCTCCATGGTTTCCCTGGACGGGGAGAGGTCAAACTCCCCCCTCAGCAGTGCGGCAAACCGCTCGAGGAAGCGAAACGCCGCCGCTCGATCCCCCGCACCAATCAGAGCCCCGATGAACCGCTGAACCTGGACCTCGTCTGTGCAAACCAACTCCATGGCACGCTGGGCCAGTCGCTCGGCTTGAGTGATCCGACCCTGTTGCAGGAGGAGGCTAGCCTGCTTCCATGCCACCCCGGCCGCCATCTCCCGCAGGCGGGTGCGCTCCGATTCCAGCCAGTTCTCGAACTCTGGACAGGCCGGTAAGAAGAAACCGACAAGAAGATCTCCCCGGTAGAGCTCCAGGGCACGCTCGGATTCGTCCTCCCGCAGCGCATCTTCGAACGCCGAGGCATCGGACCAGAACCGTTCCGGTACAACCGCGACTTCCTCGTCCCCACGGCTGACCAGGACGCCTTCTCCGAGAGCGCGGCGCAGGTAGTGGAGCGCCTTCCTGAGTGCGGCTCGGGCATGCGTCTGGTCGAGCTCGGGCCAGAGAAGGCCCACAAGGGTGTCCCGGCGAACGAACCCCCGGGGAGCGGAGAGGGCGAGATACGTGAGGAGAGCGACACCCTTCTGGCGGAGAAGGGCATACGAACACTCCTCTCCGTGTTCGTGGCGGAGATCGAGTGTGCCGAGGACTCGGAATGAAATCACAGGGAAACACCGCCCCTGGGAATGCGCCTCCGATGTACGTGCATTCTACCGAGAACGGAGAAGGGTGAGCAACCCACTTCTTCGCGCGTCTTCTCGGGTGTTCCTCCGCCGGAACGTTCAGAGAACGGCGCCGCGCCACATTGCTCACTCGACTCGTGGTTCCAGGGGATCCTGGAATGGTCCGCAACATCCCGCGGCGTCCCGTGCGACCGGTACGCCCCCCCCAATCCAAGAAGAAGGAGGGACATGATGAAGATCGGCGAGATCCGCATCCCTACGGTGATGTTCTTGTCTCTACTCCCCGTCTTCGTCGGCTGCGGTGACGCTCTCACCAGCGTCTCCCCCGATCCGCTTGACGACGGTCCCACCCCGCAGATGGCAGCCCTCGGCCAGCCCGGCGTGTTGGAATCCGCAAACGGTACCGGCCACTCCGCAAGACCCGACGGTAGCGTGAACGTCATCGCATTCAACGCGGTGAAACAGGTCGATGGAGCCGTGACGGGGCAGCTGATCCTGCAGAATCGCTACTTCGACACCAGGCTCAAGATGACCATCGATTGTCTGGCGATCGATGGGAACGTCGCGGTGATGAGCGGAGTCAGCACCCAGTTCACCTTTCCCCAGTTCGTAGGGGTGGGAGTCTGGTTCGTGGTGGAGGACAACGGCGAGGGAGTCAACGCGCCGCCGGACAGGGCCACAGGGGTGTACGCCTTCGACGATTACCTCGCACACCCGGACTACTGTCACGAGATCATCGCGCATCTCGAAGCCTGGGTGCCCCCGCCGGGAGCCGTGGTCGGTTGGACCACGGTGATCAGAGGAAACGTCCAGGTGAAGGGGGCCGGAGAGCCGTAGGCTCCAGTGGCCGACGGCGGTTCGAAGATTGGCGGGGCACCGCCGGGTTCCCCTTCTTCACTCCGCGGGCGTCGAAGACGCCTCCTGGCCTGGCTAGGCTTGGGGCTGAATGGCAAAACCACCACAGCGATGCCGGGCCTGGGATTCGAACCCAGATGGGATTGATCCCAGGGGATTGTAAGTCCTGGAATCACAATGCATTACGGGGTCACTGAGCGACAAGAAACGGTACGGGAGAACAACCTCTGGCCCCTTCCCGGGAAGGCGGTTGTGCCATCCGTGCCACTCTCTTCCGGTGGGGTTACGCCACACTTACGCCACAGCGCGCAACACCATAGGGACTATCTGACTGGCCAGGTGAACGGCATGTTCGCGGGCGACGAGACCCTGGCTGGAGAGAACCCCGTCCAGGGCACCGGCCCCGGGGAGCACCCCCCGAGCCAGCGACCGTCCCGCCATCGTCGCTGGCTCTCGGGCGCCGTCCCATGAAACCATCTCCCCCGTGCCAACGTTGGGTACGGCAGGATGTGCCCCCGCCGCTCCCGAGGATGGATCCATGGAGAGCCTCTGGCAGGACTGCCGCTACGCCGCTCGCATGCTGCTCAAGAACCCCGGGTTCACGGCGGTGGCGGTGATCGTGCTGGCCCTCGGGATCGGCGCCAACGCGGCGACCTTCACGCTGACCAACTCGCTGCTGCTGCGACCGATCCTGGCCGACAGCCCGGACCGGCTCGTCGCCGTTTACGAGAAGAACGTCGATCGGCCCGATTCCTACCGGGCGTTCTCCTACCCGAACTTCCAGGATATCCGCGACCTCAACACGACCTTCAGCAGCATCCTGGCGCAGGACCTGACCACCGTAGGCCTCCGCGAGGGCGACGTTACGCGGCGCGTCTTCGCCGAGGTCGTCAGCCACGAGTATTTCGGCACCTTCGGCGTCAGCCCGTTCCGCGGTCGCTTCTTTACCGCGGAGGAGGAGGTGCCGGCGAGCGGCATCCCGGTGGTCGTGGTCAGCTACGACTACTGGAGCCGCCATGGCTCCGACCCGGATCTCGTCGGCAAGACGGTCGAGGTCAACGGGCAGGCGCTCACCGTGGTCGGCATCGCGCCGCGCCACTTCACCGGCCGCACGGCCTTGATGTCGGCGCCGCTGTATCTGCCGCTGGGCATGGACGACCGGCTCCTGAGCGACATGTTCCGGGACACCGACCTGCCCCTGAACGACCGCTCCAACCACCGGCTTCTGCTGGTCGGCCGCCTGCGGCCCGGTCTGACCCTGACCGAGGCGAATGCCCGCGTCGGCACGCTCGCCACCCGCCTGGCGGAGGCCTACCCGGCAATCAACCAGGACTACACGCTGGTGGTCGGGCCGCTGGCGCGCCTGTCGATCAGTACCCAGCCGTCGGACCAGGGCAGTCTCGGCGTCGCCGCGGTCCTGCTGCTGGCGATGACCGGCATCGTCCTGCTGATCGCCTGCATCAACCTGGCCAACATGTTGCTCGCCCGGGGCGCGGCCCGCAGCAAGGAGTTCGCGATCCGCACCGCGATCGGCGCGGAGCGCCGGCGGCTCGTCCGCCAACTCCTCACGGAGGGGCTCATGCTGTCGGCTCTCGGCGGCGCCGCCGGCCTGCTGGTCGCCTCCTGGGCCAATCGCCTCCTGGGTGCCTCGCTCAACAAGCTGCTGGCGGTCAACGGTCTGGCGATGGATGTCGTCCTGCGCTCGACGCCGGACGTCCGCGTGCTGGCGGCCACCGCCGCCTTCTGCGTGCTCGGCACCCTGCTGTTCGGCTTCGGCCCGGCCCTGCGGCAGTCGCGGCCGAACGTCATGGAGGACCTCAAGGAGCAGGGCGCCGAAACCGCCCGGCGCGGCGTTGGGCTCCGCCTGCTCGGGGGCCGGAACCTGCTGGTCGTCGGGCAGGTCGCCCTGTCGCTGGTGCTGCTGGTCACCGCCGGGCTGTTCGTCCGAGCCGCCGTCGCGGCGGCGAACGTCGAGCCCGGCTTCGACCTCGACCACGGGCTCATCGTCGAGGTGGACCCAGGCTTGCTCGGCTACGACGAGGCACGCAGCCAGGAGCTGTACCAGGGGCTGCACGAGCGCCTCGCCTCCATGCCCGGGATCGAGTCGGCGAGCGTGGCCGCCACCGTGCCGTTCGGTGCCGTCTCGTCCGGCCAGAGCGTGATGCGCGCCGAGGATGCGGGCGGATCGGCGCCCGGCGACGAGCAGGTAGAGGCGGTCGGCGCGACGTCGAACATCGTGGGTGCCGACTACTTCGCCACCCTCGGAATCCCCGTCCTGCGAGGTCGAGCGTTCACCCGCGCCGAGACCGATTCGGACGGCGGCCCGCGTGTCGCCGTCGTCGACGAGGTGCTCGCGACGCGGTTGTGGCCCGGACAGGACCCGGTCGGCCGTCAGATCGTGTTCCACCGGACCGACGCCGACCACGACAGCGACGAGATGGAGGTCGTCGGCGTGGTCGGCACGGTGCGAGACGACCTCTTCGCCTCCGCCACCGGCCGGCCGCACGTCTACGTTCCGTTCGGGCAGGACTTCCAGGCTGGCATGAGCATCCACCTGAGGGCCTCGACGACCGACGAGGCGGCCCAGGCCGCGTTGCTGCAGCAGGTCCGCAGGCAGGTGCAAGCGGTCGATCCCCAGGTGCCGATCGTCAACCTGCGGTCGATGCGCGACCACGTCGCCGAGAGCGCCACCCTGTGGATGGTGCGCCTGGCTGCCCGCATTTTCAGCACCTTCGGCGCCCTCGCGCTGGGCCTCGCGGTGGTGGGCGTCTACGGCGTCAAGGCGTATACGGTGGCACGCCGCACCCGCGAAATCGGCATCCGCAAGGCCCTCGGCGCCACCACCGGCGACACCCTGTGGCTGGTGGTTCACGAGGGCATGGCGCTGACCGCCGTCGGTCTCGGCGTGGGGACCCTGCTGGCCGCGGGCGTGGCCAAGGTCCTCAGCAGCATGCTCTACGAGGTGAGCGCCCTCGATCCGCTGACCTTCCTGGCGGCGCCCCTCGTGCTCGCCGCGGCCTCGCTGCTGGCAACCTGGCTGCCGGCCCGCCGCGCCGCACGAGTGGCGCCCATCACAGCGCTGCGACAGGGATAACGCCCCTCCATCCTGTCGTTCAGCACCACCTCGACGGCGATGTCTTCGGACGCCTGAATGTGTTGATTGGCCGACCTCCCGGCCTCCGATCGTGTGCACGGTCGTCACGCTCGGGTCGGCAGGCCGAGCGGAGCGCATTCGGTCGATGCGTGGCCCCTACGGTCGCGGTTCGACGCATGTAGGGATGGGAGCAGGAAGCGGCCACCCGCTGACACCCCCGGACACGGTGGACAAGGAGGTTCCGGAATGCCCAGATCGATCTCGGCGTCGGTGGGGCGTCTCGGAGGCGTCAATCGTCCTCCGGACGTGGTGACCGTCCAGGAACTCCTCAACCGAGTGCCGCCACAGAAGGGAGGCCCGGCTCCGCCGCTGGTCGTCGATGGCCGGTGCGGTCCTCTGACCATCAAGGCCATCCAGACGTTTCAGCTGCACCATTTCAGCTTTCGCGGCATGGACGGGCGGGTCGATCCGGGGGGCCAGACGCTCCGGAAGTTGAACGAGTTCGAGCGGACCGTCCCGAAGACGCTCGTGATGCGTGGGGTGTTGTTGCCGGGCGTCTTCCTCGACCCGGGCAATCCGAACCACTGGTTCTTCCAGATCTCCGACCCGGGTCGGCCGGATCTGCGCGCCGTCTACCACCTCGGGTCGGGCTTCGAGCCGACGCCGAAGCGCGTGCCCCCCTTCTTCGTGGGTGACCCCAGCCCGTTCCAGACGAAGCGTGGTGTGTCCGAGCTCGGGACGCGCGGCGCGAGCTACCTGACCAAATACAACGTCACACTCGATCCGCTTCCCGATCGACCGCCTCCCGAGCTCAGCCGGTTGAACCTCGTGTTCCTGGTCGACCCGACGTCGCCCGGTCGATCCCAGTTCCAACGGCTGGAGATCTTCTGCTCGACCGCGATCGAGCCTCCCCCGGCCCCCTCCCTGGACCGTCCGGGCCCCAACCTACTCGTATCCGTCAGGACCCGCACGGGTGAGTTCACCCGCGTGAGCTAGGGAAGCGCTGCACAAGTCTGGCACCCCGCGTTGGGAGCGCCACGGCCCCGAATCCAAGGCGGGGCGACGAAGGCATAGCCGTAGCTACGTCGAGGAGCCCCAACGCAGGAGGCGGGGCCGTGCCGCCCCAACCCACGAGCTTCCTACTTGATACACACCATGTTGATGGGCGCATGGCGGTTTCGCGGTTGATAGTGCGTCACTCCTCCTCGCCGCAGCGCTGCTACGACTCGTCGTCGTTCCTGCTCTGAACACGCGAAAGCGCCACGCGCGCGGGGTACCATACTTGTGCAGAGCTTCCCCTAGGTGTTGCCGACAGGGAACTTTCTTCACAGGGGACGCTGGAGCAGCTGAAGGCTCGCGTGCCGACCTGAGCCGGCGACTCAGCGCCCTCCGGATCTCCTGGGGTGAAGTGCGCCGGCCCGCTCCGGGCCTGGCACGTGAACGAGCAAGTGCCGGGGCTGGGATTCGAACCCAGACGGGATTGCTCCCAGGGGATTTTAAGTCCCCTGCGTCTACCACTTTCGCCACCCCGGCGGACCCGAAGTCTACCAGGGGGCGTCGGTCGGGGCGATAGCAGCTCGGGTGACGCTCACGGCTGGCGCGACTACGGGTGCGCGCTCACCCAGTCGCGCGCTTCGTCGAACGCGCTGTTCTGGAAGACGCGCACCTCGGCCAGCATCGTGAAGCCGAGCGCGCGGGCGGCGCGGCCCAGCCATCCCAGGTCGGTGACGAACGCGATGCGTTGCCAGGACACGGTCCTCGGGAGCCCGACGTTCGCGTCGTCCCAGCGGGCGTGCGGGTCGAAGCCCTCGAAGTCGGGCGCGAGCTGGTAGAGAAGGCGGAAGTCCGCGCGGTCACCCAGAGCCCTGCTCACGGCCGGAATGATGACGGCCTCGTAGTCCTGTCCCGTGACCCGCCCGCTCGCGCGAAATCCGAGAACGTCGTCGGGCAGATTCTCGATGGGCTCGATCATGGGCTCCTCCTTCCGCTGCGTCTTCCTCCTCCCCACCTCGCAACCTCGGGGAATAGCACGACCCATGCCACGCACCGAAGGGTGGCGGGCTCGATCCCGGGGCTGTGATTCCGACGTGTGCCGTCTCACTCGGGCTCCCGGATGGCGTGGGAGAGGCGCAACGTGGAGGTGTCGCCGCAGCAGGGTGGGAGGGCCTATACTCCGGTCGGGAGCAGCCCGCCTTCCCCTCGACCGACTTCCATGCGCCCCGAGAGATTCCGTCGCCTCGCGCGCGTGCTCGCGCGCCGCCAGCCCGACCTGACCGTCCTCATGGAGAAGGTCAACAAATCCCACAACTTCTCCGCGATCCTGCGAAACTGCGACGCGGTGGGCGTGCTCGAGGCCCACGCGGTCCCGCCGGCGGCCGGTCTGGAGCTGCATCACGCCACGTCCGCGGGCACGCGCAAGTGGATCCGCGTGCTCCAGCACACCACCGTGCAGGCGGCGGTCGCGAGCCTCGAGGACGCGGGCTTCCACGTGCTCGCCGCGCACCCGGGCGAAGGAGCTCGTGATTACCGCGAGGTGGATTTCACCCGCCCCACCGCGATCATGATGGGCGCCGAGCTCCACGGTGTGTCCGAGGAGGGGCTCGCCCTGGCGCACGGGCACGTGGCGCTGCCGATGATGGGGATGGTTCATTCCCTGAACGTCTCCGTCGCCACCGCGCTCCTCCTCTACGAGGCCATGCGACAGCGCGAAGCGGCCGGGATGTACCTCGGTCCCCGCCTCGAGCCGGACGAATACCGCCGCACGCTGTTCGAGTGGGCCTACCCCCTGCTGGCGGCACGGTACCGGCGCGAAGGTCGCCCTTACCCCGCGCTGGACAACGAGGGGACGATCCTCGAGTCGTGAGGCCCCGAAACGCTCACAACACCGTGATGAGCGTTTAGGATGGCGTTGCCCGTTGACATGGAGACGATAATCGCTCAGAATTGCTTCGACGCACGTTATTGAACGGCGGGGCCGCCGACCGCCTTCAGAAAACCGTTCGGAGGAGCGCCATGGAGCGAATCACGCTGGAGCTGACCTTGACCAGCTCCGAGACCGCGGAGCTCCTGAACGTCCATCCCTCCACCGTGAAGCGCTGGTGCAACGAGGGGGAGCTCCCCTTCGACACGACGCACGGTGGGCATCGGCGCATCCGTCTCGAGGACGCCGTGGAGCTCGCGCGCAAGCGGGGGATCCCGACCGTCCTGTCCCCCTTCCACCCTTATGAGCCCCACGTCTGGGAGGCTCTGCAGGAGATCCGCCAGCACGACTCCTTCAAGCGGCTACACCAGCTCGCGATGGGCTGGATCGTCCGGGGCCGGATCCGGAGCGTGGGGCTGCTCTACGATGCCCTGGCTCGCGAGGAGCTGGTTCCCTTCCACCGCTTCGCGGACGAAGGGGTCGCGGGTCTGATGAGCCGGGTGGGCACGGCGTGGGCGGAGGGACGGCTACGGGTCGCGGAGGAGCACGTGGTGAGCCAAGCGATGACGGAAGTGTTGCTCCGTCTCCTCGCTGCGCCGGACGGGAGCCTGCCCGAGCCATCGGCGCCGGTCGCGGTGGTGGGGACGGTGGAGGGCAACCAACACCACCTCGGTGCCCTGATCGTGCGCGTGGTCTTGGAGCGGAGGGGATGGGAGGTGTGCTACCTCGGCCCGGACGTGCCCGTCGAGGACTTCGACGCGATGCAGCGGAGCCGGGGGGCCACGATGGTGTGCGTCTCGCTGCCCCCGCCCGCGGCAGGCGGCGACGTGGCGCGCGTGGTGCGCGTCCTGGGAGAGCGGTACGACGCCTCGCGCCCCTACGCGCTCGCCATCGGGGGGCAGTTCGGGAACGAGGTGGATCCCGGCCTCCTCACCGGGGCGTTCACGTCCGTCGCGACCTTCGGTTCGTGCGAGACCTTCGAGGCCGCCCTCGAGCGTGGCTTCGCGCCCCAGCCGGTGCTGAGCGCGTGAGCGCCGTGTCGCGGGTCTCGGAGCGGCGGGCGTTGCTGGGGTTGTTCGCCTTCACGCTGGTTGCCGTGGCGGGCTACTGGAACTTCGCGCTGCATCCCGAACGCATCCCCGCGAGCGGACTCGCCACGCGGGTCTACTCGACATCGTTCCCGTGGTTCGCCCGTCTCCACGTTCTCGCTGCGGCAGGCACGCTCGCGGTCCTGCTGATCGGTCGCCTGCGTGCGCGCTGGGTGCCCGCGGCGCTCGCGGTATCGGGCCTCGCCTTCCTGTTCGAGCACATCGGGACGGGCTACGGGGTGCCGTTCGGCGGATACGGCTACACCGGCCTCCTCGGCTTCAAGCTGGGGGGCCGTGTGCCGGTGCTCGTCCCCCTGAGCTGGTTCCTGATGGCGCTTCCTTCCTGGGCCATCGCGCGCGCCGCGGTCCCGGGGCGGGGCCTCCGCATCGCCGTAGGTGCCCTGTGGCTGGTGGCGTGGGATCTCGCCTTGGACCCGGCCATGAGCTACCTGACGCCGTATTGGCGTTGGGAAGCGACCGGCCCGTACTACGGGATGCCGTGGGTCAACCTCCTGGGTTGGTACCTGACCGCGCTCACGATCGTCTCGGTCCTGGAGGCGATCGGTGGACGGCTCGGTCTCACCGAGCTCCCGGTGCGCTGGCTGGCCACCTACTACGGCGTCGTGCTGCTCATGCCCCTCGGGATGGTCGTGGCGGCCGGGCTGGGCGTCGCGGTCGTGGCGACCGTCGCGGGGCTCGGCCTCTGCGTCGCGGTGACATGGGCGGCGGGACGTGCGGGAGCCGGGGCCTCCTCCGGCGTGCAGCACCCGCGGCCCTCCGCCGCGGACTCCCCCGCCCTTTCCAGCGCGAGGGCGCCGTGATCCTGCGCCCCACGGATGCGCCCCCCGGCGTCGGATCCACGGACGTCGAGGGAATCGTGCGCGACGGACTGGGGGAGGCTGCGGACCGGCTCCGCGAAGCGGGCGTCCCGGTACCCGATCTCGCGGGCAAGCTGCTCCGGCCCCTCGTGGCGTACGCTCTGGTCGACCCGGAGCTCCGGGACCGGCTGGACGGACGCTTCTGGTCCGGCGCCCTGGCCGTGCAGATGGTGCACGAGGCTTCCCTCCTGCACGACGACATCCTCGACGGCGCCGCCGTGCGCCGTGGGGTCCGCACCGTCGCGGCGGCGGACGGGATGGGCCACGCGCTGGTGCTCGGAGACCACTACCTCACGGGGGCCTACCGGGCCGCGGCGGCGACGGGGTCGCGGCGCTTCCTCGACTGCTTCATCCGGGCGGTCGAGCGGACCGTGGCGGGAGAGATCGCGCAGGGCCGGGCCACCGGCGCGCGCCTGACCCCGGGGCGGTACGAGGAGATCGTCGCCGGCAAGTCGGGCGAGCTGTTCGGCGCCGCGGCCGCGCTCGGTGGCGCCGTCCTCGAGCTGGACGCCCACGAGGAGCGGGTGGCCTTCGGGACGGCGCTGGGCACCCTGTACCAGCGTGTCGACGACCTCCTCGACTTCTGCCCCGCAGCCGCCACGGGCAAGCCGCCGCTCCAGGATTACCGGCAACGCAAGTGGACGTGGGTGCTCGAGTTGGCCGGCCTCGCGGACTTCTCGCCCTCCGAGGCCGACGTGCTGGATCTGCTCTTCCTCGGCCGGGACGGCGCGCCTTCCGCCGCGCGGCGGGCAGTCGAGGCCGTTGGGGTGGAGCGGGACGCCCTGCTCGAACGTCACGCGGCCCTGGCGCCCGACGACACGCTGATCGGCGGCATTCTCGATGGGTGGGTGCGTGCGGCTACCGAAGGTGTAGCGGCCCAGGAGCGTGCCTCCAGCGTGCCGCCCGCGCGTCGGGACGCGCGGGGTGCGGTGGTGGCGTCGGCCCGCGCGGTGGGAGGCCCCGCGTCGTGGAAAGGGCTGTTCGAGCGCCACGCCCGCACCTTCTACTTGGCCGCCCGGCTGTTTCCGGCGGAGCAGGCCCGGCTCGTGCGAGGGCTCTACGCATACTGCCGGTTCACGGACGACCTGGTCGACGAGGCCGACCCGAGCGTGTCCGCGACGGAGCGCGCCGAGCGTCTGGACGCGTGGCGTGTGCTCACCCGGGAGGCGTTCGAGGGAAGGAGGACGGGAATCCCCCTTCTGGACGACGTGCTCGGGGAGGCCGCGGCGCGCGGCGTCTCCTGGCGCTATCCGGACGCGCTCCTCGCCGGGGTCGCCATGGATCTGGCGCCGACCCGTTACTCGGACTGGGAGCGGCTCGAGGAATACACCTTCGGCGTGGCCGGAGCCGTGGGCGGGTGGATGACGCAGCTGTTCGGCCTCCCCGAGCCCGATCTGCTGGAGTGTGCGCACGCGCTGGGACATGCCATGCAGCTCACGAACATCCTGCGGGACGTGGGAGAGGACCTCGACCGGGGGCGGGTCTACCTCCCCCTCTCGCTCCTCGAGGCGCACGGACTCGACGCCGACGACCTGCGCGCGATCCGGGTGGGCGGAGGACCGATCCCGGATGCCTATCGCCGCGCCCTGGACGCGCTCATGGCCCGCGCCGACGGGTGGTACGCCCGCGCCTGGCCGGGCATCCGCCGCCTCCCCCCCTGGTTCCGCCGCCCGACGGCCGTGGCGGCGGAGGCGTACCGCGGCATCCACCGGGAGGTGCGGCGCAACGGCTACGACAACCTCCGCCTGCGGGCGCACACTTCGCTTCCCGCGAAGATCGCGCTTGCCGTCGGCGGGCTGGTCCGCGGGCGCACGTGAGGTCCGCCGTGGACTCGCGTCTCGCCTGGCGGCTCTTCCAGCCGTTCCTCCGACCCTGGATGGGATCGCGCCTCCGCGTGCACATGACGGGCCTCGGCCGGGGGGGGCGCACGGAGCGGCGGGTCGTGCTGTGCGCGAACCACGAGAGCTTCTGGGACGGGTTCCTCCTGCAGGCCCTGCAGCGGCGGCTCTTCCCGGACCTGCCTTTCCACGCCGTGATGCTCCGCTCCGAGCTCGAAGTCCGACCCTGGCTCGCCCTGCTGGGCGCCATCGGCGCCGAGCCGGGCTCGATCGCTGGAGGACGACGCATGCTACGGGCCGTGCGCACGCTCCGGGCGCAGGAGTCCGGCGCGGTGCTCGGGTATTTCCCGCAGGGTCGGATCCGGCCCGGGGACCCGCGTCCGCTGGGCTTCCGTACGGGGGTCGTGGCGGTGGCGGAGGCGTTGGCGCCGGTGACGGTCCTCCCCGTGGGCATCCGCGTCCTGCCGGGTCGAACGGCCCGCATGGACGCATTTCTCTCCGTCGGTGGGGCCATCGGGGTCCGCGGTTCCGGAGTGCTCTGCGGGGAACGGCTGGAGTCGGCGGTCGCCCTGGAGCTGAACGCGATCCGCGCGCATGTCCTGGGCACGGGGAGGACGCGGCCGCGCGGTGGCCGGGTCCCGCGGGCAGGCTCCCGAGGGCGCAGGAACCGTCGCGGGTCTCCCACGACGTAAGGCATTGGGTCTCGAGGAACTGACGAGGACATGGCATGAGCACGAGGGGAACCGGCCCCACGGGGGCCAGGCGCGCGGTCGTGGTGGGGAGCGGCTTCGGCGGCCTGGCGATCGCTTGTCGCCTGCAGGCCGCTGGCGTCGACGTGACCCTCCTCGAGAAGCGGGAGCGGATCGGCGGACGGGCCTACCGCCTCGAGGACCGGGGGTGGGTCTTCGACATGGGCCCGAGCCTGATCACCGCGCCGAAGATCCTGGACGACATCTTCCGGGCGGGCGGCCGGACGCTCACGGACTACGTCGACCTGGTCCCCCTGGACCCCTTCTACCGGGTGCACTTCCACGACGGGACGCACCTCGACTACGTGGGGGACCCGGAGCGCATGAAGGCGCAGATGGCACGCTTCGACGCCCGGGACGCCGCCAACCTCGACGCCTTCCTCGCCCGCGTCCGCCCGATCTACGACACCGTGATCGGCGACCGCCTGGGCTCGCGGCCGTTCGACACGCTCGGAACGATGCTCCGGTTCCTCCCCCGCATGGTGAAGCTGCGTGGGTACCTTCCCGTCACCACGTTCGTGAACCGCTTCTTCCGGGACTTCCGGCACCGCTTCCTGTACTCCTTCCACCCGCTCTTCGTGGGGGGCAATCCCTTCAGGACGCCTTCGATCTACCTCATGATCCCCTATCTGGAGCGGGAGGGGGGCGTCTGGTTCGCGCGGGGCGGGATGTACGCCGTGGTCGAGGCGTTGGGCCGGCTCTTCCTCGAGCTGGGCGGCACGATCCGCACGGGCGAGGAGGTGCGGGAGATCGAGGTCCGCGACGGCCGCGCCACCGGCGTGAGGACCGGCCAGGGCCACTACCGCGCGGACATGGTCGTGAGCAACGCCGACCCGGGCCACACCTACGGAGCGCTGGTGGACCCGCGACACCGGAGGCGCTGGACGGACCGGCGCCTGCGGCGGACGGAGTGGAGCATGAGCTGCTTCCTCCTCTACGTCGGGACCCGACGACAGTACCCGCAGCTCGCGCACCACACGCTGATCCTGACGGAGCGGTATCGCGATCTCCTGCGCGACATCTTCGGGAAGAAGATCCTCCCCGACGACTTCTCCATGTACCTGCACGCGCCGACGCGCACGGACCCGGACATGGCCCCGCCCGGCGGGGAGAGCATGTACGTGCTGGTGCCCGTCGCCAACCAGCGCTCCGGCATCGACTGGGAGGAGGTCAAGGAGCGCTTCGCGGACCGCATCCTCGCTTTCCTCGAGGAGTGGGGACTGGAGGATCTTCGCAAGGAAACGGAAGTGCTCCATGTCTTTACGCCCGATGACTTCGAGCAACAGCTCAATGCCACCGAGGGCAATGCCTTCGCGATCGAGCCGCGCTTCACCCAGACGGCGTGGTTCCGTCCACACAACCGGAGCGAGGACGTGGACGGTCTCTACCTCGTCGGCGCGGGGACACATCCGGGTGCCGGGGTCCCGGGCGTCCTGCTGAGCGCCGAGGCCACCTACGCGAGCATCGCCGCCGACGTCGGCCTTCCCCCGCAGTGGGATCCGGAGGAGCCCGGCCGAGCCGGGCTCCCTGATGAAGTCGAGCCGTCAGCCCCGGCCGGACCCCGAGGCGCGAACGGCGCGGGCACGCGCGGTCCGCGTCAGCCCTCCGGCCGCCCCAGCTGAAAGCGGAGCGACTCCTCCACACCCTCGTAGAACCAGCGGAACCCCCCGTGCTCGAGGCGCGCGGGGAGGACCCGCTGCCCCCATAGGAGCGTCTCCTCTCCGAGCTGACCGAAAGCGGCCTTGAGGGCGAGCCCGGGCAGAGGGAGGATCGTGGGGCGCCCCAGGACCCGTCCGAGGGCGTCGGTGAACGTCGCGTTCGTCACCGGATGCGGCGCCGTCGCATTGACCACGCCGCTCATCCCGTCGTCGTGGAGGGCGCGGAGCAGGACGCCCATCAGGTCGTCCATGTCGATCCACGAGAAGTACTGGCGTCCGCCCCCGAGCCGCCCACCGACGCCCATCTTGAAGGGGAGGAGCATCTCGCCGAGCGCGCCGCCGGCGGGCGAGATCGCCACGCCTTGCCGCAGGTGGGCGACCCTCAGCCCGGCACGCTCGGCCGGCCGACTCGCGGCCTCCCACTGGCGTACGACGTCGGCCAGGAAACCCTCCCCCGGCCCGGAGGAGGACTCGTCGAGGCGCTCGTCGCCGCGGTTGCCGTAGAAGCCCACGGCCGAGGCGCAAAGGAGCGTCTTCGGGCCCCTTCGCAGCCCGGCGAGCGTGCGCGCGATCAGCTCGGTTCCCTTCGTACGGCTCTCCAGGATGATCTTCTTCCGTGCGTCGGTCCAGCGTCCGCCGGCGATCGACGCGCCCGCGAGATGGACCACGGCGTCCGCCCGCGCCAGGCGCTCTGCGTCGATCTCGCCCGTGTACGGGTTCCAATAGATCCCGTCCTCCCCCAGCCTCCTCTCCTGGCGGACCAGCGGCAGCACCCGGTGGCCGCCGGTGGTGAGGAAGTGCGTCAGGTTCGTGCCGATGAGGCCGGACGCGCCGCTGATCGCCACGGTGAGCCTCGGCCGGTCGGCATACTCGGCGTGGCGCGCGAGGTCCTGGGGCAGCCTGGCGTAGCGGAAGGCGAAGAGCCGATCGAGCTCGCGCCGCACGAAGGCCGGTCCCACGGGCAGCCCCAGGGGCGCCTCCAGCTCGATGCGGTCTTCCACCACGGTTCCGCCCCCGGGACGCGGCAGGAAGCCGTGGGTGTGGACCCACGACTTGAGCGGCCCGTGCACCTGCACGTCCCGGAACTGCCGCCCCACCTCGAAGTCCTGGTGACGGAGCTCCCACCGGAAGGAGGCCGGGCCCCGACGCACGCGCAGCACGACGCGCGCCCCGTCCTGGATGCCGCCTTCCCTGTGCTCGACGTCCACGTCGGCCCACGGCGGCGTCAGGCGCTCGAGCGCGCCCCGTCGCTCGTGCCAGGCGAAGACCTCGTCGGGGGCGTGATCCGGAATCTCGGTGCGGTAGGTGAGGCGCATGGCGGCGGGGGGTCGGTTGGTGCTCGGCGGGAGGTCAGGCGTCCGCTTCGGCTCCGGGGACGGCCACGACGCCGTCTTCCGGCTCCACCAGCACGAACATGGAGTCGAGCGCCTCGCGGAGCTGATCGATCATGCTGTCGTCCTTCATGATCACGCCCGACGCCAAGTCGATCAGGTCCCTCTGCTCCTGGCGCGTGAGGATCTTTGCGGTGAGCACCAGGACGGGCAGACCGACGTGGGATGGGTTCGCGCGCAGGCGCTCCAGGAACGTCATCCCGTCCATGACGGGCATGAGAAGATCGAGCAGCACGGCATCGGGCGCCTCCATCCGGATCGCCTCTAGCGCCTGGTGGCCGTTGGACGCCTGCACGACCTCCAGGCCGACGCCGCGCAGGTACTCGCCCAGCATGGTCCGCGTGACGGCGTCGTCGTCCACCACGAGCACGCGGCCGCCGCGCTTGCGCACGAGGTTGCGCCACAGCACGCGCAGGATGTCCTCGCGCTCGAAGGGCTTGGTCACCAGGTCCACCGCACCCAGCAGCCTCCCCCTCCCTTCCGCGGCCACGATGCTGACGACCACCACCGGGATCCTGCGCAGCTCACGGTCCTCCTTCAGGTGCTTGAGGACGTCCCAGCCGCTCATGCCCGGCATCATGAGGTCGAGGGTGATCAGGTCCGGCCACTGCTCGCGCGCGGTGGCGATGCCCTCTTCCCCGGTCGTCGCCGTCAGAACCCGGCAGCCGAGCTCTTCCAGGTAGTGGGCCATCAGGTCGCGCGAGTCCTTCTCGTCGTCCACAACCAGCACCTTGAAGTCCCGGAGCCTCGGTGCGGCGTGCACCAGCACCTCCCGGGGCTCCGCCTCCTCCACGGCCGCTTTCTCCTCCGTCACCGTCTCCGGGGCGGGCCGCACAGGCTTCTTCGCACGCTCGCCCATCACGATCGTGAACGTCGAGCCCTTCCCCGTCTCGGACTCCACAATGAGATCGTAGCCCATGAGCAGGCAGATCGAGCGGGAGATCGCGAGGCCGAGCCCGGTGCCGCCGTACTTGCGCGCCGTGCCGGCCTCAGCCTGCTGGAAGGCCTCGAAGATCGCCTCCAGGCGGTCCTGCGGGATGCCGATGCCCGTGTCCTGCACGGAGATGGCTACCGGCGTCCGCTTGTCGGGGGCGACGTCGATGCGCACGGTCACCGACCCCCCGTGCGTGAACTTCAGGGCGTTGCCCACGAGGTTGATGATGACCTGCTTCAGCTTGGCCGCGTCCGTCTCGACCGCGTCGAGGCCCTGCGGTACCGACGCCACCAGGGCTACGTTGCCCTCCTTGACCTTCGCCTGTCCCTCGAGCTGCTGGACGGTCTCGGTCACGAGATGGCCCAGGTCCGCCTTCTCGATGACGAGCTCCATGCGTCCCGCTTCGACCTTGGCCAGGTCGAGCACCTCGTTGATGAGCTCGAGCAGGTGCTTGCCGTTCGACAGCACCCGTTCCAGGAAGCCCACGTCCTTCTCGCTGAGGCGTCCCTCCTTGTTCTTCAGGAGGATGTTCGTGAAGCCGATGACCGAGTTGAGCGGCGTCCTCAGCTCGTGGCTCATGTTCGCCAGGAAGTCGCTCTTCGCCTTGTTGGCGGCCTCCGCCTCCTCCTTGGCCACCCGCAGCGCCTCCTCGGCACGGACGCGCGGGGTCACGTCCTTCCCGAAGAGCACGGCTCCGTGGATGCCCTGGTCGCCCTGGATGGGGTTGGCGTACAGCTCGAAGTAGCGGAGCTGCCCATCCACGGCGTCGGTGCGCAGGGCCACGTTCCGGTCCCCCCGTAGCGCCCGGTCGTACACCTCCTGGTACCAGGCCACGTCCTCGGACGGGAAGATCGCGCGCGGAAGATCGCCGACCGCCGGCTCGCGTCCCGTGCGCGCCTCCATGGCCAGCGAGAAGGCCGAGTTGAACGTGATGAGCTTACGGTCGCGGTCTACTGACCAGATCGCGTCGCCGGTGTTCTCCACCAATGCGTTGAGGTTGGCCCTGGATTCGGCGAGCTGCCGTTCCGCCAGGCGCTGCTCCGTGACGTCGCGGAAGATCCCCTGCGTGGCGACGGGCCGGCCGTGGCTGCGCTGGGCCGCCGTGCTCCCCGAGAGGATGACGATCCGGCCGTCCGCAGCCACGAACTCGACGTTGAAGCGGCGCGGCGCCTCTCCCTTCAGGACCCTGTCGAACTCGTCGCGGACCGCACGGCGGTGCACCGGATGGACGATGTCCATGAGGTTGAGGCGTTCGAGCTGCTCGTCCGTGTAGCCGAGCGTCCGCTTCCACGTGCTGTTGACGTACAGGATCCTCCCGTCCGGCGCCACGCTCTGGATCAGGTCGTTCGCGTTGTCCAGGAAGTCCTGCAGGCGTGCGCGCCCCTCGTTCACGGCCTGCTCGGTGCGCGAGCGCACGGCCACCTCACGGGCGAGCGCCTCGTTGGCCCCCGTCAAGGCGCCCAGCACCTGCCCTTCTCGCCGGAACGTCTGATAGACGCTGACCAGAAGGCCCGCGAGCATGGCGGCGTAGCTCGCGATCTTCAGGAGGTGGGCGGCGTCGAACATCCCGTCGAAGCGGTTGCTCGAGAACGCCATGTACCCGAAATGCACCATCGTCGAGATGAGGAGCGAGATGAGGAGCCAGTACTCGAAGGCGTCCCGCCGCCAGGTACCCTTGAGGACGTAGCCGAGGAAGGCCAGCAGGAAGAAGAGACCCGGGAGGAGCTCCGCTGGGCGGTTGACCGCGAGCCCCGGGAAGTGGGCTGTGCGCGTCTGCGGAACCCACTCGAAGAAGAAGAGGTTCACCAGCGTCAGCAGCAGCGCCACGGCGTACACCGAGCCCTCGTGGACGGCTTCGCCCTCCCCCTCCCGCACCTCCTGGCGCCAGGCAAGGAGGCTCACGAAGAGGAAGAGCGAGAGGAAGACCCGCTCCGACGTCCAGCTCCACGCGAAGAGATCCTCCGCCGCCACGCCCTCCTGGACCAGGAAATACTGGCTGGTGAGGAGCGCGTGGTTGAGGTCCAGGAGCCCGGCGCCCATGAAGCCGGTGCCGATGAACAGGAAGGTGGCCTGCTTGCGGCTGTAGAAGCGCACGAGCGCCAGGCCGCCCACCATGAAGGCCATGAGCGTGGCCAGGGCCTCCATGAGCGTGTGGTCCGAGGAAGCGCTCCGCCACGGGGAGCCCCGCAGCAAGACCGAGCCGGAGAGCAGGAGGAGCAGCAGGGTCCCGAGCACCAAGAAGCGCTCGCGGGATCGGTCGGGCCCGGTGAGGGCGCCTTCTATGGCGGCCGCACTCGCCCCTGGCACGTGGGGCTCCGGGGGCGAGGCCTCCGGGTCGGGTGAAGCCGTGCTCAGGACGTCGTGTCCAGACACCGCCGAATGGCCTCGAGAAGCACGTCCTCGTCGACGATCGGCTTCGTCACGTAGTCATTGAAGCCCGCCGCGAGATACTTCTCCCGATCGCCCGCCATGGCATGGGCCGTCAGCGCGATGACCGGAAGCGACCTGAACTGCGGCTGCTGCCGGATCCAGGCCAGGACCTCGGTGCCGTCCATCTCCGGGAGGGAGATGTCGAGGAGCACCAGATCGGGGGGATCGTCGGCGAGGCCCTCCACGGCCTGCACCCCGGTCTCGTACTCCGAGATGTGGTACGCGTCCTCGAGGATCGCGTTCACGAGAAGGCGGTTGTCCGGATTGTCCTCGACGACGGCGATCTTCGCGCTCAAGGGCTCACCTCCTTTGCGACCGACTCCAGGGCACGGATCGCCTCGGAGAAGGCCTCTTCGAGATCGGGAAGAACGGCCGTGACCGCCGCGTGGTCCCCGTCGCCCGCGGCACGCTCGACCTCCGCCGCCAGCTCCCTTACCCGCTGTGCCCCCACGTTGGCCGCGCTCGACTTGAGCGAGTGGGCTCCCCGCTCGGCCTCCTTCCCGTCACCTCCATCCTCGTAGCTCCGCACCTGGCTCATGCGTTGCGGCGCGTTCTGGAGGAACAGACGCACCATCTGGGCGAGCAGCTTCTCGCCACCCCATTCGCGAAGGCGCTCCAGCGCCTCGGGGTCAAGGACGTGCGGGTCGGTCATCGATGCCTTCGTGGATGGAGCGGCGATGTCGTTCGCCTCTGGGGGCCGTATTCTGGGGGACCTTTCCAGTGTAGCCCCGGCGCGCGCCGCCAGCAATCGTCGAAGCGTCGGATGTCGAGGCGACGCATCGCTTTGGGGGCGCTTCGCCTCAGGGCACCTCGCCCTGCCGGGTCGGGCGCGCGCGCGCGTCCAGCTCCCGGGCCGGAAGGAGGTGCGGAACGGTGCCCGCCAGGCTCTCCCACGCGTCGAAGGACTCCCCCCAGGGGACGCCGCCGGCGTGGCCGGCGGACCGCAACCGCTCCTCCAGCCACGCCCTGTCTCCGAAGCCGATCAGCGCGCGGTGGTAGTCGGCCAGCTCGAAGATGTGCTCGACCCAGGGCGACACGTCGACCGTCACCCGCGGGAGGGTGGAGTGCACCCCGCGCACCGTGAAGACGGGACAGAAGGCCCGGTGGGGCGGAAGGGGGTCGGTCAGCCTTGCCAGGCGCGCGTAGGTAACCGCGTCGCGCGCGATGCGGCCCGTCGCTTGGTGGTCGGGGTGCCGCATGCCCTTCACCCAGGCGTCTCCCCACGTGACGAGGCCGTCGGGACGGAGCTCGGCGAGGAGGCGCGCCACCGCCCGCGCCGCCTCGGGCGTGGGCGAGAGGCCACAGTCGGGAAAGTCCATGATCCTGTGCTCCACACCGAGCAGCTCGGCCGCCCCGGCGGCCTGCTCCACGCGGCGCCGCACGATCTCCCCCTCGGGGAGGTCGCCGAACGCGCCGGTCGCCTCGCCGCGCGTCAGGTACACCAGTACCACGCGGTCCCCACACGCCTTCTGCGCCAGGAGCGTTCCCGCGACGCCCAGCTCGTCGTCCGGGTGCGCGAAGACGGCGAGCAGCGTCATGCCGTCCACCGGGTGGGCTTCAGGGGCCGAGCGCGCCGCGGAGCGCCGCGATCCCGGCGCCCACGCCCCCCGGATGCCGGTAGACGGCCGACCCGGCCACGACCACCGAAATGCCCGCCGCCGCGACGACGGCCACGTTCGACGCGTCGACGCCCCCGTCCACCTCGAGCTCCGCGCGGGAGCCCAGCTCGTCGAGAAGCACGCGCGCCCTCCGGATCTTGTCCGTGCTCGCGGGGATGTACGCCTGCCCACCGAACCCCGGGTTCACGGACATCACGAGGATCAGATCGAGATCGCCCAGGACCTCGCGCAGGGTCTCCAGGGGCGTGCCGGGGTTCAGCGCCACGCCCGCCTTGGCCCCCAACTCGTGGATCCGCTGCACGGTGCGGTGGAGGTGAGGGCACACCTCCTGGTGCACGGTGAGCCGATCGGCACCCGCCCCGGCGAAGGCCTCCAGGTACCGGTCCGGCGCTTCGATCATGAGGTGCACGTCGAGGGGCAGCTTCGTCGCCCGCCGGGCGGCCTCGACGATCGCCGGGCCGATCGTGATGTTGGGCACGAAGTGCCCGTCCATCACGTCCACGTGGATCCAGTCGGCTCCGCCCTGCTCCGCCGAAGCGATCTCCTCGGCGAGCCTGCCGAAGTCGCAGGCGAGGATGGACGGCGCGATCTTCATCGATTCCTCCGCAGGATGCGCGTGCCCTCCGACCCGGCCAGGATCGCCTCGGAGGCCATCCCGAGGAAGAGGCCGGTATCGACGACGCCGGCGCGTGCCAGGGCCGAGGCCTGCAGCGCTTCCGGGTCGTCGATGCCGTCCGGGAAACGGCAGTGGAGGATCAGGTTCCCGTTGTCGCTCACGAACGGCCGCCCGCCGTCGAGCGTACGCAGCGTCACCTCCGCGCCGCACGACTCCATGTACCCCACGTGGCCCGACCACTCCCACGCCACCACCTCGACCGGGAGGGGGGACAGCGTGCCCAGCCGTTCCACGGCCTTGCCCGCGTCCGCGATGATCACGAACCGCTCCGAGGCCTGTGCGACGATCTTCTCCCGTACCAGGGCGCCGCCCATCCCCTTGATGAGATCGAGGTCCGGCGACACCTCGTCGGCCCCGTCCACGGTGAGATCGAGCCGGGGATGCTCGCGCAGAGTCGTCAACGGGATGCCCAACCGGCCCGCTTCCCTTCCCGTCTGGACGGACGAGGGGACCCCCACCACGTCGGTGAGGGCCCCCGTAGCGAGCTTCTCTCCGAGGAGCTCGAGGAAATGAGCGACCGTGCTTCCGGACCCGAGCCCGAGGACCATGCCGCTCTCCACCTCCCCGAGGGCGTGGGCG
>Ga0315556_1000321_pt1 | contig 28934 bp, 27 predicted proteins | sample SalMarSW160310MG_FD_202112 | JGI IMG/M metagenome (GOLD analysis project Ga0315556, IMG submission 202112) | Salt marsh sediment microbial communities from the Plum Island Ecosystem LTER, Massachusetts, United States - Salt Marsh Sediment SW1603-10 ...
GCGCCCGCGGGCGCTCGACGTATTTCAGGTTCGTTTCAGTTTGCCTCGCTAAGCTGGCCCCATCCAACGCAGCAGAGGAATGCACACGATGAACGAGCTGGAGAAGACGGTACGGGTCTGGGACCCCCTCGTCCGGATCTTCCACTGGACCCTGGTCGCGAGCTTCGCGGTCGCCTATCTGACAGAGGATGACCTGCTCGGGCCTCATGTCTGGGCCGGCTATCTGGTCGGCGGATTGATCCTGTTCCGCGTAGTCTGGGGATTCGTGGGCACGGCCCACGCGCGCTTTTCCGATTTCGTACGTCCGCCGCGGGAGGTCATCAAGTACCTGAAGGATGTCGTTGCGTTCCGGGCCCAACGCTATCTGGGCCACAACCCGGCGGGGGGCGCTATGACCATCGCCCTGCTGCTGTCTCTGGCGACCACCGTTGTGACCGGCATCGCCGCTTACGGCGGCGGAGAGATGGCGGGCCCCTTGGCTGGATGGCTATCGGGAATCGGCGACGAAAGCAAAGAGGCCCTCGAAGACATACACGAGCTGTTCGCCAACCTGACGCTCGCCCTGATCATTGCCCATGTCGCCGGGGTCGTGCTGGCAAGCCTGCAGCACCGCGAGAGCCTGGTGCGTGCCATGTTCACGGGCCTGAAGGCGAAGGTGCACTGATGGGCACGTGCAACACCCTCTTCGGCACCTTGGCGGCCCTGACCTTTGCCGGCACCGCCACGGCCGCCCCGGTCGATGACCTCCTCGGGACCTACCAGAGTCAGGGCGCGGGACCTTTCTCGGCGGAGCGCGGCGCCCAGGCCTGGAGCGCCGAGCACCGGCCCGAAGGAAGCCAGGCGCGTAGCTGCACCTCCTGTCACGGCACCGACCTGACCCGGCCGGGCAAGCACCTGCGCACCGGGAAACGGATCGAGCCGATGGCCCCGTCGGTCAACGCCGCGCGCCTGACCGACCAAGCCAAGATCGTCAAATGGCTGCATCGCAACTGCAAATGGACCCTGGGGCGTGAATGCACGCCCCAAGAGAAGGGCGACTTCCTGACCTACATCCGCAGCCGCTGAGGCGCTGCCCGATTCGACGGAGCCTTAACGATGAGCCCAAGACAGATCCTGATACCCGCCGCCATTGTGGCGACCCTGGCGTTGGCGGCCGGACTCGCCTTGAGCGACGAGGAATTCTACGAGCGCGTCACCCGGGACATCGCCCCAGTGAAGAATTCCACGTATGCGACAGAATGTGGCAGCTGCCATTTCGCCTATCCGGCGGGTCTGTTGCCGGCCGCATCCTGGGAGCGCATCATGGCCGGACTCGCGTCCCATTTCGGGGACAACGCCGAGCTGCCTGCGGATACGGCCGCCCAGATCCGACAATATCTCGTGGCCGACGCGGCGGACCGGGCCGGCATCGGTCGCTCGGTGGGCTTCTCCCGCTACGACACCGCAAGGACACCGCCGCTTCGCATCACTGAGACGCCTTACTTCATGGCCAAGCACCACGAATTGCCCAGGCGTGCAGTGCAGGACAACCCGGAGGTGAAAAGCCTGAGCCGCTGCGACGCCTGCCACACACGCTCCGCCCAGGGCTCCTTCAGCGAGAGTGAGATCCGTGTGCCCGGCTTCGGCCGCTGGGACGACTGATGCCACAGTGCTTCCCGGTGGTAGCGATCCTGGCCCTGGCCATGCTGCCGGGAGCGACGCTGGCGGACCAGGACGAGGCGCTCCGCCTGGAGCGCTCCGGCGAGATCCTACCTCTGGAGACCGTGCTCGCACGGGCCCGTGCCCAACAACCGGGTAACGTCCTGGATGTAGAGCTTGAGCACGAGCACGGCCGGTATGTCTACGAGGTGATCCTGCTCGACAATCTCGGCCGGGTCTGGGCGCTGGATATCGACGCCGGCACCGGAGCCCTCCTGAAGCCGGCCCGGGAAGGAAACTGAGCGATGCGGCTGCTGCTCGTAGAGGACGACCGCGAGCTGGCCGACGGACTGCGAAAGTCGCTGGAGCGGGCCGGCTACGCCTTGGACCTCGCCTATGACGGGATCGAAGGGGAGTTCCTGGGGAACGAGGAGCCTTACGACGCCGTGATCCTCGACCTGGGTCTTCCGGGCCGCCCCGGGCTGGAGGTGCTCGGCCATTGGCGCGCCCGCGGCAACCGAGTGCCCGTCATCGTGCTCACCGCAAGGAATGCCTGGCACGAGCGGGTGGACGGTTTCAAGGCCGGCGCGGACGACTATCTGGGCAAGCCCTTCCACGTCGAGGAGCTGCTGGCCCGCATCCAGGCGGTGCTGCGCCGCAGCGAGGGCCGCGGCGAGCCGGTGATCCGCACCCGGCGGCTGCGCCTGGACGAATCGCGCCAGGAGGTGATTCTCGACGGTGCGACGACCGTCGCCCTGACCGGCACCGAGTTTCGGCTGCTGCGCTACTTCATGCTGCACCCGGGCCACGTCCTGTCCAAGACCCGGCTCACCGAGCACGTCTACGACCAGGACTTCGACCGAGACAGCAACCTGATCGAAGTCTACATGCGCCGACTGCGCGACAAGCTCGGCGCCGGGCTGTTCGCTACCCGCCGCGGCCAGGGCTACGTGCTCGAGGACGAGCCTGAATGAGATCCCTGGAGCGCCGCTTACAGCTCGGCCTCGGCGTGAGCCTGGTGGTGCTGCTCGGGCTGCTCTGGTGGGCGAGTGCCCTGGCCGTACGCCAGCTCACGGAGCACTTCGTGCTCTCGCGCCTGGAGCACGACGCCGAGCAGCTCCTGGCCGCGTTCGCCGCGACGCACCGCGCCTCAGCAAACACCGGCCCGCGCCTCGGGCGCATCCCGGCGGTATACCAGAAGGTCTACTCCGGCCATTATTACGCGGTACGCCTGCCCGATGGCGCGATCGAGCGCTCGCGCTCCCTGTGGGACCGCGAGCTGCCGATGCCGGGCCTCGCGACCGGCGAACGTCGGGTGCTGCACGCTCCCGGACCTGAAGACCAGCGGCTGCTGATCCTGGCGGCGGGCTATGCCCGCGAGGCCGACGGCCGAGCCGAGCCCCTCGTGGTGACGGTGGCCGAAGACCTGACCCCCGTGGATGCCGAGATCGCTCGCTTCCAGTGGGTGCTCGCCGGGCTGATGCTGCTGACGGTCGCTTTGCTGCTCGCCGTGCAGCAGCTGATCCTGCGCCGCTCGTTCCGACGGCTCGAGCCGGTGCGTCGGGACATCCGCCGGCTCGCCGACGGTGCAGTCGCCACCCTGGGCGAAGACGTACCGAGCGAAGTCCTGCCCCTGGTCCAGGAGCTCAACCGCCTGCTCGGTCTGCTGAGCGGGCGCCTGGAGCGGTCCCGCCATGCACTCGGCAACCTGGCCCATGCCCTCAAGGCTCCGCTCAGCCTGCTGACCCAGGGACTCGACGCAGCGAACCCGTCATTGGACCGGGGGCGCCTGAAGACCCAGACTGAGCGCATCCGCGCCCTGCTCGAGCGCGAGCTCGGCCGCGCCCGTCTGGCCGGTGTCGGCCAGGCCGGGCAGCTGTTTGTCCCCGGACGGGATATCCGGGACCTTATCGACGCTTTGCAGCACATGCACGCCGCCCGACATCTCGATGTCCGACTCGATGACCAGACCCACTCGCCGGTGTACCTCGATCGCGAGGACATGCTGGAGCTCCTCGGTAACCTTCTGGACAATGCCTGCAAATGGGCGGAACGGCGGATCCGGGTGACCGCCAGGGAGGAATCCGGAGGGCTGCAAGTCAGCGTGGAGGACGACGGGCCCGGGGTATCCGACGACCTGATCGGCCAGCTGACCCAGCGCGGCGTGCGCGCCGACGAAAACGTCTCCGGCCACGGCCTGGGGCTGGCGATCGCCAAAGACATCGTCAAGCTGTATGGAGGAACAATCGGCTTTTCGTGCGCGCTCTCCCTGGGCGGGTTGAGAGTGGACGTCCTGCTGCCGAGAGGCTCCCCGGGCGAACGCCCGCTCCCCTGATCCCGACTATCGCCCCGCGGCGACGCTCAACTCTCCCGTCCGCACCACTCGTAAATCTCCACGCTGGCGGGGTCGCACTTGCAGCATCCGCTGCTGCAGGGGGTACCGCCGGGCAGGCGCCGCACCTGGCCGCGGCGCTCCCATTCCAAGAGCATGCCGCGGATGGCATCCGGCGAGCAGTCGAAATGCACGGCGAGATCGTATACCGCTGCCCGGCGATTGACCCGAAGATAACGGCGGATGTCCGACAGGATCAATGCGTCCTCCTGCTGCGGCGCCTGTCTCTTCTCTAGCCGACCGCGAGGGCTGCGGCCCGCCCGCGGCGGCGCCCCCAGCTGCGCAGGGTCCAGAGTACCGCGGCGAGCACCGATAGTATGCCCAGCAGCCAGGCCGTGGAGGCCGCCGGATGGGCGGCGAAAGTCCCGGCCTGATAAGCGAGCGTCCCGGCGGACCAGGCAAGGCCGGTGGTCCAGGCGACAACGAACAGACTCCAACGACCGCCGACCTCGCGATAGATAGCGGCCGTGGCCGCGGTACAGGGGGAGTACAGCAGGATGAAAAGCAGATAAGCGAAGGCGCCGATACGCCCGTCGAAGCGGGCGACCATCGCCGAGAAAGTGCCGACCGCCACCGCCTGCTGCTTGGCCGCTTGCGCGGCGTTGGAGACGTCCCCGATATTCATCCCCAGAGGATCGGAGGCGGAGCCCAGAGCGGCCGCAACGTTGGTCGGGATGCTCACCACGGCAGCACCCAGGGCGCTCCAGAGATTGAAAGGAGCGGCGGCCGCCTGCCGGCCTGCGGGGTCCGCTCCCAGCTCGGTGTAAAGGGTGTTGAGGGTCCCCACCACGGCCTCCTTGGCGAGGATGCCGGTGAACACGCCCACCGTGGCCGGCCAGTTGTCGTCCCGCACCCCCATGGGCTGGAACACCGGGGTCAGGCCGCGGCCAATTTGGGAGAGCACCGAGCGGTCGGTGTTCTCGTTGCCGAAGCTGCCGTTGATGCCGGTGGAGTTGAGCACCGCCAGCACCATCACCATGGGCACAATGATGCCCCCCGCCTTGATAACGAAGGAGCTGGTGCGCTCCAGGGTACGTATGCCCACGCCCTTGGCGGTGGGCAGGTGGTAGGTAGGCATCTCCATGACGAAGGGGGCCGACTCACCGCGCAGCAGGGTGCCCTTCATGACCAGCCCGGTGAGCACCGCCACCGCGATGCCGATGAGATAGAGCAGGAACACCAGATTCTGCCCGCCTACCGGGAAGAAGGCCGCAGCGAACAGCGCATAGACCGGCAGGCGCGCGCCGCAGGACATGAACGGGGCCATGAGCACGGTGAGCAGCCGGTCGCGGGAGGTCTCCAGGGTGCGGGTGGCCATGATCGCCGGCACGTTGCAACCGAAGCCGACGATCAGCGGCACGAAGGACTTGCCCGGCAGACCCACCCCTCGCATCAGCCGGTCCATCACGAAGGCCGCCCGGGCCATGTAGCCCGAGTCCTCCAGCACCGACAGGAACAGGAACAGAAAACCGACGATGGGGATGAACGAGGCGACCGTGCGCACCCCGCCGCCCAGGCCGTCGGCAAGCACCACCTCCAACCAGCCGGGGCTGCCCAGGTGGCTCAGCAGGGCCTTGGCCCCATCCACGAACAGCGCCGCCGCGGCCTGATCGAAGAAGTCCACGAAGGCCCCGCCGATCTTGATGGTGAACATGAACATCAGGTACATGACCACCAGGAAGATCGGGATGCCCAGGGCGCGGTTGAGCACCACCCGGTCGATCAGCTCGGTCAGATTGCGTGCCACCTCGCCCTGGGCGTGCTGGCAGTGCCTGACCACCCCGTGCACGAAGTCGTAGCGCGCATCGGCCAGCAGGATATCCACCTCGTCGCCGGTCTGCGCCTCCACCTCCCGCGACCAGGCCTGGGCCTTGTCGCAGGCCTCGGCGGGACCCAGCTGCAGTGCCAGGGACTCCCCTTCCAGCAGCTTCAAGGCCAGCCAGTGGGGGTCCACCCCCTGGGTCTCGGCCCGCTCCCGCAGCAGCGGCAGCAGCTCGGCGATCCCCCGGTCCAGCACGGACCCGTAGGCGATGGCCGTGGCGGGACGCTGGGGCTCGGCGATGGCCCGAGCGGCCGCCTCGCGAAGCTCCGCCACACCGCTCTCGCGGGAGGCCACCAGCGGAACCACGGGACAGCCGAGCTGGGCGGACAACCCCGCCAAGTCGATCTGCAATCCCAGCCGCCGGGCCTTGTCCATCATGTTGACGGCCACCAGCATCGGCACCCGCATCTCCAGCAGCTGGCTGGTGAGGTACAGGTTGCGCTCCAGGTTCGCCCCGTCGACGATATTGACCACCAGGCCGGGCTCACCCGAGAGGATGTAATCGCGCGCGATCTGCTCGTCCACCGAGGAGGCCCCGTGGGGCAGGTCCAGGGAATAGATACCGGGCAGATCGACCACCTCCACGATGCCGCCCCCGTGGCGGTACTCGCCGGTCTTCTTGTCGACCGTCACCCCCGGCCAGTTTCCGACGTGCTGGCGGGCCCCGGTCAGGGCGTTGAACAGGGTCGTCTTGCCACAGTTGGGGTTGCCGCAGAGGGCGACAGTCGCCTGGCTCATTCGAGGCCCTCGACCCGCACGATGGCCGCCTCTTCCCGGCGCAGGCTCAGGGAGAAGCCACGCACCCGGATCTCTACCGGATCTCCCAAGGGCGCGACCCTCACCACCTGCAGCTCGGTACCGGCGGTCAGCCCCAGGGCGAGCAGCTTCTTTCGGAACCCTTTATTGCCCGGGCCGAAGCCGAGGATGCGGCCACGGTCTCCGGTGCGCAGCTCTCCGAGATGGGTGGGCATGGCGGGCAAATCCAGAGGGGAAGCAGGAAATGCGAATTATTATCATCTAGAAGCAAAAGTCAAGAGAACGGACGCCACGGGCCTCGCCTGCGTTGCCTCACAGCAGGTACTCGGGCGGGCTCGAACTTCGGCTCTGCGGCCCGCCAAATGGTGCCAGCACGGCTTGTCCGGCGCCAGGGAGGTGGCCCCGGTGTGAAGGTGGCTGTATCATGCTAATAACCATAAATTATTCAGGGAGTCGTTAGTCGGGCGGCATCGCTCGCGGGCGTCCAGCACTACGGAAGGTGCTCTGCGGCAGGTGCCCACGAGACCGGTGTCGGGGGCGACGCTATCGGACTTGTAGCTGCCCGCGATTCGAGGGGGCCTGGTGGGCGTTCTCCGCATCCCTTCCCCCGGCAAACGGCTCATCCCCGTAGCGTAACCGCCCTGGCGCGAGTCGGTCTCCAGCCGATCGTGACTTCTCAGGATGAGGGAGAGACCATGGGTCGACTATTCGCAGGCTCCCACTCGCTGGCCCGCAAGCTGAGCGACGGGGCCAGGCTCGCCGGCCCCGAGATGGAATTGCGCGACGGCGATCGCATCGCGGTGATCGGCGGCGGACCGGCCGGCTCCTTCTTCAGCTATTTTCTCCTGCGCCTTGCCGACAACCTCGACCTGAAACTGAACGTCGAGCTCTACGAGCCACGCCGTTTCGAGCAGGCCGGGCCCGGCGGCTGCAACCACTGTGGCGGCATCATCTCCGAATCGTTGGTCCAGCTGCTGGCGATGGATGGGATCAACGTGCCCCCCGCCGTGACGCAGCGCGCCATTGACGGCTACGTGCTGCATACCGACGTGGGTCAGGTGCGGATCGAGACCCCCTTGCATGAGAAGCGCATCGCGGCGGTCTACCGTGGCGGCGGGCCCAAGCGGGCGCCGTCCCAGTGGCAGAGCTTCGACAAGTTCCTGCTCGATCTGGCCTGCGCAAAGGGCGCGCGAGTCCGACACCAGCTGGTCAGCGACATCGAATGGACGAACGGTCGACCCTGGCTGGCCGTTCCCGGCGGCCCGCGCGAGAGATACGACCTCGTGATCGTAGGCGCCGGGGTCAACAGCCGACTGCTCGAACGCTTCGAGGCATTGGGCATGGGCTTTTCGCGTCCGCTCACCACCACAGCGTTCATCACCGAATTCAACCTCGGGCGCGAGGCCATCGAGCGCACCTTCGGCTCGGCGATGCACGTGTTTCTACTCGACATGCCCCGCCTGGAGTTCGCGGCCTTGATCCCCAAGGACGAGAGCCTCACCCTGGCGCTGCTCGGCGAAGACATCGATCAGGATCTGGTCGAGGCCTTCCTCAACGCGCCCGAGGTCGAGCGCATGTTCCCGCTCGACACGGGTGTACCCGGCCAGGCCTGTCACTGCTTCCCACGTATCAACATCGACGGCGCTCCCCAGCCCTTCGCCGAGCGCATGCTGTTCATCGGCGACGCCGGCGTGACCCGCCTGTACAAGGACGGGATCGGTGCGGCGTATCGCACGGCCAAGGCGGCGGCCACCGCGGCCTTGCTCGGCGGCGTATCCGCCGAGGACCTGCGCCGCCATTTTTGGCCCGCCTGTCGAGCCATCCGCAATGACAACGCCATCGGCAAGGTGGTGTTCTTCGTCAGCGGCCTGATCCAGCACGCCCGCTTTTCGCGCCGGGCCATGATCGAGATGACGGCCTCCGAGCAGGCGTCGCCCCGTCCGTACCGTCCGATGAGCGGCGTGCTCTGGGACATCTTTACCGGCAGCGCACCCTATCGCGAGATCTTTCTGCGCACCCTCGACCCGAGATTCATCGGCAGGCTGGCGTGGAACCTCGCGCTGAGCGTGGTGCCGCTCAACCGGAAACCGGGCTGAGGAGCCAAGACCGATGTCGACCGAGAGTGTGGGCAGGTGGTACGCCGACGGCGACTACGTCGTGCGTCAGGGGGACAAGGGCTCGTGCATGTACGTGGTGCAAAAGGGCGAGCTGGAGGTGATAGAGGAGGACGAGGGACGGACCGTGTGGCTCGGGACGCTCTTGCCCGGCGCGATCTTCGGCGAAATGGCGCTGTTCGAGCACTCACCCCGATCGGCCTCGGTGCGCGCAATCGGCGGGGCCCAGGTGCTCACGGTCGACAAGCGCACGCTCCTGCGCCGGATCAAGGAGGACCCGCTCGTGGCGACGCACCTCATGGAGATCCTGTGCAGCCGCATCCGCGATCTCGACTCGCGGATCTCCGAGCTTGAATCGCGTACGGGCGCGGCCGCCATGGCGCCGAGCCAACCGGCGAAGACGATCTGAGCGGTCGAAGACCGTTTCCGGCCCCCCCGGCCAGTAGGCCGGGCACACGGAGGACCCACAGGGGGAAGGCGAACATGCGTTTCCACAAGGCTTCGAAAGCAGGCCAAGACGATGGCCAGGGCAAAAGCGCTCATTGGAAGGCGGAGCTGATTCGCCCTGTACAAGCGGAGAAGGAGCCGCCCTGCCGCGCCCGCTGTCCGAGCGGCACCGACATCCGCGGCTGGCTCGCCAGCATCGCCCAGCGGGAGAGGCGCGGCCTCGACCGTGATGCGGCTCTCGATCTGGCCTGGACGCAGCTGGCGCACCACAACCCGCTGCCCGCCGTGCTCGGTCGGGTCTGCCCCCACCCCTGCGAGAACGAATGCAACCGCGCTGCGCGGGAGGGCGCCGTGGCCATCCACGCGCTTGAGCGCTATGTCGGCGACTGGGGCATAGAGCGCGGCCTGGCGCTGCCCCGCCTTCAGGCGGCGCTTAAACCGCGGCGTATCGGCGTGGTCGGCGCCGGCCCCGCCGGCCTCTCGTTCGCCTATCAGATGGCTCGACGAGGTCACGCGGTTACCCTCTACGAGCACCAACCGAAGCCCGGAGGCATGCTGCGCTACGGGATTCCGGACTACCGATTGCCACGCACCGTCCTCGATGCCGAGCTCGCGCGGATTCTCGACCTGGGCGTGGAGCCACGGTTCGGCGTTCGGATCGGACGCGACATCTCCCTGGACGAGCTGAGATCACGGCACGAGGCCCTGTTCATCGGCATCGGAGCGAGCGCGCCGCTGCATCTGCGCATCGAAGGCGAGGAGGGGCAAGGCGTCTGGAGCGGTATCGAGCTGATGGAGCGCTACAACGAAAGCGATCCGCCACAGCTCGGCGCGCGGGTAGTGGTGGTCGGCGGTGGCAATACCGCCGTCGACGCGGCCCGAGCAGCACGGCGCCTCGGCGCTGAGGTCACCGTTCTCTACCGACGGACCAGAAACGAGATGCCTGCCATCGACGAGGAGGTCGACGATGCCCTCGGCGAGGGCATCGAGATCCACTACCTCGCGGCCCCCATAGCGGTGCTGCGGGGCCCGCAGGGGCCGGTAGGCCTGACCGTCCAGCGTATGGCGGTGGGCCAGCCGGACGCTTCGGGGAGGGCCCGGCCGGTGCCGATCCCGGGCGACACCTACGAGCTGGACATGGATAGCCTGGTCGTGGCTGTCTCCCAGCAGTCGGACTGGAGCGGACTCGGCGCCCTGGAATCGACGGCGAAGGTCAATGCCGATGAGCTCGGCGCCATCGGAGCGCGCGCGTTCTGCGGCGGGGACGCGCGGCGCCTCGGCACGGTCGCCAAGGCAGTCGGAGACGGGCGCCGTGCGGCGGAAGCCCTGTCTATGCTGCTCGAGGGCGCCACACCGAGCCCGCCGGCTCACCGCCCCCCGGTGCGACCCGAGGCCATGCATCTGAATCTGTACCCCTCGGCACCGAGGGTCGAGACTCGCACCACCCCCCGGGAGCACTGGCTCGCCGAGCCGCACAGCGAGATCCACCGACGAATTTCCGGCGACGAGCTGGACGCCGAGGTGCGCCGTTGTCTGTCCTGCGGGAGCTGCTTCGGCTGCGAGCACTGCTTCATGTACTGCGTCGCCCAAGCCTATGAGCCAAGCGCAAGCGGCGGCCCCGGGGCCTACTTCCGCTACGACGCTTCGCTGTGCGAAGGGTGCGGCAAGTGCATCGAGATCTGCCCCTGCGGATTCCTGTCCCCTGCGATCGACTGACCGCAGGTCGCTCAAGCGCTTTCAGCGGCCCGCCGCACGATGGCCCGGACCATGCCGGCAAACAGGGCGGCGTGAATCGGCAGCAGCGCGTGCCAGTACAGATGACCGAGGAGCCCCGCCGGCTTGAACGAGCCGGTAACGGTCACCCGGGTCAAGCCAGGATGCAGGGGCGAGAGTGCGATGTGCAGCGCACCCAACCCGGGCATGCGCATCTCCGGACAGAGGACGAGGCGCCTTTGCGGCTCGACGCGGACGACCCGCATGAAATCGACGACATCACCGGGCTCGATGTTCACCGGATCACGACGACCGCGCATGCCGACCCCGCCGATCAGGCGATCCAGCGCTCCGCGCAACGACCAGAGCCAGTTCTGGTAATACCAGCCGTTGATGCCGCCGATGCTGGCGATCTCACGCCACAGCCGCTCCGGCGCGACGTCGGTCTCCCGGCTGGCTCGTGCCACCTTCGGATAGCTGTGCGTCTCTGCGCTATGGTCGTGCACCGACATCCTGCCACCGGGACGAGGCCTTTCCAGGCGAACAACTGCGAGCCCGCCCTGCACGCTGGGGTGGAACATCACTTCCAAGGCGCCCATGGGACTGCGGCCGCATAAGCCTCGTCGCCTTTTCCCAATCCGCACTCCCGTGGGCGCAAAGCGGCGAGACAGGCAGTGCCGCCAGGCATGGGAGATGCGAAATTGTACCGGGTTTCACCGACCGCTCGTGCGCCCGTTTGAGAGGCCGCGGGCCGCGACTGGATAGGACGGCCCGTGCAGATTCGGGCACTGCGCTCGGCCTCGGTCCCTGGGCGATAGCCCCGCCCAGGCCTGCTACATTTTGCTGTTACGACCGCGCCCAAGGGCGCGGCGGACCGTCGAGGCAAGACCTGCGATGCGCTACGAGCTCTTCTATTGGCCCTCCATTCAAGGGCGGGGCGAATTCGTCCGCCTGGCGCTCGAACAGGCGGGCGCCGATTACGTGGACGTGGCACGCCGGCGCGGGCACGGCCTGGGCATGGCGGAGATGACCCGGCTGATGGAAGGGCCTGGGCTCGACCGGCCGCCGTTCGCACCCCCCTTCCTGCGTGCGGGGCGGTTGATGATCGCCCAGACCGCGAACATCCTGCATTACTTGGGAGCGCGGCTGGGGCTGGCACCCAAGGCAGAGCCCGGCCGGCTCTGGGCGCACCAGCTGCAGCTCACGGTCGAGGATCTGATAGTCGACATCCACGATACCCATCACCCGATCGCGGCCAGCCTGTATTATGAGGACCAGAGGCCGGAGGCGCTACGGCGAGCGAGGTTCTTCACCGAAGAGCGTGCCCCGGAGCTGCTCGGCTACTTCGAGCACGTGCTCGAGCGCAACCGCGGCGGTCGGGGCCACGCGGTGGGCCGTAGCCTGTCCTACGTGGACCTGTCCCTGTTCCAGATCGTCGCTGGACTGCGCTACGGTTTCCCTGCAATGATGGAGCGCTTGGAGCCGCGGATACCCAGACTGGTAGAGCTGCACGGACGGGTGGCACAGCGCCCGGGGATCGCCGCATACCTGGCGTCGGCGCGACGCCTCCCATTCAACCAGAACGGCATCTTTCGCCATTACCCGGAGCTGGACGACTGAGCGCACAGGCCCGTCTTCGCCAGGGTCCGGGCGGCCATGATCGAGGGGGCTAAGAGATGGGAATTCTGATCGTCGGACTTGTCGTCTTCTTCGGGGCGCACTCAGTGGCCATGGTGGCCGGCGAATGGCGACAGCGCATGATCGATCGCATCGGCGAGTGGCCTTGGAAGGGCCTGTACTCCCTGGTCGCTGCGCTCGGTCTGGTGCTCATCGTCTGGGGCTACGGCATCGCCCGCCAGCAGCCGCTGGTCCTCTACACCCCGCCGGACTGGCTGCGCCACCTGACGCTCATCCTTCTGATTCCGCTGTTCCCCCTGCTGCTCGCGACCTATCTGCCCGGGCGCATCCAGGCGGCGACCAAACACCCCATGCTGGCCGCCACCAAGCTCTGGGCCTTCGCCCACCTACTCGCCAACGGCACGCTCGCCGATGTCCTGCTGTTCGGCAGCTTCCTGGCCTGGGGCGTGGCCGATCGCATCTCCCTGAAGCGCCGGTCGGAGCCCTGGGTGCCGCAGCTGCCGCGTAGCGGCGTCAACGACGCCGTCGCGGTGATCCTCGGTCTGGGTCTATATGCCGCTGTCGTGCTGCGTCTGCACGCCTGGCTGATCGGCGTATCGCCGATCGGTTGAGCCAACAACGCTCCCCGAGGGGGTCCCAGGCAAACGCCGGGGCACCGGGCTAGCTCGGTGGCTGAGCCCGAGATAAGCCCGGGCCTGCATCTCCTGCAGTCGGCTGGCGGTGCGCCTGAATTCGAAGGCGAGGCGCTCGTCTGCGTAGAGATCTTCGGGGGCGGCCGCCACGCTGAGCCGGTCGAGTGCATCGACGACGGCCTCCTGGCAGGGATCCGACGCTAGCCCGGAGCGAGAGGCGGTTTGTCGATAGAGCTCGGTGAACAGTATCCGGCAAGGAAACCGAGGACCAACCGGCCGCATAAGGGCCCCCTCCGACCCGGATCAGGCTGGGACCCGTAGCGGACACTCTTGGGCCACATAGAATCTATCTCAGCATTCGCGACGAGTCCTGGCAAGAAAGGCGGGCTAGAACTTCACCCCCAGCTTCAGGGTCGTCAGCCAATTGTCGGCGCCAATGCTGGAAGCGCCGATGCGGCCGTTTTCGGTCCACTGATAGCGCGTGCCTACACCCAGGAACAGCGGGCCCTGACGATAATCCAGATCGGCGCCGATCTGGACCGCCCAGAGATCCGGACCCTTCCCGGCGTCGGTCTGCGTTTGCACGTAGCCCAAACCGGGCCCCAGGCCGAGTGCCAGACCCGGCGCCACATTCATGAAGTAGCGGGGGTTCATCTCCGTGGTGGTAAGTCGAACCCCGTCGTTCGCGAATCGGTTTATGTTGAGCTGGGGCCGGATACTGCCACCGGACGGCTGGAGCCCCGTGCAACCCAGCGAGGGCTGCACCCCGGAGATCGCGTCGCCCCCGACCTCCCCCGCGCCGGGCTCGAGACACCCCGCTGGGTCGCCCAGCATCAGCTGCGGGGTCCAGCCCGGTCGAACAGCCGGTGCCAGTACGCCTCCGGAACCGGCACCCCAAGCGACACCGCCCTGAGCCAGTCCCAATCCAGCCAGCGCGAAAACCACAGCGATCTTTTTCATTAGGGCCTCTGAAGCCAGAGACGGCGGGCTGCAGCCCGCAGGTGCGCGCCCTGGGTCACTTCTGACACAGAGAGCTGATAATCATTTGTTAGCACGAAAACAATACGATAGCAATGAATCCGCTTGACAATTGTCAGCTAATCCGGCAATCCCCCCGCTCGGATCTTCCGCCGCGACGCGTCTGTGGTACTCCCGCGCCTACGGGGCTCGCTAGCGCCCTTCCAGCTCGGCCCACCGCTCGTAGGCAACCGCTAGTGCATCCTCAAGGGACTTGTAGCTCGCCTTCGCGGCGGCGACCTCCTGGGCCGTGGATCGATAGAGCTCCGGCTCGGACATCCGGGCCTGGAGATCCGAAAGCTGGGCCTCGAGCTGCTCAATGCGCTCGGGCAGCGCATCGAGCTCACGCTGGTCCTTGTAGCTGAGCTTGCGCGAGGCAGTGCGCGGTCTCCCCGGTCGCTCTTCCTCGCGCTGGGAACTGGGGCGGGGCGCGTCCGTCACCGGGGTGCGCTGGCACAGCCAGTCCGAGTATCCTCCGACGTACTCGCGCACCGTCCCAATGCCCTCAAAAGCAAGCACGCCGTTGACCGCGTTGTCGAGAAAGGCACGGTCATGACTCACCACCAGCACGCTGCCCGGGAAATCCACCACCAGGGCCTCCAGCAGCTCCAAGGTCTCCACGTCCAGATCGTTGGTCGGCTCATCAAGCACGAGCATGTTGGCCGGTCGGGCAAACAGACGGGCGAGCAGCAGCCGATTGCGCTCGCCGCCGGAGAGGGCCCGCACGGGCTGGCGGGCCCGATCGGCGGTGAACAGAAAATCCTGCAGGTAGCTGATGACGTGCCGCGGCTTGCCGCGGGTCTCGATCTTCTCCCTGCCTTCGGCGACGTTGTCTTGGACCGAGCGGTCCGGATCGAGCTGGGCCCGCATCTGGTCGAAATAAGCGATCTCCAACCGGGTGCCCAGGCGCACCTGTCCGCTATCCGGGGGCAGCTCGCCCAGCAACAATCTCAGCAGCGTCGTCTTGCCGCACCCGTTGGGCCCGACGATGCCGATCTTGTCGCCGCGCAGGATGGTCACCGACAGGTCCTCGACGATGGGGCGCCCACTCCACGCATAGCTGAGGTGCTCGGCCTCGATCGCGAGACGGCCGGACAGCTCTCCTACCTGGATCTGCATTCGAGCCTGCCCGATCGGCTCTCGGCGCCGCCCCCTTTCCTGACGCATCGCCTCCAAGGCACGCACCCGCCCCTCGTTGCGCGTGCGACGGGCTTTGATGCCCTGGCGGATCCACGTCTCTTCCTGGGCGAGACGCTTGTCGAACAACGCATCGGCCCGATCCTCGGCTTCGAGGGCCTCTTCCCGGCGCCGGAGATACTGGTCGTAGTCGCCGGGCCAGGACCGGAGGCGTCCGCGATCCAGCTCCACGATGCGGGTGGCCAGCCGCCCCAAGAAGGCCCGGTCATGCGTCACAAACATCAGCGCGCCGGGGAAATCGAGCAGGAAGGCCTCCAGCCAAGCGATCGAGTCGATGTCCAGGTGGTTGGTGGGCTCGTCGAGGAGCAGCAGGTCCGGGCCGGTTACCAGGGCGCGGGCGAGCATCACCCGCCGCTTGAGACCCCCAGATAGCGAGGAGAATTCGGCGTCCGCATCGAGCCCCAGCCGGGATATCACAGTCTCGACCCGCTGCTCGGCGCTCCAACCGTCGGCCGCATCCAGCTCGTGGTGAATGCCGGCAAGCGCCGCCAACGCCGCCTCGCCGGGGTCACGTACGAGCCGCTGGCTTGCCGCGTGGTAGCGCTCCATCAGCGCCGCCAGAGGCCCCAGCCCTGCGGCAACGAGCTGAAATACGCTGCCGCTTTGCCCTTGGGGGACCTCTTGAGTGAGCCGACTGACGCGTAGCCCTTGGGCCGTCACCCGCTCCCCTTCGTCGGGCCTGAGCTCGCCGGCGATGACTTGCAACAGCGTGGACTTTCCAGCTCCGTTACGACCGACGAGACAGATCCGCTCCCCCGGCTCGATCACGAGATCCGCGCCCGCGAACAGCTCGGGCCCGCCGAGAGCGAGATGAAGATTGCGCAGGGTGATCAAAGGCATGAGCGATCTCTCGAGTGGGCGGCGACCAGACCCGTCTTCGGCATCGTGGTGAGGACTCGGTGTGCAGGAAAAACTCCAGCGCCTCCATGACGGTGCCGTCGAGACGGACATGCGGGCGAGACACGGCCCTGATCGGCCACGCGCTCGCCGCTGGGGAGGTCGACGATGTCCTGCTACGGCGGCCTCAGGCGACCGATCTCCAACGCACTCTCGACCTGGCCGGCGGCTCCGCGGCTCTCAGACAGACCCTGGGAATGGAATCGGGCGAGGAAGCCATATAAGGTAGCGAGCCAGCGCTGCGAGCTCGCCTATCCTTCATGGAATATGTGATTATTCGCATTTTACGGCATATCTATAGACACATAAAAGCCAGGACGGTGCGACCGCAGTCCAGAACGACCATCTGCCCCGGACCGGAGGACCCCTGAATGCAGACCAAGATCCTGCTCGACGAGTCGCACATCCCCACCCATTGGTACAACGTGATCGCGGACATGCCCAATCCGCCCTCTCCTTACCTGGGCCCGGACGGCAAACCGGTACCTCCGCAGGCCATGCTCGCTATCTTTCCCGAGGAGCTGGTCAAGCAGGAGATGAGCGCGGAGCGGTGGATACCGATCCCCGAGCCGGTGCGTGAGGCCCTGGCGCTCTGGCGGCCGTCGCCCTTGCACCGGGCCTACCGACTGGAAAAGGCCCTGGGCACCCCGGCCAAGATCTTCTTCAAGAACGAGTCGGTCAGCCCGGCGGGCTCCCATAAGCCCAACACTGCCGTCGCCCAGGCCTACTACAACAAGCAGGCCGGGATCAACCGGCTGTCCACGGAGACCGGTGCGGGCCAGTGGGGCAGCTCCCTCGCCCTGGCCGGACGACTGTTCGGGCTGGATGTGCGGGTCTACATGGTCAAGGTCAGCTATCACCAGAAGCCTTATCGGCGCTCCATGATGCAGACCTGGGGTGCGGAGGTCTTCGCCAGCCCCACCAATCTGACCGAGTCGGGCCGCCGCATCCTGGCCAGCCACCCGGACTCCCCGGGCTCGCTGGGGATCGCGATCTCCGAGGCCGTGGAAGAGGCCGCCGGGCGCAAGGACACCAACTACGCCCTGGGATCGGTGCTCAACCACGTCTGCCTGCACCAGACCATCGTCGGCCAGGAGGCGAAGAAGCAAATGGAGATGGTCGGCGAATACCCGGACGTGGTCATCGCCTGCTGCGGCGGCGGCTCCAACTTCTCCGGCATCGCCTTTCCCTTCTTCGCCGACAAGGCCGCGGGCAAGGACGTGACCCTGGTCGCCGCCGAGCCCAGCTCCTGCCCGACCCTGACCAAGGGCCTGTACACCTATGACTTCGGCGACACGGCGGGGCTCACCCCGCTGATGAAGATGTACACCCTAGGGCACGATTTCATGCCCCCGGGCATCCACGCCGGCGGCCTGCGCTACCACGGCGATTCCGCCCTAGTCAGCCAGCTACACCATGAGGGGCTGGTCGATGCCGTGGCGATCCCGCAGCTCGAGACATTCGAGGCCGGCGTGCTGTTCGCCCGCACAGAGGCCATCATCCCCGCGCCCGAATCCTGCCACGCCATCGCCGCCTGCATCCGGGAGGCGCGCCGCTGCACCGAGACCGGGGAGCCCAAGACCCTGCTGTTCAACCTCTCGGGCCACGGCCACTTCGATATGTCGTCTTACGACCGCTACTTCAGCGGAGAGCTGGAGGACTACGAGTATCCGGCCGAGGCGATCGCCGATTCCCTGGCCCACCTGCCGAAGGTGGCAGCAGCTTGAGCCGTCAGGAAGCCCCCTACATCTCGCCGGCCGCCCCGCTCCGGGCTCGGGACCACCATCCGAGGACGGATGCGGGCGCTGCCGCGGGTCTTGAATCGTGAAGATCGTCAGTCTGCAGCAGGCCTGGAGCGGTGAGGCGGACTGCCGCCACTGTACGTTGCGCGCGTCGGTGCTATTCGCCGGTCTCGAGGAGAAGGACTTCGAGGCCATTCATCAACCCATAGACCAGTTCTCCCTGGCCGCCGGCTCCACGCTTTACCGCGCCGGGGAGCCCGCGACCTCTATGTATACAGTGCGCTCGGGTCTGCTCAAGCTGGTCCAGTACCTGCCGGACGGGGCCCAGCGCATCGTGCGCCTGGTCAAGACCACCGACGTCACGGGGCTGGAGGCCCTGGTCGGCCAGCCCTACCAGCACCACGCCGTGGCGCTCCAGGCGACAGAGGTCTGCAGCCTTCCAGCCCCCGTGGTCGAGCGGCTGAGCCGGGAGTGCCCCGCGCTACACCGGGAGCTGCTGAACCGTTGGCACAGGGCTCTCAGCGAGGCGGACGCCTGGCTCACGGAGCTCTCGACCGGGGCCGCGAAGCAGCGGGTCGCTCGCCTGCTCTTGCGCCTCGTGCGCGACGAGGCAAAGAGCGAGTGCGAGCTGTTCAGCCGCGAGGACATGGGAGCCATGCTCGGTATCACCACAGAGACGGCGAGCCGCACCATTGCGGAGCTCAGGCGCCAGAGCCTGCTGGTCGAGAGCGGGCCCAGCCATTTCCTCGTGGACGTGCGCAATCTGGAGCGCATCGCCGAAGGCTGACCACCCGCTCGGCGGCGCTTGGCGGATTGAGAAATTTCAATGCACCGAGGCGGCAACCGCGCCTAAATTTCGAAGCTTCCGCGGCCCGCGCCGCCGGATTCAGGTCATTCCGTCCGATGAAAACCTGCCTTGCGCAAGAGACCTATGCGGTGTTCACCCTCGAGATCGAAAAGGGCGAGACCGACTGTCGGAGCGTCGATGACGTCATCGAATACTTCAAGGCCAGGATCGAGGAGCACCCGCTGGCCTGCCTGGTAGCGGTCTTCGACCACCTCGCCCATACGCGGGGACTGCGGCACGGCCGGGTCAGCGAGGACATTCTGAGTGCCAGGAGCGTCGTTCTGTGCTTCGGCATCACCTTGCCCGAAGCGCGGGCCATGGCCGCGCGACCGCGCGTCATCGGCATCTGCGAGCTGGCCGACCGCTTTGTCGTCACGTTCCTCGAGGCCCCCATGCCCGTCGCCAACACGACCATGGAAGGCTGGGCGCTGGGGCTGGTCGGCCCGCAGCCGGCCTCACCCGGCCCCTAGCCCGCAGTGATCACCATCCTCCTGCTGCGGCGCACTCGGGACAGAAATGCGGGTTAGCGACAGGTCGAAGCACTTCGACACATCCGTCCATATTCGGCGGCTCCTCGCCGCCTCGCCCCCTTCACCCCGTACGAATAGCCGGTCAAGTGGTACGGGTTTTGCGAATTCGCAATGCCTAAAGGGCGCGGGCGCGACTATCTTTACCGCGGGACGCCCCATCAGCGCAACAGAAGGTGGGGTGACGTCGAATCTCTGATCGTCCGGCACCGGTCGGTCCCTTTCGTCGCTTACGGTACATTTGTCGTAACACCCCAGGAGCCACTCAATGCTCGAGCCGTCGATGATCGATCTGTCGCGGATACAGTTTGCGGCCACCGCGCTCTACCACTTCCTGTTCGTGCCCTTGACCCTGGGGATGTCCTGGATCCTGGTCATCATGGAGTCGGTGTACGTGATGACCGGCAAAGAGGTCTACAGGGACATGACCAAGTTCTGGGGCAAGCTGTTCGGCATCAACTTCGCCCTGGGGGTCACCACCGGCCTGACCATGGAGTTCGAATTCGGGACCAACTGGGCCTATTACTCCCATTACGTGGGCGACGTCTTCGGGGCGCCGCTCGCCATCGAAGGACTGATGGCCTTCTTCCTGGAGTCCACCTTCATCGGGCTGTTCTTTCTCGGCTGGGAGCGCCTGTCCAAGCGCCAGCATCTGGCCGTGACCTTCCTCACGGCCCTCGGCTCGAACCTGTCCGCGCTCTGGATCCTGATCGCCAACGGCTGGATGCAGAACCCGGTGGGCGCGGAGTTCAGCGCCGAGACCATGCGCATGGAGATGCAGAGCTTCGCCGACCTGCTGTTCAACCCGGTGGCCCAGGTGAAGTTCGTGCACACCGTCTCGGGCGGCTATGTCACTGCCGCCATGTTCGTCGCCGGCATCAGCGCCTTCTACCTGCTCAAGCGCCGCGACCTGGGCTTCGCGCGCCGCTCGTTCGCCGTGGCGGTGGGCTTCGGTCTGGCCTCGGCGCTCTCGGTCATCGTCCTGGGCGACGAGTCCGGCTACGAGGTCGGCGACGTGCAGAAGGTCAAGCTGGCCGCCATTGAGGCGGAATGGGAGACCCAAACGCCGCCGGCTGCCTTCACGGTATTCGGCCTGCCCAACACCCAGGCCCAGGAGACCGAGGACGCGCTCAGGGTGCCTTGGGTGCTCGGCCTGATTGCGACCCGCTCGGTGGACAAGCCGGTCATCGGCCTCAAGGACCTGCTGGCCCAGCACGAGAAGCGCATTCGCAGCGGCATCGTCGCTTATGGCGCGCTGCGGAAGATCCGGGACGGCAGCGCCAGCGCCGAAGATCGCGCCCAGTTCCAGGCCCACAAGAAGGACCTCGGCTACGGGCTGCTGCTCAAGCGCTACACCGAGCACGTCACCGATGCCACCGAGGCGCAGATCGCGGCGGCCGTCCGGGACTCCATCCCCAACGTCGGTCCGGTGTTCTGGAGCTTCCGCGTGATGGTCTTCACCGGAGTGTGGATGCTGTTCCTGTTCGTCTCGGGCTTTTATCTCATGGCCCGGCGGCGGGTCGAGAAGCACCCCTGGCTGCTGCGGCTGTTCCTGTACAGCATCCCGATACCCTGGATCGGGGTCGAGACAGGCTGGCTCGTGGCCGAGTACGGCCGCCAGCCCTGGGCCATCGGCGAAGTGCTGCCCACCTTCCTGGCCACCTCCAGCCTCCAGGCCAGTGACGTGCTCATCAGCCTGATCGGGTTCGGGGTCTTCTATACGGGGCTCGCGATCATCGAGATCTACCTGATGTTCAAGTTCAGCCGCATGGGACCCAGCTCCCTGCACACCGGGCGCTATCACTTCGAGAGTGGCTCGGCCGGCATGGCGACCCTGGCCACGGCCCCACAGCGGCCGCGTGAAGACTAATCGGAGGACCTCCGGATGATCATCGATTACGAAGTGCTCAAGCTCATCTGGTGGGTCCTGGTCGGCGTGCTGCTGATCGGCTTCGCCGTCACCGACGGCATGGACATGGGCGTGGGTGCGCTGCTGCCTTTCCTCGGCAAGAAGGACGAGGAGCGCCGGGTCATCATCAACACCGTGGGACCCCACTGGGACGGCAACCAGGTGTGGCTGATCACCGCCGGCGGGGCGATCTTCGCCGCCTGGCCGGCGGTATACGCCGCGGCCTTCTCGGGCTTTTATTTCGCCATGCTGCTGGTGCTGTTCGCGCTGTTCTTCCGCCCGGTCGGCTTCGACTACCGGTCCAAGATCGACGACCCGCGCTGGCGCAACGCCTGGGACTGGGGCCTGTTCGTCGGGGGGGCCATCCCGGCCCTGGTATTCGGCGTAGCCTTTGGCAACCTGCTCCAAGGCGTACCCTTCCATTTCGATACGCTGCTGCGACCCTTCTACACCGGCGGGTTCTTCGGTCTACTCAACCCGTTTGCCCTGCTCTGCGGACTGGTCAGCCTGTCCATGATCATCATGCAGGGGGCCGTGTGGCTGCAGCTGCGTACCGAGGAGCCCATGGCGGGCCGGGCCCGCACGGCCGCCCAGCGGGCCGCGCTGCTCGTGATCGCGACCTTCGCCCTGGCGGGCGTCTGGCTGGCGCTCGGCGTCGACGGGTACCGCGTGGTCTCCATGCCCCCCCTTGACGCCAGCCCCAATCCCCTGGCCAAGGAGGTGCAGATCGCCGCGGGGGCCTGGATGGCAAACTACAAGGCGTACCCGCTCACCTGGGTCTTCCCGATCCTGGGACTCGGTGGTGCCGCCCTGACCTGGCTGCTCGCGCGCGCCAACCGCCCGGGCCTGGGACTGGTCACCAGCTCGTTCGCACAGGCCGGGGTGATCCTCACCGCCGGCGTCTCGATGTTCCCCTTCATCCTGCCCTCGAGCACCAATCCCGTGAGTAGCCTGACGGTCTGGGACGCCACCTCGAGCCATCGGACCCTCACGGTGATGTTCTGGGCGGCGGTCGTGTTCGTGCCTATCATCCTGTCCTATACGGGCTGGACCTACCACAAGATGTGGCGCCGAGTCACGGTCGCCGAGATCCGTGAGCAGGAGCACCTCGCCTATTGATCGGCTCGCCCGAGGGGATGCCATCGGGCTAAGAACAGAATCGGAGGTCTACAGATGTGGTACTTCACCTGGATCCTCGGCGTCCTGCTCGCCATGTCCTTCGGCGTGATCAATGTCATGTGGCTGGAGAACGAGTCCTGCCTCGACGAGGAGGAATGCTCCAAGTAGCCTGTCCAACGTGACCTGAAGGGCCGGCCGCCCGGTGGCGGCCGAAGGAAGGCTCCCCGGTGTCGCGGCGGGGCGCCGCTCCCACAAGAGCGCGGCTCTTTGATCGGGCGGGGGCTTGCGTAGGAGCGCCGCCCTCGGCGCGATCGGAGGTGAAGCCCGGTGGCAGGAGCTTGGTGAGACACGCGGGCTAGCACGGCCGAAACATCGCGCCTATGTCCGAGACCGGATCAATCGCCGCGTGGCTGCGATCCTCGAAGACCGAGGCCGGCCCCTATGTCTCCTATGCGGTGGCGCTCGGCAGCTTCGCGGGCCTGGTGGTCATCGCCCAGGCCTGGCTGCTGGCGGAGATCGTCGACGCGGTGATCTTCGCCGGCGCCGATCTCTCCACGGTGATGCCGCGGCTCTGGGCGCTGCTGGGCCTTCTGCTCCTGCGCGCAGGCGTAGTGCGCTGGTCCGAGCAGCTGGCCTTCCGCGGCGCGGCGCGGGTCAAGCTCGCCCTGCGCGACCGGCTGTTCCGCCACCTCCAGGCCCTGGGGCCGGTGCGCCTGGCCGGAGAGGCCTCAGGGGATCTCGCCAACAGCCTGGTGGACGGGGTGGAGGCCCTGGAGGCCTATTACGCCCGCTACCTGCCCGCCCTTTCGCTCGCCGCCCTGCTGCCCCTGGCGATCCTCGCCTTCGTGCTGCCCATGGACTGGGTCTCGGCGCTGGTGATGGTCTGCACCGCCCCGCTGATCCCGCTGTTCATGATCCTGATCGGCCAGGGTGCGGAGCGGCTCAATCAGCGCCAGTGGCGGGAGCTGGCGCGCATGAGTGCGCATTTCCTGGACATGATCCAGGGGCTCACCACCCTGAAGCTGTTCAATGCCAGCCGCCGGGAGGCCGAGGTGATCGCCCGGATATCGGACGAGTACCGACGCAGCACGATGTCGGTGCTGCGCGTGGCCTTCCTCTCCTCGGCAGTGCTGGAGTTCTTCTCCACGGTGAGCATCGCGGTGGTCGCCGTACTGATCGGCTTTCGGCTGCTCAGCGGCGAGATGGACTTCTTCCGCGGCTTCTTCGTGCTTCTGCTGGCGCCGGAATTCTATCTGCCCCTGCGCAGCATGGGCACCCACTATCATGCCCGCCTCGACGCCGTGGGCGCCGCCGAAGGGATCATCGGATGGCTCGAGCGTCCCGTCCCGCCCGCGCCGCAGCGGCTGCGCCCGCCGCCTCCGGGCCCCGGGCTCGCCATCCGCTTCGAGGCCGTGCACTTCGCCTACGAGCCCGGGCGGGAGGCGCTGAGGGGACTGAGCCTCGCGATCGGGGCCGGGGAGCGGGTGGCCCTGGTCGGCGCCAGCGGTGCCGGCAAGACCACGGTGGTCAACCTGCTGCTCGGCTTCGTGCGGCCCGATGCCGGGCGGATCACCGTCAATGGCATCGACCTGGCCGAGATCGATCCCGAGGCCTGGCGGACGCGGCTCGCCTGGGTGCCCCAGAATCCCCGCCTGTTCCACGGCACCATCCTGGACAACCTGAGGCTCGCCCGTCCCGATGCCGACCACCAGGCCATCGAGACGGCGGCGCGCCAGGCCCGGGCGGAGGCATTCATCCGCGCCCTGCCCGGTGGCTGGGAGGCCCGCGTCGGCGAGGGCGGCCAGGGCCTGTCCGGGGGTCAGATCCAGCGCCTCGCCCTCGCCCGCGCCTTCCTCCGGGACGCGCCCCTGGTGATCCTCGACGAGCCCACCGCGAGCCTGGACGCCGAGAGCGAGCGGGCGATCGCCTCTGCCATCGAGCGCCTGTCGGAGGGACGGACCGTGATCGTCATCGCCCACCGCCTGCACAGCGTGCAGACGGCGGATCGCATCCTGGTAATCGAGCAAGGCCGTCTGGTGGAGCAAGGCCCCCACGCGGAGCTGCGGGCGCGCGACGGCCTCTATCGACGTATGCTGCTCGCCAGCGGGGCCGCCTGAGCCGGGGCGCGGCATGAGCGAGCTGCTGAGACTGTTTCGGCTCTACCGCCCCTATCGGGGCTGGATGGCGTTGGGCATGGCGCTGTCCTTCCTCACCCTGATCGCCAACGTCGGTCTGATGGCGCTGTCGGGATGGTTCATCGCCGCCATGGCAACGGCCGGCATCAGCGGCGCGGCCATGAACTACTTCACCCCCGCCGCGGGCATCCGGGGCCTCGCCATCGTCCGCACCGTCGGCCGCTATCTGGAGCGCCTGGTGACCCACGAGGCGACCCTGCGGCTGCTCGCGGGCCTGCGGGTCTGGTTCTACGAGCATCTCGAGCCCCTGGCCCCGGCACGGCTGCAGCAGTTCCGCAGCGGCGATCTGCTCAGCCGCATCCGCGCCGACATCGACAGCCTGGATCACCTGTACCTGCGGATCCTGCTGCCGCTCACGGTCGCGGCGGCCGGGGTCTTGGCGATCAGCCTGTTCCTCTGGCTCCAGGCCCCGCGCCTCGCGCTGGTGAACCTCGGCTTCCTGTTGCTGGCCGGGGTGGTCCTGCCGCTCTGGATCGAGCGTCGCGCCCATCCCGGGTCCCAGCGCCTGATCGAGACCCGCTCGGCGCTGCGCGCCTCGGTGGTGGACGGCGTGCAAGGCATGGCAGAGCTCACCGTCTACGGGGCCTTCGAGCGCCAGGCGCAGACCCTCGACGGGCTGAGCCGCCGGCTGGTCGAGGATCAGGACCGCCTGAGCGGACTCTCGGGCATCTCCCAGGGGGCGCTGGGCCTGTGCGCCGGGCTCTCGCTCTGGGTCCTGCTGCTGCTCTCGGTCCCCCTGGTGCGGGAGGGGCACCTGGAACCACCCGACCTGGCGATGCTCGCGCTGTTCACGCTCGCGAGCTTCGAGGCCGTGATGCCGCTGCCGGGCGCCTTCCAGGTCCTGGGGGAGACGCTCGCCGCTGCGCGCCGGCTGCTCGCGGTGGTCGACGCACCGGCGCAGGTGCATGACCCCGCAGGCGTTTCACCGACCCCGCGCGACTACTCCATCGAGCTCCAGGGGGTCGGCTTTCGCTACCAGGACGACGCCCCCCGGGCACTCGACGGCGTGGACCTGCGGATACCGGCGGGAGGGAAGCTGGCGATCATGGGCGCCACCGGGGCCGGCAAGTCCAGCCTGGCGAACCTCCTGCTGCGCTTCTGGGAGCCCCAGGAAGGACGCATCCTGCTCGGGGGCGAAGACCTGCGCAGCTTCCGGGGCGAGGACGTGCGACGGCTTATCGGCGTAGTCTCCCAGCGCACCCACCTGTTCAACGCCCGCATCCGCGACAACCTGCTGCTGGCCAACCCTTCGGCGAGCCAGGGCGCCCTGGAGCAGGCCTGCCGGGTGGCCCAGATCCACGCGTTCATCGAGTCGCAGCCCGAGGGCTACGACACCTGGGTGGGCGAGGCCGGGCTGAAGCTCTCGGGGGGGCAGGCGCGACGCATCGCGATCGCCCGCGCCCTGCTGAAGGACGCGCCGATCCTGCTCCTGGACGAGCCCACGGAGGGGCTGGACGCCCCGACCCAGCACGCCCTGATGCAGGCGCTGTTTCGGTTGATGGAGGGCCGCAGCGTGCTGCTGATCACGCACCGGGCGGGCGGTCTGGAGGCCATGGACGAGATCCTGGTCATGGACGAAGGACGCATCCTGGAGCGGGGCGCACCCGCTAGCTTGCTCTCGGCAGGGGCGCGCTACGGCGACTTGACCGGATTCCTGACGCCGGAGGCCCCCTGACCCCGAGGCGCGGTCCCGATAGACGCTGCGTCAGCCCGGGCCCATGCCGTGTCGGGCATTCAGCGTCCGTAATGGGCGCGCACGTAATCGTCAAGGATACGCTTGAACTCCTCGGTGATCCCCTCCCCCTTGAGGGTCAGGGTCTTCTCGCCGTCGATGTAGACCGGCGCGGCCGGACGCTCCTCGGTCCCCGGAAGGCTGATGCCGATGTTGGCGTGCTTGCTTTCCCCAGGACCGTTGACCACGCAGCCCATGACCGCCACGGTCATGTTCTCGACGCCGGGATAGTCGCGCTTCCAGACCGGCATGCTGCGCCGCAGGTAGCCCTCGATGTCCTGGGCGAGCTGCTGGAAATAGGTGCTGGTGGTGCGTCCGCAGCCCGGGCAGGCCACCACCATGGGCATGAAGGCCCGCAGGCCCATCGACTGGAGGATCTCCTGGGCGACGACCACCTCCTGGGTCCTCGGGCCGCCCGGGTCGGGGGTGAGCGAGATCCGGATGGTGTCGCCTATACCCTCCTGGAGGAGTACCGCCAGGGCCGCCGTGGACGCCACTATGCCCTTGGAGCCCATCCCGGCCTCGGTGAGCCCGAGGTGCAGGGCATAGTCGCAACGGCCGGCGAGCCGCCGGTACACCGCGATCAGGTCCTGCACCCCGCTCATCTTGCACGAGAGCACGATCCGGTCGCGCCCCAATCCAAGCTCCTCGGCACGTCTCGCGCTGTCCAGCGCCGAGGCCACCATGATCTCGCGGGTGATCTCGTCGGCATCCAGGGGCTCGGTACTTCGAGCGTTCTGGTCCATCATGCGGGCCACCAGCGCGGGGTCCAGGCTGCCCCAATTGACGCCGATGCGCACCGGCCGATCGTAACGGCAGGCGGTCTCGATCATGACGGCGAATTGGGTGTCCTTCTTCTCGCCGCGGCCCACGTTGCCCGGGTTGATGCGGTACTTGGCCAAGGCCTCGGCGCACTCGGGATACTGGATCAGCAAGCGGTGGCCGTTGTAATGGAAATCGCCAATGAGCGGCACCGAGACCCCCCGCCGGTCCAGCACCTCACGGATAGCGGGCACCGCGCGCGCGGCCTCCTCGTTGTTCACGGTGATGCGAACCAGCTCGGAGCCGACGCGCGCGAGATCCGCCACCTGCAGGCTGGTCGCCTGCACATCGGCGGTGTCCGTGTTGGTCATGGACTGCACCACCACCGGCGCGTTTGCGCCGACCGTAATGGGGCCGATGCGCACGCCGACGGTGCGGTGACGGTTTACAGAGGACGCCGACATTTCGCAGACTCGCTCCGATGGTAAGGCTTAGGATCATACCCGAAGCCCCTCGGGCGCCGCACCGAGCCGGGCAGTGGACGCCGCGATGAACGCCGGCGAGGGTCCGCGCCGGGGGGATGCCGAAGCGGCGGCCGGTCACCACGGTAAGGAGGGAGCCCTGTGAGGCGAGTGTCGCGACTGGGCGCCGTGATTCTGCTCTTGGGCCTGCGCGCCGCCTGGGGAGGCGGTAGTGGCTGCCTGGCATGCCATACCGAGCAGCTACCGCACGCGGACCGGCACGCCGCCGCCGGGGTCCCGTGCGAAGGCTGCCACGGCGGAGACCCCGGCGCGAGCGCCCCGGATGACGCCCACGCCGGGTTGATCGCCAGCCCGGGCGTACCCCCGGGCCTGCAAGCCGGGTGCGGCAACTGTCATCCGGCCCAGGTCCGCTCGGTTCGCCAAGGCCTGATGTACAGCGGCCGCGGTATCGTGAGCCTGACCCGCTACGTGCTCGGCGAGCAGTCCTCGCCGGACGGCGATGGGGGTTTCGAATCCCTGCGACACAGCCCCGCCGATTCCCTGCTGCGCAAGCTCTGCGCCGGCTGCCATCTGGGATCGGACCAGGCGGCCCGTCGGGCAGGCAGTCCCGGTATGGAGCGGCGCGGCGGCTGCCTGGCTTGCCATCTCCAACAGGACCAGGGAGGTGGGCACCCGCTGCTCAGTGCCCGGGTCGACGACCAGCACTGCTTCGGTTGCCATGCCCGCTCGGGCCGTATCTCCCTCTCCTATGCGGGGCTCGCGGAGGTGGATGCCGGGTCCGGGAGGAATCGGTCGAACCTCGGCTACCTGGACGACGGCCGCCTGGTGGAGCACAAGCCCGCCGATGTGCACCACCAGGCCGGGATGGCCTGCATCGATTGCCACACCGCGACCGGCCTGATGGGGGACAGGGGGGCCCCAGTCCGGCATCAGGAATCGGCCGTGGACATCGCCTGCGTCGATTGTCACGACAGCCACAGGCCCCGAGTACGCCTGACGGACTGGCAAGCGAAGCACCCGGGGCTGAAGCCGCGGATCCCTTTTCCGACGGGGCCCGAACAGGAATTTCTCGTCACCGCAAGGCACGGCACGCCGCTCTGGCATATCGAGGTGCGCCCCGAAGGGCTTTTCCTGCACCGCAAGATCCAAGGGGGCACAATCCGCATTCCCCAGTATCAGGCATCGAGCCATTCAGGCCCGGCGGGCCACGCCCGTCTAAGCTGTTTCGCCTGTCACGCCCAATGGGCACCCCAATGCTACGGTTGTCACACCAGCTACGACGACCAGGCCCGGCAATGGGACCAACTGGCCGGCAAGGAGACGGCCGGTCGCTGGACCGAGCAGCGCTGGGGGGTG
>Ga0315556_1000323_pt1 | contig 28899 bp, 24 predicted proteins | sample SalMarSW160310MG_FD_202112 | JGI IMG/M metagenome (GOLD analysis project Ga0315556, IMG submission 202112) | Salt marsh sediment microbial communities from the Plum Island Ecosystem LTER, Massachusetts, United States - Salt Marsh Sediment SW1603-10 ...
TGGCGCAGACCGCGCTCAAACTCGCATCCTGAATGAGCAACGCCCGCGAAGCCCGGCAGTTGCTGCGCGCCCATCGCTATGGCGCGCTAAGCACGTTATCGAAAAAATTCGACGGCCACCCGTTCGGATCGATCTGCCCCTACCTGGTCGACCACGACGGCAGCCTGCTGATCCTGATCAGCGACCTGGCCGAACACACCAAGAATATCAAAGTCGACCCGCGCGTCAGCCTGATCACCCACAGCCAGGACGACCCGCACATCCAGGCGCAGGGCCGGGTGACCGTGGTTGGCACCGCACAGCATATTGCGGAACGCGATCTGCTCGGCAAACGCTACCTGCGCTACTTCCCGGAAGCACAGACCTGGCTCGCGCTGCAGGATTTCCAGTTCTACCGCATCGTGCCGCAAGCCCTCCGCTACATCGGGGGCTTCGGCAAGGTGCACTGGGTCAAGGCGGAAAGCTATGCGCTGGCGCCCTATGCCTTGATCGAAGCCGAAGATGAAGTCATCGCCCACATGAACGCCGGCCATCAGGAAACAATGCGGCGCTATTGCGCACATTTTCATCGGCAGCAGGTGCAGCAAGTGGAGATGCTCGGCATCGACTGCGACGGCTTCGACGTGAATGCAGACGGCAGGGTACTGCGTTTCGACTTTACCGAACCAGTGCTGGATGCACAGCAGGCGAGGGCTGCGCTGGTTGAGATGTCACAGCAAGCAGGCTAATGACTTACAACTGCTCTTGATCGTCCGCATGTAAAAAAGCATAGATAATTCGCAGTCGGCCACGAACGCGGCGTTGCAGTTCAGTTAACAGCATCCGCAGAAATGGCGTGGCAAAAAAGCCTCAGGCTTTTTCGCCGCGCCCGAAATGACAACCTCACACCTGTGGATGCGCCCGCTCCGCCCCGCTATGCAGCTTGTTCAGTGCGTTCAGGTAGGCCTTGGCCGAAGCCACCACGATGTCGGTGTCGGCACCCTGGCCGTTGACCACGCGCCCGCCCTTGGCCACGCGCACGGTGACTTCGCCTTGGGCATCGGTGCCACTGGTGATGTTGTTCACCGAATACAGCAGCAACTCGGTGCCGCTGTGTACGATCTGCTCGATGGCCTTGAGCGTGGCATCCACCGGGCCGCCACCCTGTGCTTCCGCGCTCTGCTCCTGGCCACCAATGCTGAGTACCACGCGCGCGACGGGCAGCTCGCCGGTTTCGGAATGGGCACGCATCGACACCAGCCGGTAGTGCTCGCTAACATGGGCAACCACTTCCTCGTTAACCAGCGCTTGCAAGTCTTCGTCGAAAATTTCGCTCTTGCGGTCGGCCAGATCCTTGAAGCGTGCAAAGGCGGCGTTCAGCGCCTCCTCGTTTTCCAGCACGATACCCAGTTCCTGCAAACGGGTACGGAAGGCATTGCGCCCGGAAAGCTTGCCCAGGGTGAGTTTATTTGTAGACCAGCCCACGTCCTCTGCCCGCATGATTTCGTAGGTCTCGCGGTGCTTGAGCACGCCATCCTGGTGGATACCGGATTCGTGCGCGAACGCATTGGCACCAACGATGGCCTTGTTCGGCTGCACCGGATAGCCGGTGATACTGGACACCAGTTTGGAGGTCGGCACGATCTGCGTGGTGTCGATGCGCGTGTCGCAGGTGAAAATGTCGCGACGCGTCTTCACCGTCATCACGATCTCTTCCAGCGAAGCGTTGCCCGCGCGTTCGCCCAGGCCGTTGATGGTGCATTCCACCTGGCGCGCACCGTTCATCACCGCGGCCAGGGAATTGGCCGAGGCCATGCCGAGGTCGTTGTGGCAATGGGTGGACCAGATCACCTTGTCCGAGTTCGGTACGCGCTCGATCAACTGCCTGATGCGCTCGCCCCACAACACCGGCAGGCTGTAACCCACGGTATCCGGCACGTTCAGTGTCTTTGCCCCGGCCTGGATCGCTGCATCGAAAATGCGCACCAGGAAATCCATTTCCGAGCGCACCGCATCTTCCGCCGAGAACTCCACGTCGTCTGTGTATTCCAGCGCCAGCTTGATCGCCTTCACCGCATTCTCAACCACCTGATCCGGCGTCATGTGCAGCTTCTTTTCCATATGGATCGGCGAAGTAGCAATAAAGGTATGGATGCGCCCGGACTTTGCCGGCTTGATCGCCTCGCCCGCCGCGCGCACATCTTTTTCGATGGCGCGCGCCAGCGAACACACTGTGGATTTCTCCACGATCTGCGCGATACTCCTGATCGCATCCGCATCGCCTGGACTGGCGGCGGCGAAGCCCGCTTCGATTACGTCCACGCCCAGCTTTTCCAACTGGCGCGCGATGCGGATTTTTTCTTCCTTGGTCATGGACGCACCGGGACTTTGCTCGCCGTCGCGCAAGGTAGTATCGAATATGATTAACTTGTCGGTCATGATGTCAGACTCCATTGCAATTGCTAACTAGCGGCCATTCCGCCGAATGCCGCATGTTCAAAACTCTTTTTGTGGGGGTATGAAATTAGCGCGCGGGGCGCAGCTTCAGCGCGGCCAGCAGGCTGAAGATAGAGTGCAACTGCAGAATGTGACGTGAGAAATGCATGGAGCAAATATAACGGCTTTTATCCGACGGCGCAACTAAACTTCTGGCGGCGGCGATGACTTTCTGTTGCTGTACCACGATCGCACCAGCATGACGTAGCCAGACAGGCAGTAGCCCAGAAACAGCAGAAACAGGATGGCCGGCGGATTGACCGAGACGAAAATGAAGAACAGCGCGAACATGAACACCACGATGAACGGCACGCTCTTGCGCATGTTGATGTCCTTGAAGCTGTAGAAGTGCACGTTGCTGACCATGGTCAACCCGGCGAACACCGTCAGCGCACAGGCGACCCAACGCATCTGCTCGCCGGTAAAACCATTATCCAGCATCACCCAGACAAAACCTGCCACCAGCGCGGCGGCCGCCGGACTGGGCAGACCCTGGAAGAAACGTTTGTCGACGATATCGATATTGGTATTGAAACGCGCCAGGCGCAGCGCCGTGCCGGCGCAATAGATGAAGGCAGCGAACCAGCCCCACTTGCCCAGGCCCTTGAGTGCCCATTCGTACATCACCAGCGACGGCGCCACGCCGAACGACACCATGTCGGACAGGCTGTCGTATTCCGCGCCGAATTCGCTCTGGGTATGCGTCAGGCGCGCCACACGTCCGTCCAGTCCGTCCATGATCATCGCCACAAAGATCGCCACTGCGGAATACTCGAAGCGATTGTTCATCGCCTGCACGATGGCGTAAAAACCGGCGAACAGCGCCGCCGTGGTAAACAGGTTGGGCAGCAGGTAGATGCCCCGCTTGCGCAGGTCGATCTGTTTGCGGTTATCCGTTTCCATGCTTGACAGCGCCCTCAACTCTTGGCCAGCACGGCCAGTATCGTGGTGGTGGCCGAAACTTTATCACCAATGGCCACCTTGACGGTAGCCGTCGGCGGCAGGTACACATCCACACGCGAGCCAAAGCGAATGAAACCATAACGCTGGCCGCGCGCGAGTTTGTCGCCTTCCTTCACGTAGCACAGGATGCGCCGCGCAACCAGCCCGGCCACCTGCACGAAGGTAATGATCTGGCCGTCGTCCGTCTGCGCCACGATGGCATTGCGCTCGTTGTGGGTGGAAGCCTTGTCCAGATCGGCATTGACGAACTTGCCCGGGAAGTATTGCATCTTTTGTATCGTGCAATCAGCCGGGCTGCGGTTGGAATGCACGTTGAACACGTTCATGAACACGCTGACCAGAATCGCTTCGCGCTCGCCATAGGGATCCTGCGTGCGCTCGACCTTGATCACGCGGCCATCTGCCGGCGCCAGCACCGCATTCTCGTCCTGCGGGATCACGCGCGCCGGGTCGCGGAAGAACTGCAGCACGAACAGCGCCACGATCCATGCCAGCAAAGACAGAATGCCGGGCACGAAATGCGAAGCCAGCATGGCAACGACGACCGCAATCGCCAGAAACGGCCAGCCCTCGCGGGCGATGATGGGATGAGGGTAGTTATTCATAGGATGCAGGATACGGGATTCAGGATTCAGGGCAGCCTCTGCGGCATCCTGAATCCTGCATCCTCAATCCTAGTTTTTGGATTGATCGACCAGCTTGTTCTTGCTGATCCACGGCATCATCTCACGCAATTTGCCGCCGACCTGCTCGATCTGGTGTTCGGCATTCAGACGGCGGCGCGCAGTCATCTCCGGGTAATTAGTGCGACCTTCCAGAATGAACTGCTTGGCGTAGGAGCCGTTCTGGATGTTGGCCAGGCACTCCTTCATCGCAGCACGGGCCTGATCGGCAATCACGCGCGGGCCGGTGACGTATTCGCCGTACTCTGCATTGTTGGAGATCGAGTAGTTCATGTTGGCAATGCCGCCTTCATACATCAGGTCGACGATCAGCTTCAGTTCGTGCAGGCACTCGAAATAGGCCATCTCCGGCGCATAGCCCGCCTCGGTCAGCGTCTCGAAACCGGCCTTGACCAGCTCCACCGCGCCGCCGCACAGCACTGCCTGCTCGCCGAACAGGTCGGTCTCGGTCTCTTCGCGGAAGTTGGTCTCGATCACGCCGCCCTTGGTGCCGCCGTTGGCGGCTGCATACGATAGCGCCACGTCCTTGGCCTTGCCGCTGTTGTCCTGGTGCACCGCAATCAGCGTCGGCACGCCACCGCCCTTCAGGTATTCGGAACGCACGGTATGGCCCGGACCCTTGGGCGCGATCATGATCACGTCCACATCGGCCGGCGGCACGATCTGGTTGTAATGGATATTGAAACCGTGGGCAAACGCCAGTGCGGCGCCGGATTTCAGGTTCTTCGCCACATCGGCCTGGTACACCTGCGGCATGGTTTCGTCCGGCAGCAACATCATCACCACATCCGCACCCTTTACTGCATCGGCAATCTCGGCGACCTTGTGGCCAGCCGCCTCTGCCTTGGCCCAGGAAGCACCACCCTTGCGCAGGCCGACGGTCACGTTCACGCCGGAATCCTTCAGGTTCTGGGCATGGGCATGGCCCTGCGAGCCGTAACCCACGATGGTCACCTGCTTGCCCTTGATCAGGGAAAGGTCTGCGTCTTTGTCGTAATAAACTTTCATGTTGCCCTCTTCAGTAAAAATTCAAAAATCCTAAAGCTTGAGAATACGGTCGCCGCGCCCGATGCCGCTGGCGCCGGTACGCACGGTTTCCATGATCAGGTCGCCGTCGATGGCCTGCAGGAAACTGTCCAGCTTGGAGCCGGTGCCGGTCAGCTCTATGGTGTAGGCATCGTCGGTGACGTCGATGATGCGGCCGCGGAAGATATCGGCCATGCGTTTCATCTCCTCGCGCGCCGAGCCCTCTGCGCGCACCTTGACCAGCATCAGCTCACGCTCCAGATGGTCGCCCTCGTTCATGTCCATCACCGCCACCACCTCGACCAGCTTGTTGAGCTGCTTGTTGATCTGTTCAATTACGTCATCGGAACCGCTGGTAACAATGGTCATGCGCGACATGGTCGGATCTTCGGTTGGCGCCACGGTGAGCGACTCGATGTTGTAACCGCGCGCCGAGAACAGACCAGATACGCGCGACAGCGCACCGGCCTCGTTTTCCATCAGCAGGGAAATGATGTGTCTCATCACAGATCCTCCGCCAGGATCACTTCAGACAGACCCTTGCCACCAGGCACCATGGGGAACACGTTCTCGGTCTGGTCGGTCTTGAAGTCGAGAAACACCAGGTCATCCTTGCGCGCGAACGCTTCCTTCAGTGCCGGCTCGACGTCGGACGGTTTTTCGATACGCATGCCGATGTGGCCGTAGGCCTCGGCCAGCTTGACGAAGTCCGGCAGCGCATCCATGTACGATTCGGAATAGCGGTTGCCATGGAAGAACTCCTGCCACTGGCGGACCATACCGAGGTAGCGATTATTCAGCGCGACAATCTTGATCGGCAGGCGAAATTGTTTGCATGTCGACAACTCCTGGATGTTCATCTGGATGCTGCCCTCGCCGGTCACGCAGGCCACGGCAGCGCCGGGATGCGCCAATTGCACACCCATCGCGGCAGGCAGCCCGAAGCCCATGGTGCCCAGCCCGCCCGAATTGATCCAGCGGCGCGGCTGATTGAAACCGTAATACTGCGCGGCCCACATCTGGTGCTGACCCACGTCCGAAGTCACGAAAGCATCTCCACCGGTAATCTTGTGCAGCATCTCGATCACGTACTGCGGCTTGATCACCTCGTCCGAATTCTTGTAGCGCAGGCAATTCAGGCCGCGCCATTCGTCGATCTGCTGCCACCATTCTGCCAGCGCGGCCTGGTCCGGCTGCTGCTTGCTGCTGTGCAGGACGGCCAGCAAATCACCCAGCACGTGCGCCACATCACCGACAATGGGCACGTCCACCTTCACCCGCTTGGCGATGGAGGACGGATCGATGTCGATGTGGATGATCTTGCGCGGCACTTGGCCGAAATGCTCGACGTTGCCAATCACGCGGTCGTCGAAGCGCGCGCCAATGGCCAGCAGCACGTCACAATTCTGCATCGCCAGGTTGGCTTCGTAGGTGCCGTGCATGCCCAACATGCCGAGGAACTGCTTGTCGGAAGCCGGATAGCCGCCCAGTCCCATCAGTGTGCTGGTAAGGGGGAAGCCCAGCAGGTGCGCCAAGTCGACCAGTTGCCTGGATGCGCCGGACAGCACCACTCCGCCGCCGGTATAAATCATCGGGCGTCTGGCTCCCAGCAATAATTGCGCCGCCTGCTTGAGTTGGCCTATATCACCGTGCTGCGCCGGATGGTAGGAGCGGATGTCCACGGAAGACGGGTAAACAAACTCTGCCTTCTGGTTCGATATATCCTTGGGAATATCCACCAGCACCGGGCCGGGACGGCCGCTCTTCGCCAGATGGAATGCCTTCTTGATGGTGGAAGCCAGTTCGTTGACGTCCTTGACCAGGAAATTATGCTTGACGCAGGGACGCGTGATGCCGACGGTATCCACTTCCTGGAAAGCGTCCTCACCAATGAAGCCGGTCGGAACCTGGCCGCTGATGATCACCAGCGGGATGGAATCCATATAAGCAGTGGCAATGCCGGTGACCGCATTGGTCGCACCGGGACCGGATGTCACCAGCGCCACGCCCACTTTTTCGGTGGAGCGCGCATAACCGTCCGCGGCATGTACCGCACCCTGCTCGTGGCGCACCAGGATGTGCTTGATCTTGTCCTGGTTGAACAGCGCATCGTAAATGAACAGCACCGCACCGCCCGGATAGCCGAACACGTACTCGACTCCCTCTTCCTGCAAACACCTGATGGCTATTTCCGCGCCCGTCAGTTCCATGGCTAACTACCTTAACAAACAACGATTAGAGAACAGCGCAAGATATAGGCTGGGCGGCTTTTGGTCAACCCCCGGAACAACGCGGAAACAGCATTTCCGGCACCTTTTCCTGACGCCAAGGAACCTCTAGTCAAGTCCCGCATGGCCATGCACACGGTTTTTCGGGGTAGACGGCATGACACGGTGGGCGTAAGCCGCTGGTGCGGGAATGCCGCCTATACTCCGCCTCTCGCAATCGGCCGCTACGCGGCAACGTGTCGGCGGAGCTATATGCAAGTTAAGGCAACGACGCGAAGGGTGGCGACCATGACACGGTGCGCGAAGCGGCTGGTGCGGGAATGGTCGCCCGCGGTCGCTCCCGCAATCGGCTGCTGCGCAGTAACGTGTCGCGACCGCCCCTTCGCCAGGAGCCTGACGCCGCAGACCGCCCGAAAAATCGCGTGCCCGAAGGGTTGCGACAACAACGGGCGCTCGCAGTGTTGCGCTCCTTGGCATCGTAGACTAACTGCTGCCATGACACGGTGCGCGAAGCGGCTAGTGCGGGAATGGCAGCAGGCGGCTGCTCCCGCAAACGGCTGGCTTCGCCAGTAACGTGTCGCAGCCGCTACCTGCGTCGCGCGCCTTGTGATCACCCGTTTTTGTCCGCAACGCGGCTCATGAGGGACTTGACTTGAGGTTCCCTAAATTTTGTTAATATTCCGTCCCGGTATCTCAGGAGCAACATAAACTGGCCAGCCACGACGAACTTTCCCGCTTTCTCGCTGAAATCGAGCGCCGCGCTTACAAGCAGGCATTATTCGCGGTAAAAGACGGGCACATGGCGCAGGACATCGTGCAGGACGCCATGTTCAAGCTCGCCGAAAAATACGGCGACCATGTGGTGGAGGAATACCCCATGCTGTTCCAGCGCATCCTGCAGAACGCCATACGCGACTACTACCGGCGGCAAAAGGTGCGTTCTACCTGGACCACCCTCATGTCGTCGCTGATCCCGCAGCATGAGGAAGGTGACCACGACCCGCTGGACAGCCTGCAGAGCGAGGGCAATGCCGGCCACTATCCCCCGCCGGATGCCGTCCTGCAACAATCCCAGCTCATCTCCCTGATTGAAGAAGCTTTAATGGAACTACCGAAACGTCAACGCGAAGCCTTCCTGCTGCGTTACTGGGAAAATATGGACACTGCGGAGACCGCAGCGATCATGGGCTGCTCCGAGGGTAGTGTCAAAACCCATTGCTCCCGGGCAACCCACGCCCTCGCTGCTGCACTAAAGACCAAAGGAGTCACCCTGTCATGAACCGGCAATTAAATCTGGAGCAAGTGCGCCAATTGCTCAACCGCTCCACCTCACAACTCGACGAGGCTACGCTCGCCCGGCTGCACAAAACCCGTACCCAGGCGCTGGAACGCCATGCCACGCGTCACGCGCATGCGCTGGCTTTTTCTGGACACGGCAAACACGCGCACTGGCATACCGTGGGCATACGCCATAAGCCGTACCTGTGGGTGGCGGGATTGCTGTTGGTGGCATGCATCGTTTCCGGCATTGCTTATTGGCAAATGACTTCAAATAACGATACCAGCGATGTGGACATTGCCATTCTGACCGACGACTTGCCCCTGCAGGTTTACCTGGATTGACCATCATGCGAACGCTCCAGCACATGGCCGCTTTCGGCATCGCCATTTCGCTATGCCTGCCGGCGCTGGCCACAGCGCAGCCATGGAACAGTCTTACCCCGGCCCAGCAGAAGGCCTTGTCTCCATTGTCCGCGCAGTGGAATACCCTACCCGAGGCAGAGCAGGAACTATTACTGAAAATATCCAGGAAATACCGGAAGCTTACTCCGCAACAACAGGCACGGCTGCATAAACGCCTGCTCAGATGGAGCACACTGACACCGGAGCAGCGCGAACGCGCGCGCCAGAAATACAAGGCATTCAACAAGGTTCCACTGGCAACCCGCGAGCAGGTCAAGCGCATGATACGCGAACAGGAAGCTGAAAAAGCGCGGACTCCGGTCGCCGCACCGGCGGATTAATAGCTCGGCTCTTCCATACCACGAACTTGCATGAAATTATAGTTAGCACCAAAGGCAGGCAATTTTCCATGCAGCAAAGCTGCATGGAAATAGTGCGAGTTGGGCGGTGAAACCGCCCATCCCTGCTTACTCCACTTCACCGCCGCTCGGTCTTCCACAGCATGCCGGCCGCCAGCAGCAAAAACAACCACGACATTGCGGTAGCACTCAGCAATGGCTGCCAATCGTTAAGCGCCCCCAGATTGGCAAACAGTCGGCCAATAAAGTGGAAAGTCAGCCCCAACGCAATGCCGACGAACACCTTGGCGCTGATGCCGCCCTCGCGCCGGTGATGGGCAGCAAACGGCAATGCCAGCAACATCATGATCAGCACCGCAAACGGATACACCAGTTTGTTCCACATGGCGATCTCATAACGCGTCGTTTTCTGGTGATTCTCGCGCAAGTGCTTGACATACTGGTACAGATTCCAGGCAGACATCTGTTCCGGCACAACCAGCAACACACTCAAAATATCCGGATTGAGCGAGGAGTCCCACTCCATTTCCGGCTGGCTACTGACCTCATCCCCCTGCGCATCGAAGCGCGTCTGGGTCACCCCCTCAAGCTGCCAGCGGTTCTTGTCGATATAGCTCGCACGCTTGGCAGCGGTAATCGTGCGCAGATGATAGTTGTTGTCGAACCCGTAAATATTGACATTCAGCAGCGATGTGTCCGGCATCATGTCCTTCACATTGATGAAGTTGCGGCCATCTTTCACCCATATGCCCGAACGGAACTCCTTGAGCGACACCTCGGCATGCTGTTCCTTGAGACGCAGCTCCTGCGCCAGACGCTCGCTGGGCGGAGCAAGGAATTCGCCGCACACGAAACTCAGTAGCACCAGCGGCAGGCCGATTTTAAGCAGTGCGAATATCATTTGCCTGAGCGAAGCGCCCGAACTGCGATAAATCGTCAGCTCTGAATTGGTTGCCATCTGCACCAGTGCGAAAATGGTGCCGATCAGAACTGCCACCGGAAACAACTCATAGATATGCCCCGGCACCGTCAACAGCACGAACAGCATCACATAGCGCAGACTGTAGTCACCATGCCCCATCACATTCAGCTCATGAATCAGATCGAGAAAGGCAAACAGCATCACCAGCGCACTGAACACCATGGCAATGCTGAAATAAATTTCACGCGCCAGATAACGGGTCAGCAGCTTCATCGCACCAGCCGCCGCCGTATTGAGAATACCGACAATCGTCGATAAAACAGTACCAGCACCACACCGAGCATAAGTGCATGCAGCCCCCACAGACCGACTCCGGGCGCAAGCTTGCCCTGCCCCACCCAGCTATTGGTCACGCTGATCATGTTGTTGTAAAGCATGTAAATCACCAGCGCCACAATCAGGTTGAGCGAACGGCCGGCACGTGGATTGACAAAGCTTAGCGGAATCGCCATCAGCGCCAATATTAGCGCGCTGACCGGCAGGCCGATGCGCCACTCCAGTTCCGACAAGTTCCAGGGAATACGATGCTGCAACAGATACAGGGTAGACAACGCCTTGGGTGACGGCGGTTCCTTCCTGATCTTTCCTTCTTCGATGCGCATCGCATAACGCTTGAACTCGGCAATGCGGTAATCACGCTGGCCGGGCGTTCCCTCGTAACGAATACCGTTCAGCAACACCAGAAAGCGATCTCCATTCTGCGCAGTTTGCTGCAGACCTTCCTTCGCCACCATGATGCCTACCTTGCCGTTCTGCACCGATTGCACAAAAACATTCTTGACGCGCCCTCTGCCAATATCGACATTTTCCAGGAAATACACGCGGTCGGCCTGTTTCGATTCGCGGAAGGTTCCCGGGGTGGAAGCCGTCACATCACTGCGGCTGTCCAGCCGGCGCTTGAACTCGCCCGCCTTGGACAAGGCCCATGGCGACAGCGCCAGACTGAGCAGCGCAATCAGCCCGACAACCGGCAGCGCATACCACATTACCGGCCGTATCCATCGTGTCAATCCGATACCGGAACAGAACCACACCACCATTTCGCTGTCGCGGTAACTGCGCGACAGCGCCAGCAGCACCGACAGGAAAAGGCTGAGTGAAAGCAGCACCGGCAGATAATTCAGTGCACTGAAGCCCAGCAACGCCAGCACACCTTCGGCCGGCAACGCGCCACTGACCGCATCACCCAGCAGGCGAATCAACTGGGTCAGCACCACAATTCCGAGCAGAACGACGAATACCAGCACCCCCGTGGAGGTAAATTCGTGTATTAATGACCTGTGGAATATTCCGCCGCGCAATACCCCGGGGCGCAGAGGCTTCATCTGTTGTCGCTTTGACTTTTGTTCATGAGTTTGCGGATAATCCGGCATCTGGCGCAGCACATTAAGGGCACATAAGGGGAATCTAGTGAAATTTAGCATAAAACAAGGCAGTCCGGAAAAACTCAAGGCCGGTTGCGTAGTGGCCGGCGTATTCGAAAACGGCAAACTGTCGAAAGCGGCGCAGATACTGGACAAGGCTGCCGGACATCGCCTCAGCGACATCGTCGCGCAGGGCGACATCAGCGGCAAAGCTGCCTCCACCCTGTTGCTGCAGAAGGTTCCCGGCATCGCCGCCGAGCGCGTGTTGCTGGTCGGCCTGGGGAAGTACGGCGAGCAGAACAGCAAAACCTCCATCGAAATCCTGCGAGCAGCATTCAATGCACTGGGCAGCACCGCGGCTAAAGATGCTATCGTATATCTGACCGACGAAGACACCGGAAAAAATGCCGCATGGGTGGTAAAACAGGCCGTGCTGGCCGCTGCCGAATCCGGCTATCGCTCCGACAGCCTGAAGAGCAAGCCCGCCAAACCCGTAACATTGAAGAACCTGATCCTGGCCACGCTGAACAAACCGGCCGCCGGACTGGAAGCTGCGCTCCACCAGGCCGTCGCCACGACGCATGGCATGAAACTGGCCAAGGATCTCGGTAATCTGCCGGGTAACGTCTGCACCCCTTCCTATCTCGCCACACAGGCTTTGACGCTGGGCAAGAAGCACAAAAGCATCAAGACCACCGTACTGGAAGAGAAGGACATGCAGAAACTGGGCATGGGTTCCTTCCTTTCCGTCACCCGCGGCAGCGAGCAACCGGCCAAGCTGATCACCATGGAATACCAGGGCACGGACAAGAAACAGAAACCCGTGGTGCTGGTCGGCAAAGGCATTACCTTCGACTCCGGCGGCATCTCGATCAAGCCCGGCGCCGAAATGGATGAGATGAAATACGACATGTGTGGCGCCGCCAGCGTGCTCGGCACGATGCAGGCCATCGCCGAAATGGGGCTTAAGCTCAATGTAGTCGCAGTCATTCCAAGTTGTGAAAACCTGCCTTCCGGCACTGCCAGCAAGCCCGGCGATATCGTCACCAGCATGTCCGGCCAGAGCATAGAAATTCTCAACACCGACGCCGAAGGTCGATTGATCCTGTGCGACGCACTGACCTACTCGGCAAAGTTCAAGCCGGACACGGTAATCGATATCGCTACGCTGACCGGCGCCTGCGTCATCGCACTGGGCCATGTCGCCAGCGGCTTGCTCAGCAACCAGCAAGACCTGGCTCAGGAACTGTTGACTGCAGGCGAACAGGTTTACGACCGTGCCTGGCAGCTGCCGCTGTTCGACGAATATCAGCCGCTATTGGACAGCAACTTCGCCGACATGCAGAACATCGGCGGCCGCGCAGGCGGCACCATCACCGCCGCCTGTTTCCTGTCGCGTTTCACCAAGGACTATCGCTGGGCTCACCTTGACATCGCCGGCACTGCCTGGAAATCCGGCAAGGAAAAAGGCGCAACTGGCCGCCCGGTACCGCTGCTGACGCAATATTTGATCAACCGTGCGGGCAAATGATTGAGTCACGGATGAACACAGATGACACACGGATTAAGGCAGGAATATGTATTTCCGGTTTGATTCTATCCGTGTTTGATCCGTGTAAATCTGTGGCTAAATGAACCATGACCAAGATAGATTTCTACACCGGCAGTACCGACAAACTGCGCACCGCCTGCCAGTTAAGCCACAAGGCGATGCAGAACGGCGTGCGCGTGCTGCTGCACACGCCGGATGCCGCCACTGCCGATACCCTCGACAAGCTGCTGTGGCACTATCCGGCAATCGCCTTCATCCCCCATTGTCGCAGCCACCAGCAGGAAGCGGCGACCATGCCGGTGGTACTCGGTCATGACCAGGAAACGACGACGCCGCACAGCGAGCTGCTGATCAGCCTGCACCCGGAGTGCCTGCCATTCTTCAGCCGCTTCCAGCGGGTAATCGAAATTATCGGACAGGACGAGGACGACGTACGCCTGGGGCGCGAGCGCTTCGGCTTCTACCGCGACCGCGGTTACGAGTTGCGCCACGTTGACCTGAAAGCCGGGAACGACCGGGCATGAGCCAGCGCACCGACCCGGCAATCGAACTCCCAGACCTGCCGCTACTGACTGAGGCAGTGGAAGAAGACGGCACAGATATACCGGTGCTGACCGAGGTGCTCGCCGAAGCGGTTCCCACACTCGTGGCGCAAACCGCAACGCCGCAAACTGAAACCGGATATGAACAGCTCGCAGCGCAAATTGCACCGCAACTGGAAGCCCTGCTGCGCGAAAAGCTTGCCGCGCAATTCGGCACAATGTGGCAGCAAGCCTGGGCCGAAGCGCAAACCAGCCTGCCCGCATTGATCCGCGAGCAGCTTGCCACACAGCAGCCAACAAAGAGTGATGCTGCAACTGTTGCTATAATCCCGCCCTTTTCCGCCGCAACGGGAACACCTCAAGCAAACAAGATACAAATGGAACTCGCAAAAAGTTTTGAACCACAAGCCATCGAAGCGCGCTGGTATCCCGCATGGGAGGACGCCGGCTATTTCCGCGCCACCACCGATAGTAACAAGCCCGCCTTTTGCATCATGCTGCCGCCACCCAACGTCACCGGCACGCTGCATATGGGCCACGCCTTCCAGGACACACTGATGGATGCGCTGGTGCGCTACCACCGCATGCAGGGTGACAACACGTTATGGCAGCCGGGCACCGACCACGCGGGCATCGCCACGCAGATCGTGGTCGAGCGCCAGCTCGATGCACAGAACATCTCGCGCCACGAACTCGGCCGCGAAGCTTTCGTCGAACGGGTATGGGAATGGAAGGAGCATTCAGGCTCCACCATCACGCGCCAGATGCGCCGCCTCGGCGCCTCCTGCGACTGGTCGCGTGAACGCTTTACCATGGACGAGGGCCTGTCCGAAGCCGTCACTGAAGTATTCGTCAAACTGCACGAGCAGGGGCTGATCTACCGTGGCAAGCGGCTGGTCAACTGGGATCCGGTGCTGGGTACCGCAGTATCCGACCTCGAAGTGGTCTCGCAGGAAGAAGACGGCTCGATGTGGCATATCGCCTACCCGCTGGAAGTCGGCGTGGGCTCGCTGATCGTCGCCACCACCCGTCCGGAAACCATGCTCGGCGATGTCGCCGTGGCAGTACACCCGGAGGATGCCCGCTACAAGCACCTGATCGGCCAGCGCCTGAAACTGCCGCTCACCGACCGCATGATCCCGATCATTGCCGACGAGTACGTCGACCCCAGCTTCGGTACCGGCTGCGTCAAGATCACCCCGGCACATGATTTCAATGACTACCAGGTCGGCCATCGTCACGACCTCGAGGCGATCAGCATTTTCACGCTGGATGCAAAAATCAATGAGCATGCGCCCGCCGCCTATCAGGGCCTGGACCGTTTCGAAGCGCGCAAACAGATCATCGCCGACCTCGAAGCGCAACACCTGCTCGCTGCCGTCAAGCCGCACAAGCTGATGGTGCCCAGAGGTGACCGCAGCCACGCGGTAATCGAGCCGATGCTCACCGACCAGTGGTTTGTCAAAATGGAGGATCTGGCACAACAGGGCTTGCAGGCAGTGGATAGCGGAGAGATCAAGTTCGTCCCGGAAAACTGGACCAACACCTACGACCAATGGCTGACCAATATCCAGGACTGGTGCATCTCGCGCCAGCTGTGGTGGGGCCACCGCATCCCGGCGTGGTATGACGACCACGGCAACATATATGTGGCGCGCAATGAGCAGGATGCTTCCGAGCAGGCTCTCGCCAAAGGCTATAGCGGCGAGCTGAAGCGCGATGAAGATGTGCTGGACACCTGGTTCTCCTCCGCGCTGTGGCCGTTCTCCACACTGGGTTGGCCGCACGAAACAAAAGAGCTGAATACATTTTTGCCGAGTTCGGTTCTGGTCACCGGCTTCGACATCATTTTCTTCTGGGTGGCGCGCATGGTGATGATGTCGCAACACCTCACCGGCAAGGTGCCGTTCCACGAGGTATACGTGCATGGCTTGGTGCGTGACCAACACGGCAACAAGATGTCGAAATCCAAAGGCAACGTGCTCGATCCGCTGGACCTGATCGACGGCATCACCCTGGAGGAACTGGTTGCAAAGCGCACCAGCAACCTGATGAATCCGAAGCAGGCAGAAAGCATCGAAAAACTCACGCGCCAGGATTTCCCGGGCGGCATCCCGGCCTTCGGCACCGATGCGCTGCGCTTCACCTTCGCCAGCCTGGCCTCGCACGGACGCGACATCAAATTCGACTTCAGCCGTTGCGAAGGCTACCGCAATTTCTGCAACAAGCTGTGGAACGCCACGCGCTTCGTGCTGATGAATTGCGAAGGCCAGGATACCGGCCTGGATGAATCGCTGCCGCTGGAAAGCAGCACCGCAGACAGATGGATAATCTCCAGACTGCAACAGGCCGAGGCCGAGGTAGCCGAACACTTCAGGCATTACCGTTTCGACATGGCGGCACGCTCGATCTACGAACTGGTGTGGGATACCTATTGCGACTGGTACGTGGAGCTGGCCAAGGTGCAGATCGCCGGCGGCAACGACAACCAGCAGCGTGCCACGCGCCTCACCCTGGTACGCGTACTGGAAGCCATGCTGCGCTTGGCGCATCCGATCATCCCGTTCATCACCGAGGAGCTGTGGCAGAAGGTTGCGCCGCTGGCCGGCAAACAGGGTGACAGCATCATGCTGCAGCCCTGGCCGCAGTCCGACGCCTCGCGCATTGACCACACCGCGCTGGAACACATCAACCTGCTGCAGGAAATGGTCAATGCCTGCCGCAAGCTGCGCAGCGAAATGGGCTTGTCGCCCGCGCAGCGCGTACCGCTGCTGGCAGCGGGCGATGCCGAAACACTGCACGCCTGCGCCCCTTACCTGCAGGCGCTGGGCAAGCTGAGCGAGGTCGGCATCATGGACGAACTGCCGGATACCGACGCGGCCATCGCCATCGTCGGTAATTTCAGGCTGATGCTGAAGGTGGAAATCGACATCGCCGTCGAGCGCGAGCGCCTGGACAAGGAAATCGCCCGTCTGGCCGGCGAAATTGCCAAGGCGCAGGGCAAGCTGGGCAATGCCAACTTTGTCGAACGCGCCCCGGCGCAGGTAGTGGAACAGGAGCGCAGACGGCTGGAAGACTTCAATGCCACGCTGGAACAACTACAGGCACAGCGCGCCAAACTGGACTGATTATCCCGCGATTGCGCCGCCGGACTGCGCCCAGGCAACAATCCCGCCTTGCAGGTTGTATGCTTCTCCGAATCCCTGTGCCGCTGCAAATGCCGCCGCCTGTGCGGAACGACCACCCGTCTGGCAATAAAACACCGTCGGCACAGCGGCGTCCAGTTCATGCAGGCGCAGCGGCAGCAGATGCAGGGGCAGTTTGATCGTGCCGTCGATATGGCCACGCGCAATTTCGGCATCGGTGCGCACATCCACCAGCCGGATGTTTCCTCCTGCCAGCATGGCCCGCAGTTCCATTACGTCAATATTTCGGAATCCGTTCATAAACCAATTTCTCCAGGGTGAGCACTTCTCACTCGGCACCCTGATCGTTCAGCAAGTGCGAAATACGCGTGTTAGCCACTGCCAGCCGCTTCACCAGCATACGCAAAAAGGCATCGCTGAACCTGAAGCGACATCCGGACGAAGCGCTTTCCAGCGCATCCGGGTTAATTTCGATCAACGTCACTTCGGTTTTCGACTCCACATCCGTTGTTCGCCTGAATTCGTGCTCGGTGAGGTGCGCCATTTCACCAAAACAATCACCTTTGTGCAACAGGCTCAGCAACCGTCCCTGCTTGAGCACCTTGACTGTGCCGGAAGCGATAATGTAGAAAGCCAGCCCTTCCTCGCCCTCGTTGATGATGCGCTCGTCCTGATCCAGCTTGCGCCAAGTGCTGAGATGCAGCACTTCCCATAACTCGACTTCACTGAAATTCTCAAAAAATGCCAGGCTGCGCAAAGTGGCGAACTTTTCCGTGTCGAATATCTGTTTCTCTGCCGGTAAAGCGCTACTGAAAAAATGCACCAGGTCCTGTGCAAACTCGTCCCAGTGCTGGTAACGAACGGAACGATCCTTTTGCATCGCTTGTAGCACAATGGCATCCAGTTCCGGTGTAATCTCCGGACGAAAGTTGCTGGGCGGCTGCGGCTCGATGTTTATGATCTGGTAAATCATGCTGAAATTATTGCTGGCATCGAACGGCAGTTTGCCGGTAAGCAACCGGTACATCGTCACCCCGAGCGAATAGATATCGGTCTGATGGGTCAGCGACAACTCCTTGACCTGCTCCGGCGACATATAGGCCGGCGATCCCACCCCGCTTACCTGCGTCGTCTGCTGGCTTTCGATGATTGCCGCACCGAAATCGGAAATCTTGATGTCGCTTTCCCCCTGGAACAGTATATTGGCAGGCTTGATGTCGCGATGGATCACACCTTGACTTTGCGCGTATTCAAGCGCCTTGCTGCATTTGTAGACAATTTCCGCAACGGTGCTGATTGGCAACAGGTGATCCACCTCGGCATATTTTTCCAGCGTTTCGCCCGCAACGTATTCCATTACCATGTAGTTGGACTCGCCATCCACGACGGCATCGTATATTTTCACGATGTGTGGGTGCGACAACTTGCCGGCGAGCGCAGCCTCGTTGCGCAGCAGCTTGCCATAAGCCGCCGCACGGCTGCTGTCCCGCATGATGTCCTGCCGGAACAGTTTGAGCGCGACCTGCTGGTTGCTGAAAGGATCAAGAGCAAGAAACACCGTGCTTGTTGCACCGCTGCCCAGTTCCTTGATGATCTCGTACTTGCCGATCTTGTCCATTGATGGGTTTAGAACCAATAACGGCGGCCATTCTGCGGGTTTTGCGAAGCCATGTCCATAGCATCAACCGCAATGGGAACCGAAAGACAAACCGGCTATCATATCGCCATGCGCATATTTGCCTTTTTACTGCTATGCCTTCCGCTCCTCGCCGGCGCGGACGGCCTGCCCGATCTCGGCGATGCATCCCAGACAGCACTTTCGCCGGAGCAGGAGCGCCAGATCGGCGAACAGAGCATGCTGCGGATACGTGCCGACAAAAACTACCTGGGTGACAGTGAGGTCAACGACTATCTCAACCGCCTGGGTTACCGGCTGGCATCCAACAGCAACGACCCCAGCCAGCAATTCGAATTCTTCGCCATCAACGACGACAACATCAATGCCTTCGCGTTGCCGGGCGGTTTTATCGGGGTCAATACCGGCCTGATCATCCTTGCCCAGAGCGAATCCGAGCTCGCTGCGGTGCTGGCACATGAAATTGCCCACGTCACCCAGCACCATCTGGCGCGCATGGTGGCCAACCAGAAAATCGATTCGCTGACCACGATGGCCGCTATCGCAGTCGCCATTCTCGCCGCCCGCACCAACCCGCAAGCCTCGCAGGCCGCCATCGTCGGCGCAGGGGCAAGCAGCATGCAGCGGCAATTGAACTTTACCCGGGCAAACGAGCGGGAAGCAGATCGCATCGGCCTCACAACGCTGGAGAAAGCCGGGTTCGACGCGTACGCCATGCCCGCCTTTTTCGAGCGTATGCAGCGCAGCACCCGCCTGGTCACCGGTAACGTCCCCTCCTGGCTGCTCACCCACCCGGTCACCACTGAACGTATCGCCGACATCGAAAACCGCTTGCACGACGTCCCCTACAGGCAGGTTGCCGACAGCCTGGACTTCCAGTTAGTGCGGGCAAAACTGATGGTTGCGGCGAAGTCGCCACGTGCAGCCATCGGCTATTTCCAGGATGCCCTGGGACCCAGGAAATTCGGAGATCCTGTGGTGCAACGCTATGGCCTGGTGCAGGCGCTGTTCCAGGCCGGGAAAATATCCGAGGCCTCGCAGGAACTGACCACCTTGCGGAAACAGGCGGGCTCCAACGACATGATCGACACCCTCAGCGGACGGATATACAGGGCAGAGGGTATGTCCGGCGCAATGTTGGGCGCCTTCTACAAGGAAGCTACGCAGACCTACCCGCAGCATCGAGCGCTGGACTATGACTATGCCGATCTACTGATAAGTGAAAGGCGCTACAACGAGGCGCTCAAGCAACTCGACAACCGCATCAACGATTACCCGAACGACGCAAGGCTTTATGAGTTGCAGGCACGCACCTATGCGGCACTCGGCAAGCCGCAGGAAGAGCACCACGCACAGGCCTACGTCTATTATCTGCATGGCAACCTGCGCGGCGCGATCGAACAACTGGAACTTGCAAAACAATCAGGCTCGGACTTTTACCAGCTTTCCATCATCGGCAGCGAACTCAAGCAATTCAGGGGAATGGCCGCAGCGCAGCGCAAACACTGAACTGCCCGCTAGTTCTTCCCGTCCAGCATTTTCACCTTGGCACAGCCTCGCCCCCAGCCCATCTCGCAACTCTTTTCGAAGTCTGCCTTCGCAGCCACCAGGTGGCCCAGTTTATAATTCGCCAGACCGCGCCCGTAATAGGCCTTCACGAAATCCGGCGCAATTTCGATTGTTTTGTTGAACTCGGATCGAGCCCCGGCAAAATTCTCCATATTCAGGTAGCCCAGTGCCGCACCATAATGATTGGGCGCATAATCCGGATTCAGCGCCACGGCAGTCTGGTAATCCATCAAGGATTCCTTATATCGCCTGAGGTCTAGCAGGCAATTCCCCAGATTGTAATAAATGCGGTCCGTACCAATCAGGCCTTGCCTGTTGTGCACCAGCACCTCGGCATCCTCCCATAACAACAGCGGATGAGAAAACGTAGTAAGGCGGTTAACTGCCAGCGCAGCCAGCACTAAGGCGCCGCATGCCAGCCCGACAAAAGCAAGGCGCAGGCGCAGATGGCGTACCAGAAAAGGCAGGACCGCAAAGGCTCCTGCCATCCACAAATAACTGCGATACAGTACGAATGATTCCTGTATCCGTACCGCGGAAAATTCGGTCGCGAACATCAGCCATGGAAACAACATGGCAAAACCAAGCAGACCCAGCTCACCGCGTTTCAGCAATAGCCTGAATCCGATCAATCCATAAGCCAGGAAGACCGGCAGGGCAAGCAGGTAAGGGGAAAATATTTTCGTAGCGAACGGCTCGCGCATGTCCACCGACATCCAGGCCGGATCGGGCAGCAGCCATAACCACCAATACTTGAAAAACAGGAAGCTTTGCGTCAGGATGCTCAGGAAATAGGCATGTTTGACCCCTATTTCGTGCAGCATTTCCGGTGCATTTATTTCATATACTTTGCCGACCACCCCAAATTTCTGAACAAGCATAAACAGCGCAATCAGCGCACAGGCAACATACACGCCCCACAAGCGCTTGCCTAATGCAGCGGAAGGCGATTCCAGCAGCAAAGTGAGCATCAGCATTACCGCAGGCAGCATCACCGCATGCTCCTTGGAGAGCACCGCCAAACCATACAGTACGACGCTGGCCCACAGCCAGCGCGGCCGGCTCTCGGTCAGGCCGCGCATGTAAACGTATAATGTCAGCAGGGAAAACAGCGTCGCCATCACGATGGTGCGCTGAATCAGATATGCCGCTCCGTACACCGCCACCGGATGCCACACAAAGAACAGAGCGCCAAAAAAGGCCAGCCAGATATGCGGCATGCCAGCCGGTTTTGCTTCATCCCGTTTCAACACCAACCCGAACAGGTGCTCCAGAAACAGGAACAGCGCGATGCCCGTCGCCGCATGCAGCGCCAGGCTTTCCAGGCGAAACCAGATCAATTCCCTGCCCAGCATATGCTGGGTCCATGCCAGGGAGGCATAAGGTAACCAGCGCAGCTTCCAGGGCGTAAAGGACAGATATGGTTCCAACTCATGCTTGCCCAGCATGAAAAACGGCTTGTCGTCGAATACGATGGGATTCCACAGGAACTGCCCGTAGAGAATCGCCACCGCGACTAGCAGCAGGAAAGCAAAAACAGGCTTTCCAAATATTGGCAACTCGTCATCCTTGAGCGACATGGCTTCTCCCGGTAAAACAAAAGCCCCTTGCGGGGCTTTTGCATCGTGCACTTAAACAGGTATTACTGCTTACAAATCGGACCCTGTGTCAAGCAGGTACTGTTGGTAGAAATGGTCCAGGTAACTCCATTGGTAGCAGCCGACGCAACCATGATATACGTTTCGCTACTCATGCCGTTGGAATTGGAAGCCATGCCTTCAATCGTCACCGACGATGTCGTTGGAGCGCCACTAATACCCACCCAACGCACATATTTACCCAGCACAGCAGCACCAGCAGCATCGGGAGAGGTAGAGGTCTGGTTGGAAGTGCCGGAAATATTGTAGGGAACACCATTGCTGCCTGCAGTACAGGTTGTGAACGTATTCTGGTCAGAGTAGCAGGTATCCAGCGCCAGTTTCAGGGCATTGGTGGCCTGCGTCACCTCGGTGAACTTGGCCTTCTTGGTGTAGTTGCTGTAGGCAGGAATCGCCACAGCTGCCAGAATACCGATAATCGCGACCACGATCATCAGCTCGATCAGGGTAAAACCCTTTTGTATTTGTTTCATCTTAATAGCTCCTTGTGAGAGTTGGACACAACACACGGCGTGTGTGACTGAATTATACGCAGGATTCGTGCCACTGCATCATCATTCCATTACAGCACCGGTTTTACCCACCTGGAACGAACAACAGGGTAATTATCGCCCTCCCATCCCCCATATGAAGTGACCACCAGCGTCAAACAGGTGACGTATTTTGTCACCTCATGGGACATAACCCGGAATTTTGCTTTCGTCCACCTTGTCGATCTGCTCCGGTTCAAGGAACTGCCTGGCGTAATCCAGATAGACTTTCTCACGCACAAACACATCGAACAGGTCGGGATCGATGTGGCCGCCGAGCCGGAATTTGCCCAATATGTCCAGCGATTCGGTCAGTGTCTTGCCCTTCTTGTAGGGACGGTCTCTGGCGGTAAGCGCCTCGAAAATGTCTGCGATACCCATCACCCGCGCCTGCACCGACATCTGCTCGCGCGTCAGTCCCCGTGGATAGCCCTTGCCGTCCATACGCTCGTGGTGTCCGCCGGCATATTCCGGAACATTCTTGAGATGATTGGGCCAGGGCAGGGATTCCAGCATCTTGATGGTTACCACAATATGGTGGTTGATGATTTCGCGTTCGGCCTCGGTAAGGGTGCCGAACGGAATGGTAAGGTTTTCCAGTTCATCTGCGCTGAGAAAACCGGCAAGCTCATTCTGTTCGTTGCGCCAGGTATAGGCTGCAATCTGGTGCACCCGCTGCTGATCCTGTTCCGCCATTTTTTCCGCACCGATATTGCAATGGCGCAGAAATTCGCGGTCTTCATCCAGTTGCCGGATGCGAGCTTCATATTCATCAGCGCTCATTTCCTTCTTGAGCATGGCAATCTCGACATCGCGCTTGAGCACTTCGAAACGTGTGTCCACCAGGTGAATACGGTCGAAAAGGGTTTGCAGCTTGGTTGCCTTGTCCACCACATGCACCGGCGTGGTGATCTTGCCGCAATCGTGCAGCAGGCCGGCCAGCTTAAGTTCGTGGCGATCCTTGTCGGTCATCACGAAATCCTTGAGCGGCCCCTGCCGGGTGCGATTCACCGCCTCCGCCAGCATCATGGTCAGCACCGGCACTCGTTCGCAATGCCCGCCGGTATAGGGCGATTTGTCGTCGATCGCAGTGTTGATCAGGTTGACGAAGGATTCGAACAGACCTTCCAGTTGCTGGATCAGGATGCGGTTGGTCAGCGCAACGGCAGCCTGCGACGCCAGCGATTCCAGCAGGTGCTGGTCGGCACCGGAAAACGCGACGACTTTTCCGGTCTGTCTGTCCTGCGCATTAATCAGCTGCAGCACACCGATAATTTCGTTTTCATGGTTCTTCATCGGCACCGCCAGAAAGGACTTGGAGCGGTATCCGGTTTTCTTATCAAAATTCTTGGTGCCGGAAAAATCGAAGCCTTCCGCGGTATAGGCATCGGCGATGTTCACGGTCTTGTCGTGTAATGCCACATGCGCTACCACCATCGAATTGTTCGGCTTGCCGTCCTTTCCGAACAGGTGGACAGGATAGAACGGAATGGCTTCACCGGTGGTGCCGCCCAGCGCGATGCCGAGTGAGTCGGTGCGCATGATTTCAAACCGAAGTTCCCGCCGCTTCGGTTCCACCAGATAGAGCGTGCCCGCGTCCGCATTGGTAATGCGCTTGGCCGCAACCAGTATCTCTTCGAGCAGGTGATTGATGCTGCCTTCGCTGGACAACGCCACACCAATGGCGTTCAGTTCCTCCAGGCGGTGCAATAGATTGTTGGTTTGCGGCATAAGGCTTATGGATATCCAAATGAAAAGTAACCGGCCATTGCAAACGGCTCGCTACTTGATGCAAACAGCACGCACCTGCTGGATGTCTGTAATCCCCTGCAATACCTTCTCGATACCATCCTGTTTCAGCGTGCGCATCCCCTCTTCCAGAGCTATGGAGAACAACTCCGCAACGCGAGCATGCTCCTGGATGGCCTTCTTGACCGGATCGGTGCCAATCAGCAATTCGTGCAGGCCGACCCGTCCGCGGTAACCCGTCCCCGAACATTTGTCGCAGCCAACCTTCTCGTACAGCGTGATCTGCCCCTTGTCGTCCGCAAACAGCCTGACCCATTCGGCATACAACGTCTTGAAAGCGGCATTCGGGTCTTTCTTCCAGGTTTCGGTTTCCTTCAGTTCTTCCGCATATTCCGCCAGCAATGTCTTAATCTCGTCCTGCGTGGCAATGTGCGGCTTCTTGCAATCCTTGCACAGGCGCTTGGCCAGACGCTGCGCCAGAATGCCGAGCAACGCGTCAGCAAAATTAAATGGATCCATGCCCATATCGAGCAGGCGGATGATGGATTCCGGGGCACTATTGGTGTGCAGGGTGGCGAACACCAGGTGACCGGTAAGTGATGCCTCGATGCCGGTAGACACGGTTTCCTTGTCGCGCATTTCGCCAACCATGATCACGTCCGGGTCGGCCCGCAGAAAAGCCCGCATGATGATGGCGAAATCCATGCCGGCTTTCTTGTTGACCTGAACCTGGCGCAGACCCTTCTGGGTGATTTCCACCGGATCTTCCGCCGTCCAGATCTTGGTCTCCGGCGTATTGATATGCTTGAGGATGGAGTGCAGTGTAGTGGTCTTACCTGAACCGGTCGGGCCGCACACGAAAAACAGGCCATATGGCTTGCTGACCGTCTTCTTGACCAGTTCCAGGTTGCGCTCCGAGAAGCCCATTTTATCCAACGGAATGGGTTCACCGGAAGCCAGGATACGCATCACCACGTCTTCCACTCCCCCCTGCGAGGGAATGGTAGCCACACGCAACTCAATGTCCAGCGGGCCGAATTTCTTGAACTTGATCTTGCCATCCTGCGGCTTGCGCTTTTCCGATATATCCAGGTCGCACATGATCTTGAGGCGCGTCACCAGCGCATTGCGGTAGGTCGACGGCACCTCGATGTAGTTCAGCAGCGAACCGTCCTTGCGCACCCGGATCAGCGTCTTGCCCTTGCCGGGCGCCGGCTCGATATGGATATCGGAAGCCCCCATCTTGTAGGCATCGATGATGATCTTGTTGACCAGCTTGACCAGCTCGTTGTCGGCCGCGGCATTGACATCCTCCTGCGAGACGGAGGCCGCTTCTTCTTCATCGTCGCCCATTGCAACAAGCAGTTCATCGACTGAACTGCCATCCATCTCGTAGCCGCCGGTCATATCGCCGCCCGCTCCGTAAAACTGGTCTAGCGTGGACTTGAATTCACGCTGCGTGCAGACTTTATAAACAAGACGGTTCTTGGGGAAGATATTGTTCACCACACGCGAAGCCTGGATACGCTCCGGATCAGTGGTAAGAATCACCAGCCCTTCCTGGGTTTCCTCAATCGGCACCCAATGACTGCTGGAAACGTATTCACGCTTAAGGTTTCTAAGCAGGTCGGCAGGCTTGACCAGATCCGCCTTGTACGGTTCATAGGGCACGCCGAAGAAACGCGACAATGCTTGTCCCAGCGCGTCGGTCTTGACCTGGAATTCGTCAATCAGCACATCCTCGATGTCGATCCCCTTGCGCCGTGCCGTGCGCGTGGCCAACTCGAATTCGGCCGCCGACAATACCGCATCCGCCACCAGATAATCGTATTTGGTCTTTACTGCGGCCTGCTGCTGGCGCTGGCGCAATGCCACCGACAGGGTTTGTGCCAGCTCCTCCACGCCCTCCTCCACCATCAGCGGGAAGGGGTGATCATCCTTGTTGTTAATGACCTGAATGACGCCGACCAGTTCGTTGTCGCCCTCGTCAAGTATCGGCGCCACCAGCATCTGCTTGGTGCGGTAGCCAGTACGCTTATCCACATCCTGCAGGAAGCGTAGATGCGGGTTGTGCGAAGCCAGTTCCTTGTCGTCGTACACATCCTTGATGTTAAGCATCTTCTTGTTCAGCGCAACATAACCCGCAATGCTCTGCTCGGCGATCGGCAGCTTGAGGTCCTTGAACGAATTCAGCCCGGTCTTGACCTTTGATACCAGCGACGCCTTGTCCTCGCCCACTACATAGATGGTCAGACGATCGGCATTAAACAGGTTGCAGATATCCTTGCTGACATCCAGCATGATCTCGTCGATATTGCTGGTAGCGTGTATCTTGTTGGTGACATGATTAAGGCTCTTGGTAAATTCCAGGCGTAAAGTCATGTCGCCGACATTGCCGCCTTGTTGCGTCTTACTGGCTGTCATCACTGTACTCATCTGCTTTTCCCTTGCCCTTCCATCGGTAGCTCAATTCCCGATAGATTGCATTCGCCTGTTCAAAGATTCACTGTTGCTGCGACTTTGGTACTGACCACAAGCCGCCGTCCAGCACGCATACGTCATAGCCCGCCTGTGCCAGAATAAACGCGGCGGCGGAGCTGCGCCGCCCGCTCTGGCAATAAGTAATATATTTCCGGCTCTTGTTCAACGCGCCGATTGCGTTGCGGATATCGTTCAACGGCACATTGACCGCTCCCGGCAGCTTGTCATAACGATACTCCGGTGGATGACGCACATCCAGCCATATCGCTCCTTCCGCCACCTTCTGTTTCGCTTCCTGATAAGTCAGGCGGCGCAGCAGTGGTGCGCGCACCAGCTCCAGGAAGTCTTCCATCTTCAGCCGCAGCAACACACCGTTGGTTTTCATGGTCACCGTTGCATTGCGTTTAGCCCCGGAAACCAGCGCCTCCTCGCCGAACACATCACCCGCCTTCAACTCCGCCAGCACCATGTTAACCCCGCCTACCAGACGGCTAACCTGGGCACGCCCGCTCTCGATCACATAATAGTAATCACCGACATCTCCCTCGCGTATAATTACGTCGTTGCCCCATACCGCAATCACCTCGATGCGCTCCAGCAATTTGCCGATATTGGCCGGTGGCAGCTGCGCGAACGGCCCGGTCTTGAGATTCTCGGCGCTAAACATGCCGGAATTCAACAGCCGCCTTACCCGTATCGCCACATCGTCCGTACCGGTTTTCTCGGCGGCCTGCTTGTCTGCCTCATGCTGCGAAAACTGGTCCCATGTGACCATCATATCGAGCAGGTCGTCGTCAATACGCAACAGCTGGATATCGGTCAGCGCAGTTGCCACAACAATATCCGGCTGGCGCTTGCCCAATGGATGCTTAGCCCATTCGGAGCTGGCATTAATCACCACCCGATTACCGTCCTGGTACTCCAACTCCAGTTTCCCCTTCACCAGGTAAACCGACTGCCCGACCAGACCGTGCTGCCTGAATGGATCCTGCCCGCGCGCAACCGTTTCCACATGACAGTAGTCTAGCAATTCCCGCAAGCGTGCGGGACTAAACGAAGCAATCGGCTCCAGCGCGGCAAGCACCTTGATATCCAGCGTATCGATCATCTCATCTCTCGCGGCATCGCGCTAGAATTCGAACGTCTGCCCATTCTGCAGCATGATCGGTGTAAAACCATGGACGCATTCGCCGATCTCCTGCATGGTCAACTCGATCTCTCCCGGTTTCAGATGGGTAATAAAAATTTCCGGGCGACGCCTCAGCTTGGCCAGTTCCTCAGCCAACATGCTCGGACATAGATGCTTGGACAGTACAGCCAGCTCCTTTTCTGCATTGGAAAACGCAGTTTCAATGATCAGGTAGCGCAGATTATTGATCTGATTGACCTCTTCCCATAAAGCATCGTTATCGGCTGTATCGCCGCTGAATACCAGACTGGCCTGTCCGCTGTCGATGTGGAAACCGACTGCCGGCACGGTATGGTTGGCCGGCAGCGGTGTAATCTTGCGTCCGCCCAGATCGACAGTACGCCCCAGTTCTATGGTGTGGTAGATCATGTAGGGCTGATGTTCATTGGGAATCTGGGCGAAGTCTGGCCAGATTTTCCAGTTGAACAAATGCTGCCGCAGGATGTCCTGCGTCTCCCTGGTAGCATGAATGGTCAGCGGTTTGTCACGCATGATGTTGGTGCTGTCCACCAGAAATGGAATGCATGCAACATGGTCCAGATGAGAATGCGTAACGAAGACGTGATCGATCATGCTCAATTCGGTCAGACTGAGGTCGCCAACACCAGTCCCGGCATCAATCAGCACATCGTTATCCAGCAGCATCGACGTAGTGCGCAGGTTGGTGCTAATACCTCCGCTGCAGCCCAGGATTTTAAGTTTCATTGCCAGCCGTCCATAACCGGTTATTTGGTTTCAAACACGAACACGCCGTCCCAGTCCGCTGCGGGCGGCTGCTTGCGGAAATAGGCGATGCGATCCGCATACACCTGATACAGTTTTGATTCCGGCGCCATACGCTGCAGATTGTATATCTGCAACTCCGCCTTTTCCCATTCCTGCTTGCGGTACATCCGCAATGCCTGATGGAACATCTTGAGCTCTTCCAGCACGGCCTTGTCCACTTCGCCGTTCAATCCCAGTGGCTCATAAATGGCGACGGGCTTATCTTTACCTTTTACGCGCACATGGTCAAGTTCGCGATATACAAAGTCCGGAACCGCCTCCTTGGTATTTTCCCCGACAATGACACCCGCACCGTATT
>Ga0315556_1000324_pt1 | contig 28891 bp, 22 predicted proteins | sample SalMarSW160310MG_FD_202112 | JGI IMG/M metagenome (GOLD analysis project Ga0315556, IMG submission 202112) | Salt marsh sediment microbial communities from the Plum Island Ecosystem LTER, Massachusetts, United States - Salt Marsh Sediment SW1603-10 ...
ACCGTGGTCGTTGCGTGCTCGGATTCGCGGGCGGCGCCGGAGATCGTGTTCGACGCCGGACCCGGAGAGCTGTTCGTGATCCGCAACGTCGCCGCGCTCGTCCCCGCGTACGCGCCCGACGCTCGCCATCACGCGGCGAGCGCAGCTCTCGAGTACGCGATCCTCGCGCTCGACGTTGGGGCGATCGTCGTCATGGGCCACGGTCGGTGCGGTGGCGTGGAGGCGGCGCTCGAGCAACCAGACCCGCTGACGCCAAGCGACTTCGTGGGCGCGTGGGTCTCGAGCCTGCGCGACCTCGCCGGAGAGCTCCGGGCGGACGAGCATGCCAACGCGGCGGATGTGCGACGAGCCCTCGAGTGGCGCTCGATCGAGGAGTCGATCGACAACCTGCGGACGTTTCCCTGGATACGTTCGCGCGAGCTTGCGGAAACGATCTCCCTCCATGGCGCCTGGTTCGACATCGGGCCGGGAGAGCTGCACGTGCCGGCCGGAGACGGGTGGGTCCGGCTGCCCGGCATCTGACGCGCCGGGCAGCGGCGACAGCGACGATGCTCCGTGCACCAATTGCGCACCTGGAACGCGCCGGGGGCGGGGCCCCTCTGCTGTTGCCGGCGACCGGGAGCGACCCGCCGGTATACGCTGCAGCTGCCATGACTCGACACGAGACCCCCTCCTCGACCTCGATCGACCAGACACCTGAATGGCAGGCTCTCGCCGATCACCGGGCCTCGCTCAGCGGACGGCATCTCCGCGAGCTGTTCGCGCAGGATCCCGCCAGGGCGACCCGGCTCGCGGCCGAAGGTGCCGGGATCTTCCTCGACTACTCCAAGCAGCGCGTGACCGACGAGACAATGACCAGGCTGCTGGCGCTGGCTCGGGTGGCGGGCGTCGAGCAGCGCCGGGCCGCCATGTTCGCTGGTCAGCACATCAACGTCACCGAGGACCGGGCGGTGCTCCACACGGCGCTCCGGGCGCCGGCGGGGACGAGCCTCGTGGTCGACGGCCATGACATCGTCGGCGACGTGCACGCGGTTCTCGACCGGATGGCCGAGTTCGCGCTCCGGATCCGAAGCGGCGACTGGACGGGGTTCACTGGAAAGCCGATCCGGAACGTGATCAACATCGGCATCGGCGGGTCCGATCTCGGCCCGGCGATGGCCACCGGGGCGCTCCGGTACTACTCGGACCGGACGCGGACGTTCGCCTTCGTGTCCAACGTCGACGGCACGGACATCCGCGAGGCGACCATCGATCTGGATCCTGCCGAGACCCTGTTCATCGTCAGCTCGAAGACGTTCACGACGCTCGAGACGCTGACGAACGCGCGGACGGCCCGCGACTGGCTGCTGGGTTCGCTGGGCGATCCCGGTGCCGTCGCCCGACATTTCGTCGCGGTTTCGACGAATGCGGACAAGGTCCGGGAGTTCGGGATCGACACGGCCAACATGTTCGGCTTCTGGGACTGGGTCGGCGGGCGGTACTCGATGGACTCGGCCATCGGGCTGTCGCTCATGGTCGCGATCGGTCCCGACGCCTTCCGCGAGATGCTGGCCGGCTTCCGGGCCATGGACGAGCACTTCCTCAGCGCCCCAATGGACCGCAACCTGCCGGTGTTGATGGGCCTGCTCGGCATCTGGAACGGCAACCTTCTCGGCTTCGACACCCACGCCGTGCTCCCATACAGCCAGGAGCTCTCGAGATTCCCCGCCTACCTCCAGCAGTTGGACATGGAGTCGAACGGCAAGTCCGTGCGGCTCGACGGCCGGCGGGTGACCTACGACACCGGGGCGATCGAATGGGGCACGGCGGGCACCAACGGCCAGCATGCCTACTATCAGCTGCTCCATCAGGGGACACGGATCGTGCCGGCCGATCTCATCGGGTTCGTCAACCCAACCACGGAGGTCGGCGACCACCAGGACCTGCTGATGGCCAACCTGCTCGCTCAGGCCGAGGCGCTCGCGTTCGGCAAGACACGAGACGAGGTGGTGGCCGCGGGCGTACCGGCCCACCAGGTCGAGCCCCGGGTGTTCGAGGGCAACCGGCCGACATCGGTGCTGCTCCTGGACCGGCTGACCCCCCGCTCGCTCGGCTCGCTGGTCGCGCTCTACGAGCACAAGGTGTTCGTGCAGGGGACGATCTGGGGAATCGACTCCTTCGACCAATGGGGTGTGGAGCTGGGCAAGGTGCTCGCCACACGGATCGCCGGCGAGCTCATGACGCCCGACGAACCCGTGCTGGACTCGCACGACGCGTCGACCGCGGCACTGATCCGTCGCGTCAGGGCCGGACGCCGGCGCCTGGGCTGATCGGGTCCACTGCTGGTCCCTTCGGGGCGCACCTGCTACCATTCGCCGTCGCGCCTCGGGCGGTCCTGCCCGCGCGCCCGCTCATCACCCGCACACGGAAACGGAGACCAGCCACCTTGGCCAGAACGCCCCGGAAATGGCAGGGCGCTCGCACCCCGTCCGGGCTGAAGCGCGTCCGCCGAGCCGAGCGCCGGCACGCGATCCTGCAGCCCCGGCGGTCCGCGGCGAAGACGCTCGTTGCCAAGGCCGTATCAGTCGCGACCACGCAGCCCGAGGGCGCGGACGTCGCCACGTCGCTAAGCGAGGCCATCTCGGCCCTCGATCGTGCCGCCAAGGCGGGCGCGATCCACTCGAACGCCGCGGCACGGCGCAAGTCCCGCCTGACCCGCAAGGTCAACGCCGCGGTGGGCGGCTCGCAGGTCGTGAGCTCGCGCCACATGGCCAAGACCACCGGCAAGGCAGCCGCTGCGAAAGCGGCCAAAGCCCGAATCGCCGCTGGCAAGGCCGCCAAGGCCAAGGGCGCGCAGACTGCCGCCGGCAAGGCGCGGGCCGCGCTGTCGAAGACGACCCGCGCCGAGAGCGCCTCGGCAGCAGGCACGGCCGAGGAGGCCGTGGCGGCACCCGCGAAGGCGCGCACGACCGCGTCGAAGACGGGGGCGGCAAAGACCGCGACGAAGAGCACCGCCAGATCGAGCACGACCTCGAAGGTCGCCGCCAAGAGCACGGCCGCCAAGAGCACGGCCGCCAAGAGCACGGCCGCCAAGAGCACGGCCGCCAAGACCACGGCCGCCAAGCCTGCGACGAAGGCCACGCGCGCCAGGAAGACCGAGTAGCCGCAGCCTCTCCGAATCACAGAACGCGCCCCGGTCGGCGACCGGGGCGCGTTTCGATTCCTGGCCGTGCTGCAGCTTCACCGGCCGGGCTCGGGACCGGCCGGGCTCAGACCCCGGACGCGGCGCGAGCTCGTGGGTCGGGTCGCCGGCGATTGGCGGCACCGAACATCAGCCCACCACCCACCGCACCGCCCGTCGACAGCAGCACCAGGAGCCCGGCGTTGTTGATCTGATCGCGCCAGTAGAAGGCCGCGAACGTGCTGACGTCCGTGATCCCGGCCTCCTTGAACGCCGGTCCGCGCCCGATCGCCAGGTAGCGCTGGTAGACGCAGTCGGCACCGGTCTGGCACGTCAGTGGCCCGCCGGAGGACGCGTCCCGATAGCCGTTGTCGGCCGTGAAGAACAGGGTCTTGACCCCCAGCAGCAGGATCGCGAAGGTGAGGCCCGTCACGAGTCCCGCCAGCAGCGCGTTGGCGATGACGCGAGCCCACGGACCGCCGGCCCGGTCGGACCGTGCGTTCGCGTAGTAGCCGATCAGCAAACCGCCCAGCAGGGCGAACGGCATGATCAGGAACTCGATCGGGATCACCAGCAGGAAGCTGACCCCGATCGTGACCGCCATGCCCACACCGACCCACGCCGCGGTGATCGCGCCGCGATCGACCAGTCGGCTCATGGCCTGCTCACCGCTGGGAACGGCGCTGGTCGCCCAGGATCAAGCCCCCGCCGTGGTGGCGGCGCCGGTCAGGGCGGCCCGGCCCAGGTACACGGCCTCGTCGCCCAGCTCATCGGCGATCCGAAGCAGCCGGTTGTATTTCGCGACCCGCTCCGACCGCGACGGAGCGCCGGTCTTTATCTGGCCGGTGCCCATGGCGACCACGAAATCGGCGATCGTAGTGTCCTCGGTCTCGCCCGAGCGGTGGGATACCACCGCCGACCAGCCGGCGCGCCGCGCAAGCCCGATCGCGTCGATCGTCTCGCTGAGCGTCCCGATCTGGTTGAGCTTGATCAGCACCGAGTTCATCGCGCGCTCCTCGATCCCGCGGACGATGAACGACGGGTTGGTGACCAGGATGTCGTCACCGACGAGCTGGACCTTCGAACCCAGCCGCGCGTTGAGCTCGCGCCAGCCGGCCCAGTCCTCCTCGGCCAGGCCGTCCTCCAGGGACACGATGGGATAGCGGGCGATCCAGTCCTCCCACAGGTCGACCATCTGCCCGGAGTCGAGCGTCCGGCCCTCCTTTTCGAGCCGGTACTGGCCCACCACCCCGTCCACCCCGGTGCCCTCGACGAGCACGGTCGAGGCGGCCGGATCGAGAGCGATCGCGACCTGATCGCCGGGCCGGTACCCCGCCTTCTCAATCGCACGCAGGATAACCTCGACCGCGGCCTGGTTGGATCCCAGCGACGGCGCGAACCCACCCTCGTCGCCCTGTCCGGTCGCGTGGCCCTCATCGTGGAGGATGGACCGCAGCGCGGCGAAGATCTCCGCTCCGGCTCGCAGCGCCTCCGGGAACGACTCGAGCCCGACGGGCATGACCATGAACTCCTGAAAGTCCGTGGAGTCCTGCGCGTGCTTGCCGCCGTTGAGGATGTTGAACTGCGGGACGGGCAGGATCCGGGCCCCGACCCCGCCGAGATACCGGTAGAGCGGCATCTCGTGGCTGGCTGCCGACGCGTGTGCGCAGGCGAGCGACACACCAAGGATCGCGTTCGCACCCAGCTCGCCCTTGTTGGGCGTGCCATCGAGCTCGATCAGCGTGGCGTCGATCCCCGCCTGATCGGCCGCGTCGAAGCCGAGCATCGACGGGCCAATCCGTTCGGTCACGTTGCTGACGGCGGTCAGCACGCCCTTGCCCCCGTAGCGTGCCTTGTCCCCGTCCCGCAGCTCGACCGCCTCGTTGATCCCCGTCGAGGCGCCGGACGGGACCGCGGCCCGGCCGAGCGAGCCGTCCTCGGTGACGACGTCGACCTCGATCGTCGGGTTGCCTCGAGAGTCGAGGATCTCCCGGGCGTCGACCCAGGCGATGGTGGTGTCACTCATTTGACGGCCTCCGGCTCCCGATCGAGGAGCACTGTGACGCCCGGCAGCTCGCGCCCCTCGAGGAACTCGAGCGAGGCGCCGCCGCCGGTGCTGATATGGGTCATCTTGTCGGCCAGGCCCTGCTGCTGGATCGCAGCCACCGAGTCACCGCCGCCGATCACGACGGCCGCGCCTGCCTCGGCCCGGTCCGCGAGGAACCGGGCGATGGCCTTGGTGCCGTGGGCGAACGAGGGGATCTCGAACACGCCCAGCGGACCGTTCCAGAGCACGGTCTTCACGTCGGCCAGCGCGGCCTCGATGTTGGCCAGGCTCTGCTTGCCGAGGTCGACGATGTGCCAGCTGGCCGGCACCTTGTCGACGGGGATCGTCCGGTACTCGGTCCCCCGGGTGACCTCCTTGGCGACCACCACGTCCACGGGCAGGACGAGCTCGACACCCTTGGTCTCGGCTGCACCAAGGATCCTGCGGGCGTCCTCGACACGGTCGGGCTCGGCCAGGCTCTTGCCGATCGCCTTGCCCTGGGCCAGCAGGAACGTGTTCGCCATGCCCCCTCCGATCACCATGATGTCGACCTTGTCCATCAGGTGCTCGAGAACCTTGATCTTGTCGCTGACCTTGGCGCCACCGATGATCGCCGCGAACGGGTGCTCGGGGTTGTCGAGCAGCTTGCCCAGGTTCGCGATCTCCTTCTCCATCAGGAAGCCGGCGTAGGCCGGGCGGAGCTTCGCGACGCCGACGGTGGACGCATGGGCCCGGTGTGCCGTGCCGAACGCGTCGTTGACGTAGACGTCGGCGTACGCGGCGAGCGCCTCGGCGAACGCCGGGTCGTTCTTCTCCTCCTCGGCGTGGAAGCGGAGGTTCTCGAGCAGCAGGATCTCGCCGTTGCGAAGGCGCCGGACTGCGTCCTCGGTCCCGGCGCCCAGGGCATCCCCGGTGACGGGGACGGTGCGACCCATCAGCTGGCCCAACCGCTCCGCCACCGGCCGCAGCCGGAGGCTGTCGGTAACCTTGCCGGCCGGGCGGCCGAGGTGGCTGGCGAGGATGATCCGCGCGCCCTGCGCCTGCAGGTAGCGAATCGTGGGCAGCGCCGCGCGGATGCGCGAATCGTCGGTGACCCGACCGTCCTCGAGCGGGACGTTGAAGTCGACCCGCACCAGGACACGCTTGCCCGCAGCGTCCAGATCCCGGACGGTGAGCTTGTCCATATTCGGTTCCTCTCCGGGGGCCGCGCTCGGTCAGGCCGGGAGCCGGTCCGCCATGAACTTGACGAGGTCCGCGACGCGGCAGCTGTAGCCCCACTCGTTGTCGTACCAGGCGATGACCTTCACGAAGTTCCCGCCGAGGACCATGTTCGAGGGAAGGTCAACGATCGAGGAGCGCGGGTCGCCCCGGTAGTCGGTCGACACGAGCGGCTCGTCCGACGCTCCGAGGATGCCGGCCAGCGGGCCGGCGGCCGCGTCCCGGAAGGCCTGGTTGAGCTCATCGAGGGTGGTCTCGGTCTCGAGCTCGGCCGTGAAGTCGACGACCGACACGGTCGGCGTCGGCACGCGCAGGCTGAACCCGTCGAACTTGCCCTTGAGATCGGGGATCACCAAGGCGAGCGCCTTGGCCGCCCCGGTCGTGGTCGGGATGATGTTCAGTCCGGCCGCCCGCGCGCGACGCGGGTCCTTATGGGCCACGTCGAGGATGCGTTGGTCGTTGGTGTAGCTGTGAATCGTGTTCATCAGACCGCGCCGGATCGTGAACCGGTCGTGGACGACCTTGGCCGCCGGCGCCAGGCAGTTGGTCGTGCAGCTCGCGTTGCTCACGACGACGTGCCTGTCCGGGTCGTATGCGCCCTCGTTCACGCCGAGGACGATGGTGACGTCCTCCTTCTTGGCGGGAGCGCTGATGAGCACCTTCTTCGCACCGGCCGCCACGTGCGCGCGCGCCTTGTCGGCGTCAGTGAACCGACCGGTCGACTCGATCACGATGTCAACGCCCATGTCGCCCCACGGCAGCTGGGCAGGATCGGCCACCTGGAGGACCTTGATGGTGCGTCCGTCCACGACGATCGAGTCGTCGGTGTGCGAGACCTCGCCCGGATAGGCGCCGTAGGTGGAGTCGTGCTTGAACAGCAGCGCGTTCGTCGGAACGTCGACGATGTCGTTGACGGCCACGACCTCGAGATCCGGGGCTCGCTCGATGAGCGCCTTGAGTGACTGGCGGCCGATCCGTCCGAAACCATTGATGCCGACGCGAACGGTCATCGGGTGACCTCCTTCTCAGTTGGGACGCGGGTCGTCGAGCGCCTGGGCAGACGCGCTCGACGGGACATGGTTGGTGAACCTCGCGATCGGCCCGATGCGACGTCCGGCTCGAGCCGAAGAGGCGACGTCGGGAGCGCGGCTGCGGTCGATGCTTGGGCGACGGCAGCGGCGGCCCCGAAGGGGCGACAGGCCGATGGGGTGGCAGCGACCTGAGCGCCGGCACTCCGGGAGGGTCGTTGGCGGCGGCGACGTGATCCCGACGAGGTAAGGAGCGGGGGCCGAGGGTGCGGACAGGGCGGGACCTCGCAGCGGGGGTTCGAGAGTTCGCGGGAATCTTAGCAAAGCTCCCGATCAGCTCCCCCGACTGCTGGTCCGGTTGCCATGGGTCGTTGGCACTCCTGCCGATACGACCGAAGGGGCCCCCCGGCCATGCCGGAGGGCCCTGCGTGTTCGGCGTTGTCGAGGGTCAGCCGCCGATCTTGAACACCTTGCCGCCGCACTTCGGGCACGTGCCCTGAAGCGCCGGCTTGCCGTTCTTCATGGTGATGTGCTGCGGATTCTGGACCTCGACCTTCATCTTGTCCTTGACGCAATAGGCCTCAGCCATTGGATCGGCTCCTCCTCACGCTGTCCGCGTCACGAGAGGACGCCTCTCGCGCCCGCGGGGACGCTGGGTCTGGCGCTCATGCTGGGGCCCAGAGCGACGGGCGCCAGCGCGCCGCCCCGGCCTTCGACTTCTGGCGGTCCAGGTCCGCGAGGATCACCAGGCTCTCGAGCCCCGTGTCCACCACTGCGGCCTCCGCCAGCTGCTGCGCGTCGCCGGTGACGAACTCACCGGTCCTGCGATTGGCATAGACGGCACACACCACGCCGGCACGACTACCGCCGAGACCGGCCAGGACCAGCACCGCCGAAGCCTCCATCTCGAAATTGAGGATGCCCTGGCGGGACATCTCCTCGGCGAGGTCAGGGTAGCGGATCGGAAGCTGGGGGATCGGCCGGCCCTGTGCCCCGAAGAATCCCGGGGCTGTGGCCGTGATCCCCAGGTGGTGCCGATGTCCGAGCCGGGTGGCCGCCTCCTCCAGAGCCAGGACCGCCTCATAGTGAGCGACCGCGGGGTAACCCTCGTGGACGTACCAGCTGGTCGTCGTCTCGAGACGCACCGCCCCTGTCGTGATTACCAGGTCACCCAGCTGCATGTCGTCCTGGAGGCTGCCGCACGATCCGATCCGGATGAATGTCGGCCGGTCCTTGATCGCGAGGATCTCGCTGATCACGATCTCGATGTTGTCGGGGCCGATGCCTGTGGAGACGCACGAGACCCGGACGTCCCGGTACGCTCCGGTCGCGCTCGCGAACTCGCGATGCCGGTGGCGAAGCTCGACCGTGTCGAACCGGGCAGCGACGAGGTCGACCCGATCCTGGTCGCCGGGGAGCAGGATGTAGTCGGCCAGCTCGCCGGGTCCCAGGCCGATGTGGTATTGCCGCTCGCCGGCGGGGATCGCGACACGGGCGTCCACGTTCGGCAAGAGGTCGCTCCCTCGTGGATCACGCACGTTCGGCGTGAGGTTGCGCCCGAGGATAGGGGCCAGATTCGAGCACCGTCAAGCGGGTTCAGCCCGATTTCGCGCCGCCCGGCGCCGCGTTGTTGCCTGCTGGCCCCTCGAATCACGCCTGCTTGCTCGCCGTCTCGCGGCCTTTGGTCGCCCGGCCGGCCTCGACGTCAGTGCCCGGCGGAGGCGTCTCCACGACTCCGTCCTCGGTCGCTCCACCGCGCACGAACGAGGCCAGACGGTCCGTGATGTGACCCCTCAGGCGACGACGCGCCTGTTGGCGCCGGGTGAGAGCCAGGACCAGCGCCGTCACTCCGGCGAGCAGCAGGGCCGCGAGCACGGCGAACACGGGCGCAAGACCGCCGAGACGGGCACTCGACACGGCGCGCGCGACGTCACGTCGAGGGCTTGCGACACCGGCGAGGCCGACGCTCGGGCTACTGTCCGCCTCGATCGGGGGTGGATCGCCAGCCACGAGGTCCGCGGCGAGCTCGACCGCCGCCGGATCGGAGACCACCAGGACGACCTCGCCCCGGGTCTCGGGGATGCCGGTCGCATCCAGGGCGTCGCCGGGAACCAGCAGCCCCGCCAGATCCGCCGCATCTCCGTCTAGCACGATGCGACTCGTTGCCGTTCCGTCGTCGAGGCGGACGCCGTCAGGTGTGTCGCCCGTGACCAGGCCGCCGACGCGAACCCGCTCACCCAGATGCGCCGCCAAGTCGCGGAGGTCGACGTCCGGGGGCATTGTGCCCCCGATCGCCCCGCCCAGGACGGGCGCCAGGCCGGACGTCGCCGTGCGGACCGGGGAGCTGCCCGGATCCGAGCCGGCGGGTCCGATGGCGATGTCGGCAGATGCGCGTGGCACAAGCGCGAATCGCCGGTCGGTCGCCGTGGGATAGGGGCGCTTGACGATCCCGGTGATCGTTGCTGCCCGCCCTTCGATGATCGACGAGGCCGGGATGCCGCTGCCGGCCAGGCCCTGGACCGGCACTCGCCCCGCTCCGGTGTCGAGCTCGGCGAGCCAGCGGTCGCCGCTGCGGTGCAGATCCACGATCGTCCCGCTCATGCGCACCAGGCGCCACTCGGTCGCGGCGCTGGGCCGGCTGCCCAACGTGCGCGCGACAGGCTCGCGCGCTCCCAGGACCCTGACCTCATCGGCCTTGAGGCGTGGGGCACCCCAGGCTCGCCCGATCGTGCCGCTCACGCGGACCTGCTCACCCATGTGGAGGCTGTGGTCCGGCGTCGTCAGGTACACCTCGATCGCGCCGGACGAGTCCTCGACCACCGTCCGCCGGCCGGTCGAGTCGAGGAGCATCCGATCGACCGTGAGCACGCCCTCCACGGTGACGTGGCCGCCTTCGAGCACCCGGGCCGCAGCGATGGTGGAGACGGGTGAGGCTGATGCGCCGCCCGATGGCGAAGGCGACGCAGGTGCGTCGGATGGTGGCGGCGACGCGGAGGCTGTGATGTCGGCTGAACCCCGAAGCCACAGGCGATAGCCGTCGAGAAGCCCCTTGTGGGACGCTCGCTGGCCGACCACTCCCGTGAAGGTCGCCACCAGACCCTTCCGCAATGAGCCCTTGTCGAGTCCGGCCGAGGCATCGACCCGAATCGTCAACGAGGATCCATCGTCACCCCTGATGGCGAGCGCCAGGTCGTGACTGGTGGCGCGGGTCGCCGAGGCGGAGATCGTCCCGGGGATCGCCACGAGCCGGCCCTCCACGCCCTCTCCGACGTCGCCCGCGGCCAGCATGAGCGGCGCCGGCATGCTTCCGCTACCGAGCACAGTGATGCCGCTCGACCTGGGTCGGATCTCCGTCTGCCCATACGGGTCAGCGATCGTTCCACGGACCTCGACCAGCATCCCCCGGTGAGGTGCCGGGAAGTCGCCGGGCATCCGGACGGGCACGCCTCCCGTGGGATCCGCGATGGCCACCAACGGCGGCGTTCCCAGACGCCCGGCTTCGGCGACGACCACGCCGCGAACGACGACCAGCGTGCCAACGGGCGCGAGCCGTGCGGTGGCGATCGAAGAGACATCCGGGGCCGGCGTCGGTGCCGGCACGGACGTGGGTGACGGCTCGACGGTGGGGCTCGGTGCGACGGTCGGGCTGGGCGTGAAGGTCGGTGTGGCGGTCGGCGTCGCGGTCGGCGTCGGGCTGGGCGTGGGCTCGTCAATCTCCAGCTCGCCCGGCAGGGTTGCGTACAGGCGGTATCCGCTCGTACCGGATCCACTGCTGTCACGCTGGCCAAGCGGCCCCTGGACGAGCACCTCGGACCCTGCGGTCGGGCCAAGGGCCGCGAGCGCGTCGGGCGTCACCACGACGCGGACCGGGCCTGTTCCGTCGTCCACGGTGAGCCCCAGCCCATCGCTGAGCGACGAGGGCGCCTCCGTGACCGTCCCGCGCAGCTCCAGCCGCCGTCCCTCCAGGGGCTCAGCAGCCATTCCCGTGGGGACGACGAGCGGCACAGGGAGGTCGGAGGATCCGATGGTGATCACGGACGACGCGTCGACACGGAGCGTGCGCTGGCCATATCTGCTGCCGAGGCTCCCCGAGGCGACCACGACCGTCCCCTCCGGGAGCGACTCCGCGAGCGGTGCGTCCAGGTAGATGGCGATCCCGGCCGTCGCGTCCTGTACGAACCCGGTTCGCCCGCTCTCGAGCGCGCCGAGGCGTGTCGTCAGCACTCCCTGAACCGTCGCCGGCGTTCCATCGGTCAGGTCGCGAGCAGCCTGGATCGCGATCGCAGGCGCCGCCGACGGCACCGGGATCGGCGTAGGCACCGGGGTCGGCGTAGGCACCGCGGTCGGCGTAGGCACCGGGGTCGGCGAGGGAGTCGGCAGCGGCGTCGCGGTCGGGGTCGAGGTTGGGCTCGTGGGCGAGGGGCTTGCGGCCGGTGTGGTGGTCGGGATCGGCGAGGTGGTCGGTGACGGCGCCGGTGTGGTGGTCGGGATCGGCGAGGTGGTCGGAGACACTGTGGGAGCAGGTGAGCCGCTCGGCAACAGCGCCGGCACGGGATCGGCCTCGAGGTTGCGGCCCTCGGGGGCACCGTTGACGACGAAGTCGGTGGCGTTGTCGTTGCTGTCGAACGTGTTGCCGTTGATGCCTCCGGGGCGTCGCTCGATCGAGCTGCCAGCCGCGGGCGCGGTCGAAGCGGTGCCTTCGACGAACCCGTTCACCGCATCGCCCCATCCGACCGCGTCGATCGGCGCGCCACCCGTCGGACGGAGCACGATCGCGCCTCCGGAGGCCGAGAGGCCCCCCGAGTACGTCGCGTCGGCCGCGGATGCGTAGAGGCCCCGTGAGTTGGCCAGCAGCAGATGTCGTCCAGGAGCGATCAGCAGCGACGAATCCCAGGACGCCTTGCGGGTGACGGTCGCGCCCGAGCTCGTCACATACACGACCTCGAGGCCTAGAAGGTCCAGCGGCTCGGTTGCCGCGTTGGTGAGCTCCACGTACTCGTCCGATGCAGACACGCCGCCGGTGACGACCTCGGCGACGAGAAGACCGGACGAGGCGGGCCAGTCAACGGTGCCCGCACCACTGGCGGCGGGTGCGAGCCGGGTGACGGGGACGGCCGACGCGGTCGTCGCCGCGAGCAGTACGAGAACCATCGCAGCCATCGCCGCGAGTCGAGCACGCGCCATCGAGGACCTCCGGGCGGGAGACGTCGGCGGCGGATGATCAGATGGCGATGGTAGGCGTCGCCCCTTATCGCCGGCTCAACCCTCCCGGCCCGGACCCGGTACGATGCAACGGCTGAACCGCGCTGGCGGCCCGCGATACGGGCTGCACCCGTTCCTCGGCGCGTCGCGGTCACCACCGTCGGTGCGCCCGGTTCAGCAACTGATCGACTGGAGGCATCCGTTGGCCCGCGCGAAGCGCACCGATCGAACCGAGGCCCGTCGCCGTTACCGCGCCGAGCAGGCCGCGCTCGTCGGCGAGGACGATGACGCTGCCGAGGTCGACGAGACCGAATCCGGGGCAACGACCACACGGAAGCGGGCTGCGAATCCTGGCGCGCCGTCTCGTCGGGAGCGGCCCGGGATCATGGCCGCGTTTCGCGGCGCGGTGCGGCCGCTCGACTGGCGTGAGGATCTGCGCTCGCTACCCACGCTGACCCGTCACTGGTCGCTGTTCGTGCCCGTGCTCCTGTCCATCGTGTCGACCGTCGTGTTCGTGGCCGCGACCGCGTCGGTCACCGACGCCACCAACCCCCCGTCGGACATGTTCACCACGGTGGCGATCGTGCTGTACCAGTTCTTCGTCATCCCACCGCCTGTCGCCGGGGCGTTCCTCGCCGGCCTGGGCGCCCCGAAGGCCAGCTGGCTGCTGGGCGCGATCGTGGGCGTGGTGGCGGCCATCGGCAATGCGGTGATCGTGCTGAGCCCGTTCGGCCAGCAGCTGTACTCGTCGCCGGGCCTGGTGATCCTGCAGGGGTTCGTGTTCGCGCCGTTCGGCGCAGCGCTGTTCGCTTCGATGGCGGCCTGGTACCGACGGTTCCTGAATCTCGCCAACCCGAACCGAGGACAGAAGCCTGCCAAGCCAACACGGGGCCGGGGCAACATGCCGACCAACTCGCGGGCGACGGCCAACCGGCGTTCCTGACCGGATCTGTCGCTCAGGCGAGGCGCCGCAGGCCAGCCTGCCCGATCGCCCTGACCCCGAGCGGCGAGTCGGGCCCGCCCGCCGCCGCCGTTGCCTCGACCAGCGGCATGACCGTGCGGGCCACCACGTTGACCACGTTCGCCTCCCGTTGGAGGTCGCCGTCCACGAGCAGCAGGGCGTGGCGACGGACCACCGAGCGGAGCCGCTGCCAGGCGTCCGGCCACAGCGTGACGTTGACCATCCCCGTCTCGTCCTCGAGCGCCAGGAACACGGTTCCGCGCGCCGTCATCGGGTGCTGCCTGGTCACGACCAGCCCTCCGATCGTGATCTGCCCCGGCGGCCGGTCGGCCAGCGCCGCGTTGGTCACCGCTCCCAGCCGGTCGAGGGCCGGCCTGAACAGTCCGATCGCCTGGCGGCGCGCGTCGAGCCCGACCACCGCGTAGGCGTCGCCCAACCGCTCCGATTCCGAGAGCGCGGGGAGCGGCGGCGCCTCGGTCGCCGGCAGGCGGAGATCCATCGGTCGCCCGGCCGCTCGTCGCACCCGCCCGGAGCCGCGACTGGTCCGCCCGTCCACGCGCCCTTTTGTCGCTCCGGCGACCTCCCGCAGCTGCCACAGCAGCTCCCGCCGGGGTCGACCCAGCGAATCCAGTGCCCCCGCCCGGATCAGCCGCTCCATCACCTCCTCGGCCAGGCCCGTCCGATCCACGACGTCGGCCAGCGATGTGTACGGCCCACGCGCCAGCTCCACGTCCAGCCTGGCTCGCTGCTCCTCACCGATCCCCTTCACCAGATGCAGACCGAGGCGGACACCCCAGCCGGTCACGCCCTCGGCCGCCCAGCGCTCGCGCGACGCGGCACTCGGCATCAGGCACGCGGGTGATCGCACCGGTGTCGGCCGCGCCTCGATACCCGACCCCTCCGGCAGTGGCTCGCCCGGGTCGCCGTCTCGCTCGCCGCCGCCGCCCGCCATCCCGGCCAGTGCCCAGCCGGGACGGCCGACCCATTCGGTCGTCGTCCGCCACGCGCTTCGGTTGACGTCCACCGGCAGCACGGCCACCCCGTGACGCTTGGCGTCGTTGACCAGCACCTCAACCGGGTAGAAGCCCATCGGCTGGGCGTTGATCAGCCCCGTGACGAACTGGGCGGGGTAGAACAACTTGAGGAAGCTCGATTCGTATGCCGTCCGGGCGAAGGCCGCCGCGTGGCTCTTGGCGAAGCCGAAGCTAGCGAACGCCGCGCACTGGCGGAACAGCTCCTCTGCGTCGTCCTGGGGCATGCCCTGGACGCGGATGCAGCCCTCGACGAACTGCACGTGGAGCTTCTCCATCTCGCCCGTCGAGCGCCACGTCCCCATCGCCCGCCGGAACCCGTCCGAGCCTGCCGGCGTGAACCCCGCGACGTCGATCGCGATCTTCATGACCTGCTCCTGGTACAGGATCACACCCAGGCTGTCGTGGAGGATCGGCTCGAGGCTGGGGTGGAGGTAGGTCACTGGCTCCAACCCCTGCTTGCGACGCAGGTACGGGTGGACCGCGTTGCCCTGGATGGGGCCCGGCCGGATGATCGCGACCTCCACCACCAGGTCGTCGAGGTTGCGAGGCCGCGACTTCGGGAGCGTCTGCATCTGGGCCCGGCTCTCGACCTGGAACACCCCGACCGTGTCGGCGGCCTGGAGCATCTCGAACACCTCGGGGATCTCCTCGGGGATGCGGTCGAGATCGACGCACGTCGCGCAGTCGTGCTCGATGAGCTGGAGAGTCTCGTCGATCGCGGCCAGCATGCCCAGGCCAAGCAGGTCGAGCTTGATCAGCTTCATGGTCTCGACGTCACGCTTGTCGTACTGGACGACGACGCGATCCTTCATCGTCGCCCGCTCGATGGGCGCGATGTCGATAAGCGGCACGGCCGTGATGAGCATCCCCCCGGAGTGGATCGAGAGGTGGCGCGGGAAGCCGTCGATGCGGGCGCACAGCTCGAGCCAGCGCTCCCAGTCAGACAGATGCGCGACCGAGCCACGGTGGCGGTCCCGGTCCAGGTCCGGCAACGCCTCGACCCGGGCAACGCTGCTCAGCGGGCCGCCCGCCAGCCCGACGGAGCCTCGATGATGATCCTCCGGTGAATCCTCCGAGATCTGAGGCGACGCTCCCGCGAGCCATCGGCCCGAGGATTCGAACCGCCGGTCGGCGGGCAGGAGCACGCCGCTCTCGGGGTCCAGCCGCCGGGCGACCTCGCGGTCCAGGGCGGTGCGCTGGTCACGGCGACGCTCCAGCGTTCGCGATGGTGGCCCCTCGCGGATCCAGCGCGCACTCACCGGAGAGTCGCCGGGGCCGCCCTCGTCCTCGCCGGGCCGTGTGGCCCACTCGCTCCCCCATCCACGCTCCCGTGGCGTGATATCCGATGCCCGGGTCCCGGACGCGTCGGATCGGGCGCCACGTACGCTCCCGGTGCGTACCCGGGGGTGATTCGCCAGATCCGTCGCGCTTCCACGCCCCCCAGGCGCAGGTGACGGAGCCGGTCGCTCGGCCCCGGACGTCGATCGCGCATCGCCGCGGAAGTGCCCGCCTCGCTCGTGGTTCAGCTGGCCCATCGCATCCGTCAGACCCCGGGCCGCTGCAATGTTCGGGGTTGCGGCAGGGCTGGGCGCGGGTTCACCCGCCGCTTCCCCCGGCCGTGCGAAGAACTGGGCGAACCCGCCCTCGGCCTCGAGATCCCGCCGGACCATCACCGAGTCGTAGGTTTCGAGCGCCTTCGCCACCCGATCGACCAGCGGCCGCGGGAATCCGAGCGCATAGCCGACCTCGCGCACCGCGGATCGCGCCCGATACGTGACGAGGTTGCAGACCATCCCCGTGTGCTCGGTCCCGTAGCGCTCGTAGACGTACTGGATGACCTCCTCCCGCCGCTCCGAGGAGAAGTCGATGTCCACGTCCGGGTATGCCGTCCGGCCCTCGTTGATGAACCGCTCGAACAGCAGCTCGTGGCGGATCGGATCCACGCGCGTGATCCCCAGCACATACGCGACGATCGAATCGGCCGCGCTGCCGCGGCCCTGGGCCGGGATCCCGCGGGACCTGGCGAACCGCATCAGGTCCCAGCAGATCAGAAAGAACTCAGCCAGCCCAGTCCGCTCGATCACGTCCAGCTCGTGGGCGAGCTGGCGGACCACCGCCGGCGTCAGTGGGTGATAGCGACGCCGGGCGCCCTCCCAGCACAGCTCGGACAGATGGCTGAACGGAGTCTCGCCTGCCGGCACCTCGAACCCGGGGAATCGGTACCGCTCGACCATGAGATCCACCCGGCAGGCGGCCGCGATCTCGACCGATGCGGCCACCCCCTCGCGCCAGGCTCGGGCAAGGACAGGGTCGGTGACCACGGTCGCGGGCTCACCGGGCGGCATCGCGAGCAGCTCGGCTCCCGACTTGAGGTGCGACTCCCCGTCGGATCGCCGGAGGTCGCGGAGCTCGCCCACCGGCCGCCCGTGCCGGATCGCGGTCAGCACGTCCTGGAGCTCACGGCCCTCGGGCAGCGCGTAGTGGACGTCATTGGTCACCACGACCGGCAGACCGAGCTCGGAGGCCAGGCGTGCGAGCTCCGAGGCGAGCCAGTCGTCGTCCGGCAGCAGGTGATGCGAGAGCTCGAGGACGAACCCGCTCAAGGCCGCTGCGTCGTGGCCCGCAGCCGGTCCATGGCCACCACCGACACCGGTCCCTCGGCCGAACAGCCGCGCATACCGCCGGGCGACGGCCCGGGCGCCCTCGCGATCGCCGGCCAGCAGCCGCCGGGCAAGTTCTCCGTGGCGGCAGCCCGACAGGGCGATCAGGCCCTCGGCATGCTCCGCCAGCAGCGCCTGGGTATAGCGCGGGACGGCCTTCGTCCCGGCCAGGTTCGCCCGGGAAACGAGTCGGCACAGGCTGCGCCAGCCTGTCGCGTCCCGGGCCAGCAGCACGAGATGCGGGCCCCGTACGGTCTCTCCGACACCTCGGTGGTCCTCCTTGACGACCTCACGATGACCGGGCAGCCGCGCTCGCTCCGGACGCGGCCGCTCCGGATGTCCGCCGTCCACACGAGCGGCGGCGGACATTGCGGGAGCCCGCCGGCCAGGTCGCCACGCCCGCCTCGCCGGGACGACGATCCCGCCGGGGTCCGGAGCCACTGCATCCAGCAGCTCGATCTCGATCCCGATCACGGGATGCAGGCCGGCCGCCTCCGCGCTCGCCGAGAAGCGCACCGCGCCGTAGAGCCCCTGGTGGTCGGTGATCGCCAGTCCGCCCAGGCCCAGCTCAACCGCCTGTGTGACGAGCTCGTCCGGGGACGACGCGCCGTCGAGAAACGAGAAGTTGCTGTGGCAGTGCAGCTCGGCATAGGCGGCGTCAGCCACACGAAAGGCTCCAGCGCGAAGACGTCAACGATAGAACAGGCGTTCTAGTCACACCACGATAACGTACCTGGCGAGACCCGCGGAGACTGATCGTTCAGCGCACCGCACCCATGACGTTTCGCCCGTCCTCGCACGCAACCAAACCGCGCACTCACGCGTCTGAAGGCGCGTGATCGCCAACCCGACCCAACGGCGCGGACTCCGCATCGTCATCGACCTCCTGTTGCGGATGGCGGCCATCGCGTTCGCCATCGGCCTGATCCTGGTTCTGCTTCCGGCGATCGCCGAGGCCGCGGCGTGACCACCCCACCGTTCCGGCCGGGCTGAGGCTGCGCACCGCGAACGGCGACGAACGTCGCGATGACGTTCCTCGACCTCCCCGGGACCCTGGGCCGGCCGGGGACAACCGACTGCCCAGCCTGACCTGGGTCGCTACGATGGCACGCGTGACGTCAGTCTCCCCGTCTTTGGCGCCAGCCTCCACACCGAGACGCCCTCCGCCCATGCACGGATCGATCCTGGCGCTGGCCGCCGCGCTCGTCCTGGCAGTGGCCGCCTGTGGCTCCGACCGTGTCTCGCCGCATGCGACCACGTCGGGCAGCGTCCCGGTCGCATCACCAGGCCCTGGCGCCACCGACACGAGCGAAGCGCCGGCACCCACCGTCGTACCGGGCGGCGTCAGCGTGTCGCCGGGACCACCGTTCACACGCATCCCCACGACGCAGACCGACTGGGGGGCGATCCTCGACGCTCTTCCCGATGGCTTTCCCGTCTATCCGACCGCGGAGGTGGCCGAGCCGCCGCCCGAGCCCGTCAGCGCCGCGTTCAGCACACCCGACCCCGTGGATCGGGTCGCGGGCTGGTACCGGGACGCGCTCGAGGCTGCCGGGTTCAGCACCGTCGATCTGTCCGAGCCGCTCGAGGACGGCAGCCGGGTGCTCGACTCGCAGACCGACGTCCCGGAATGCCGGGTCCAGGTGACCTTCCGCCCTGAGGGCGGATCGACGATGATCACGGTGCTCTACGGCGCCGGCTGCGCGGGTGCCGGGGGCTGAACCATCCGAAAGGAGATCAACGGACGATGGAGCTCACGCGTCGAGACATGATCGGAGCGGGCCTGCTGGTCGCGGTCCTGATCGTGCTCCTCGTGCTGATCGTGCTGGCCGCCCTGCCCAGCTGAGGTGCAGCCGGGCCGGTGCGGTCGGTGATCGAAAGCACCAGCCCGGCGTTCGTGGCTACGTCGCGAACGCAACACTGGAATCGATTCGGGCGTCTATGCTCGCGGCGACCGGGCGGGCCGGTCATGGAAACGGAGGGGGGTCACCGGCGATGCAGACAACTCGATCGAGAGACCTGGGCGCGCTGCTGCTGGTGGTGGGCTTGTTCGTCGTCCTGCTCGTGGTATCGGCGGTGCTCGGCTCACCCGTCCTTCGCTGACGAACCGGCCCAGGGGAATCGACCCCCTGGCCGATGATCCGGCACCTCCGATCCAGCCGGCGTCGTCCAGACCCCCGACCGGTCGCCGCCACGCGCTTGCCCGTACATGTCCGGGGGTCAGTCGTAGAACCGCTCCAGGTGCCACGTTCCGGCCGTCCGGTCCAGGTACACGAGCGCGAGCCAGGTCCGGCCGACGACCTTGAAATAGTCGCGTGCGATCGGCTGCCGCCACCACGACTCCTCGACCCGCCAGCGATTGCAGACCTCGACCGGCTCCCGACGGCCGTTCCAGCGGATCGCAACGAGCCTGCCGGCAGCATCCAGCTCAGGATCGATCACCGGGTGCTCGCGCAGGAACCTCGTCATGGCCGCTCGTCCTCGCCGGTCACCGCCGCCTCCGTGACCGGTACCCAGCGCCAGCGGGCTTCGGGCACGATGGCCTCGGGATCGACCAGCTTCACCCGTCGCACCCGATCCCCCCCGAATGCGATCGACAGGCGGGCGAGCTGCCAGGCCAGGCGAGCGTCCCGTGCCGCCTGCGGCGTGAACAGCGGCAGCTGCTGGCCGGATGCCGGCTCGATCATGCCGAGCTCCAACACCAGGCGTGCGACCGGTGCCGACGGCGGCGTCTTCTCCAGCCTGGCGAACAGCAGGCGCTCGATCGCCTCGGCATCCGCGGTCGGCTCCGGGAGGCGCTGCTCGATACGGAGCTCGGATGGCGTCCCGTCACGAGCGAAGGCGAGATCACAGGCGATGACGAGCCGGGCGAGCCCGACTGCCCGGCCTTGCGCCTGCAGCTGGTCCGAGAGCGTCGCGGCAAGCCGCCGGAGGACGAACCGCACCGCCTCGAGGCCTTCTGCCGACGGCTCGAGGGGCAGGGCGAGCACCATCCGTTCGACGGCGCGCCTGGGTCGGAACCGCTCCGTCTCCTCACCCCCGGCACGGGCGTGCAGGAGGGCCCCTTCGTCCCCGAATCGGGCGACCAGCGCTGACCTCGGCAGCGCCGCCACCGACCCGATCGTCCGCAGCCCGAACCGGGCAAGCCTGGCGCGGACATCCGGATCCCGGGTCAGAAGTCGGGCCGGCAGGGGCGCCAGGAACCGGGCCTCGTCGCCAGGCGGAACGAGCACCGGCTGACCGCCCTCCCGAGCATGGGCAGCCGCAACGCTCGCGGCAAAGCTGGTGCCGGCGATCCCGGCCCGTGGCAGACCGGGCAGGATCGGCGCCAGCGACTCAGCCATCCTGGCGACGAGCGTCTCCTCGAGGCCCCACAGGCGGGTCAGGCCGTCGACGTGGACCGCGATCCGCCCGAAGCCAGGATCGGTGACGTCGCTCGTCCCGGCGATCCCCGGGCTGAACGCGGCCAGCCGCTCGCAGGCGGCCTCGACGGTGTCCCGGTCCGCGTCAGGTGCGAGGCCGAGGAAGGTCGCCTCGGGTGCGAGCCGATGGGCGTTTCCGAGCGGGATTCCTCGGCGCACGCCAAGGGAGCGGGCGAGCGGGTCCGCGTCGACCACCGTCCCCTCCGTCCAGGGTTGCCCACCGAGGACGACCGGGCCGGGCGGCCACGAGGCGGAGATCCCGTCGCTCCCCGGGGACTCGAGACGGGACCGGGCGAGACGGAGCGGCAGATGTGGCCAGAGCAGGTGGAGCAGACGCATGGAGATCGCCCGATGCTGGGGGGCCTTTCAGGTCGATGGTCAGCGGGAGTGGCGCGGCCCTCCCCGGTGGAGCACCCGATGGTCGACCATCGAGCAGCTCGTCCCGCTCGAGGCACCGATCTCGCGCGCCACCTTCCGCGTACAGGATCTCGAGCTCCACAGACCGACCCGGGGGACCGTGCCGGTTCCGAACCGCCGTCACCGTGCTGCGCTGCCCGACCACGTCCCGTCCGAGCCGGATCCAGCCGGTTCGCACCAGGTCGAGACGCAGCCCGCTGGCCTCGCCCAGCGCGGCGGCCAGCCCCGTCCCGATCGTGCTCGGTTCCACCATCACCAGCAGCGACCCCGCCCGCCGGGCAATCGCTGCAAGCCGGCCCAGCCGGTCACCGACACGCACCCTCGCGACAGCCGGATCCTGGGCATCCGGCAGGTCCACGACCAGCAGGTCCACGGTCCGTGCGGAGAGCAGCGCGGCGGTCAGCTTGAGCGCCTCATCGAGATCGACTGGCGTGAGCACCACGAGCCATTCCGGGCATACGCCGCGAGCAACCGCCTCCACGGGGTCGAAGGCACGAGCGAGGTCCAGCCAGGCGACGATCGCTCCTGCAGCCTGCGCCTCAGCGGCTATCCGCAACGCCAGCGTGGTCTTTCCTGACGAGACGTCGCCACGGAGCGCCACCGTGGTCGAGCGCGGCAGCCCTCCCGTCCCGAGCAAGGCGTCCAGCGCGGCGAACCCGGTGGAGACGATGCGGCCATCCGGATCGTCGATCCGATATCCGGGCCTGGGAGCGATGACCGGCGTGAACGGCGCCGGTTCGGGCACCGGCACAGAAGGCTCGGGCTCGGCCGGTATCGGCATTCGGGCAAGGGCGCCCTCGACCGCCAGTGCCATCTCTCCGCCCCGCCGGGGTGCTGCCGCACCCCAGCGTGCCTGGAGGATCGAGAGCGCCTCGGAGACGTCGGATGAGCGAGCCATCATCGGACGTCCAATCATAGAACATCTGTTCTATTCGTCAAGCGATGACGCGACGTGCGGCCCAGGTGCAGCAGGCGACGCCGACCGCCTGGGGGAGCGGTCTGGGAGAGCGGCCTGGGAGAGCGGCCTGACGATCGGTGCGTGCTACACTTCCGGCCCGGTCGGCCCGGGTTCCCGGGTGTGGCTCTTTCGTGGGGATGTAGCTCAGCTGGGAGAGCGCCGCGTTCGCATCGCGGAGGCCAGGGGTTCGAGTCCCCTCATCTCCACCACTCCGAATCTCGGCGTCTCGTCCCGACTCGCGGATCGCCCAAGGGCGAGGCGGGCTCAAGGCGCGTGCGGTACCATCCCTGCCGCACTCGTGGGTCGGTTGGGCAGGTGGTGAGCCCAAGGGTCTGTAAAACCCTCGCCTTCGGCTGTGGCAGTTCGATTCTGCCCCGGCCCACCAGCACCTCGCGATCGAAACACCCGTCCGGCATCACCGGACGGGTGTTCAGCGTTTCGGCGACGGACCTACGATGCTCAGGAGGCCGCACCCGCGTCCCACGGAAACGCTTCGGTGTCGTTCCAGGGTCCGAGGATGAACGGCTCACCCGGCCAGCCCGCCGTCCCGCCGACGATCGTCAGCGGTGAGGTGTCATCCATCCGGGTGAGCGTGACCGTCAGCCGGCCGTCGCCATCGGTGGGCAGCCGGAACACATCCGAGTCGATGCATACGTGCAGCGTTGCATGGCATCCTCCCGCGGCCGCCGTCGGATCGCCGAACCCGGACAGGTCCATCACCCCCACGATCCGCCCGTCGTGGATCTCGGTCGCGGTGATCGACGGTGCCACGTCGCCGGTCTCGACAACGATCTCAAGTCGATCAACGGCACGGACGCCGACGCCCGCAACGACCAGCCGCCAGGCCCTGGCGTCTGAGTCCTCGATGGTGGCGCGGACGCTCATCGCATCGACGGTCTCGATCGACAGCACACGCCCGGACTGCGGCTCGTCGACGTTGCCGGCGTCGGGGACCCCGCTGGCTGCGGGTGGGGTCGCCGCAGGGCTGGGCCGTGCCACCGGGGTCTGGGATGAGCGCGGTGTCGCAGCCGCCGCCGGGCCCGCGCTCGGTGACGAAGCCGACGTCGGACCCGGTGACCCTGAGGGCGCACCCGCGCACGCCGAGACGGCGATCGTGGCAACGACGAAAGCGGCTGCGAGACGGTGCGACATGGGACCCCAGCGTGATCGAGGTGACGGCTCTGCCGTCGAGGCACCCATAAGACGCGCGTGTGCCGCAGATTGTGCCCTCACGTGGCGGCGGCCGATACCTGCCGATGGTCCTGTGCCGGCACGACGCACGGCCGGGCGACAACGGACGGACCAGGAGGAGGTTCCGGCCCGTCCGAGGTCGCTGGGGTTTGTCCGAAAGACCAGCCCTTGACGGCGACTCCGGTGATCCCACGGCCGAAGGAGCGCTGGAGGGAGAAGAACACCACCAGCGGCAGCGCCATCGAGATGAACGCCGCCGGGGCGATGAGCTCCCAGCCGCCACCGGTCGAGTTGACGAGGTTGGCGAGCACGACGGTCATCGGCAGGTTGTCGGGAGTGGTCGCCCCGAGGTGCACGAGGGCGACCAGAAGGTCGTTCCAGACGAACAGGAACTGGAAGATCGCCAGGGCCGCGATGGCCGGGACGCTCATCGGCAGGGCGAGCCGGAAGAACGCGGTCACCGGGCTTGCGGGAACGCGCCTCGCGGCGTTGGCAACCGCGTCACCAACGCGTTGTCAACACGCGTTGGCGATGCAACCAACGCCGCGACCGGGGTCAAGAGTGTTGCGGAACGGTATCGGGCGGGCCGCAGGGACGAGCCTGCAGGACGCCGGGCGGGAGGTCCGCCACGGCGAGGTCGGGACGCGCGCCGAGCGCTACTCCTGGAGCGCGGCGTGCAGGTCAGCCGCGTTGCGTCGCAGCCACCTCCGCCACGCCGCGTGATCGGGAATGCGCGCTTCGAGCAGGGCCTGGAAGGCGTGCCCGTGGCCGAACACCCGGAGGTGGCACAGCTCGTGAACAGCGACGGCTTCGAGAGCCGGCGGCGGGGCCAGGATCAGCCGCCAGCTGAACGAGAGCGTCCCGGCCCGCGAGCAGCTTCCCCAGCGGCTGGTGGTGTCGCGGATCGTGAGCCGCCCGGGTGTGACCCCGAGCCCTTTGGCGTGGCGCCGCAGCGCCGCGGAGATCGCCGCCCGGGCCCGGATCCGCAGCCACGTCTCGAGGATCGCCGCCGTTGGCCGCCGATCCCGCGCAGCCCGCTCGATCAGCAACTCGTCCGTGCCATAGCCGCCGACCCTCGAGACGCGAGTCGAGCGCACGCCACGGGCAGCGTTCACGACACGCACCCGGTGCGGCTCACCGAGGTACAGGATCCTGCGACCCTCATCGAGCGCCGGCCTGGCGGCAAGCCGTTCCCATTCCTCCGCCTGCCGATCGAGGTGATGGCGAATCCACGACTCACGTTCGACCAGGAACGCCTGCACGAGCCGGTCCGGGTGCGCCCATCCGCGGCGCGAGGCGATCGGGAGCGATACGACCAGCCCTCGCCGCGGGTGCACGACCAGGCGCAGGCGGCGGGCCCGCGGCGAGCGGCGGAGCACGTAGCGGAGGTCGCCGCCCGGGAGGTGCGCCATGACCTCGGACTCGCTGGCCATGCTGGCCGATGGTGCCGCCGGCCGGCGCCCAAGTCGTCCGGCGACACGGACGGAGGTGTCTGAGGTCATGCCGACGATCGTAGCCGCGGACCGGGGACGCAGGAGCGCTCGACACGGCGACACCGGCAACGAGCCCCGCGGGCCAGACCTGCCTAGGCTTCGGCGATCACCCCGATCGAGACGCGGAACCCGGCCCGACGCTGGAGCTGCGGCATCAGGGTGCTCTGGCCGATCGGGCCGTCGCCCGGGAACCAGCGTGCCCACTCCCTGTTGAAGGTGTCGAACTCGGTGGCGTCGCGCAGCGTCCAGTTCGCCCACACCACCTTGTCCAGTGAGCTGCCCGACGCCTCAAGCCTCGCCTTGAGGTTGGCCAGGCACTGGCGCGTCTGGTCCAGGGTCCCGCCGCGCACAACCTGGCCGCTCTCGGGATCGATCGGGCCCATCGCCGAGATGTAGATCATGCCTCCGGCCTTGACCGCCCGACCGAACCCGAGCGGAAGGGACGATGCGTCGGGAAGGGCGGAATCGCCACCACCCAGGCGGCCCTTCATCGGCCGCCGGGGGCCCGGCAGCGCCTTGTCCTCGGGCGGGATCCCGTACTCGTCCGGCGGGAGGGCGATCCCGCCACGGGCGAACTGGCCCATGAACGTGGGCCGGACACCGGTCGGCTTGAGCTCGCCCACGATCTTGCCGTTTTCGTCGATGCCCGTCTGCTCGAACGCGAACACGTCCTGGGTCAGGATCTCATCGTCCTCGGTCCCGTAGACCTCGGTGATGTTGACGACCTTGCGCGATCCGTCCTTGAGCCGCGCCGTGTGGACGATCAGGTCGACGGCCGAGGCGATCTGCTCCCGGATGGCCCGCAGCGGCATCGCGTACCCGGTCATCAGGACCATCGTCTCGAGCCGCCGCAGCATGTCCTTTGGGCTGTTGGCATGGCCGGTGGACAGCGAGCCGTCGTGGCCGGTCGTCATGGCCTGGAGCATGTCCAGCGCCTCGCCCGCCCGGCACTCGCCGACGATGACCCGGTCGGGCCGCATGTGCATCGCGTTGCGTAGCAGGTTCCGGATCGTGATCTCGCCTTCGCCCTCGAGGTTGGGGGGGCGGGACTCGAGCGTGATCACGTGCTCCTGGCGCAGCTGCAGCTCGGCCGCGTCCTCGATGGTCACGATCCGCTCGTCGTTGGGGATGAACGAGGACAGGACGTTGAGCGTGGTCGTCTTGCCCGAGCCGGTGCCGCCCGACACGAACAGGTTGAGCCGCGCCTCGATGCATGCCCGCAGGAACTCGAACATCTCGGGCGTCGCCGTCCCGAAGCCGATCAGGTCCTCGACCGTGTACGGCCGGGCCGAGAACTTCCGGACGGTGATCACCGGCCCGACCAGGGACAGCGGCTCGATGATCGCGTTGACGCGCGAGCCGTCGGGCAGGCGCGCGTCGACCCGCGGGCTGGTCTCATCGATCCGCCGGCCCATGGGTGTGATGATCCGGTCGATGATCCGGAGCACGTGCTCGTCGTTCAGGAACGAGCTCTCGACGCGCTGGATCTTGCCCGCCCGCTCGATGTAGATGTGATCCGGGCCGTTGACCATCACCTCGGTGATGGACTCGTCCTTCAGGAGCGGCTCCAGCGGCCCGTAGCCGGTGACGTCGTTCACAAGCTCGTCGATCAGGCGCAGCCGCTCGTCGCGCGTGACAGCGAAACCGTTCGCGGTGATCACCCGCTCGACGATGCCTGCGATCTTGGTGCTGACGTCAGCTGCGCTGGCGTCGAGCAGGGTGTCGAACGAGTTCACGACCTCGGGCTGCAGCCGGAGCTTGATGTTGCGGATCAGCGCTTCCCGCGCCGGTGTGCGGTGGCTCGGGACGACAGGCGGTGCCGGCGACGGGTCGGGCGGCACCGGCACCAGCGCGGTATCGGCGGCATCCCCGTGCTCTTGCTGCTGCTGTTGTTGTGCCCGCTCCACGCGTCGGAGCAGCGACATGGACCGGACCTCCCCTCGGATGCCGTGAACGACGGCACGGAGTCAGGGACGCGCGGGGGCGCTCGGCCGAGATCGTCGTCCCAGCGGTCCGCACGAGCATAGTACGAAGGGGCAGACGCGGCGTTGCCGGCGGGCACCGGCTTGCGCCCACGGCGAGGGCGCTACGGTCGACAGGGCCCTGGTTGAGTGCAGAGCCGCGCAGTTGCCCCATTGCACCGGGGCGCCCGTCACCAATTCGGACCCCAGGGCATCGAGCACCTCACGGCACGGCGTCCAGGAGATCAGCGCAGCCCGAGACGTCGGGGGGCACGACAGGACGCCCCCGGTCGGTGAGAGGGCGCGCGAACGCGCTCGTGAGTAATGGAACGGATGTTCATGGTCGGGGCGAGAGGAGACACACCGCCAGAGCCGACCTTGGCGTCCCGGTCGTTTGGGCGCTGCCAGTGGCCCTCATTTGGCCTGCCGGCGTCAGCGAAGCAGCGCGGGTGAAGGCGGCTCGACCCAGTCGAGGCCGTTCCCGGATCGTAGGAGCGCGACGACCCGGGGCGGGTCCGGGTTCGCCTGCTGGTGCGTCCACCCACAGGCGCAGGAACCGCCGTCGGGCGACGCCGGAGCCCGACGATGCGATGAGCGGACCACAAAGCGGAAGCACCCGCCTCGTCGATCGTTTCGGTCGCAATCAGTGATACGACAGGACCATCCACAGGCCCCCCGGGGCCTACCGCCACCGTGTGAGGATGGTTTCCCGCTGGAACAGCGCAGTTCCCAGGTACACCAGGCCGACGTCGGCCATCGCGACGACGGCCGCGGCGGCAAGGAAGGTCAGGGCGTTGAGCAGGATGCAGCCGAGCAGCGCGCCCAGGAACAGGACGATGACCGGCAGGACGACCAGCGCGGCCAGTTGCTGAGCGGCCCGCGGGTCGTCCACGCGGCTGCTGACGATGAGCCCGACCTCATCGGCCATGATCGTGAGCAGCGGCACGAGGACGAACATGGCCACCAGCCACATGGGGTCGACGAAGACGTTGAAGACGCGGTCGCTGACGGCGAACAGCCGAGCGGCGAGAAGGAAGACTGCGTAGCCGAGCCAGGTCATGCCGATGCCGGGCAGCGCTGCGGCCAGGCTCTTGCCGCACATCAGCTGCTGGGTCGAGATCGGGGTGGCGAGCAGCGGCTCGAGCGAGCGAGTCAGCTTCTCGCCCACGATGCTGTAGGCCGAGATCGTGATTGGCACGATCAGGGGCATGAGCAGGAACAGGATCAGCAGATTGCTGCCCAGGGTGGCCTGCAGGGCTTCTTGCGGGTCCATGCCGGCGAAGACTGGGTTCGACGAGAGCATCGGGCGCAGCTGATCAAGATCGCTCGGCGTGGCAGATGCGGATCCGGCGACGTAGAGCATCACGACCGGGATGGCGGTCATGGTCAGCGGAACCAGGACGAGCATGGAGAACACGATCCGGTTGCGGATCATGTCCGCCCATTCCTTGTGGATGATGACGACGATATCGCTCATTGCACGGTCCCCGCGGGTTCATGCATCAAGTTGAGGTAGACGTCCTCCAGGGAGTGCCGGACCTCTGTCACGTACCGCACCTCGGCGCCCTGGTCGACAAGCACCCGCACGACGGCGGGGTTCTCGGCCACCGGATCGCGCAGGTTGACCGTGAGGTGACTGCCGTGGTCGCCGTTCGGTCGCACCTCGACGTGCCGGACGAACGGGAGTGCTCGCAGGCGCTCGAGCCCGGCGGGGGTCAGCTTCGCGGCGTCAATGGCGGTCTGGCGCCCGAACAGCTTGCGGCGCAGCGCCTCGGGCGTGTCGACGGCGATCAGGCGCTGGCGCAGGACACCGATACGGTCGCAGAGGCGCTCGGCCTCGTCGAGGTTGTGGGTGCACAGGAAGATCGTCCGACCCTCGCAGCGGAGAGACGAAACACACTCCCGCACCGTCTTGGCCCCTTCGGGGTCCAGTCCGCCGGTCGGTTCGTCGAGGAACAGGACCGCTGGTTCGTGGAGCAGGGCGCGGGCGATGGCGAGCCTCTGCTTCATGCCTTTGCTGAGGGTGCCCGCCTCCGCGTCGCGCTTGTGCCACAGGTCCATCAGGCGCAGATACTTCGCCACCTGCCCATCCACCTCTGCAACGTGGTACAGGCGGGCGAAGATCTCCAGGTTGACCCG
>Ga0315556_1000325_pt1 | contig 28889 bp, 21 predicted proteins | sample SalMarSW160310MG_FD_202112 | JGI IMG/M metagenome (GOLD analysis project Ga0315556, IMG submission 202112) | Salt marsh sediment microbial communities from the Plum Island Ecosystem LTER, Massachusetts, United States - Salt Marsh Sediment SW1603-10 ...
TTCTTTGATACAGGGCGGCACGAGAAACTCCTACGTTTATTTCTCGTGATGATGCCTTATCTCTTTGCTGCATAGGAAATTAAAGCGCGCTCGCCCTGAATGGGCAAGGGTGTGCAAGCTCATGCCCCTTGATGGTCCTCTGTGCCAAGCGGAGATCAAGGAGATCGAAACCGAGGCCGCCTGATGACGAGGTTGTCCCCTGTTCCCCACGCCTCTGCGTCGACGGGTGTCACCGAGGCATTCTCCAACGCGTGCGAAGCCCCTGACCTTTGTCCATGCCCCTGAGTTGCGGAAGTCTGGCTATCGGCGAGCATCTGATTAACCATTTAATCCATACCATTGTCCTCGGATATTTGAGCTATAGTGAGATCATTGGGCTTGGTTTTTCAGGGGAGTCCTTTGACGGAGGGGGAAGGCATGAGGAATGCCTCGACCACAACCCAGAGTAAGGAGAAAACCGATGAAAGCGATAGCGACGTTGTTTACGACGAGCCTGTTCGTTGCCGGCGCGTACGCTGGCAGCGGCACCCTCGATATCTACGGTGACTTCGCAAAGGGTAACTCGGATCTTGCCGCGTGGCAGTCGTCTTCCAGCGAGGAGATGACCGGCGTTCAGCCGGGAATCGGGGATGCACCCTATGGACTCGGCAGCAGCCGAGACGACGCGCTGTTCAAGTCCGCTCCCGGCGAGGGTCCGGTGGCGAACCGGATCGACATCTACGGTGAGTTTGTAGGTCCGGATCTGCCGAGCAGTTACTGAGATCCTACGAACGTTGTACCGCGGGTCGAAAGCCTCGTCGTATCTGCGCTAGTAAACGTCGATCCCCGGGAAATCGCCAATCGCATGGCGCTCCCGGAGGTCGACGATCGCACGCTTGCTTCGACGTATCCCTTGGAGATTCGCATGGGCGTTTACCTCTCTAAAAGGGGACACGCGGCACGGCAATCTGGCCTCTTGGGAAAAACGATGGTGGTTCGTGGCAACGGGATGTACAAGAGGACACTGATCAGTACCCTCGCAATTTTCGCCGGCATCCTACTCGGCACGGATGCTGTACGGGGTGGAAATGATATTGCTGCCCGCGCGCGAGAAGCCGCGGCAACCATCCGCAAAGACCTTATCCCCCTCATCCAGACAGCCCAGCAGCGGTTCAAGATCCCCGGCATGAGTATTGTGCTGGTACGCGGCGGTGACGTGCTCTGGTCGGAGGGATTCGGGCTGGCGGATGTAGCCGCGCAACGAGCCGCTACCGCCGATACTCTCTACCGTGCGGGCTCCCTGGCCAAGCCTCTTACCGCCATCGCCGTCATGCAACTGGCGGAGAAGGGCCGGGTCGACATCGATCAGCCGCTTACCACCTATCTGCCCGCCTTCTCTATCCGCAGTCGATTCGACACATCCGCCGATCCGATCACGGTGCGCAGCGTGCTGGCCCATCACGGGGGGCTGCCCACGGACCTTACAAAGGGGATGTGGACGGATCAACCCTTTACAGTCGTGGCGACCAAGCTGCGGGAAGAGTATACCTGCTTCCCGCCGAACCTGGTCTTCAGTTACTCCAACGTGGGCTACACCCTGCTGGGGCACCTGGTGCAGAAGGTATCCGGCATGCCCTACAGTCGGTACATGGAGCGGCTGGTGATGCGTCCCCTGGGGATGAGGCGCAGCATCTTTCGATTGCACACGGGCGCTTCGGGTGATTTCGCCAAGGGGTACCGGGACGGTCGGGAGATGGTCCTGCTGCCGATACGAGACCTGCCAGCGGCGGGCCTCTCCGCCTCGGCGGCGGATCTCGGGCGCTTCATGCAGGCAATGCTCACCGGGCGAGCCCCGGAAGGCCGGCCCTTTCTGGAGCCCGCCACCCTGAAGGAGATGCTCGCACCGCAGAACGAGAACGTCGATTTGGACCTGGACCTGGTCGTGGGGCTGGGCTGGTTTCTCGAGAAGGACAGTATTCCTGGTGGCGGTATTACGGCTCGACATGGCGGAACCACCCTGGGCTTCAGCGCCGAGATGATCCTGTTGCCGGAGAAGGGCCTGGGCGTGGCAGTCCTGGCCAACGGCGACGGGTCACGGAATGTGACGACCCAATTGGCCGAAGAGATCCTGACGCGCATCCTCGCGGAAAAGCAAATCCCTCTCCCGGAGGGATGGCTGGTGAGCAAGTTGAAGAAGAGACGCGGCGATTACCAGGCGACCGAGTCTGCCGGAACCTACGCAACAGACTTGGGCCTCATCTCGATCCGTCCACGCGACGCCGAGCTCTGCGCCTGCATGGTCGATGAGACCTTGGACCTCATCCCTTACCCGGACGGCTGGCTCGGGGTCGACCAAAGCTCGGCCCGCTCCGGGTCGTCGACCGTTCGGTCCCTGGCAAACCTGCGCTTTCGGACCGAGCGCATTGATGGGCATGAGGTGATCGTCGCCCAAAAGGACGGTAAACGGATCTTGCTGGGAGAAAAGGTGCCAGCCATTCCCGTCCCTGAAATTTGGCGCAAGCGTGTCGGTCATTACAAACTCCTCAATCCGGATCCGGGCTTTCCTCTGACCGAGCCGCAGGTCGAGATCCTCGATGGACAGCTCTGCATGAGTTACAAGCTCCCTCTCTTGTCGCCAAAGGTCATCCAGGTGCCTCTTCAGCCCATATCCGATACAGAGGCGATCATTCTCGGGCTCGGTAGGATGCGTGGCGAGACCTTGCGGGCGGTGCAAGTCGATGGCGAGGAGCACTTGCGCTACTCGGGCTTCGAGGGACGCCAGCTGGACAGGTCCGTTCCGGCGATGAAGGAGCGCGAAGGTGGTGCGGAGCGGTTATTTTCTACCGGGCCCTTACGATGAAATTCGCGAAGCATGTCGTCCCCTCTCCCTTTATGAGGATGTCTTAAAAGTCCAATACCTGGTCTCCTGCGTCGGCCCAATCTACCTGGCGCCCGCTGGATCGACCAGGAGATCTTCGCGGATGGACAGGAATGCATGGATCAGGCGGGCCAGCGCGTAGGTTGGGCCGACGCAGGAGGCCCAACAATCAGCCTGTTACGCGAGCCCGGTGTTGTGCTTCAACGCACCCTGGCCAAGCGCGTGGGGGAAATGTGCTATCTTTTTTTTGTGATTCATTGAGCTGGCAAAGGACAAAATCATGTTTGAAGTGAGTGGGTTGACAAATATTCCCGATGGCAAGGTCCTTAACGAGCTTGAACGGGAGGAGCTGATCCTCCTTCAACGCGGTCTCGGGGCGAGCTGTTACGACGCTGGTGCGGTAGACGGTCTGATTGGCAGGCGCACCCGTACCGCATATGCGGACCTGATGGACGATCTCGGCCTCGCTGACGCGGCAGTAATTCACGGATCGGCCTGTAGACATCTCGATGCCCGCGCAACCGAGCTACGTGAGATTGTCACCCGCCCCGCCTCCACATCGGACGAGACCAAGGCGCGGATCCGCGAGGCCTGCATCTTTGCCGGCCTCGGCATGCCGGAGCAGACCGCCTATGTTCTGGCCACAGCCGATCATGAGACTAACCACACCTTCAAGCCGGTGCGCGAGGCCTACTGGGTGTCGAACGCCGAGGTATGGCGCAAGGCCCACCTCAGTTACTGGCCCTACTACGGCCGGGGTTACGTGCAGCTGACGCACGATTACAACTACAAGCTTTATTCCGGCATCGCCGGTCTTGATCTGCTCGCCGATCCAGACGTCGCGTTACGCCATGACGTGTCGCTCTTCGTGCTGGTCCAGGGTATGAAGGTCGGCGGGTTCACTCGCAAACCGCTCGAGAAATATGTGAGTCCCGGCCACGTGGATTTTTTCAATGCCCGCCGCGTAATCAACGGCCTCGATAAAGCTCAGCAGATTGCTGATCTGGCGCAGACTTATCTCTAATAGATTCGGATAGCGCATCCATTTGCTGGATACCCCGAACACCTTGTCCGCAAGGACAAAGGCCCCGGCCAGGGCGAGAAAGACGTAGCCGAGCTGGCCGTTCAGGTTCTGGACCTCCTGGCCGAAGAAGGCCGCCAACAGTGGGGCGTGGAGCAGGGGAAGCAGGCCACCGATCGTTCCGGTCAGGATGGCGGCGATGCGGAGGATCTTGGAAATCGACGAAATGGGCCCCTTGCGCTTCAGGTACCAGTTGATCGCCTGGGTGGTCAATCCCTCCGCATATTTCCGGATACCTTCCAGGTATGCGGCCGGGTCCGATGCGTCCAGCCCCGTCTCGCTGCCGAATTGACCAGAAGGCTACGGGAGCTCGGATTCGATGGCCCTTATAGCGGCGGGAATAACCTGTTTATGGTCAAAGGCGATCTGCGCTTGACCATCCCCAATCCCCAGCATGAAGAAATCGGTTCGGCTCTGTTGTCACGCCTATTGAGACAGGTTGGAATCGAGCGTGACGATTGGATTTCGAAGTCTTAGCTCCAAGGGTGGGCATGCCGTTTATGCCCACCGAAACTAGCAAGCCTCTCTAGATACTCCGGTGAGCACGAAAAGCGTGCCCACTACTGGGCTACCGGGCTCACCCCGTTCCCTGTTCACGCTCAAGACGTTGGGAATGTAGGATGCCGAGGTAAATTACAACATGCCGGTTGATTGCAGTGCCGCTTAGGAGCATTTCTCTTGGAGTCGCATCATGTCTGGATATCGATGGTTGCACCTGACCGACCTTCATTTCCGCATGCCTGGCCAAGCTTCGCTCTGGCCGAACATGGAGACCGTGTTTTTCCAGGACTTGGACCTTTTGCACGAAAAGGTCGGTGCGTGGGATTTGGTGTTGTTTACCGGAGATTTAACGTATAGCGGATCCGCAGAAGAGTTCGATGCGCTAGAGAGGCTCTTGACGAAGCTCTGGTCCCATTTCGAGAAGCGAGGATTCAAGCCGAAACTTCTGGCGATACCCGGCAATCACGATCTCCTGTGGCCGAGCGACGAATCGAACCCAGCGCTGCTCACGTTGCTTCATAACTGGGGGCTTCCCGCAGTGCAAGAGCCGTTTTGGAGCGATGCGGATTCCGCGCAGCGGCAGCTTCTCGCCAATGCCTTCCAGGGTTTCACCGACTGGTGGACGAAAACCTCCATCCCGAAGCCGGCTGATGTCCAACCAGGTGTGCTGCCTGGGGACTGGGCGGTCTCCATCGACACCGGTGGATTTAAGCTCGGCGTGCTCGGTTTGAACAGCGCCTACCTCCAATTGGGGAAGGGAGATTTCAGCAAGCGGCTCCACCTGGATGTCCAGCAGTTCAACAACGCATGCGGTGGACACGGTCCCGACTGGGTAAAGCAACATGACGCCTGCCTACTGCTAACCCACCACCCTGTCGACTGGCTTTATCCGCAAGCCAAGAGCCACTTCGAAGACGAGATCCACGCCCCGCCAGAGCGCTTTGCGCTGCACCTGTTCGGCCACATGCATGACGCGAATCTCAGCGTGATCGCCCAGGGTGGTGGACAGCCGCGACGGCGACTACAAGGCTGCTCACTATTTGGGATGGAGACTTGGGGCGAGGACGAATTGAAGCGCGAGCACGGCTATTCACTGTGCGAAATAGAGCTCGAAGACCGTGAGCTTTCGCTGCGTGTCTGGCCGCGCCGTGCGGTTCCCAAGCAGGGTGGCGGACGCAAGTTGGAGCGGGACCTATCGTTTACGATCGATGACGGCGACGGCGGCACATATCCGGTTCCGATCGGGCACCTCGACAATGCCTCGTCCGCCGCCACAACACCGCAAGCACCGGCTTCCGCACCCAGAGCGCCCATCCAGCCGGTGGTCGATTACGATCCACGGACGCCCGTCTTCCATGTCCCTTTTCGTCAGAAAGGCGATCAAGTCATCGGTCGCGATGAGGCCCTTGAACGTGTCCGCCGGCAGCTCAGCACCGGGCGGCGCACCGCGATCGGCCAGACTGCAGTATTTCAGGGGCTTGGCGGCTTGGGAAAGACCCAGCTGGCAGTGGAGTACGCCTATCGCCATCGGGGCGACTATCCCAATGGCGTAATTTGGCTCAACGCCGATCAGGACCTCGACGCTCAACTCGTGAACATAGCCATCAAAGCTCGCTGGGTTGCACCCGAATCCGAGCATAGCATCAAGCTGGAGATCGCCCGCCGCCGGGTGCGCAGCTTCTCGGACTGCCTCCTTATCTTCGACAACCTCGAGGACCCGACGGCTATCAGGGGTTATCTACCTGAGCCCCCGGCAGCCCCACACATCTTGGTGACGAGTCGCATCGAGCAGCCGGACTTCGTATCGGTTCCTATCGACCTGCTCGATTCCGATCAGGCCCTGCGCCTTCTTGTGCAGGAGACCGGCCGACAGCCGCAAGGAGAGACTGAATGGGATGCGGCACGAGAGATCGCTCGATCCCTCGCCGGGCTGCCCCTGGCCTTGGAGCTGGCTGGCGCCTATCTTTCCCGTCGACCTGTGGAATTCCAGCGCTATCTGGAATTGCTCCGATACAACTTGAAGCAGGCGCTGCCGCCAAGGATCGCAAGCCTGACTTCCCATGAAGCCGATCTATTCTCCACGTTGCGGATCAGCGAAGGCATCTTCACCGAAGAGCCCCGGTTTCGGACGGTGCTGGACGTGCTTGTCTGGAGCGGACCGGCCGCCATGAGCCTGGATCTTCTTGCTGCACTGGTCGGCGTGGAGGAGCCCGCAGAGCTGACTGGTGCCCTTGGTCTGGGCACAGCCCTGCGCATTCTCCAGCGAGAGCCGGACGCCGAGCGCTACACCCTTCATCGCCTGGTGCGCGAAGTCCGTCGCGAACAGACTGACCTCGCGGAAAGGATCGAATGGACGGCGGAGGTGTGCACACGGGTCAATCAATGGTTCAGCGCGCTGCGGTTGGATTTTATGCAACTTCCCCGTTTCGAGGCGGAAATCGACCACCTGCGGGAGTGGCATGATCATGCCGTGCATATTTCACCGACGCAGGCTCCTCGTCTCGCCTGGCTCCAAGCCTTCCCTTCCTTCCACCGAGGCCAGGCGAGCGAGGTGCGGCGCCAGATCGAGGAGGCGCTGTCGCAATATCACGACCAGGAAAAAGAAGATCAGGCCCTCTTGGCGCACCTAAAGAGCGACCTGGCTTACTCTCTGAATGAGTTGGGTGACCGGAAAGACGCCCTGGAACTGGGCCAGCAAGCCCTGTCCGTCCGGCGCGAGCTGTTCGGCGAGCGGCATCCCGACGTGGCGAGATCGCTCAATAACCTCGCAAGTTACACCGACGCTCTCGGCGACCCGAAAGGCGCCCTGGAACTGGGCCGGCAGGCCCTCTCCATCCAGCGCGAGCTGTTCGGCGAGCGGCATCCCGACGTGGCGGGCTCGCTACATAATATGGCGGGCTACTGGCACGATCTTGGCTCTCCACACAAGGCATTTCAGCTGGCACAAACAGCCTACGACATACGGAAACAGCTGCTTGGTGCGGGCCACCCGGACACCTTGAATACTGCCAGGTTGCTCGGTCAAATCAATCGACCGGGTTTTCGAGTCCCTTCATCGAAAAAAGGGCGGCACTCCACTAAAGGGCGAAAATCGCGTCGATAGACTCCTGCCGGACCTTTTTTGTCGCGACATGACGATGGGCTGGATTGTTAACCGCTCTCCTCGTTCTTACTGCCGGAATGCAGGCGGTTTCGGGTGACGAAGGAACCCCAACGCTCTTGGCATCACCCACCCCAGATGTTGAGCTTGAAAACCGCTCCCACGGCGACCGCTTGAGGTTTCTAGTAAAGGCAGCCCGGATGGATCGCAGCCGAATCCGGGAAACCAATCTGCGTCGAACAAACTGCCAAGAGGAAACACCATGACCGAGCACCTGTCCGTCCAAGACCCGGACGAATACTCCGACGAGGATATGATGCGCTTCGCCGAGCGCTTGTTCTCGCCGCTCACACCGGCCGAGGAGCTCGAGCGGATCTGCATGCTTCTCGCCCATCTGCCCACGGACGCTGCGCAGCGACTGCTCCGGCGCTTCCGGGAGTCGGCACGTGCCGAGGAGGTCGTCTGGATCGAGACCGCCGCCGAGGAGGGTGCCTTTCATCTCTTGGAACCCCAAAACGACTTGGAAGAGCAGGAATTCCTCACGCTCAAAGTCATCGATGAGCTGGAAGACGAGATCCTCGACTTGACGGCGCGACGGGACGAGCTGGACCTGCAGCGGCGCAAGAGCGAGCTACGCGGCTCAGCGATCAAAGCACTGGTTGCCGCGGGTCGCCTGGACCCGGACGAGTCACTGGGGCTCGACGACGCCCTGCTCTGCCTGAATAACGACATCGCAGAGATCGACGCGCGCCTGGAGGTCCAGGAGACGGTTGCCCGATACCTGAAAGACTCGATTACGACTCCCCGTTACAAGAACGTCGATCCGTGCGTCATTCGGCACATCCATCTGGACTGAAGCAATCTGGCTCGATGCCCATCCGGGTCGAGCACGGAATCGCATCGTTCGAGAACGATGTGGTTTCTGCGTCGCCGCATCCTGAGCGCTACCTGGCGCCCGCTGGATCGACCAGGATATCTTCGCGGATGGACAGGAATGCCTGGACCAAGTGGGCCAAATCCCTCGGGGCCTGATACATGAGCCAATGACCCGCGTCCCGGAAGCGCGCGAGCCAGGCCCCCGGGATGATCTCCGCCAGGCGCAGGGCTTGAGCCGGTGGGACCACGTTGTCCTGCTCGCCCGATACCAGCAGGACCTCTTCGGAGATGTCGGCCAGCTTCCCCGGATCGGGCGACCAGCGGGCGATCGCCTCCCGCTGCTTGCTCACTACGGTGGGTATCGGAGGGATACCGGGACGCGGGAGGCGCCCGAAGATGTCCGGATTGGCCTTCAGCCAGGCCGCGGGGAACATCATGGGGAGCAGCTGCTTGGCATCTGCTGCGCCCATCCGCTTGATGGCCGCCATCACCGGCTCGTTGTCGATGGACGCCCCGTAGAGCACCAGCTTGCGCACCCGTTGCGGATAGGAGATGGCGAGCTGCTCCGCCACCATGGCCCCCATGGACCAGCCCAGGACGTGCGCGCTTTCGATGCCCAGGTCGGTCAGGAGCCCGGCGGCATCGGATGCCATCAGCTCGATCGAGACGGGTGCATCGGCGCCGCTGGAGTAGCCCATGCCGCGGTTGTCGAAGAGGATTACCCGGTAGGATCGGGACAGCGCTTGCACCAGCTCCGGCGGCCAGACATCCATTGTGCCCGCGTAGCCCATGATCATCAGCAGCGGCTCGCCCTGTCCGTAGATCCGGTAGCCGATCTAGAGGCCGTTGACGGGGACTTTGGCGGTCTCCGGGGCGGTACCGGCAGGGCCCTTCCCAAAGGCCAGGGGGACCAGGAGGAGTGCGGCCAAGAAGGCAACCGCCATGGCCGATTTCTTTAGACTTTGATCGATCCACATATCTTTATCCTCGGTTGTCTCTTGTGGTATTCCACCGGCACTCGGGCACGATCGCGGCCCTATCCAGCGGTGATCGATCGCCGATCGTAACGGCTCATTCGCGAGCACTCTCCCCGTCCGAGCCGTCCCGGAGCAGGGCCATCATGTCGTCCACCGACAGGCGCGCCCCCGCGTCCGTGCCCTCGAGCAGGCTGTCGGCCAGATCCCGCTTGTGCCGGTGCAGCTCGACGATCTTCTCTTCGATGGTGCCGCCGGCGACCAGGCGGTAGACGGTGACGGGGCGCTCCTGCCCGATGCGGTGGGCGCGGTCGGAGGCCTGATCCTCCACCGCCGGATTCCACCAGGGGTCCATGTGGATGACATAGTCGGCGGCGGTGAGGTTGAGGCCGACGCCGCCGGCCTTGAGGCTGATGAGGAACAGCTCGCCCTCCCCCGCCTGGAAGGCATCGACCGCCTCCTTGCGCTTCTTCGGCGGTGTGGAGCCGTCCAGGTATTGGTAGCGGACGCTGCGGGCGTCCAGGTGCTCGCGAATCAGGGTCAGGTGGTCCACGAATTGGCTGAAGACCAGGGCCTTGTGCCGGTTCTCGCGCAGCTCCTCGAGGATCTCGGTAAAGGCCTGCAGCTTGGAGCTGGGGATGCCGCTGTCGGGCATGGCGAGCTTCGGGTGGCAGCAGGCGCGGCGCAGACGCATGATCTCGGCCAGGATGCGGATGCGTCGCTGCCCGGGCTGATCCTCGGGCTCGGTCATGCGCTCCAGGGCCTGCCGCCGCATGGCTTCGTAGAGGGCGGCCTCGGCCTCGCTGAGCTCCACGTGCAGGCTGATCTCGGTGCGGGGCGGCAGCTCGGCGAGCACTTCGCTCTTGAGCCGCCGCAGGATGAAGGGCCGGATCAGCTGCTTGAGGCGCTGGCGCGCCCAGTGCTCCTTGTGCACCTCGATGGGTACGGCGAAGCGCTGATTGAAGCGCTCGAGGGAGCCGAGCAGGCCCGGATTGATGAAGCGGAACAGGTTCCACAGCTCGCCCAGGTGGTTCTCGATGGGGGTGCCCGTGGTGATCATTCGGAAGTCGCCGGACAGGGCCATGGCCGCACGCGAGCGCTTGGTCTGGGCATTCTTGATCGCCTGGGCCTCGTCGGCGACGATCGTGTGCCAGCTAACGGCACGGAGCCGCTCGGCCTCCGTCTGCAGGAGTCCGTAGCTGCAGACGATCAGATCGAAGGGGCCGGCGTCTTCGAGCATCTGCCCTCGGTCCCCGGGGCCGAAACGGACGGGACGCAGCGTCGGGGCGAAGCGCTGCGCCTCTTCGAGCCAGTTCATGCAGACCGAGGTCGGGGCCAGCACCAGGGCGGGTCCCCGCGGGGCGCGCTCCAGGATCAGGGCCAGTGCCTGGATCGTCTTGCCCAGTCCCATGTCGTCGGCCAGGCAGGCGCCGGCGCCCCAGTGCGCGAGCCGCACCAGCCAGCGGAAACCTTCGACCTGATAGTCGCGCAGCTGCGCCTGCAGGGTGGAGGGGATCTGCGGCTGCAGCGCCTGGGCTTGGGCGAGACGCGCCAACTGGTCCTTCCAGGGCTTGTCGCCCTTGGCCTGCATGCCCACGATGGCCTCGTCGATGGCCGGAGCCGCCAGCGGGTGGAAGCGGCCCTTGTCGGTGAAGCCGCGGATGGCATCCAGGCGCGCACGCAGCTCCCGGGACAGGCGTAGAAACTCGTCCTCGCCCAGGCGCACGAAGCGCCCGGGCGCTTCCCCGAGCAGCTCCAGCAGCTGCATCATCGACAGCACCCGCCCGCCGTCCAGCTGCAGCTTCCCATCGATGGCGAGCCAGTCGCGCTCCTTGCGCACGCCGATCTGCATCTGGCCCAGGCCGGATTCGGCCGCGAGGCGGATCTTGCGGCCCTGGGGCCATTCCAGCACCGCCTCATCGCCCAGGTCCTGCAGCTCCGCCAACGCCTCGAGGGCGCTCTGGGCCTCGTCCAGGACCCAGTCCCAATCTCCATTTCGGTCCAGGGTGGGGCACCGCTCCAGGACCCGCTCGGCCGCCTGGCGCTCGGCATGCGGGTCACGGGTCGTCTGCAGCGGCTTGCCCTCGACCTCCGCAAACAGGGTCTCACTGCCCTCGCCGGGCCGGAACAGGGGCCCGCCGCCGGGAAAGGGCTGGATGTAGAGCCCCAGGCGCAGGCCGTCTCCGGCAGGCTCCAGGTGCAGATGGGGACGGGGGTCGGCCGTCACGGGCTCGCCGCCGGTTCCGCCGCCAACGTCGGAATGCACGGTCAGCAGGGGCGCGATGGCGGAGATGCTGTCCAGCACCTGGGTCTTTGCGGAGAGGGGGACGCTCAGGCCCTGCGGACCCAGGATCTCGGCGATGCGCAGGTGCTCGGGGTCGAAGGCGATGAGGCGGAGCCTGCCCGTGCCCTCGGGCTGAGAGACCAGGGTCCCGGACTCGGGGGGTGGCGGCTCGACCCTGAGCCGCAGCCGGCCCTTCTCCTGGGCGACCTGCAGCACCGGGGCGGCGCGGATCAGATCCACCCGGGCATCCGGGGACTCCCGGCGGAAGATCAGCGGGTGTCCAATAGCGGCCAGCAGGGCCTTGTCCTGGTCGAGGCGGTAGAGCGTCTTCGGGTAATGGCCGTAGTAGCCGTACTCCGTCTCCGCGAGGATGTGCGCGCAGATCTGACGATCCTGCGGGGTCAGGTAGTCGAATTCCGGACGCGGGTCGTGGAGGCGCTGCAGGGCCACCGGGCGTCCCCGGCTCCATCCGCCGCGCTTGTTGCGCTTCTGCTCCAGGGGCTCCAGGGTGCAGAAGCCACCGTGACAAGAGAGCTGCCAGGCCAGTCGACGGTCGGGCCCACCCGCCGCCGCGTCCTGCCCGCCCGCCTTCCCCGGCAACTGCTTGAGGGCGTCCAGGGCCAGCTCCCAGGGCGCGCGGGGCTTTATGAAGTCCAGTAGCGTCGGGTACTCCCGGGTCTGGGCGTCCTTCCTCGCGATCTCTTTGCAGTCCGCCCCCTTGCCGAGGGACCCGAGCAGTGCGGCGCTCTCCCGTGCATACCAGAGGTACCCGCCTTTCCCGGCCACCTGGCAGAGACCGGGCAGCTTGGCGGCATCCTTTGCCTTGGGTCCGACTCCGAGCCAGCGCAGGGTCAGACAGCGGAAGAGAGCCAGGTAGGGATCCGTCGTCATGGCCGAATTCTGCAGCCAGACACACTGGTCGGCGCGTTGCAGGCCCAGCAGCACGGCGGCCGCGTCGTCCAGGATGCGGAACACGGCCTCGAAGGGTTCGGTCCGGGACGCCTTGGCGCAGATGCGGACCAGATCCCGGGCCCGTTCCAGGTCGTCACGCTCACCCCGGCGCATCAATGCCAGGACATGGAAGACGCCGGGCAGCCCCTGGATGTAGAGGTTGCGCTTGCGGGTCTTGCGCCGGGTCTCTTTGAGTGCCGCCTCGAAGCAGCCGATGGCCGTCTCGTATTCGCCCTGCAGAAAGCGCAGCCAGCCGAGCAGGACGAGGGCGCGATCCGAGTCGTCATCGGCCAGCAGCTCCTCGACGCCCTCGCGGCGGCCGCGCCACAGACGCTGCTCGGCGAGTGCATGGGCGGCCGCTCGGTGCTCGCCGATCAGGGCCGGGAAGTCCCGATTCATGAGCTCATAGGCCGCGGTCTCATCCTGCAGATAGCGGGCGGCCCAGGGGAGCAGGGATGCCAGCACCTGGAAGCGGATCATCTCGTGTAGGCCGTCGAAGAATGCCGTATCCAGAGGGCGAGCACAGGCCCGGATCAGCAGGCTATTGTGGCTGTAGTCGGTCGGCTCGTAGGGTGCCCGGTCCAGACCCAGCTGGCGCAGGACCTCCTGGTGGTCGCCTTGGTAGAGGGCCAGGCGCAGGCGCCGCAGCTCAAGGTACGGGTCTTGGACCCAATGGCCTCTTTCCGCGAGCGGGATCACCCGGGCCGCAGCCCGGGCGATCTCGCCGAAGGTCCCTTCGGCGGCGGCCTCCCGGGCCGGGACCTCGAGGAGATCCGGATGACAGCGGATCAGACCCTGCTCGCGGAAGATCAGGCCCTCGCTCAGGAGGTGCTTGCGCAAGGGCAAGGCCATCAGCTCGGAGAGGGGTCTGCCTCCCGGGTCCTTCCAGCCGAGGCGCCGCAGCACCTGCTGCACCAGGGTCTGGGTGGCCGGCTGGCAGATCACGGAGATCACCTGCAGAATCCGGCGCTCATCGGGCAGGAGCCCGCGATAGGCTTCGATCAGGCGCTCCGCCCCCGGACCGCTGATGTGGGAGTGAGTTTCGTACTTGGAGATCATTCCTACCGCCATTGCCGATCAGGTCTTAGGGAAGACGTATCCCAGCCGCCGCAGGCCGGATCGAAAGGCCTTTTCCTTGCCCTGGGGCACCGCCAGCATGGGTCCGCCGGCGCGCAGACAATGGGCCCCGGTGTGCGGATCGACAGCGAGCATCTCCGCCATGGCTTGGCTGGAGCAGCGTAACAGGCGCGCCGGCCCCGCATCGCTGAGCGCAGACAACCGCTCGCCGGCGGCTTCGAAGAGCTGATCGACCTCCGCCGGCAGGCCACCTTCTGCCTGCTCGTGCAGGAAATGCCGAAAGAGCTCGGGGTCGTGCCCGTCCGCCATAGCCTCCAGCATGGCCTCGGCGGACAGCCGCCAGGTCTCGGGACCAAGCCCCTCGGCGTAGCGGTCCAGGATCATCCGCTCGCCGGGCTCGACTTTGCGGAGTGCGGTGATCAGCAGGTCCGTGTCCACGGCCAACAAGGGCGGCGTCGGAGCGACCGTCGGACGGTACTGGTCGCTCAGGCCCAGGCAATAGGCGCCGAGTGGATTGAGCCGGAAATACAAGAGGCCGTCGTAACGACTGAAGAAGGCCAGATCGTCCGTTCCCCAGATGTCGCGGAAATCGTCCATGACACCATAAGGTGGGACGTAGGCGATATCGATGAGACCCAGGGTGGCCAGGTACTCGAAGAGGTAGACGAGGATGTAGCGGCCCTGAAGAATGTTGAAGTCGCCGAAGCCCTCGTACCCCAGGTTGCCGTAGTTGTTGTCCACCACATAGAGCTTCCAGAGGTCTTGCGCCACCTCGAAGTCATGGCCCACGGACTGGAGGTAGCGGAAGAATTCCTCGACCTGGATCCAGGCGCCCGTCGGACATTCCTTCAAGGCGACCTGAACAGCCAGGCGCCGGGGGGGCGGAGCGGTCATCCGCCGCCCCTTCCCCGTCTGGCCCTTGACCTGATCGATGCGCCTGTACTCGTCCAACATGCCCTTGGACCGCCACCGCTCGTAGAGCCGCTTGATGGTCTCCTGCGGCGGCTCGACGAGGGACTTCTTGCCTTTCTGGGTCAATTCGAGCTTGGTGCCGTTCCTCTTCGCCAGTCCGCCGGACTGCAGCAACAGGGGCCAGGCGAAGGGCCGGATCGGACGGATCAGCCCACCGTCCCAGCGCTCCAGATTCAGCTCCTGGTCGGGCGAGTAGTAGTCTCCTCCCATGAGGACGTCCTCGATCCTGCGCAGGGACGCAGCCCCGGGCAGGCTCGTCTTGTCGCTCACGCGGAGCGCACCCTCGGCCACCAGATTCAGCACGGACGCCAGATCCTGAAATGCCACCGCTTCCATGGCGAGAACGCTGACCGGGTATCTCTGCCCGCCCTCCGTCTCGAATTCCCTCGGCAGCGAGTCTTCGGTGAGTGTCCGAAGAGCGTCGGACACGGGTTTCGGGACGAAGGCGGCAAGCTGACGGCATAGATCGTCCGGGATTGCCCGGTTATAGAAGAACAGGGGCAGAAAGCTGCGCTCGGGCTTCTCGAGTCTCAGGCCATACATGGGCTCGCGCGGCTCGAGGTACTTGGGAAGTTGGTCATACTTGGCGCGGAAACGGGCCGCATCGAAGCTTCCGTTCCAGTTGTGCACCACCTCGCCGACGGCTTGTTTCTCCAGCTCGTCCAGCTCCTGCCAATAGTCGCGGCAGCGCTCCGACAAGAGGTGGCGACGAATCAGATCGATGATCTCCGGCTTGCGCTTGGGCTTCTCGTCCGTGCGCAACAGGGCCAGGCGCGTCTTGAGCCGGTCCAGGGTGTGGAGCTGTAGGATCTCATCGAGCATCTCGGACCTCGTCCTGATGTTGGAGGCGGCGACCGCCGAGGGGCAAGCCCCCGGGTTCTCCCCGGCTCAGCGCGCCCCCGAGCCGGAAGAGCGTATCAGCACCCGGTCGAGCACGCGCGAGGACAGAACCCGGCGCAGGTAGCCGAGCAGATAGGTGGGAACGGTGACATAGTAACGCGGCCTGGGCCGCCGGCTCTCCAGGGCATGGATCAGCCGCTTCAGCACCGCCTGTGGCGGCAGGGTGAAGGGCTGCGCCGGCCCTTCCTTGAGCAGACGCCTTTCCGCGGCCTGGTACTGCTCCCGGTGCAGGCTGTGCTCTAAATCGATGTGCTCGCGAAATTTGCGGTGGGCGTTGGCCCGGAACCGGCTCTCGATGGGGCCCGGCTCGATCAGGGAGACATGGACGCCGCTGCCGGCGAGCTCCAGGCGCAGGGTGTCCGTCAGCCCTTCCAGGGCGAACTTGCTGGCGACGTAGGCGCCGCGGTAGGGCAAGGTGACGAGCCCCAGGACCGAGCTGTTCTGGACGATGCGGCCATGGCCCTGCTTGCGCATGACGGGTATAAGGCGACGGGTGAGATCATGCCAGCCCAGCAGATTGGTCTCGAGCTGGGCACGCAACGCCTCGCGGGACAGGTCCTCCACGGCACCCGGCTGTCCGTATCCCCCGTTGTTGAAGAGGGCGTACAACCTGCCGCCGGTTTGTGACAGGACCCGCTCCACCGCCTCCCCGATGCCGGCCGGGTCGTCCAGGTCCAGGCACAGCGCCTCCAGGCCCTCCCCGGCCAGACGCTCAACGTCCGCTTGCCGCCGCGCCGAGGCGAAGACGCGGTAGCCACGTTCTTGCAGCCCATGGGCACAGGCATGACCGATGCCGCTGGAGCAGCCGGTGATCAGGATCGGGCGTGCTTCCTCGATGGTCATCCAATCTCCCCCACGTCTCTTCGAGAATCTGCCGTCGGCGTGGAATTCTTGCACAGAGCCGTTGAAATCGCGCGGGGAAACCCTATTACCCTTGCGTTTTCGATACGGTTATTTCCGAGGTACGAAGATGCCCTTCTACGAATACCGTTGCCAGAGTTGCGGCCACGAGCTGGAGGCCCTGCAGAAGATCAGCGACGCGCCGCTCGTCGACTGTCCCGAGTGCGGACAGCCTGCCCTCAAGAAACTGGTTTCCGCCGCGGGCTTCCGCCTGAAGGGCGGCGGCTGGTACGAGACGGACTTCAAGGGCGGCAACAAGAAGAACCTGCACGACAGCGGCGAGAAGAAGAAAGAAGCCGCCGCGTCCAAGGAAACGAAGAAGGATAAGGCCGGCGGCGACAAGAAGACCGCTGCCAAGCCGAAGGCCTCCGCGACCGGCTGACCTTCGGGGCGCGACTCCTCGACCTTGCGCCGAACGGCACCTTCTTAATATTCTTGCGCCTTTTTCGCGGTCGGTCGTGACCGCGAAAAAGGCCAAACGGCGAGAATCGGGGCAAACGAGCATGCGCAGCCACTATTGCGGGGATCTGAGGGGCAGTCACGACGGCGAAGAGGTCAGGCTCTGCGGCTGGGTGCACCGCCGCCGCGACCACGGTGGGGTGATCTTCGTCGACCTGCGGGATCGCGAGGGCCTGGTCCAGGTCGTCTTCGATCCGGATCGTCCGGAGATCTTTCGGCTCGCCGAGCAGATCCGCAGTGAGTACGTCCTCCAGGTCCGGGGCCGGGTCAGGCCACGCCCGGAAGGTACCGAGAATCGGGACCTGCCCACCGGGGAGATCGAGGTGCTCGCCCTGGAGCTGGATGTCCTCAACAGCTCCGACACCCCGCCCATCCAGCTCGACGAGCACGCCCAGGACACCTCCGAGGAGGTGCGTCTGCGCTACCGCTACATCGACCTGCGCCGGCCCCAGATGCAGGAGCGCCTGCGCACCCGCAGCCGCGTCACCAGCGCCCTGCGCCGCTTCCTGGACAAGGAAGGCTTCCTGGATGTGGAGACGCCCATCCTCACCAAGTCCACCCCCGAGGGCGCCCGCGACTACCTGGTGCCCAGCCGGACCTACCCCGGCCAGTTCTTCGCCCTGCCCCAATCACCCCAGCTCTTCAAGCAGCTGCTGATGATGTCCGGGCTGGACCGCTACTACCAGGTCGCGCGCTGCTTTCGGGACGAGGACCTGCGCGCCGACCGCCAGCCCGAGTTCACCCAGCTGGACATCGAGGTCTCCTTCATGGACGAGGACGCGCTCATGGGGCTCATGGAGGCCATGATTCGTGAGCTGTTTCGCGAGGTCCCGGGCACCGAGCTGCCAGATCCCTTCCCCCGCATGACCTACGCCGAGGCCATGCGGCGCTACGGCTCCGACCGCCCCGACCTGCGCGTGCCCCTGGAGCTGATCGACGTGGCGGACCTGATGCAAGGGGTGGACTTCAAGGTCTTCGCCGGGCCGGCCAAGGACCCGCAGGGCCGGGTCGCAGCCATGCGTCTTCCCGAGGGCGGCAGGCTCAGCCGCAAGGAGATCGACGAGTACACCAAGTACGTCGGCATCTACGGGGCCAAGGGGCTGGCCTACATCAAGGTCAACGACTGGGCCACGAAAGGCCGCGAGGGACTGCAGTCGCCCATCCTCAAGTTCCTGCCGGACTCGGCGGTCGAGGGCATCATGGAGCGCACAGGGGCGACGGACGGCGACCTGGTCTTCTTCGGCGCCGACAAGACCAATGTGGTCAACGAGGCACTGGGCGCCCTGCGGGTCAGGCTGGGCCAGGACCTTGGCCTGCTCGAAGGGGACTGGCGCCCCCTGTGGGTGGTGGACTTCCCCATGTTCGAGCGCGAGGACGGGAACGGCCGCTGGGTGGCCCTCCATCATCCCTTCACCGCCCCTAAGGAGGACCAGCTCGGGCTGCTGGAGACCGACCCGGGTGCCTGCCAGTCCCGCGCCTACGACCTGGTGCTGAACGGCACCGAGGTCGGCGGCGGCTCCATCCGTATCCACCGCGAGTCGGTGCAGAGGCGGGTCTTCGATCTGCTCGAGATCAGCGAGGAAGAGGCGGACGACCGCTTCGGGTTCCTGCTCCGGGCCCTGAAGTTCGGCTGTCCGCCCCACGGGGGCATCGCCTTCGGCCTCGACCGCCTGGTGATGCTGATGACCGGCGCCGGCTCGATCCGCGACGTCATGGCGTTTCCCAAGACTCAGACCGCCGCCTGTCTGCTCACCTCCGCACCCTCGGCAGTGGACCGGGCCCAGCTCAACGAGCTGGCCCTGCGCATCAGACTCAGGCCCTGACCCGGGTCTCCGGGAACGGCGCGGAAAGGCTGAGACGGAATCCAGAAGCTATAGCGCCCGGAAAAAAACACCGGGGGTCCGTTCTATTGCCACTCAAACCCAGTGTACGGAAAAGGATGAGCGCCATCGCTAGTGCAAGAAATTGGCAGTGTGGGCCAAAAACCCAACAAGATTACCACCTGAGCCTTAATGGCGCATCCAACCGGGTTAGAATTCAATTCTGAACCCGGGGGCAGGATTCAGTGAAAATCAACAAGACTAGGAGTTTCAGCGCTAGCTACCGGCGGTCCGTATGATTGGTGGCGACGTCCAACTGGGCCGACACAGCCTGAGCTCGACCGTTATCCGTCAGCCCAAGAGTGGAGACGCTGACGTGCTGGCCGTCAACAAAGACAATGTCTAGCCGACATATCGGCGGCATGTGGAGCCGATCGTGTTGGCGGCGCATTGGTATTGAATAGCAGTTGTTACCCTATGGGCAAGCACTCCTTTCCGTCTATCCTCTTGTCGCTGCCAATATACCCCGCCGTGCGAGGGATCGCGGTCCAGTTCTCCAAGTTCATGGGCGTAGGCGCCGTAGGGACTTTGATGCACTACTTGGTACTGGTAGTACTAGTGGAGCTCGTAGGTATAGAGGTCCTTATTGGCTCATCACTCGGGGCGTTGGTGGGGGCGCTGGTCAACTACGTCCTCAATTACAGATTTACCTTTGCCAGTAGCAAGCGGCATCATGAGGCGCTGACCAAGTTTCTGGCAGTGGCCGGCACTAGCTTTCTGTTAAACGGCGCAGTAATGAGTCTTTTCAGCTATCACCTTGGTTGGCCCTATCTTTCCGCTCAGGTCATGTCGACCCTACTCATGCTGATCTGGAACTTCACCGCCAACCGCGTCTGGACCTTTGCCGAATGAGCCCATCGCTCGCTCCGGCTTCCTCACGTTAGGGCTCGCTGATGGGGCGCGCGTGTCTTGCGACCCACAAACAGATGCCACTAGGTATACAGGGCGGTGCTTGATCTCGTCATAAATCTTGGCAATATACTCGCCAATGATCCCGAGGCTGATCATGATGAAGCTGCTGAGGATAAGGATCGTAGTAATCGTGGTCGTGAAGCCGGAGATGGCATTGCCGTGAAACCAGGACCACAGTGCCTCGCCCGCAACGATTCCCCCAAAGATCAACGTGACGACACCCAGGATGGAGACGATTCGAAGGGGTGCCGAAGTGAATGCGACGAGTGCGGTCAACGCTAATTCGGTGAGCGCGAAGATGGACCATTTTCCCGTTCCTTCCGCCCGAGAGGCGACGGTAAACGGCACGCTTGTCTGGGGAAAACCGACCCAGTCGGAGAGGCCGCGGAAGAAACGGCTGCGCTCGGGCAGGCTCCTGCTGAGGATATCCACCACGGAGCGGTCCAGCAGCTTGAAGTCCGATGCTCCCCTCATGTCAACGCCTCCCAGGCTAGTCAACAACTTGTTGAACAGTCGCGCGCGCAGCTTGACTGCGAAGCTGTCGCCGGGGCGATCTTCCTTTACTGCGTTGACGACCTTATATCCTTGCTGCCAAGCGTCAACCAGAGCGGGGATTACGGCGGGCGGATGCTGTAAATCCGCATCCATGGTAATCACCACATCGCCGGCGGCATGCTTTAGGCCAGCGAGTAGAGCTGCCTCCTTGCCGAAATTTCGGCTGAGCTGCAACCCGATAACGTGGGTATTGGCCTTTGCCAGCGCTGATGTCACTTCAAAAGTGTCGTCGCTGCTGCCGTCGTCAATGAAGATAAGCTCGTAGTGGTCGCTGCATTGCGCGGTGTGCTGCTCGACCTCTTCGACAGTGCGCCGCAGCACCTGCGACTCGTTGTGCGTGGGTAGGACGATGCTGATGAAGGGTGCCGTAGCCATAGTGGTAGAAGTCCTAGGAGTCTGTCCTACTCAGCTCGTGAACTTGGGCTGGATTGCTGGTACCAATTCGTGTACGCCCGTTATGGGCAGGAGCTTATGGGGTGCAAGTCCCCTATTAGGAGTAACTGAATGTGCTTTGGGGCAACTGTAACTACTAACCGAGGGCAAGGGCAAATCCGCGATGGGATGTCTGGAGGAAGTCCGAGCGCAAAAGTGCGAGCCGAGGAGCAGAAACCGCATAGAAGGCTTGGCCGCAGGGCGAGTGACGGTCCTGACGGGCACATCCCTTCGGACGAAATAATTGACCCGAGAACAACCTGCTGTACGCGGCTGTGCAACTCACACACGCTTTACGCAAAGATCAAGAATCAAAGGCTTGTGCTGGAATGAGCTGTACAGACTCCTAGTGAGCGATCAAGTCACGTTGCAGCAAATCGCTGAATCGAGCTCGCTTAACGTTCTCACGTGCGCACATTTGCGCGAAGGCGTTGCTGGTGAGCACCTCGTACTCCTGTCGCCACGCATGATAGGCCGCCAGCTTCGAATTATCGACGTCTGATGCGGTGCACAAGCCTGGGTGGCACATAAGCTCGACGACGGCGCCCTGCCTCAGGCTCCTAATGAGTGCGTTAAGATAGCGCAGATCAATTCGTCCGCTCACAGACGCACCGTGCATTAACGGTACTTGTGCTTTTCGCCGCCTGTTGTACTGAAAGGTATAGAGGGCTTGCAACAGGCCATTGCGTAGTGCGGCGCTGGCACCGGTGGAGAAGCGCCAGTCGGGTCGCGAGTGACGCACGAAAGGGATCTGAAACTCCTGGGCGATCTCGGTCACGGTGTTGAACAGCGCGGGAAGCATATGGACGTGCTCATGGGAGTTGAGGAAACAAATGCTCAGGCCGGCGCCTACGCATTTCGATATTTGTGCTCGAAGCTCATCGCCCGTATCGCGCAATAGCCGGCCCCCCAGGGCCGTCCGGAGTGCCCACCAAAACTTGGAGGGAAACAAGCCGTGCGGCAAGTGAGCACGCAGCACATGTGTGAGCGGTAACCCGAAGGTGAGATTCAAGTGAACGCCTAGGTCGGCGCGCGGGCGCTCCGTTAATAGCGCGAGTTGCTGGTTGATACCGGGACGGTTTGCCATGATGGATGTAGCGGTTACAGCACCGGCATGGATTGCCTCGCTGATGCCCTGGCTGACGCACGGGAAATAGCCGAAGTCATCGGCGTTCACAATGAGGTACCTATTTTCTCTCATAAATCTTCGCATTCGGCAGATGCTTGTCGAATTCATAGATAAGTTTGTATTTTTGGAGCACGTCTTTGATTCCTCTGGGTTGCCGATCGTCGATGAAGAAGAGGAGATCACCTGTTCTCGGCAAGTAGGTGGAGCCTTTCTCTAGTCCATCCTTTACAACGTAACTGTGGTCGTCCGGGTTCAAATAGATAAGCCTGTCGTAGCGAAGCTCATCGAGATACCTATGGTTGTTAAACCAAGACTTGCTAAAAATGAGATTGACTTCCTTGCCAGCACTGATTCGTTCGCGTGAAAGCGCCTTTATCTCTTTAAAGGCAGCCAGCCAGGAAGCTTGCCTTTGTTTGATGTGTGCCACTGTAATCCAGGGATCTCTGGGGCCTTTGGTAAGGTCGAGCGCTATGACCGAGGCGACGCAGACAAAGAAGATAATCAGGGCGTGGAATTTGCCGGCAGCGTGTGACCGAAGGTGCGCGTAGAGCAGCACCCATAGATAAAGGAAATCGAGCAGGGTGATGTAGTGGACGGGTAGTACCAAATAGGAGTCACTCTTGCAGCCCACTAGGATAGCCAAGGCTATCATGTATGCTAGCGCTGAGGCGTTTATTCCGTCCAGGAAAGTAGCTTGGGCAAGCTTGGTGGTGACCAGATAGGTGCGCGCGCCGAGAAAGAGGAAGATCGCCCACATGCGGACATCCGTGAACAGAGCGTGAAAATCAGCCTGGCCGCAATCACCGTATGCGCTACTACCCTCGACGAGACTCGGAAGAGCGCTCAGGTAAAAGTAGAGGACGAAAAACGCGAGCAGCAGGGCGATGATAGCGAACTCGAGCTCATAGTGGTAGGTAATTCTCTCGCGGTTGTGATCGAGCGCCTGGGGCATAGGGAAGCCCTGGTATCGGCCTATGAGGCGGAGAGCGAATGTGAATAATGCCGGGCCGGCAAAAAGTATAAATGCAATATCCTTGAGAAACACGCCGAAGAGCGCACAGGAGAGAGTGGCATATAAATAGAATAGCTCGAGGGTTTGCTGATAGCGGAGATATGTAAAGATGTATATTGAAAACAGTAGCACCAGAAGCCGCTCGGAGTAGATGAACTGGAAAAAGGCTTTTTCTGTGGAAGGGAGGAAAAGGAAAATCAGAATAGCACCGAGGAAAATAAAAGGTGCGCTCTTCCGAGTAAAAGAAGTAATGAATTTTGTTGCGAAATAGAGTATGAGAAGAAGCTCAATGGCACTGACGAGCATCCATATTTTAACGTAGGGTGTGATCCAGCTCAAAAGGTGCAGGTCTTGGTGGGCGAGCGGAAAGAAGCGAAAATCGTTTCGCCGCATCGTCTCGGCTATGAACTTGTCGTTAAGGCGAAAGTTGTCTAGCAGGTAGTTCAGGTCGATTGCACTGTACCAGCCAATGATCTCGGGATAGAGATAACTTGCCCCGTGTACCATGAGGGCCACGTAGAACAAAAAAATAGTGGAGGACAATGGGTGACGCAAGGCAATACCTGCGGCACGCTTGAAAGTGTATTTGTCGAGGCAGAAGAGCGGATTGGTGGTTCTTGAAACGGCCTGATAGAGTAAGTGGGCTTGAGTTGCGAAGAACACCAGGAAGAAGACACTGTGAGAGAAGAGGTTGTAGCGTTTTATCAGGTTCGAGCGGCTGTGCCACACAGAGCGGATCAGGAAGCGCTCGTGAGGTCCAAAGTCTCCATTGGACTGAAAGAAAAGCTCAGGGAAAAGAAGCACAACAGCGGCCGCCGTCAGTAGCGACAGAACGATCGAGATGAGTAGGAGTGTCGCCCTTTTAGTCACGTTAAGAAGGGTGAAAAACAAAGAAGGAGGCTGCTTAGCTCGGGTGCGGCCTCTGGATAATGTAGGAACGGATTTTCTCGCGCTTTTTCAGATGAAAAAAGCACTCAGCTCACTGAAAGTATCGCGGTATACAACGAAAATCGGCTGAAATCCTGGAAAGCGGGCTTGGTTTCAGACAAGTGTGCGAACCAGCCTGCATTATCTCTCTCAATATATAGAATCCGCTCTCCTTGGCGATGTCTTCCTGCTCTGGATGGTAAGAGTAAAAGAATAGTGGACAGCCACGAGAGCGTCAAGGGCCAGCAATTCTGACTTTCCACTTCTGTGCCTCAATCTCTCTGCGGATTTTTGTATATGCAATGTCATGGGTGTAGACAGCCTGCTCAGGAGGTACATATGCTTGCCGAGCATGAAGTACTGATCTCAAGGCCGAGCAGTGTCTTAATGCAGCAGCGTTACTGGTTAGTTCTAGTTCAAGATTACTGTTCATATGCTGGTCAGTCTATTCGCGCGCTTGGAGCTAACAGCCAAGGAGATCACAGAGAATGACTGCTACAAGAAAATCCACGCCAACCCCGAAGGCATGGATCGCTTGCTCAGGCAGATTGCTTTCAGGAATCTGATGAGCAGCCGCCCGCTCAGATCTGGATCGACATGTATGCTAGTGACGAACCGACACATGGTCGCCAGTAGGAGCGCTTCTTTCATTGTTACTACTGGACCACTGTGGAAATCCCTAGTGCACCACAGTGGAAATCCCGAGAACGTTTGTTTATTCACGCTGTCAAGGGCTTTCCTTCATAGGTCCAACGGAAGGGCTTGGCCATGGTCTTGTTGAAGAAATCGATGAAGCGGCTGATTTTCGCATTGAGGTCTTCCAGAGAGATGAAATTGCCGCGGCGGATGACTTTGCGCGCGAGGATCGAGAACAACATCTCGATCTGATTGAGCCGAGAGGCATGCTTGGGCGTGAAGTGAAAGACGATGCGGTGGTTGGGGTCGCGCAGGAACTTCTCGCGCGTAGCCATCGATTCGAGGATGCCGCATTTGCCTTTGACCCTGAGGTCGGCCTCGAAGCCGATGACCCCGGCAACCAGGCGTACGACCGTCTCGGAGCAATGGATATTGAGATTGTCCATCACCAGGTGACAATGGGTTTGGGACGAGCGCGTGGCAAGCAGTGCTGCGAGGTAGCGGGCAAGGTCCTCCTCAGTGCGAGTCGGGCAGAGCCGGTAGCCGACCGCGCCGGTGGCCACATCGAAATCGGCGATGAGGGTGGTGGTGCCGTGGCGGATGTACTCGAGCTCTCTGCGCTCGGGGTAGGCGGGACGCATCGGCTGTGTCGGCGCAGCACGCTCGAGCGCCTGCACACCGGTCATTTCATCGATGCTGTGGGTCTCGGTCCCGACGCTGGCGCGTTGCGCGGCAAGCTCGTAGGTCCGGCAGATATCGGCGTACTTGGCCGCAAAGTCGGCATCGCGGGGGGTGTTGATCCAGCCGCTGGTACGGTCGGGCTTGAGCTTGACCTCGCGCAGGAAACGATCAACCGAGTGGGCCGAGAGGCTCTCGACGATGCCGCCTTCGCTCGCCGCGCTGGCGAGTGACTCATGAGTCCAATGAGTGAAAGGCCATCCGCTCTGGCTCGGCGGCTCACTGACTCTCCTTGCCTTTCCAAAGCCCGGATGTGTTTCTGCAGGTCGAGCTCGGTTGGGCTCGGCAGGTGGTCCAGGCAGCGCAGCATGGACAATATGGCACGGGGGTCGTAGCCGGCGGCGGTGAGCAGTCGGACCACTTCGCGGTCGGCATCCTCTTCCGCCTCTAGATCGTAGCTGCACAACCGTGCCCAAGTCGATTTGTTCCTCAGCGGGCGGAGGTCGCCGTCAGAATCGTCGCTGCCGACACAATAGTCATGGCCCTCTACCAGGGCAAGGCGCCCGATCGATCGCCGCGATGTCATGAGCTCAACGACCTGTTGCACGACTGGACTCCTTAGCGATCCGTTCTAAAAGAGACATACGGCTATGTACAACCAGGGCGGTGAGCGCAAGGCGCCACAAGACCCCTGAAACCGCCCCGCCCGAGATCAGAGGGCAGAGCTTGTGTCTTCGAGAGGAAAATCGCAGCGATGTTAGTTCCGATCAGCCCCGATGGGCAAGGCGCACGGCGAAGCCCTCTGGTACCGAATCGCAATCGGATGCAGTCTGAAAAAGCGGCATTACAGTGTCGGTTGATGCGGTGCAACCGGAGACGTGGCACTCACCGAATATCATCGGGTGGACCGCCTGCATTGATCGGCATGGAGGTAATCGCGCAAATCGGGTCAGGTTAAATTCGTGAAGCATGTCACACGTTCCGTGAAAGTACCCACTATAGGGTGCGGTGAGCTTGCGAACCGCACCGACCTGTTCGGGTAACGGGACTGGTGTTGCGGTACGGTTCGTGCCTCACCGCACCCTACCGGTTCATATTTCATTTTCCGGGGTGGTGGCTACCCTTCCATGATCGTTAGCCGGAAATTTGAGCTACCTTTCAAGCTCCCCTTCTTCGCCAATTCATTCAACCGACAAGGCCGCTTGCGTCGGTAGGGCACAAACAATAATTCAGATCGTCCGTGCATTGAGTGGACAACATACTGCGCGAGGGAATCCGCGTTACTCGGACCTGGCAACTTGCAATCAAAACGTTGTAGGCACTGCGTCAGGCCCGAGGACCGTTATATCCCGGGTAATTTCTGAAGATACCTTCGTAACATCATGTTCTTAAATTCAGAATTGCTGTGATGTGGTAGGGGATGTTGTAACCGCAAGCCGCTTCCTGTAATATCCGTCGGCTCTACTAAATCCGTTACGCATGTTGAGCCCAAGGCTCCGGGGAGAGGGAGATGGCGACTGTGAGTACCAAGCCCGCGGAGGTCCGCCGCGAGTGGTACTTGGTTGATGCGCAAGGCAAGACCCTTGGCAGGCTCGCGTCCGAGCTTGCGCGGCGCCTGCGCGGAAAACACAAGGTGCAATACACGCCCCACGTGGACACCGGCGATTACATCGTCGTGGTCAATGCCGAGAAGGTGCGGGTGACCGGCAACAAGCTTCAGGACAAGATGTACTACCGGCACACGGGATACATCGGCAACCTCAAGTCGATCAACTTGGAGAAGCTGCTCGCCAAGGCGCCGGACAGGGTGATTACCTACGCCGTCAAGGGCATGCTTCCGCGCAACCCGCTCGGGCGTGCCATGCTGAAGAAGTTGCGCGTTTATGCAGGTCCAGAGCACCGCCATCAGGCGCAACAGCCTCAGCCACTCGATATTTGAGTACGGGAAATCGGTCTATGTCGGATTTCAATTACGCAACCGGGCGTCGCAAGAGTTCGACGGCGCGCGTCTTTTTGACCACTGGAACGGGGAATATCACGGTCAATGGCCGGCCTCTGGACAGGTTCTTCGGCCGTGAGACCGCCCGCATGATCGTGCGTCAACCTCTCGAGACGGTTTCCATGGTCGATCGCGTCGACCTCAGGGTTACCGTTACCGGCGGTGGCACATCAGGGCAGGCGGGGGCGATCCGTCATGGGATTTCGCGTGCCTTGGTCGATTATGACGAGGGATTGCGTGGTCAACTACGTCAGGCTGGTTTTCTGACCCGCGATGCCCGCGAGGTCGAGCGCAAGAAGGTGGGCTTGCACAAGGCTCGCAAGCGTCCTCAGTACTCGAAGCGTTGACGTGCTTCGTTCCCGTGCGCAGTGGTAAGAGGCCCGTCAATTCGGCCCTGAGTAACCGAGACTCTCTTTGGGGGATCGTCTAGCGGCAGGACTACGGACTCTGACTCCGTCAACCCAGGTTCGAATCCTGGTCCCCCAGCCAACATAAGCCAGCGTTTATGCTGGCTTTTTTGTGCCTGCGAGTTTCCTGGTCGGCCCCTCCGGAGGGCCGCGGGACACTCATGGGACACCGCCGCGAAAAACACGCCATAATTCCCCACAACACCCCTCAAAACGAAACAGGCCCCGAAGGTGCGCCAACACCATCGAGGCCCTGACCACAACCAACCTATGCGAGAGGTTCGGCAATGGCTACCAAGAATCGTAGCACGCCCGGGACCCCCTTCACCTTGGAGGGCTGATCCGTGGCAACTATCACCAAGCGCACCGACAGTGATGGCAACAGCCACTATCAGGTCAAAGTCAGGTTGAGGGGCTACCCTCAGCAGACCGCCACCTTTAGCCGGCTCACGGACGCCAAGAAGTGGGGCACCCAGACCGAGGCGGCCATCCGAGAGCGGCGCCACTTCAAGACCGTGGAGGCACAGAAACACACCTTCACGGAACTGGCGGACCGCTACATCCGGGACGTACTGCCGACCAAGGGCAATGCCACCCAGCCCAGCCAGCGAAAGCAACTGGAGTGGTGGAGGCAGGAGATCGGCTCCTTCGTCCTGGTTGATTGCACCCCCGCTTTGATCGCGGAGGCCCGGGACAAGCTGGTTCACCAGGCCAGCGGCTCCACCGCAAACCGCTATCTGGCCGTCCTGTCTCACGCCTTCACCGTGGCATGGAGGGAATGGGGCTGGATCGAGTCCAACCCGGTCTTTTCCGTAACCAAGCCGAAGGAGCCGCGGGGCAGGGTGCGGTTCCTGTCCGACAGCGAGCGGGATCGGTTTCTGACTGCTTGCCGTGAGTCCCCGAGCGCTGCATGGCTCTACCCCTTGGTGGTCCTGGCCCTGTCCACCGGTATGAGGTCGGGCGAGATCCGCGGGCTCACGTGGGACCGGGTGGACCTGAAGCAAGGCCGCATCCTGCTCGAGGAAACCAAGAACGGCGAGCGGCGGTTGATCCCCCTCGTGGGCCACGCCTGTGAGCTGCTGCGCGAATTCGGCAAGGTGCGGCGGCTGGATACCGACCTGGTGTTCCCCGGCAGGCGCCGCCCCGACAAGCCCGTCAACCTACAGCATCCGTGGGAGCATGCCCTGAAAGAGGCTGGCATCGAGGACTTCCGGTTCCACGACCTGCGGCACTCGGCGGCGTCCTACATGCTCATGAACGGCGCAACGATTGCCGAGCTGGCGGAGGTCCTGGGACACAAGACCCTACAGATGGTGAAGCGGTACAGCCACCTGTCCGAGGCCCATGCGAAGGGACTGGTGGAGCGGATGAATGCTGCGATCTTCGGGGG
>Ga0315556_1000327_pt1 | contig 28731 bp, 28 predicted proteins | sample SalMarSW160310MG_FD_202112 | JGI IMG/M metagenome (GOLD analysis project Ga0315556, IMG submission 202112) | Salt marsh sediment microbial communities from the Plum Island Ecosystem LTER, Massachusetts, United States - Salt Marsh Sediment SW1603-10 ...
AAAGCGAGCCGTCTACGATGCGGCCATGGCAGCCGGCGCCAGGGAAGCCTACCTCATAGAAGAGCCGACGGCAGCTGCCCTCGGGGCCTCCCTCCCTGTCGGCGAAGTGCGCGGTACGATGGTGGTCGACATCGGCGGCGGTACATCGGAAGTGGCCGTTTTCTCAATGGGGGGGATCGTCGTCTCCCGTTCGCTGCGCGTCGCCGGCGACGAGATGGACCAGGACATCATCGACTATGTCCGCAACAAGTACAACCTACTGATTGGCGAGCGCATGGCGGAGCGAGTCAAGATGAGCATCGGCTCCGCCTACCCTCTCAAGGAAGAGAAGACCGAGGTACTGCGGGGCCGAAATCTGGTCAGCGGGTTGCCGGAAGCAGTGGAAGTCTCATCGGTAGAGATACGCGAGGCGGTGGCGAACTCGGTTAAGATCATCGTGGACACAATTCGCGATACGATTGACGAGGTACCCCCTGAGTTGGTAGCCGACCTCATGGAAGTCGGCGTGTGCTTGGCTGGCGGGGGCTCTCAGCTCCAGGGCCTGCCGGAAAGGTTGACAAATGAACTGCACATGCGTTTCTGGTTGGCCGAGGATCCGTTGACCTGTGTCGCCCGTGGCGCCGGCAGAATCCTCGAAGATCTCGAAAACAACCGACGGTTCCTCGTCGGCCTGGAACGCACGTCCGTCTGACCACCACATCCGGCTTCAGCGGCCCTCGCCCGGCTGAGGCCCACCTCCTATGTCTCGATCATCCTCCCAAGCCCTGTTCGCTCTGATCTTGATCATGATTGCGGCTGGCCTCCTCGTCCTCAACATGGGCGGCTTCCTTTCGCCGGTCGAAAGCCTTGTGTTGCGGCCGATCGGTGGTGCGCAATCCTGGTTGGCGGTGCGATTCTATGCCGTGCGAGATCTGCTGGCATCTCCGGCCGACGTGGCCACGCTGCGGGGCCAGGTTCGCGAGCTTCAGTCAGAAAATGCCCAACTCCAACAGGAAATCATCGGGCTGCAGGAACAAGTCGCCCAAGCACAGGTGCTGTCGGCCCTGGTCCAGTATGCGCGATCCCAGCCGGACAGCCACTACCTGGCTGCCAGTGTCATCAGCCGTGACGTAAGCCCCTTCCTGCGTTCCGTTTGGATTGGGGCCGGCTCGGACGATGGCGTGGCCAAGGGGATGCCAGTGGTGACCGACCGGGGCCTGGTTGGACGGGTGGTCGAGGTATTCGCCAGCGTGTCGCGCGTTCAGCTCATCACCGATCCCAGCAGCGTGGTGAATGTTCGACTGCAGACCTCACGCGCTGATGGGTCGCTCCAGCCTCAGCTTAACGGCGAGATCTGGGTGGGCACGATCAGCCAGGACGCCGAGGTCAGCCCGGGAGAAATCGTGCTCACCTCCGGCCTGGGCGGCAACTATCCTCCGGACATCCCCGTCGGCACGCTTACATCGGTCCGTCGTCGGGACTACGAGCTGTTCCAGCAAGCCGTCCTCCAGCCGAGCGTGGATTTCCGACAGCTCGAATTGGTGCTGGTGATCACCAACTTCCAGCCGCTGCCATTCAATCAATCAAGCGGGCCGTGACACCCACCTCATGGCCTACATCGTCGGCATTCCCATCCTGATGCTTCTGGCGGTCATTCAAGCCACCGTGCTGTCAAGCCTGCGTTTGCTGGATGGCGCTCCGGACCTCATCTTTTTGGCCATGGTCGCCTGGGCCCTGACTGGCAATTCCCGCCAGGCGATGGCTGGCGCTTTGTTCGGCGGCCTATTGATCGACCTGCTCTCCGGGCTGCCGTTGGGCGCCACGGCGATTATCATGGTCATCGTTGTCTATCTGGTTTCCCTTACTGCCGGTCGATTCTGGGAGGCAAATCTGCTGATGCCCCTGACGACTGTATTGTGGAGCTCTCTGCTTTACCACGGTCTATCGCTGGCCGTCTTGTTGGCACTAGGACGAACCCTCGATCTGAGCTTTGCGCTCGGTCGCGTCATCCTGCCCAGCACCTTTCTCAACCTGATTCTGGCCCTGCCGGCTGCCCAAGCGGCTTCGAGCCTGGCCGACACACTCTACCCTCCTGAGGTACAGATCTGATGCGCGGTAGCATCGATAGCAATCCCGTTCCAGCTTTTCGTGTTTGGCTGACGTATGCGGCCATTGGCGGCCTGCTGGTCGTGTTCATCCTTCGCCTGTATCAGCTCCAGATCCTTCAGGGGCCTGACTTCGTGACGGCTGCTACTGACAACCGTCTGGAAACAGTCAATATTCCTGCTCCGCGCGGTGTGATTTACGACCGAAACGGTTCGCTATTGGTGCGCAATATACCGTCTTTCAACATAGACATCACACCCGCCCTGCTCCCCGACAGCCAGGCGGAAATCCAGGCTATCTACCGCAACTTGTCCAAACTCACCGGTGTCCCCGTCGACCAGCCGGGCGAGAAGGCGGCCAAATGCGTCGCCGGACGTGGCATCCAGCAGTTGGTGGATGAAGGTGCTTCCATCGCTCCTTACGACGCCTGGCCGATCGCCTGCAACGTGGACCAGACCATCGCCCGCATCGTTGAAGAGGACAGTGCCGATATGCCCGGTGTGTCGGTGGAGACACTGCCGGTGCGAGACTACACCACCGGATCCTTGACCTCTGCCATCATCGGCTACTTGGGCCCCATCTACGAGACTGTGGCCGACAGGTTCAAGAGCCTTGGGTTTGACCCCAATCGAGACAAGATTGGCTACTCGGGAATCGAACTCGAGTATCAGAACGTGCTGGCCGGGCGCAACGGGGTCAAAGAGGTTGAAGTCGACGTCGCCGGCCAGGTGATCCGCGAAGTGGGCACCGTCACCCAGCCTCTGCCGGGCAACAGCCTCAAGCTGACCCTTGACACTCGACTTCAAGCCGCCGCCGAATCTGCCCTACAGAGCCGCATCGACTTCATGAACCGCTATTCGGGCACCGAGCGCGTCCCGCTGGGCGTGGTCATTGTGATGAACCCGCAGACGGGCGAGATCCTGGCCATGGCCAGCCTGCCGACCTATGAGAACAACCGCATGGCTCGCTTCATCCCGGTGGACTACTACCAGCAACTGGCAGCTAACACGCGCGGCAATCCCCTGGTGGATCACGCAATAGCATCCGAGTTCCCACCCGGGTCCACCTTCAAGTTGGTCACATCAGTCGGTGCCCTGAACGAGCATGTGATCGATCCCAACCGCACGATCTTCGACCCGGGGAAGATCACGATCCAGAACCAGTACTTCCCCAACGACCCCGGCAAAGCCAAGGACTTTGTCTGCTGGAAGGCGGATGGGCATGGAGAAGTCGATTTCGTCCACGGCCTTGCCTGGTCGTGCAACGTCTATTTCTACAAGATCGGCGGCGGCTACCAGAATGAGGTGCCTAACGGCGGCCTGGGGATCGAACGCCTCGGGTGGTATGCCCGAGAACTCGGCTATGCCGGGCAGCTTGGAATCGACTTGCCTGGCGAGGAGAACGGCTTGATCCCAGATCCTGAATACAAGCGCATCCATTTGGGAGAGAGCTGGTCTACTGGAGATACGTACAACACGGTTGTCGGCCAGGGATTTGTCGGGGCCACACCGCTTCAAGTCCTGACCTCGGCCTCGACCATCGCCAACGGCGGCAAGGTGATGTGGCCCCACATCGTCTCCGATGTTCTGGATGGCGAGGGCAACACGGTCCAGCACTTCGATCCCTGCGTTCTGTGGAATATCACCGACGGGGTGTCCACGCCGTTGGATGAGATCGGAGCCAACTGTCCGAACGTGCCCGACAGCGTGCGAACCTCGCGTGAGCAGTGGGGCACGCCCGACGCCCACAACGTCGATCCGAGTGTGATCAAGCTCGTCCAAGAGGGCATGCACGATGTCGTTTCGCTCCCGCCGGGCCCCAGGGATCAACCCGGCACGGCGTACAACTACGCACAGCTCGACAACATATCATCGGCCGGCAAGACAGGAACAGGCGAGTTCTGTGACAGCGTCGCTGATGCCCAGGGGCTGTGCCAGCCTGGAGACTGGCCCACCCATGGCTGGTATGTGGCCTATGCGCCGTATGACAACCCCGAGATTGTCGCCGTTGGCTTTCTGTACAACGGCGGTGAAGGCGCCGTGTCAGCCGCCCCAATGGTCAAGCAGATCATGGAAGCCTACTTCCGTCTGAAGGCCATCGACGTGGCTGCAACTCTTCCCCAGTAGAGATTCTTGTGAAAGTTTTCACAATTTGGAAATCCCGGACGGCGACAGCGGGTCGCAGTTCGCCTCACCCTTACCCCCATGCTATAATCGGCCGGCGATGACCTATGAGCGATAGTCTGGCGATCAAAGGCGTTGGCGACGCCCTGCTGATCAGCGTTCCGGAAGAAGACGGGCCGGACACGCTCGACACGCTGCTGCAGAAGATCGACGATAGGGTCGAGTTCTTCCGCGGGGCGCATTTGGCAATCGACTTCGCCGGCAGAGATCTGCATGCGTCCGATCTCGGCCACCTGCGAGACGCCCTTTCCGAGCGCTTGATCAGCCTGCAGACCGTCCTGTCAACGTCTGATGTGACGCTCACGGCGGCCGGTGATCTGGGCCTTGAAACGACCCTGCGTCGAGAGATATCGGTCGAAATCGAAGATCAGCCGCTGGTGACCGAATTGGACGGTGAACAGGCAGCCTTCGTCCAGCGGACAATGCGCTCGGGAAACAGCATCCAACATCCGGGCCACGTGGTCGTGCTGGGAGATGTCAACCCAGGCGCCGAGATCACCGCCGGCGGCAACGTGATTGTCTGGGGTCGGCTGCGAGGCGTGGTCCACGCGGGGGCGGCCGGCGATGAAAGCGCCGTTGTATGCGCCCTCGACCTGGCGCCCGCCCAGCTGCGCATCGCAGGGCAGATCGCACTGTCGCCTGAGAGAAAGGGTGACCCAAAGCCAGAAGTCGCCCGCATTCGCGACGGCCAGTTGGTGGCCGAGCCTTGGGCGCTGAGCCGGACAATTTAGGGGCCATGCCCCGCAACTACGGAGAACCAAGCCTATGACGGCCAAGATCGCAACCATCACGTCGGGCAAAGGTGGCGTCGGCAAGACCACCGCCACGGCCAATATCGGCGTGGCACTGGCCTCGATGGGCAAGCGCGTCGTCTGTATCGACGCCGACATCGGCCTGCGCAACCTCGACGTGGTGATGGGCCTGGAAAACCGCATCGTTTACGACCTGGTCGATGTGGTCGAAGGGCGCTGCAAGCTGCGGCAGGCGCTGATCAAGGACAAGCGCTTGAACGGTCTGTATCTCATCCCCGCCGCGCAGACACGCGACAAGACCGCCGTGTCTCCACAAGATATGATCAAGCTCGCCGACGATCTCCGTTCGGAGTTCGACTGGGTGATCGTCGACTCACCTGCCGGCATCGAGCGCGGCTTTCGCAACGCCATTGCGCCAGCGGACGTCGTGCTGGTGGTGACCAACCCAGAGGTTTCGTCGGTGCGCGATGCTGATCGGATCATTGGCTTGATCGAGGCCGAGGAAAAGGGGCCCGGCAAGCTGATCGTGAATCGCATCAAGCCGGAGATGGTCAAACGCGGCGACATGCTCGACACCCCGGACATACTCGATGTCCTGGCCATTGAACTCCTGGGCATTATCCCCGAAGACGAGCACGTGATCGTGGCCTCCAACCAGGGGCTGCCGGTAGCCATGGATCCCAAGAGCAGAGCTGGGAGGGCCTTTATGAACACCGCCCGACGGCTGGATGGCGAGGACGTACCCTTTGAGTCGTTGGAAGGCGCAGATGGCTTCTTCGGCCGGCTGTCTCGGCTGGTGAAGCCGGGAGGCGAAGGATGAGCTTCTTCAACCGTCTCCTGGGCGAAAATCGCAGCAGCGCCAAGTCCGCCAAAGAGCGGCTGCAGTTGGTGTTGGTTCACGATCGGGCGGACCTGTCCCCCGGGAATCTTGAAGCACTCAAGGACGAAGTCATCGATGTGATTTCCCGCTACGTGGACATCGATCGGCGGGCGGTGTCCATCTCGTTGACCAAGGACCGCAACGAGCAGCGGCTGGTGGCCGATATACCCCTCGCCAACGCACGCCGCCGGCGGGGTTCGGCGGGGTAGTACGTTGGCCACTCAAACCAGACATTGGCGACACTTCGATATCTGGTTGCTCGCCTCGGTGGCGGTTATGACCATCGCCGGGGTCGCCATGATTCGGTCGGCAATCGGCGGCAACGCCAATCTGGCGGAGTTGGTCCCGCGCCAGGCCATCTACGCCCTGCTTGGCTTCGTGGTCTTGTTCGCCTCGGCCGCCATCGACTACCGGCTGTGGTCCGCCTTGGCCAGGCCGCTCTACATCCTCACCGTCGGTCTGCTGCTCCTGATCGATCTGGCTGGCGTCGTGGGCTTCGGCTCGGCCCGATGGTTCAACGCCGGAATCGTCCAGATCCAACCCTCCGAGCTGGCCAAGACCGTGATGATCATCGTACTGGCCGACTTCTTCGCCCGCAATGAGGCTGACATCCATCAACCGCGAACCATCCTGCGCAGCCTGGTCCTGCTGGGTGTACCCATGCTGCTCATCTTCCGTCAACCCGATCTAAGCACGTCGATCGTAGTGGGCGTCATCTGGCTGGCGTTGGTGTGGGCCGCCGGTGCGAAGATCAAGCACCTGCTCGTCCTGGGCGGGATCGGCGCTGCCGGGCTGGGGGCCGCGATTCCGTTTCTTCAGTCGTATCAGATTGCCCGCGTGATCACGTTCCTGTTCCCCAACCCAGAGGCCAGCTACGGAGCGACCTACAATGTGAACCAGTCACTGATCGCTATTGGCTCCGGCGGTTGGTTCGGCGAGGGCTATGGGCAGGGAACGCAGGTGCAATTGCGTTTTCTCAAGGTGCGCCAAACCGACTTCATCTTCTCGGTGATTTCGGAGGAGTTCGGCTTCATCGGGGCATTGGCCGTCATGCTGCTGCTGATGTTCGTCGTCTACCGCTGCCTGCGAGCGGCCCGCATAGCCCGGGACACTTTTGGCGCGCTGATCTGCTACGGCGTGGCGATCTTGCTGCTCTTCCAGGGCTCGTTCAATATCGGTATGAACATGAACCTGTTCCCCGTTTCCGGTTTGACTCTGCCCTTCATAAGTTACGGCGGGTCGTCACTGCTCTCCAGCCTTCTCGGAATCGGCCTGGTAGAAAGCGTGATTCTGCGCCACAAACAAATCGAACTCTGAGAACGCCCATCTGACGAGGAGTCAAGATGCCTGATCAACAGCCGGCGCGCGTCCGTATCGCGCCGTCACCCACCGGCCGCTTTCACATCGGCAACGCCCGCACCGCCCTGTATGATTTTCTGCTGGCGCGTCAAACGGGCGGACAGTTCATCCTACGCATTGAAGACACGGACCGGAAGCGCTTCGACCCTGGGGCCGAAGCGGAAATCATGGACAGTTTGCGTTGGCTCGGGCTGGACTGGGACGAGGGCCCCGACGTCGGCGGGCCTTACGGCCCCTACCGTCAATCGGAGCGCGTCGACATCTATCACCGGCACGCCCAGCAGTTGATCGAAAGCGGCCATGCCTACTACTGCTTCTGTTCCCCCGAGCGCCTCGCAGAAGTGCGCAAACAGCAGCAAAAGCGCAAGCAACCACCTCACTATGACGGCCTGTGCCGCCAGCTCAACCCCGACGAAGCGGCGGCGAGGGCGGCAAATGAGCCACATGTCATCCGTTTCAAGACGCCGCGTGAAGGTACCACCACCGCCGTGGATATCCTGCGCGACCCGATCACGGTTGAAAACAGCACCATAGACGACTACGTCTTGGTCAAATCGGATGGGCTGCCAGTCTATCACCTGGCCGCCATGGTGGACGACCATTTGATGGGCATCACACATGTCATGCGCGGCTCGGAGTGGCTCGGCACTTTCCCTCTGCATGTGCTGATCTATGAGGCCTTCGGCTGGAAACAGCCGAATTGGGTGCACCTGTCGGTCTTCCTCAACCCGAGCGGCAAAGGAAAACTAAGCAAGCGCCATGGCCAGCAGGGCGCCAATGCCATCTTTGTGACGGATTTGCGAGAAATGGGCTACCTGCCCGAGGCAGTCAACAACTGGATGGCACTCATGGGTTGGTCGTTCGATGACCACACCGAGTACTTCCCGATGGAAAAGCTGATCGGCGACTTCTCACTTGAGAAACTCAAGGCCAATCCTGCCGCCGTCAACTACGGCAAGCTGGACCATTTCAACGGGCTCTACATCCGCGAGCTGGCCATTGAAGATCTGGCAGCCCGGATCGAACCCTTCTTCGAATCCGCGGGCATCCAGCCGGATTTGGCAACCCTTACCCAGATTGCGCCCATCATCCAGGAGCGGATCCGGACTCTAGACGAAGCGGTCGACATGGCAGGTTTCTTCTTCAAAGAGAGTATTGAGCCTGACCCTGAGAACCTGGTGGCCAAGGGCCTGACGCCCGCACAGGCCGCTGATGCCGCCAAGAAAGCTCTGGAGGTCATTCAGGCGACCCCGTTTGAGGCTGAGCCGCTCGAGACCGCCCTGAGGACGTTGGCTGACGACTTGGGCATTTCCGCCGGGCAACTGTTCACGATCCTGCGCGAAGCAGTCACTGGCCAGCGCGTCAGCCCTCCGCTCTTGGAGACGATGGAAATCGTAGGAAGGCCCGAGGTCGAGGCTCGAATTGAGCGTGCCATGCAGCTCATCGGTGAGCAGGATGGCTGATGTGCCACCCTACAAGAGGGCTTATGGTACAATGTCCGACGCCTTTGGGGGTTCGTCTAGCGGTAGGACAGCGGACTCTGAATCCGTTAGCCGAGGTTCGAATCCTCGACCCCCAGCCTAGAACCCCAACCGGGGACCCAAGGCCCGGCTTCAGGAAGATCCTGAGCCGGGTTTTTGCTCTTAAATTGGCACTGCAGGCGAGAGATTTTCCAGGGGAATATGGACCTGTACCCGACGAGAAGTGCGTCAGCCGTCCCGGGCAAGGCTCGGCGCCTGCGCCCCGCTCTCCGTGTTGCGGGCGTAGACCGTCGTCAGCACGGCCGTCCCGCGCACGACCCTATAGACAGGATGGAAGTCCTGGGACGGCCATGGGGGAAGCCCGTGGGTCCAAGAACAGTTGACGACGTAGTCAGCCTCGTCGAAGCTCACCCGATTGTCGATCAGACGCAGATCCGCCCTGGCATAGGGCACGACCTGAACCACCTGGGGCGGCAGCATGACGGTAGCCCCAGGAGGCGCAGTACGGTCAACGTATTCGATCCCTTCGCGCAGCGAAACGCAGGCACGGTCTAGCTCGTAGAATCCGTCGGCTCTGCTCACTCCGCCGGCGAAGCTGTTGATATAGATGTACTCATACGGATGCAGCCAGATGATGCCCCATACTCCCGGCAAGATGGCGACCGCCAGCAGGGCTGCCAGGATCCACGTACGACGCAGCCGCTTTGCCAGCGCCTCGACCACCAGGCCGGCCATCAGGAAGAAAGGCGGCAAGATGAACAAGAGATGGGTGATGTTTCCGTACACCGTCATCTTGAAGACCACGAGGCCGAACAGCGGGACGCCGGCCCATATCCCAAGCAGAACAACCAGCCACGATTTGGGGTCCCGGTGAATGAGCTTCCAGGCTGCGATTCCCAACCCAACCACGCTCAGAATGACGGCTGGTTCCGTCAATTGGATGCCGGCCAAGTTAGGAAAATAGAACCATGGATACTTCGACGATCGCAACCAGCGTCCCCGATAGAAGGTCTGGTGCGGCGGGAAGTTGGCTGCCAGGGTCAAACTTTCCCAGAATCGAGCTACAGGCGCCGGCCACAGGAATGGCCACGTCGCCACTGCCACGACCAGCGCAATTGCCCAGTAGCCGGCCAGGGGCCATACCGTTCGCCCCCCGCCTCGATACAGCACGATCAGGGTGACCAACCCGCCGGCGAAAACGCCCAGCTGGCGAACGCAGATCGTCAAACCTAGGAGAATGCCCGACGCGAACAGACTCCAGCGCCAACTGGGCCGGCGCACGTCTGCGAACCAGGCACGCCAAATGCTATTGGTCGTCGGAAGGATCACGCTCATCACCAACACACCGGCTGCCACCGAGATCAGCGGCACGCCGAGACGGACGAAGCGCCAGCCGGCCCGGAACTTGTCGATGTAGATAGGAAGCGGGGTTTTGTAGGCGTCGGTGGCCACAGCGTCGAATGCCGCTTGGACGGGGAAAGGTGCCTGGCCGCTGTAAGCCAGTCCGATCAGATATTCGCCGAGGTGGCGGAGCACCCCGCCGAGCACAAGATCGAGAACGACCAGAGTCCCCAGGCCCGCCGCGCCGGCCAGCACCGCCCTCAAGCGTCGCGGCAACGACGAGGTCTCGGTCCAAAGTTTCCCGAGAGTGGGAAACCCCTTTCGGCCTGCGCCACCCACTTGATGAGCTCGCTCATCCGACCAGGATTCGGCTGCCGCCAACCCGGTGGCAAGCGTGGCCAGAAACAGCCCCAGAAACGGCGTGTCCTTCTGGTTGATGAAGGCCTGGCCGAAGAGAAGGGGCTGGCTGGCGAAGAGCAAGGTGACCATCCAGCTGACCCGCTTAGAAAACAGTCTGAGCGCGATGAAGTAAAAACTCGCCACGGCCAGGAGGAACATAGAGTAGTTGGTGAGATGGCGGCCGTCAGCCAACGTCCACGCAGGTGCCAAGGCATGGATCGCCTTGGACGTTGTCACAAAAAACATGAAATATGCTGGCCCGTGCTCGTCCAAACTCCCTAGATCGAAATAGGAGGCTGACCCGTCATAGGCAGCCAGGGCAGCGTTCCCCACGCCGACATTGCGCCCTTCGTCGAAGGACATGCCGTACTCATCCCCCCAAATGACACCCAGAATCAGGCCGAATGCCAGCAGGAGAACCAGGGGGCGGTGGCCGGCTGCGACGCTCCCCCATATCCGTTGTGCTCTCGATGTGTTCATGGGATGACGTGTTGTCTCAGTTTAGATCGACGTTTTGCGAGTCCTCAGGCTTGATTCATCCGGCCTCACCGCAGGCGTTGTGAAAGGGTTCGGACCGGCCAAAGAGGGTCACAGCCCAGGATTGTAGCACGAGGGAGCAGCACCCCAAACATACTTGTCTTGATATGTGAAAATCCTCACAAATCGATGGCTGTCGCTCCCCTGCCCTTGCGTCGCACACCAACCACAACACCCGCGATGGTATAATCGCCAGCGTGCCCGTTTCCCAATGGAAAGACGCCCTCAGCCGAACCCGACGGGTCGCCCTGGCCAGATTGGGGAGCCTCCTCGGGACATCAGACCTCGACGACTCCTTCTGGGAGATCCTTGAGGCCAGCCTGATCCAGGCTGACGCTGGCTCAGATGTAGCGCTGGCTATCGTGGAAGACCTGCGAAAGCAGGCGGCCGCCAACGGTTGGCAGGAGCGTCAAGAGACGCTTGAGGCGCTCCGCAAGAGCCTCGAGGCGCGCGTTGACCTGGCACCGCCATCTGCAGCAAGCGATGATCGCCCGCAGGTCACTCTGCTGGTAGGAGTGAACGGCTCAGGGAAGACCACTTCGGCGGCCAAGCTAGCCCATCGATTGGCTTTGGACGGTCAGGAGGTGCTGCTGGCAGCGGCCGACACGTACCGTGCAGCGGGCGCCGAGCAGCTGGAGCGCTGGGCTACTCGCCTGGACCTGCCAGTTGTCCGCGGAGACGAGGGCGGAGATTCGGCAGCTGTCGTCTACCAGGCCATCCAACAGGCTCAACGACAGTCAATCGACACCGTCATCGTCGATACCTCGGGCAGAATGCACACCAGTCACAACCTGATGGCTGAGCTGGAAAAGATCGGGCGTGTGGCAGGCAAGGCGATGCCTGGAGCCCCGCACCGGACGTTGATTGTGCTCGATGCGACGACGGGACAGAACGCGTTGGCACAGGCTGAGGGCTTCAGCAAGGCAGTTCCGGCCGACGGCATCATCCTGGCCAAACTGGATTCGTCGGCCAAGGGCGGGATTGGATTGGCCGTTGTCGAGAGGTTGAGGCTTCCAATCATCTATGTCGGTCTCGGCGAAGGCGCCGAGGACCTTGTAGCGTTTGACCCCGAAGCATATGTGGACGGCTTGTTGGCCGACGTGACCGCCCACCCCATCCAAGAGGAATCATCGGCGCGCCAAGAGGCGCGCCCCGGAGGCTGAAGATGAGCATAAACGACCTTGTGGCAGGGCTCGACGAGGCCCAGTCGAGAATCCAAGATCTCCTGGTGCGTCTTTGACTTCGCCAAGCGGGAAGACGAACTCGGCCAGCTCGAGAAGGCCGCCGAGAAGCCTGATCTATGGGACGATCCGGAGCAGGCACAGAAACTGATGCAGCGGCTCTCTCGCCTGCGTGAAGATGTGGACTCCTGGCGAGCTCTGCGGCAGCGCACAGACGACGCCTTGGAACTTGCCCGGCTCGAAGACGATGGCCTAGCGAGTGGCATCCAAACCGAACTGGACGCCATCCAGGAAGAACTCGATCGCCGCGAGTTCCAGGCGCTCCTTTCCGGGAGGTATGACCAGGAAGATGCCATCCTGGCCATTCACGCCGGCGCCGGGGGAACGGATTCGCAGGACTGGACGCAGATGTTGATGCGCATGTACCTTCGCTGGGCCGAACGTCACGATTTCCGGGCAGAGGTGTTGGACAGCAGCGAAGGCGAAGAAGCCGGAATCAAGAGCGTCACGATCGCCGTCGACGGCGAATATGCCTACGGCTACCTGAAATCTGAGCGCGGTGTTCATCGCCTTGTCCGCCTGTCGCCGTATGACTCGGCCAGCCGCCGCCACACTTCCTTCTCGCTGGTCGAGGTCTACCCACAGGTCGAAACCGCCGACGAGATCCATATCGATCCTAATGACTTGAGGATCGATACCTATCGCTCGGCCGGTGCCGGGGGACAGAATGTACAGAAGAATGAGACCGCGATACGAATCACACACCTGCCTACCGGAGTGGTGGTCACGTGCCAGAACGAACGCTCTCAAACCCAGAACAAGGACAATGCGATGCGTGTTCTTCGGGCGCGTCTGCTGGATCTGAAACAACACCAGCAAGAAGAGGAGCTGGCCAAGATCAAGGGCGAGCACGTCCAGGCCGAATGGGGAAGCCAGATCCGGTCCTATGTCCTCCATCCTTACCAGATGGTCAAGGACCATCGGACGGACTTCGAGACCGGCGACACCAACGGTGTCCTCGACGGTGATCTAGATGGCTTCATCGAAGCCTACCTTCGAGAGCAAATCGGCCAGACGGCATGAGGTGGGGTGTGCGTTGTCGGCCGACCATCCATCTGATATAATTCCGCCCGTTCGACAGTCGGAGGAGGTACCTACGTGACGCTCTATCTTAACTTGGCCATGCTGGTGATCTCGCTTGCCCTGATCCTGGTCATTATCTTCCAGGGCCGTGAGGCTGGCCTTGGCGGCTTGGGCGGAGGCGACATGGGCGGCGCAGGCTACCACGTACGGCGTGGCGTCGAAAAACTGCTGTTCAACGTCACCATCGGCCTCAGCGTGGCCTTCTTCATCCTCGCCCTGATCAGCGTCGTCCTGATCGGATAGGCTTCGATCCGGCCACTCAAGGCTGGTTCTCTCCTTCACTATGCGCAATCTTCGCTGGCAGATTTTGATCGCAATCGGCGGTCTGCTCTTGGTTGTCGGGCTGCTGCTTAATCAATCTCCAACGAGCGAAAACCAAGGGCCCCAGCCGATCTCTGGCGGGGTCCACACCGAAGCTCTTATCGGCGCCCCCGTCCGCCTCAATCCGATCCTGGATTCCTACAATCAGGTCGACCGCGACGTGGATCGGCTGGTCTACAGCGGTCTGATCAGATTTGACTCGCGTGGCAATCCTGAACCGGACTTGGCCAAAGAATGGGCTGTCTCAGCCGACGGAAAGACCTACACCGTTGCCTTGCGCGAAGATGCTACCTGGCACGATCGACAGCCGGTCACGTCCGCAGACGTGATCTACACCTTTTCCAAGTTCCAAGACGACAACTATCCAGGCCCCTCCGACCTGCATGACTTTTGGCAGCAGATCAAGATCGTCAAACTCGACGACCACACCGTCCAGTTTCATTTGCCTGAGGCCTTCGCTCCCTTCCTGGATTACCTTTCCGTGGGCCTCTTGCCGGACCATTTGCTCCGCGGTGTTGAGGTCACCGATCTCATTGACCATCCCTTCAATCTCCATCCGGTAGGAACCGGTCCGTTCGTTTTCGACCGCTTCCTGACAGACAGCGGCAAGATCACCGGGGTCACCTTGAACGCCAACGAAAGCTTCTACGGCAAGGTCCCATATCTCTCACGCGTGGAGTTCAGGTATTTTTCGAGCGATGCTCGCGCCTACACCGCCCTGCAGGCCGGAGACGTCGAGGCGATCAGCGAAGTATCACCATCGACGCTCCCTCAGGTTCTGGCACAAACCGATCTGAACGTTCATACGGCCCGACTGCCGCAAACGCAGCTGATCTACCTCAATTTGAAAGACGACCAGCGGTCCTTTTTCCAGGACAAAAGCGTGCGTCAGGCACTCATGCTTGCCATCAACCGCCAGTCGATCGTCGATCGTGTGCTCAAGGGTGAAGGCGTGGTGGCCACCGGGCCCATTCTGCCCGGAAGCTGGGCGTTCGCCACCGAACTGGAGCCTATTCCCTTCGATCAGGCCAAGGCGGCCTCGCTGCTCGATGAGGCGGGGTGGCAGCTCCCGGCCGGGGCAACGCCTGGATCCGATACCTACCTCCGGTCCAAGGACGATGTCGAACTGACCTTCACCTTGGAGCATGCCAATACCCCTCAGGCGACACAGATCGCCCAACTCGTGCAGGCCTATTGGGCGGAAATCGGCGTCCGGGTCAAGCTCGACGCCGTGGGCGCTGACGCTGTCTTAAAATCACTGACGGACCGCAAGTACCAAGCTGCCCTAGCCGAGATCAACCTGTCGCGCTATCCCGACCCTGACCCCTATCCCTTCTGGCACGACTCACAAGCTGAGAGCGGTCAGAACTACAGCGGTTTTGTGGACCGAAACATCGGTATTTGGCTCGAGCAGGCCCGTACCACGACGGATCGCGCCCGCCGAGCCCAGCTCTATCAGAGCTTTGAGCATCGCTTCCAAGACCAGGTTCCGGCGCTGCTGCTCTTCCACCCCGTTTATACCTACGCCATCAGCGCCGAGGTCCGAGGCGTCAGCATGGGGCCGATTCTTGACCCCAGCGATCGCTTCGCGAACATCGTCGACTGGTTCGTGCTCGCCCGAAGGTCCCTGAACGGCGGTGCGGGGGCCAGCCCAACACCATGACACAGCTCGCCAGCGTGGTATAATCGGCGACTGTTCGCATTACAGAGCAACTCCTTTTGTGAAATCCGTCACACACTGAAATGGTAAGCGAGAAACTTCGGATGGCAGACATTTCCCTCAAAGACCTCCAACCCAACCAGGAACTCGCTGGCCGGGTAACCCGGACCGAGCTCTACGGCGCGTTTGTCGACGTCGGCGCAGAAAAAGAAGGCCTGGTCCACATCTCAATGTTGAAGAAGGGCCGAGTCAACCGCGTCGAAGACGTCGTCGAACCGGGCAAAGAGGTCAGTGTTTGGGTCCATCGCGTGGACATCAACGCCGAGCGCCTCGAGCTCACGATGATCCGGCCCGTGGACCTGAAGTGGCAGGACATCAAGCCTGGGATGCATCTCAAGGGAACCGTCGTCCGACTGGAGAACTTCGGTGCCTTTGTCGAAGTTGGCGCCGAACGGCCCGGCCTAGTCCACGTGAGCGAGATGAGTACGGATTACGTCAAGTCCCCTTCAAACGTGGTCTCCGTAGGAGACGAGGTGGAAGTAGCCGTACTGGATGTGGATCGCAAGAAACGACAAATTCGCCTCAGTATGAAGGCGATGGATGAGCAAGAGATGGTCGAGGAAGACGCCGAACCCGAGATCCCCCAGGCGACAGCCATGGAAGTCGCCATGCGTCGCGCCCTCGAACAGAGCGAGAACGGCGAATCCCTTGGAAGTAAAAGCCCGGCTGAGACAAAACGTTCCCGAGAGACTCAAGACGACATCTTGCGCCGCACGCTTCAGCAGCGCCTGAAGACCGGCTCAGGCAAAGAGTAGCCCCGCCGTAACACCAACGAAACGGCCGCGGGTTGATACCCGCGGCCAATTGATTCACAAGTCAATCTTCCGTGACTGCTTGAGTTTGACACTAGCTTCGTCTAGGCATCGTCCTCTTCAAGCCATTCGGCATCCTCTACATCCTCTTCGTCTTCATAAAGCTCATCGTCGTCGTCTTCCCAAATCTCTTCCAGATCGGGGTCTTCCCATGTTTCATCTTCGGGGACCTCATCAATCCGCGAATACGTCATGCACCCTTCCTCCGGGTCGATCTCAACGCCTGCGGCGCCGCAGTAGCCTTCCTCGAGAAACACACAATCAAGGTAGTGGCACCTGATCCGGGGCATCATGCTCCTCCTGTCATATCAGGATTTTCGTCGGGAGATCGCCTCAAGATAAGCAGGCTGATTCCCCACAACAAGATCATGATCACGGCCGATGTGACGCAGAATGGGCACACCGCGTGAAGAACGGCCAGTTCAATGTACGTAAGGTAAGCAGAGTACAGCACACCAACCAAAGTGATACCGAAGAAGGCCAAACCAAGATTCTCGGACGGCTCTCGGCTTCGAAGCATCATCGCCGCAATCAGGACGAGAAGCAGGTAGGCGCCCGCACCCAGCAAGGCGATGGGCACTCCGCCGATCTCAGCATAGATGCTGTTGTTGACCGTTTCACAGTCTCCAATCCCCGCACAGACGGCCGTGCCGCCGAAGAGTTTGATCCACGCCAGGTAGCCCGCATCCAGGAAACCCAACCCTCCCAAAATCGCACCACTCCATGCTAGCTTTCTAACCATGCCGCCCCCCGTGAATCTGCTGCCGGCTTTCGGGCCTATCGTTCAACGCGGACCTCCCAACATCCACACGCCGGTCTTGCTGCCAGCAGCAAGATGGGTCACTCCGGCCGGAATGATCGCCAGGGCATTAGCTGAAACCAATGATGTCATCACGCCCGAATCTTGGCTGCCCGTCAGGGCCGCGTGGTATTCGCCCTCGATCAGGCGTACGTGCGCTCGCAGATAGCTCTCTCTGCCGTCCGAGTCGACGTCTTCATCGAAGATGGCCTCAATCTGCCAGCGTTCCGGCCCTTGAGCACCTTCTAGCCGTTCAATTAAGGGCCACACGAAGACTGCGAATGTTACCCAGGCCGAAACCGGATTGCCGGGCAGCCCCAAGAACGGAATGTTCTCAAACGATCCAAACGCCAACGGTTTTCCCGGGCGGATGTTCACGCGCCAGAATCCAAGCTCGCCATGAGACTCAAGGACGGAGCGCACGAAGTCATACGCCCCCATGCTCACACCCGCCGTGGAAAGGATGAGGTCGGCTCGCTGAGCGACCGATTGATTCAACCTTTCCAGTACCGATTCCTGCGTGTCGGCCGCGATATCAAGCTCGATGGCGACGCCACCGACCCTGCGGACGAATGAGCGAATGGTCACGCCATTCGAGTCACGAATTTTCCCTGGACTAAGAGGCGCATCTACGGGCACCAACTCATCGCCTGTGGAAAGAACTGCAACCCTCGGCTGTCGCACGACGCTTGGATTGGCCACACCGAGCGATGCCAATAAGCCAAGGTCCTGGGGCCGCAGCCGATGGCCGCCCTCAAGCACTTCTTGTCCACGCTTCACATCTAATCCGGACGGGCGCACATATTTCTGCGGCTCACTAGCCTGAAACACTTGAATCCTTGATGGGAGCTCTGCACCGGCCATCGGGCCCGTTTGCCCCGTGTCCTCCACGGGAACAACGCAATCAGCCCCCTCCGGAATAGGGCCTCCGGTCATGATTCGGATCGCTTCGCCCGGCTCGAGTTTCGGCCACTCGTCCGCACCGGCAGCAATATCACCTGTCACCGCCAATTCAACGGGGGCATCCAGGGTAGCTGATGACACATCGGCGGCTCGGACAGCGAAACCATCCATGGAGGAATGCGCAAAGGGCGGAAGGTCGATTGGCGCCACAATAGGAGCGGCCAAGACTCGACCCTGGGCCATCTCAAGCGAAACAAACTCAGCATCCAGAGGATGGACGCCTTCCAGCAACCGCTCAAGGGCTTGTGAAACGCTCAGTGTGTCTTGGATCATCGCACCTTAGTAGCCAATCCGGAACCGCCGGATTATATCATCCAGCGCAGTGCGCCTAACCAGGGGAGATTCGCCGCGCCTCAAGCACGTTAGGCAGCGCCTCAAGCCTGCTTAGTATTCGGCTGAGCTGCCCGATGTCGGTCACCTCCATCACCAAATCGAACACCGCAAGACTGTTGCTCGTGGAGATGTTTGCCGAGCTCATACCGATACCTTCATTGCTCACCATCGTTGAGACATCGCGCATCAAGCCTTCGCGGTCGTAGGCACTGATCCGAACCGAAACGGGATAGGTCTTCTTCGCCTGCCCCCAAGAAACCTGGACCAACCGTTCCCTGTCTTTGTCGCGCACACGGAGCACATTGGGACAGTCCCGTCGGTGGATGGTCGCCCCGCGGCCGCGAGTGATGTAGCCCACGATCGGATCCCCCGGGGCCGGCTTGCAGCAGCGAGCCATGTGCGTCAGCACTCCAGACAGGCCCAGCACACTGACCTCATCTGACACCACCGGGGACGTCGATGGCACTTTCTGGATCTCGAAGACCTCGTCTTCATCCTCCTGCTTGACAAAATCCCCAATGACCTTGCCGATGTGGATATCGCCGCATCCAATTGCGGCCAGCAGTTCCTCGACGTTTCCAAACTCGAGTTCCTTAGCGATCCGTTCATAAGTGATGTTGTCAATGCCCAGGCGTCTGAGCTCGCGCTCGAGAAGAGAGCGACCATGGGAGACATTTTGCTCACGGTTCTGACGCTTGAACCACTGGCGGATCTTCCCGCGTGCCCGCTGGCTGCGGACCATTTCCAGGCTGGGGTTCAACCAGTCCCGGCTCGGGCCGCCGCGCTTAGCTGTCAGGATCTCTACCGAATCTCCCGTCTGGAGTCGATAGTCGAGGGGTACGAGCTTACCGTTGATCTTTGCGCCTCGGCATTGGTGACCGATCTCGGTGTGAATGTGATAGGCGAAATCGATCGGCGTCGAACCCGCCGGCAAATCGATTATGTCGCCGCGCGGTGTGAACGCGTAAACCCGATCCTCGAACACCTCCGACTTCATGGCCTCGACGAAGTCGCTGGCATCGTCGATATCTTGGCGCCACTCCATCAAGCGCCTCAGCCAGACAATCCGCTGTTCGTAGCCATCCTCCCGCTGCCGCCCCTCCTTGTATCGCCAATGTGCGGCAATGCCGTATTCGGCGTTTTCATGCATCTCAGGCGTACGTATCTGAATTTCGAGCGTACGGCCATCGTCGTAGACGACAGCCGTATGCAGCGACTGGTAGAAATTGTCTTTCGGCGTGGCGATATAGTCGTCGAACGTGCCGGGGATGGGCTTCCACTCATTGTGGATGGAGCCCAGCGCCAAATAGCAGCCCTGGATCGTGTCCACCATGACGCGCACGCCGCGTACGTCATACACTTCGTCGAATGGGACCCCCTTGCGCTCCATCTTGCGGTAGATGGAGTACAGGTGCTTGGGCCGTCCAGCGACATCGGCATCTATCTTCGCCTCGGCTAACAAATCTTTCACCCGATGGGTGATCTCTTCGAGTTCAGACTCCCTGTCGATCCGCCGTTTGGCGATATGTTCAGCGATTTCTTTGTAGCGCTCAGGCATGACGTAGCGAAAGCTCAGATCTTCCAGCTCCCACTTCATCTGCCATATACCCAGACGATTGGCCAAGGGAGCAAAGATCTCCATCGTCTCTTCGGCGATCCTCACTTGCTTCTCTGCAGGCAAGTGGGAGAGGGTTCGCATGTTGTGCAGCCTGTCAGCGAGCTTGATCAAGACCACGCGGACATCATCACCCATGGCGAGAAACGTTTTGCGCAGGGTTTCCTTGGCCAGCTCCTTGCGCGAGGCACGCTCGGCCTTGTCGCCGCCTGGCCTGCGCGTGACGCGTGGAAGATGGGTGAGCTTGGTTACTCCGTCGACAAGCTGAGCCACCTCGTCACCGAAGTCCCGGCGCAACTCAGCCAGCGTAACCGACGTATCCTCGACCGTGTCATGGAGCAATGCAGCTGCGATAACCGGAACGGGCGCCCCCAAGTCCTGCAGGATCGAGGCGACCGCCAAGCAGTGGTTGATGTAGGGCTCTCCCGAAGCGCGTTTCTGACCTGCGTGGGCCTTTGTGGCGACGCGATAGGCGCGCTCAAGCAAGTCCTTGTCGGCAGGACTGGTCGTCTCGGGGAGGGCTTCCAGTAGGGTCTTAACCTTCATCTGACCTCATCTTCACGAAGTATAGTCGCTTGCGCTCACCCGCATCAAGGGAAAGCGCTTGGCAGCGCAATACACAATATGCAAAAAGCGCCCCGCCTGATCGGCGGGGCGCTTGCGAGTTTGATTCGATTCGGCAAAGTACCGTCCAGGTCCGGCGCACCTCCCCTATTGCTGGGGCTGAGTGACCCCCTGCACCGTCGGGACGAGATCCACCGGGTTGCCATCAATCTTGACGTCGGCGGCATCCCGCTGGTCCTGCACCCATTGGTTGAACTTCGCCTGCACAACCTGTGTGAAGGTTGAATCGTCAAGCGGACGATCTTCTTTGCCCAGTACTTGGATGATGTGCCATCCAAAGCTTGTTTGGACGGGATCGCTCACCTGGCCCACCGGCGTTGAAAAGGCCACATCTTCGAAGGCCTTCACAGTCTGCCCGTGAGCAATCCAGCCGAGTTCTCCGCCTTTGTCCTTGTTCGAAGTGTCGGTCGAGAACGTCGCTGCGAGGTCATCCCACGACTGGCCGGACTTGAAACGATTGAGGACATCCTTTGCCGTGGCCTCATCCTGCACAAGAATGTGCCGGACATGCACCTCTTCCTGGACGCGTGGCGTATCCGACCTGAACGCCTGCAGCAGCCGGTCTTGATAGAGCTTGGCCCTGAAGAAGTTGCGCAGGTCTTGCTCGGTTACCCCTGCCGTTTTCAGATCGTTCAGGTAGGTCTGAAAGTCACTGGTGTAGGCAGCTTCGGTGTACGGAGTTGGCGTTGGTCGAGGCGTACTGGTTGGCCCGACCGTCGGCGTGGGACCCTCAGTGGCCGTCGGGGACGGCGTGATGGATGCCAGTGCCGTGGCGCTCAGAGTAGGCGTGGGTGCCAGCGACGCGGTCGGCGCCGGCGTCGGTGTCCCATTCGGATAGTACCCGAACGAGTTTTGGATGGCCTGGGTGACATCGTCCTCCGTCACAGTGATTCCACGCTTCTTGGCCTCTTTGCGGATGAGGATGTCTTTGATCATCTGCTCTTGGACCTGCTGGGCCATCAGCGATGTGTTGCCGAGCTGGAGCTGCATCTGAGATAGCTGTTGCTGGACTTGGGATTGGACCTGGGGATCGTTCCCAAAGATCTGGAGAAGCTGCTGATACGAGTTGTACCGACTCAAGATGCCTTGCTGGACCAGCTTGGTTGTGGCCTCGAACTGATGTGCCGAGACAACCTCACCATCGACCGTGATAACCGCCCGGTTTGGCTGGAGCACATTCAAGTCATACCAGCCGTAGCCAAGGATTCCAACCAGCAGCAGGACGATGAGTGCCACACCAAACATCACCAGCCGACGCATCCGTGCCTCGCGCTCGGCACGTGCCAGATGTTTGCGGTGTCCCCGCTGGGGTATCACTGGACCGCGAGCGCTCATGAGATTGCCTTGCTCATGAGGCGGTCACATCGTGCCAGGAATAGTTGCGTAGGATACTGTCCCATACTCATCTGACGGATGGCCTAGCGATGAGATTCGCCAGCAAACGAAAGCAGCGCCATGTGACGCGCTCGCTTGACCGCCTTGGCAACCATGCGTTGGTGCTTGGCGCATGTCCCTGTATCCCGCCGGCCCCGTATCTTTCCCTGATCCGTCACAAATCGGCGCAGGATATCTGTCTGCTTGTAGCCCAGGGTCTTCGTCTTATCGGCGCAGAACTGACAAACCCTGGGGCGCCTTCCAAAACGGCCTCGCGATGATGGGCGGGAGGATCGACCAGAATAGGATGAGCCTCTTGATGAGCTCGGCCGGCTCCTGCGATCCGAAGATCGATCTTCGCCCGAGTCCGAATCGTCGTCATCTTCTTCTTCGATCTCGTCTTCTAGTTCCTCTTCTTCCTCTTCCAATTCGTCTTCGTTATCAAAGTCTTCAGCCACGCGTCATGCTCCTTCATTCCACTGATCATCCGGGGATGGCCCAGATCGGTTTATTCTTCGGTTATGGGTTGTTCCTCGTCAGCGACCTCTTCGGCGTAGGAAGCGCCAACGGCGCCGCGTGAATCATCGAGCATGATCATCTCACGCGCCACGACCTCGGTTGCGCTTCGCTCCTCGCCGGATTTGTCCTGCCAACGACGGGTCTGGAGTCTTCCCTCGATGTAGACCCTTTGGCCATTTCGCAGGTATTGGTTGCACACTTCGGCCAGCCCACTCCAGGCGATGATGTTGAACCACTCCGTTTGTTCCCGGCGTTCACCTTCAGCATCATGCCATGTGTATTTCACGCCCATCGTGAAGCTTGTCACCGGCCTGCCTGATGGCGTGTAGCGCATTTCCGGATCTCGCCCAAGGTTGCCGATCAACATGACTTTGTTCAGGCCGCGGCTCATCCTGCCCTCCTGCGTAGGCGTCACTCCGATTGTGGAGCGTACTCTAGGCTTCTTCCTTGAGCGTAATCATGAAACGCAGGATATCTTCGTTGAGCCTCAGATCGCGCTCGACAACACCACTCGCCTGGGGCGGCATCTGCGTTTGGAAGAAAAGATAGTATCCGTCTCGATTGCCATCGATTGGGTAAGCCAAACGTCGACGACCCCATCGCTCGACGTCATAGGCCTTGCCGTCGGCAGCCGCGATCCAGCTGGTCACCTTTTCCTCGAGCTGTTGAACGGCCTGGTCGTCGAGATCTGGATTGACGATGATTGCCACTTCGTAATTGCGCATGGGAGGACCTCCTTTCCTCGGGATTGCCCCCAACTCAAGCCTCGAGCGAGACCGTTTGGGAGCGGAAACGCCTGACCTTCAGGCGTCGCAACTGCGGAAGTGTACCACAGACTGCCTTGCCCGCGGTACTACCCACACTCCTCAGTTGAGCGTCATTCGGCCGCACAGGCTTGACGATTTTCGGTTATTTCGGTATATTCCGTAAGGAATGAAGATGATGGATGATATCGAGCCTTTGCTTCTGACGCCTGCCATCGAAGCCTTCGTCCTCCATTGGGGCGAAATGGGCAGCCGATGGGGTATTAGCCGCACGGTGGCACAGATCCACGCGCTGCTGTACTTGGCGCCCCGCCCGGTGAATGCGGAGGAGATCGCCGAGACACTTTCGCTCGCCAGATCAACTGTGAGCACGAGCCTGCGCGAGCTTCAGGGCTGGGGACTGATCCGTCTGGTGCACGTCTTGGGGGATCGGCGCGATCACTTCGAAGGCATCGACGACGTCTGGGAGATGTTTCGCCAGATTGTGGCCGAGCGGAAGAAGAAAGAGGTGGATCCCACCTTGGAGATACTAAGGGAGACCCAGCGGCTCAGCCTCGAGAACGGTGCCCCACCGGAAGTCACAGGCAAGCTACAGTCCATGCTCGACTTCTTCGAATCCATCGATACTTTCTACGACAGAGCCAATCGATTGAGCACATCCAACCTTCGCTCAATCATGAAGACCGGTGGCGGCTTGGGGTCTCGGCTTTTCGGCGACAAAGACGCCCCGCCCTAGGGGGGATCGCCCATGAGCTCCGCACTCCGGAGAGGGAACAGATGTTTCAAGGTATAATGTCCGACACGCAAAGCCATGATCGCTTGATCGAGCTGCCCACTCTGGGCCGCCGGCGGCAGGCTTCGGGCACGCTGCAGCATTTTCAGCCAGGATTGGCCAAGCCTGGCTTCTTTCTTGTCGTCACAAGTAACCACCATCGGGGAGGCAGGGCATGACTGAACCCGTGATCCATTTCGGCACCGACGGCTGGCGGGGCAAGATCGCTGATGACTACACATTCAGCAGCGTCCGCCGTTGCGCGCATGGGTTCGCTCTCTTCCTCAAGGAACAGAATGCTGGCGATTCGGTCATCGTCGGATATGACAAGCGGTTCAACTCCGAGGGCTTTGCGGCCGCCGTGGCCGAGGTCCTCGCCGGCAACGGCTTGCACGTCCTGCTCACTGATGGGCCAACCCCTACCCCGGCTATCTCCTATTCGGTGGTGGCGCACGATGCCGCTGGGGCCGTCAACATCACGGCTTCGCACAATCCCGCCATCGACAATGGCTTCAAGGTTCGCGATGAACATGGAGGAGCAGTCAGCCCCGAAGGCCTGGCGGCCATTGAGTCCTACATCCCGGATGATCCCGATTCGATCCCGACGATGCCCCTTGAAGAAGCCAAATCCAACGGCCGAATCGAGTTCTTCGATGCCGGTCCAAAGTACTTCGAACAGATCCGCCGCTTGATCGATGTTCAACCTATCCGAGATGCCGGGTTGACTGTCCTTTACGATCCGATGTGGGGCAACGGTGCCGGCTGGTTTCCCAAGCTATTGGAAGGCGGAAGAACGCGCGTAATCTCGATCCATAACCATCGAAACCCCATCTTCCCTGAAATGCTCCGGCCTGAACCTATCCGCCCGAATATCGATCCCGGCCTGCGCGCCACACTCAAAGAGGGCGCCGATGTGCTCATCATTAACGATGGTGACGCTGACCGAGTCGGCCTGGGCGACGAACATGGTGAATTCATTGACCAGCTGCGAGTCTTCGCTCTCCTCGCCTACTATTTTCTCGAAGTCCGCGGGGAACGTGGCCCGATCGTTAAGACCCTTTCGACGACCTCCATGCTGAACAAACTGGGTAAGATATACGATGTACCCGTCATCGAAACGGGCGTGGGCTTCAAATACGTGGCACCAAAAATGCTTGAAGTCGATGCGCTGATCGGCGGAGAAGAATCCGGAGGCTATGCTTTTCGCGGACATGTTCCGGAGCGGGATGGTATTCTAGCGGGATTGTATCTACTGGACATGATGGTCAAGCTGGGTTCCCAACCTTCCGGTCTCGTGAACACGCTGTTTGAGAAGGTCGGACCCCATTTCTACGATCGCATCGACTCGCCCCTGCCACCCGGCGAGCGCAGCCAGTACGAGAAGAATATCCATTCGGCCAACCCGAAGACGATCGGTGGCCTGAAGGTCACCGGACTTGAGACGCTCGATGGTTTCAAATTCGGATTGGAGGATGGCGGTTGGCTTCTGATCCGATTCTCGGGCACCGAACCAATCGTCCGGGTCTACTGTGAGACGACGAAGAAAGATCGTGTGCAGCCGATCCTCAAGGACGGCTTGAAAATCGTAGGCATTGAATGACGAAGCTCGAGCGACTGGCTGACACGCACTGCCATCTCACCCTCGACCAATTCGATGTCGACCGGGCCGATGTCATGGCGCGCGCCGAGGAAGCTGGGGTTTCACCTATTTTGATCCCGGGAACAGATCTCACCAGCAGCAGACAAGCTGTCGAGCTGGCCGAGGCCAGCCGTAGTTTGTTTGCCGCCGTGGGCGTGCATCCTCATGAAGCCAAGACATGGACCGAGACCACGCCCGACGATCTCGCCGCGCTCGCCCGCAGCCCGGTTGTGGTTGCGATCGGCGAAATCGGCTTGGATTTCTACCGAGAACTCTCACCCCGTTCGGTCCAACAGCATGTTTTCCAATCACAGCTCAAACTGGCGGCCGATCTCGGGCTGCCTGTCATTGTTCATCAACGCGACGCCGAGGAAGAGGTCCTGTCGACGCTTATTGCCTGGCATGAGGCCCTCCCCGACGGCCTTCTCCGGGAGCGGCCTGGGGTTCTGCATGGCTTCTCGAGCTCCCTCCCGATGGCTCAGCGCGCCGTCCGGGCCGGTTTCTACCTCGGGCTGGGCGGGCCTGTCACCTTCAGAAACGCCAGGGACCTTCGGCAGATCGTGCCATCCCTTCCTTTGGATCGTATACTGACTGAAACCGATGCTCCTTTTCTGGCCCCCCATCCTCACCGAGGAAGACGCAACGAACCGGCCATGACGCGTCTCGTCGCCCAGGAGTTGTCAACCCTTATGGAGTCCCCCCTAGATGTTATCGCCCAAGTCACGTCAAACAACGCCGCCTCACTCTTTGGTTGGGACCATGGAACCGCTAACCGCCACCTTCTTTGATCTGGTCCGGAACGACATGCCGGAGGTAGAGACCCGTATGAGGTCTCATCCCGGCAGCTACCATCCCAGCCTAGACATGGCCGTTGACCATTTGCTGGCATCAGGTGGCAAACGGATCCGTCCTACGTTGGTGCTTCTGTGCGGCGGCATGCTGGGAGCGGACCAGAATCGCTTGGTGACGCTGGCCTCCGCCATAGAGCTCCTGCACACGGCCACCTTGGTCCACGACGATTTGATCGACGAGGCCTCACTGCGCAGGGGCATCCCGACGCTCAACTCCCAATGGACTCCCGGCGCCACGGTCCTGACAGGAGACTACATCTTCGCCCGGGCGGCCCATTTGGCGGCGCGGACAGGCTCGCTCAGCATCATGGAGCGCTTCGCCGAGACGTTGATGTCGATTGTCAACGGTGAGATCACGCAGCTGTTTGGCACCCGATCTGACGATCTCCGGCGCGATTACTATGACCGGATCTACGCCAAAACCGCCTCGCTGTTTGAACTGGCAGCCGAAGGCGGGGCCCTGCTGAGCGATGTCGATGCGGCCGTCGCGGAAGACATCAAGCAATTCGGGTATGCGATCGGGGTCGCTTTCCAAATTGTGGATGATGTGCTTGACTTTGTTGGCGACCCGGCCAAAGTCGGCAAGCCTGTGGCCAGTGACCTTCGCCAAGGTTTGATCACTCTGCCGACCGTATACTATCTGGAGCAGGATGCTGACAACCCGTCGGTCCAACGGCTGATTCGAAACGAACGACTCGATGACGGCGAGATGGACCAGTTGGTCGAAGCTATTCGCAGTTCGGGCGCCATTAAGAGGGCGCGAGAAGAAGCCGATTCTTTGATCACCGAAGCGGAGACAATTCTGGCGGGTATGCCGCCCTCTCCGGAGAGGGACGCTCTATCCGACTTGGCCAAGTATGTCGTCCAACGGACGATCTGACAAGTTCGATATCAGGGAGGCAGACATGGATATCAGTCGTGAGGCGTACAAGCGCGTGACAGTGATCACAGTCACCGGACGCGTCGATTCGAGCACGGCCGACCAATTTGAGGCAGCCGTGAACGACGAACTCAAGTCAGGTCAGCGGAATTTGATATTCGACCTCAACGAAGTCGATTTCCTCTCATCTGCCGGATTGCGGATCCTGGTGATGTCTCGCAAGGAAGCGCAAAAGGGCGGCGGTGTCGTGCGCCTAGCCCAACCCTCCGATCGTGTCAAAGAGACCCTCGAAATCGCCGGGCTCGACGTGCTCTTTGAATCCTTCCCCTCGCGTGAGGAGGCGATCGCCGCCTACTAGGCGATGAGGATGCCTACCCGCTCTCTCGTCGTGCCTGCCATTCTGGCCGAAGTAGCCCCCATCTGTGATCTCGTGAACGACGAAGCTCTCGCCGCCGGATTCGACAGCAGGACCAGTTACGCTTGCCAGCTGGCCGTTGGAGAGGCTTGCGAGAACATCATCATTCATGGTTACGGAGAACGGGCTTCGGGCCAGATCGCCGTGACGGTCAATTCTGCCCCCGGTGCGCTCACGATCGAACTGGCGGACACAGCACCCCCCTTCAACCCTGCGGAACGGCACCCTGGCCCACCAGATCCAGACAACCCCCGGCTCGGCGGGTTGGGCCTATTGATCATGCATCGGGTCATGGACGAGATCGACTACGCACGCCGCCCAAACGGCAACACGCTGACCATGCGGAAGGCACAAGAAGCGGGCTTCGATTCTTGAACCACCTCCCCCCGCGCCCACGGACACTTGGTGCCTGATGGCTGCAATACAACAACTCTTCATCCCTCTGATCGCCTTCTTCGCCGGCCTGGGCTTGGCCAGCTTGGTCGCTTTCATCTGGCTTGTGCCTTTGCGGAAGCGCCGGGAGTTGGACGCCGTCTTACAAACCACACTTCCACTGCTGGAAGCCATGGAGACGATCGCCAGCGCCCCCGTCGAGAGGCAGGCATTGGCTGACGCCGCCGCTCTTTCCGCCGAGCGCCTATTCCAATTCGACGGCTTGCAGTTTGGCGTCTATGAATCATCCCATTTCGTGGCACTCAAGCGAACAAGGCAGGGCCAAGAACTTGAGCCCGATCGAAGGGTCGTCGGAATAGAAGAAGAAGGGATGGCCAGTTGGGGACTTCGCCATCGTGTGGCCCACATCTTCGACCGAGGCTCCAACAGGCAATCAGCCATGGATACGCCCATCTTTGACACAGAGGCCCTGATGGACCACGGTGAAGTCTTGATTATTCCTATTCACGGGCAGCAACAGCCGCTGGGCATGCTTTCTCTCGAAAGCCTAGCATTTGGCACCTACGGGGAGCGAGATCTTGAACTGGCCGAGAGGA
>Ga0315556_1000328_pt1 | contig 28718 bp, 26 predicted proteins | sample SalMarSW160310MG_FD_202112 | JGI IMG/M metagenome (GOLD analysis project Ga0315556, IMG submission 202112) | Salt marsh sediment microbial communities from the Plum Island Ecosystem LTER, Massachusetts, United States - Salt Marsh Sediment SW1603-10 ...
AGGTGTGCGTCGGGGACGCGTCCCTGGGCACGTACACGATGGTGAACAGCTTCACGCCGTCCCGCATCGGGATGCGGTACTCGTGCTTGACGTAGTTCTGCCTGATGAAGGTGCTGTCCGCCTCCTGGGCGGATGCCGTCGCGGCGCCCAGGAGCGCCAGGCAGACGGCGGCCGAGATGCTCCGTAGCGTATTCATGATCGCCAATGTGGGGAGGAGTCCCGGGACGGGGCTAGAGGTTCGGGGTGTCGTGCCTCCGCCGGGCGCCCCCGGCGGCTCCCCCGCTCCGTGCCTCGTCCAGGCCCGGGAGGCCCGGGTCCGCCGCGTGCCAGATGCCGGCCAGCTCGCGGTAGGCCCGGGCGGCGGCCGCCGTGTCTCCCGCCGCGGCCGAGGCTCGGGCCAGCCCGAGCAGGGATCGCGTCCGCCGCGGTGCGTGCCGCAGCGCCCGGCGGAACTCCTCGGCGGCACGCGAGGGGTGGTGCGTCGCCAGCAGCACCTCGCCCAGGAGCTCGTGCGCCGGCTGGTCGACGAACGGGGGCCCGAAGGCGAAGGCCATGGAGTCTTCGGCGGCGGCCGCCCGCCCGAGGTCCGCCACCGCGCCGGCGTCATCTCCGGCCGCGCGTCGCTCCAGGCCCCGGAGCTCGAGCCCCAGGGTCCGGACGCGCCTACCGAACTCCGTCGCTCCGGGGTCGGATCGGCCCCCCGTCGCGGCCCGGGCCGCGAGCTCCACCGCGAGGGTGTCGTAGGCCGCGCGAGCGGCGCGGAGCCCCGCGTCGTCCCCGCTCCGCGCCGCCTCCAGCCCGCTCCCGAACGCGTCGGTGAGCGCGGCGAACGTGTTCGAGCCCGGGTCCACCGTCCAGGCCGCGACCTCGGCGCCCGTTCCGGCCACGTCCACCAGGTAGCGGGACCGCATCATCGCGTAGGAGCCCACCACGGAGTTGTCGGGGTCGCTCGAGCCGGAGCGCTTCGCGGCGCTCAGGGCCCGCTGGTAGCAGGCGTGAAGCACGGCCCGGGCCTTCCCGATCCGTCCCTGCTCCAGGTAGCCGTACTCGAGCCAGCTCGGGTAGTGGCCGCAGACGAGCGCAGGCCGGCCCGCTGCGGCCAGCCGCTCGGTCACGACCCCCACGGCGGTCTCGTTGGCCGCCACCACGTCGTCCCACATGCCCAGGGCCATGAAGATGTGCGAGGCCATGTGCTCGCCGTGGCCGGCGTCGGTGGCCTCGGCCAGCAGGGCACGGGCGGCGGGCAGGCCCCGCGCGGCGTGCTCCGGGTCGTCGACCGCGTGGATGAGGTAGTGGGCGGCGCCCGGATTGTGCGGCTCGCGCGCCAGGGCGCTCTCGGCGATGGCGGCGGCCCGGAGGTAGGTGGGGACGACCCGCACCCCCTGGCTCAGTCCCAGCAGCGAGAGGGCGAAGAACAGGTGGGCCTGGTCGTCACCGGGATACGCGCGCGCCAGGCGATCCATCGCCTCCGAGTACAGCGTGTCTCGGCGTGCCTTGAGCCCCGTCCCGTACAGGATCTCCACCGCGGCGAGGTAGGCCTTCTCCCTCGGCGTGGGAGCCTTCGCGGCCCGCGCGGCCGGTGTCGCCGCAAGCCGGGCGAGAGCCGCGCGGCCGGCCGCGACGTCCTGCCGGTTCCACACCGGATGCGTGTGGGTCATGGCCTCGCCCCAGGTGGCCATGGCGAAGCCGGGCTCGGCCGCCTCGGCCGCGCGGAACGCGGCTTCGGCCCGCTGATACTCGAACAGGTGCAGGAGGAGGACGCCCCGCAGGAAGGCGCGCTGCGCGGAGTCCGAGCGGGCCGAGGTCGTCATGGTCAGGGTACCGAGGCCGGGGGAGGTGAGCGTCGGGCTCTGGGCCGCGGCCGGACTCGAGCCGCCCAGGGCGGTGAGCCCCGCGGCGACGAGGAGCGGAGCGCGGCGTACGGACCACGTGCGAACGGGCGTCATGTCGAGCTCCGTCGGGGCTCAGGGAGTCGGTCCGGTAGGGGTTCGATTACCGGCACGGGGCGGGGGCCCTCGCCGCGCCGTCAGGACGCCGGCCGCGAGGAGCGCCAGCAGCATCGCCCCACCCCCCAGGGCGAGGCGAGGCTGCGTGCCCACGATGGCGGCCAGCACGAGGACCTGCAACAGGAGAGCGAAGCCCGGAAGCCACGGACAGCCGGGCACCCTCATCGGGCGGTGCAGCTCGGGCCGCGTCCGCCGCAGCCGGAAGAAGCCCGCCAGCACGACGGTGTCGACCGAGATGGCCACCAGCATCATGAAGCGGATGATCCACTCGAAGGCGCCGGTGATCGCGAGGCCGAACAGGACGGCGGCGATGAACAGGAGGCCCGGGACGGGCGTTCCGCGTGACCCCACCCGGGCGAAGGCGCGCGGAGCGAGGCCGTCGCGCGCCAGGGCGAGCGTCACCCGCGGCATGCCCAGGAAGTTCACGTTGAGGCTGCTGAGGAGGATGAGCAGACCCGCGACGATCACGAAGGTGCCGGAGGCGCGCCCGAAGGTCCCGGCCACGGCCTCCCGCGCCACCAGCTTGGAGCCGGCCATCTGGTCCGGCGTGAGGGCGGTCAGGAAGGAGCCGTTGATGAGGAGGTACAGCAACGCCACCACCGCCGCCCCACCGAGGAGGATGCGCGGCAGGGATCGCCCGGGATCGCGGGTCTCCTCGGCCATCTTGGCGGCGTCCTCCCACCCGTAGTAGGCGAACGCCACGTTCTGGTAGGCGAGGGCGAAGCCGAGCAGCGTCACGGGAGCGAGGGCGTGGGCGGCGGCCTCCGTCCCGCCCGGGCCCGGTGCGCCACCTCCGGCGCCGAGGCCCGCGGCGAGTCCGGCGCCGGCGATGACCAGCAGGAGCCCCACCTTGACCAGGGTCGTGGCGTTCTGGAAGGTCCGGCCCGTCCGAACCCCGGCCAGGTGGAGGAGCGTGAACAGGACGACGACGGTCCCGGCCGCGACCGGGATGTTCACGCCATGGACCAGGAGTCCCAGGTACTCCGCGATGACGACCGCCTTGGCCGCCCCGGAGAAGCCTCTCGCGACCAGCAGTTCGGCCCACCCCGCCACGAAACCCACCGCAGGCCCCCACGCCTCGCGGGCGTATACGTACTTCCCTCCCGCCGTGGGGAGGGCGGCGGCCATCTCGGACAGGAGGAGGGTGCTGAGGCCGGCCACCAGGCCGCCCAGCAGCCACACCGCCAGGATGAGCCAGGGGCGGCCCAGGTAGCCGGCGATGGCGCCGGGGGTGCGGAGGATGCCGGCGCCGATGACGATGCCGACCGAGACCGCCAGACCGTCGCGGACCCGGAAGACCCGCTGCAGGCCGGCTCCGGCGGATCGCTCAGCGTTCGTGGGCGCGGCCCTCCTCGAACACCTCCACGACGCGGCGCGTGTTGTGGATGTCGGCAGTCGGGTCGGCCGACAGGACCACCAGGTCGGCGCGCTTCCCCGAGCTGATGGTCCCGCGGGTGGCCTCCTGCCCGATCGTCATGGCCGACACGCGCGTCGCCGCCACGATCGCCTCCAGCGGCGTGAAGCCCGCGTGCTCGACCAGGTAGGCCATCTCCCGATGGAGGTTGGGCACCGTGTCCTCCGGCGAGCCCAGGTCGTCGGTGCCGGCGTCCACCAGCACGCCGCGCGCATGCGCCTCCCGCGTGACAGCGCCCTCCCAGTCCACCAGCCCGGGCCCCACGCTTCCCGGTTCCTCCGCGACCTCGTGCGCGAACACCCACAGCGTCGCGTCGAGGATGGTGCCGCGGGACTTCATGCTGTCGAGCACGGCCAGGATCCGGGCGTCGTCCGGCGCGATGTGCCGGTAGTCCGCCCGGGCCCGGACGCCGTAGTCCTGCGGGATCCGGTCGGCCGCCGCCCAGGCCAGGTAGGCGCTGTGCGAGATGGCGTCCGCGCCGGCCCGCACCGCGTCCATGGGCCCGGCCGGGAAGATGGTCGCGTGGGTCCACACCAGCATGCCCTGGCGGTGGGCCTCGGCCGTGAGGCCGCGCACGAGATCGGCGGGGAGGTTGGCGTACAGCTTGAGCGCCGTGGCACCCGTCCCCCTCGCGGCGGCCACGGCGAGCGCCAGGTCCGTGGCGCCGGTGATCTGTCGCATGTAGGGCGCCTGCCCGACCACCTCGCCGGCCGAGGCCGCCTGCGCGCGCCCGTCCTCGGCGAAGAAGGTCGGACCGGCCATGAGCGCGGCGTAGTAGATGTCGGGCGAGGCGATCTCCCCGATCTCCGCCTGTCGGGACAGATACGCGAGGGTGCGGTCATCGCCGGCCATGTCCCGCACCGACGTGATCCCGTTCCGGAGCGCCCAGCCGAGCAGCTTCCGGTACCCCGCCATGTCGGGCGCGGCGCCCGTGAGATGCACGTGGGCGTCGATGAGGCCCGGGATGAGCCAGCGGCCCGACAGGTCTTCGGTCCGGGCACCGTCGGGGAGGGTCCGAGTCCCCGTCCGGTACACGGCCGCGATCTTCCCGTCCCGGATGAGCACGGTGCGATCCGGCGCGGGCGGCGCGCCGGTGCCATCGATGACCGTGGCGTGCCGGAGGGCGAGGACCGTCGTGTCGGCGGCGGTCGCGCGGCCCCCGATCGCACCCGGCACCGATGCCCGGGCGCTTCCGACCGTCACCGCCCCGGCGGCGAGGGTCGCCAGGCACCTGAACACGAGGACGCGCGGCTTCATGGCGTCAGTGGCTCCCGGCTCGAGGACTCCCTTGTGGAGGCACGTAAATCATGCCATGTTAAAGATCTAAGACTTTCCCATACCTAATTTACTCCAGGAGGTGTGCCTCATGCGGTACCGTCCCGTCCTGCTCGTCGCGGTCGCTCTGTGCGTGGCCTCCGCCGGAGCCCTGCGCGCCCAGTCCCAGGATCCCATGGCGAAGCTGCTCGCCCAGTGGGAGTCGACCTTCAACGCGGGACACTACGACGCCACGGCGGCCCTGTACACGCCTGACGCCATCCGCTACCCGCCGGGAGCCGATCCCCAGCGCGGGACGGACGACATCGTGGCCGACATGCAGAACTACAAGGGTATCACGATCAAGCTCACGGTCACGGGCAGCAAGATGACGGGGGACTGGGGAGCGGGTTGGGGCACGTACGAGCTCACGGGGAAAGACGAGGACGGGAACACGATTTCCCAGGGTGGCCCGTGGATGAACGTGGTGGTGAAGGGCAAGGACGGGTCGTGGAAGATCTGGCGCGACATCTGGAACTCGTCGGAGCCGGAAGAGGGCTCCTGAGGCGAGATCGGCCGCACCACCTGGCGGAGGGATCTCCCGGCCTCCGGACCATCCGACACCGCCCGGAGGCCAGGCTCCGGGGGCGTGGAGGCGCCGCCCGGGAAGCCCTCGCAGATCGCCAAGCCGGAGGGAAGCTGCACGGTCGCCGCGCGGACCCCGCCGGTCCGCCGTATGCCACGATGTGTCTAAGTGCCTATTATCATGTAGCTTACGGGTCATGGGACCTGGGTGCGCGGGCGGCACGTGGCTTGAACCGTGTCCCGTCGAGCGCGGCGCTTGTCCGCGCCGCCCGTGAACGCCGCGGGACCGTGCGAAAGCGAGACGGGATGGATGCCATGCACAGTGCCACGGACACCGAGCGCAGGAAGCTCGTGGTGTTCGACGTGACGGAGGATGTGGTCGAGCTCCTCGAGATCGCGGACGGACGCGGATTCGAGCTCCCTCGGGATCTCCTGCCGCCCGGACTCAGAGCCGGCGACGTCCTGCGGGTCGTGGCGCGGGTCGAGCGCGCCGGACCCGCCGAGCGTGTGTCCGGCGTCGACGTGGGCTGAGCACGGGCGGCCGATCCGCGGCTCACGACCGACGCCGTCCGGCGGTCTCCCGGTCAGCTGCCCTCCGCGCTCCCCCCGACCTTCCGGAAGTAGAAGCGTCGCGTCTCCTCGGGCGAGGCGCCTCCCCCGATCATGGTGAGGTGGAAACCCACCTCCCGCATGGCGCTCACCAGGTCGCTCTCGTGTCGCTGCGCCCCGAGCAGCTCCCGGAGGCCCGCCGCCTCCTCGCCGAGTCCTTCCTCCAGCGCGAACCGGCGGCCTCCGTCGGGCCGCGCGACGCTCTTCACGGCCACCAGGTCGCGTTCCTCCGGGTCGGGCGGGAAGGTCGTCATGCTCTCCCTCGTGCCTGCGGAGCGGTCGTGGGACGGCGAGGATCGCCAGAGGACGGGCGAGGCGGCTAGAGCACGACCCGCAATCCGAGTCCGGCGAACGTCTCGGGCGTGTTCCGGAAATAGCCCATCGTGGAGGGTCCATAGTGGCCCCGTGCCTCGAGCCGCAGCGTCACGCCCTCGACGCGCAGGCCCACGCCCGCGACTCCGCTCCCCGCCACTCGACGGTTCTCCTCGCTGAGGAAGAAATCCGCCCCGGCGTAGGGCCACGCCGCGAGGTGGGCGCTATCGCCCCGGCCCTGGCCCGGCGCGGGATCCCACTCGGCTCCCCAGCGCACGTCGGTCCTCTCCACCGACGTATTGGCGTGGAAGTTGGCATCCCCCCCGACGTAGACCCGGATATCGGGGGTGACCCGGCGCGCCACGAGGAGCTCCACGCCCTCCCGGCTCACCTCGTGGAAGGACCCGTACGGAAAGCCGAACCGGGACAGGAAGTCGTCGCCCACGTGCGAGCTCTCGTGCAGTAGCTCCAGCCGCCCCTCCCAGCCGCGCCACCCCAGCGACAGGGGCACGCCCACGCGGTACGTCACGTCGATCAGGTCCCGGGTGGACGTCTGCATGTAGAAGCGGGAGACCACGCCCACCTCGAAGCCGAGCTGCACGGCGGGACGGGATGCCGTGGCCTCCTGGAATCTCACGACGCCGAACCGGTGTCCCACGGCCACGTCCGCTTCGATGTTGCGGCCGCTGTATGCGCCGAGCCGTGGCCGGTCGGCCAGGATGAAGGAGCCTCTGAGTCCCACCTCGCGTGGGTCGGCCAGGAGCGAGGGGAAGGGGCTGGTGCGCGGGAACCAGCGGACGCCCCGCACGGAGTCCGGCGAGCCGCTCGCCGACTGGGCGAACGAGCCGGAGGGTGCCAGGAGGAGGGCCAGGGCCAGGATGGATCCGGCGACCGCCGGTGCGCGACGGACGAGGTTGAAGCGCATGGAGCCTCCCGGCTTAGATTCAGGCGAGCGGGACCGAGTCGCGGACCGGCGGAATGTGGGTCCGACCGACGAGGCGCACAACGGCGCCGGGCCACGGGAGGGGCAGGCGGATGAACGCGGAAGACCGGCCACGGGCGGAGGAGGGAGCGGTCCAGTCGCTGGCCGAGTGGCTCAGGGACCGCGGCCTGCTCCGCGGTCCCCACCTGTACGCCGACTACTGGGCCAGCGTGCTCCGGCTCGAGGACGGCGTTCCCGCTCGGCTGCGCGAGGCGGGGCTGGCTGATCCGGTGCTCTATCGCCTCGGCCTCGATCGTCCGGACCTCCAGGTGCCGAGATTCCGCAGCTACGTGCTGCTGTTCCTCATCGGCCCTCTCCTCCTCGTTCTGCGCCGCTTCCGGCGCCTGGGCCGCTACCGGCTCGGGCTCAGGAGCGAGGCGGGCCGGGACGTGCTGGAGCGCCTGCGGAGGCTGGAGCTCGAGCTGAAGCCCGTCGGCGGCGGACGCGTGGACGTCGTCCACGACGGGACGTCCCTGGGCCGAGGGCTCCTGGATCCGCGCCACATCTCGGGCTTCACCAGCATGTTCTTCGCCACGTACAAGCTCCCGCTGGCCACCCTGACCGGTCTGGTCCTCGCCGCGGTGAGCGTGCCGCTGCTCCATCGTCTCGGGGTCTTCCGCCCGGCTCTCGACCTGTGGATCCCGGCGGGACTGCCGCTGCTGGTCCTCCTGCTGTATGGGATCTATCGCGACGCGGTCACCGCCGTCCTGGGAGCGCTCCCGGTCGTGATCGTCCGATACCTGCTGCCCTTCGTCCGGCACGGCAGCACCGAGGGCTGGGGAACCTTTCTGGCCGCCCTCGCGGGCCTGTTCCTCCTCGACCTCCTCGTCGGCGCGTTCTTCGTCCCTCGCCCGGTCCCTCCGGTGCTCCTCCTGTACGTGAAACAGGGGCCGGGCCGCCCGTACGAGCGGGAATCCGACGGGCCCTGGTGGCTGGAGGGTCAGGCTTACTGGGTGTGGCGATACCTGGCCCTCACCCCCGCCGAGCTGAGCAAGTTCTGGGAGCGCGACTGGGAGCGGGTCGAGCTGTGGATCCGGGCGGACGGACGGGAAGCCGGTCGCCTGGAGTGGATCGTCACGGACGGCCACTACCGCGAGCTGTGGATCCCGGCCGAACGGCTGACGGCGGCCGACGGCAGCGACGAGGCGGCGGCACGGGAGGCGGCGTCGGGAGGCCGGCGGGGGCTGTGGCTCGTGGAAGCGGACGCCGACCTCGTGTTCCACGCGCCGTCCATCCGGGCCGTCACCTTCATGCCGGAGGTCGAGGGCGTCCCCGAGCGCAGCCTGCGTCACCTGGCGGCGGTCCTGTTCCGACGTTTGGTGCGTGACGATCCCGACGAGGCCATCCGCCGGCTCGAGCAGGTCCGCGTCCGGCTCGGCCGTGACCTGTTCGAGGACGCTCCGGAGGTGGCCGGGCCCTTCATCGCCCGCCACCTTCTCTCGGCACCGTGGCGCTACTGGCGTTATCCTCTGGGGGCCGAGGCCCGCGTTGAGCGACGCCTCTACGGCCGGCGGCTCTCCCCGGAGTCGCCTCCGGCCGCGGACCCCGACCTGCAGATCAAGGCAGAGACCGCATGATGGCCTATCAGGATCTGGATGCGCGCCTCATCGAGGCACTGCGTGACGATGCGCGCCGGTCCCTGCGGGAGCTGGGGGAGGCGCTGGGCGTGTCGACGAGCACAGTCCGCAACCATCTCCGCGAGCTCGAGGAGAGCGGGGTCATCGTGGGCTACCGCCCCGTGGTCGACTATTCGAGGCTGGGCTACGGGCTGGTGGCGGTCATCCGCATCAAGGCACGTGGCGACGCGCTCCCGCGCATCGTGGAGGCGCTGGTGGCCGACGACCGCCTGACGCACGTGTACGAGATCACCGGCGAGTTCGACGTCATGGTGATCGGACGCTTCCGGAGCGAGACGGAGATGAACCGGGAGATCAAGCGGCTCCTGGGGCTCCCGGGCATCGAGGGTACCAACACGTCCATCGTCCTCTCGGCGCCCAAGGAGGCGGGCGACATTTCCCTCACCGAGGCGGACCGATCTCCGTGAACGACCCCGTGGCGGATGCCAACGGCCCGGGACCGGACGGAGAGGACCAGGGCGGAGGCGGAAGTGGCCGCGAGTCCGTGACGGTCCGCATCCGGGGCCTCCTGCGCGAGTACCTGACGCCCTCCGTCCTGCTTCCCTACCTCGGCCCCGCGTTCATCGTGAGCGTGGGCTACATGGACCCGGGCAACTGGGCCACGGACATCTCCGGCGGGGCGGAGTTCGGCTACAAGCTCCTGTGGGTCCTTCTGTGGAGCAACATCTTCGCGATCTTCCTGCAGACGCTGGCCGCCAAGCTCGGGATCGCCACCAACCACGACCTGGCCGAGCTCTGCCGGGAGGAGTACTCGCGCGGCGTGGCCATGCTCCTGTGGATCACGGCCGAGCTGGCCATGATGGCCACCGACCTGGCCGAGTTCCTCGGTGCGGCCATCGGCATCCACCTCCTGTTCCACATCGGGCTCATTCCGTCCGTGCTCATCACGGCGTTCGACGTGCTCCTGGTGCTGGCGCTGCAGCGGGCCGGCTTCCGGTGGTTCGAGATCGCGATCACGGCGATGGTGGCCATCGTGGGCGGGGGCTACGTGGTGGAGATCCTCCTGGCGAGGCCGGACGTGGGTCAGGTGTTCTACAGCCTCGCGGTGCCGCGCATGCCGGAGGCCGCCGTGTTCGTAGCCATCGGCATGCTGGGCGCCACCGTGATGCCGCACAACGTCTACCTGCACTCGGCCCTGTCCCAGTACCGGAAGAAGTCCGAGGAGGAGGAGCACAAGCGCAAGCTCGTCCACTTCGCCTTCATCGACTCGGCCATCGCCCTCAACGGGGCCCTGTTCGTCAACGCGGCCATTCTCATCATGTCGGCGGCCGTGTTCGGCGCGCGCGGCCTCCAGGTCGCGAGCATCCAGCAGGCTCACCACACGCTGGGTCCTCTGCTCGGAAGCGCGTCGGCCACCGTCTTCGCCGTCGCGCTCCTGGCGGCGGGCCTGTCCTCCTCGGCCACCGGAACCCTGGCGGGACAGGTGGTCATGGAGGGCTTCCTGCAGGTCAAGGTCAAGCCGTGGGTGCGCCGCCTCGTGACGCGGCTCCTGACCATGATCCCCGTCATCATCGCGGTGGCCCTGGGAACGGACCCGCTCTTCCTGCTCGTGCTGAGCCAGGTGGTGCTCAGCCTCCAGCTCCCGTTCGCGGTCGTCCCTCTCCTGCGCTTCACATCGTCCGAGAAGCTCATGGGTGGGGGATTCGTCAACCGCAGGCTGACGCGGATCGTGGGTTGGGTGATCACGGCGGTCATCGTTCTGGCGAACCTGTTCCTGATCTACCTGGTGGTCACGGGAGGGGCCTGAAGGCGCTGCGCGGAGGCGAGGCGGGCCGATCGGCGGCCGGCGGAGATCGGTGGTGGTCGGCCGACCGGGCCGGCCCTGTAGCAACCATGGAGGTGAGACGTGTACGGGACGATACTCGTGCCGCTGGAGCTGGAGGAGGGCGAGGAGGGGATCCTGGACCACGTGTCCGAGCTGGCCGCGCTGTGCGGCTCGGAGGTCATCCTCCTGCACGTGGCCGGCGGGTGGCGCGGCCGCTACTTCCAGGGCCGTCTCCAGGATCCCGAGGAGGGCGAGCACCGTGAGCGGCTTCAGCGACGGGTCGACCGTCTGAAGGAGCGGGGCATCGATGTCCGCGGCGAGATCCGCTACGGGACGCCGGGCGAGGGCATCGTCGCGACCGCGGCCGAGCTGGGCGTCGACCTGATCGCCATGGCGACCCACGGGCACCGTGGGGTCCTGGATCTCCTCCTGGGGAGCGCCGCTTCCGAGGTCCGGCACCAGGTCCACATCCCGGTGCTCCTGCTGCGCAAGTGAACGCCGAGCGGGAGAGACCGGCAGGTCCACAGGGGCGGCGCGAGCGCAGCGCCGCCGGCCGGTCGCTCCGCGCCCGCCGCCGGGCGCTGTCCGAGCTCCGGGAGGAGGTCGTGGCGTGCCGGCGCTGCCCCCGCCTGGTGCGCTGGCGCGAGAAGGTGGCGCGCGAGAAGCGGGCGTCCTTCGCGGACCAGACGTACTGGGGGAGGCCGGTTCCGGGCTTCGGTGACGCGGCCGCCTGGCTCCTGGTCGTGGGCCTGGCGCCGGCCGCCCACGGCGCCAACCGGACGGGTCGCATGTTCACGGGAGACCGCTCGGGGGACTGGCTCTTCCGAGCGCTCCACCGGGCCGGCCTGGCCACGCGGGCCGAGGCCACCTCGCCAGACGACGGGCTCGAGCTCCTCGGCACCTGGATCACCGCCTCGGTGCGCTGTGCCCCGCCCGGGAACCGGCCCAGCCCGTCGGAGCGCGCGAACTGCCGCCCGTACCTGGAGCGTGAGATCGACCTGCTGGAGGACGTGCGGGTGATCGTGGCCCTGGGCGGGTACGCCTACCGCCACGTGCTGCGCATCTTCCGGGACCGGGGGTGGACGGTCCCGTCACCGATGCCCGGCTTCGGGCACGGGCTCGAGGTCGAGCTCGGGGCCCCGGGCCGGGCCGTTGCGCCGGACGCGGCCATGTCGCCCGCGGGCGCTGACGCGGGCCAGCCGTCGCCCGCGCCCCTCACCCTCCTCACCTCCTACCATCCCAGCCAGCAAAACACCTTCACGGGCACACTCACAGAGCCGATGTTCGACCGGATCTGGGGCAGGGCCCTGGAGCTCGGGACGGCGTGAGCCACAAGCCGGACCGCCTGCACCAGCTCTTCCGGGTCGGGATGTGGCTCAAGGGACTGGACGGCCTCCTGGAGGTAGTGGGCGGAGTGGCGCTGGCCGTGGCGAGCCGGCACCAGATCGCGGTGCTCGTTCAGCACCTGGTGCGGGGCGAGCTGTCGGAGGATCCGGGCGACCTGGTGGCCAACGGGCTCCTCGGGCTGGCGAGGCACCTGTCCGTGGGCACCAAGGCCTTCGTCACGGCCTACCTGCTGGTGCATGGCCTCGTGAAGCTCGGACTGGTGGGAGGACTCCTGGCCGAGAAGAGGCGGGTGTTCCCGATCGCCCTGGTCGTGCTGGGACTGTTCCTGGCCTACCAGGTCTACCGGCTCGCGACCGTGCCCTCGGTGTGGCTGGGGGCGCTCACCGTGGTGGACGCCGCCATCGTCGTTCTCGTGGCCAGGGAGTGGCGCGTCCTGCCGCGGGCGGGGGAAACGAAAGGCGACTGACGCATCGGCCGGCGCTCGACCGCCGTCCGCCGCCCCGGCCCTCCCTACTGCGTCAGCCGCACCAGGAGGTCCTGCGCGACCTGCTGGAAGATCTGCTGGAGCTGGTCCTTGCTCGGGGCGAAGTACGCCTTGCCCGTGGGCTGGGAGGAATTGGTCTGCCCGTTCTGGTTGGCCAGCTCGGCCAGATAGCCCATGTCGGGCTGGAGCAGCGGGTCGGAGGCGCTGGGGTTGCCCAGGCCGATCGTGTAGATGTAGGCCTTCTGGCTCCGGATCGCGTTGGCGACGACGCCGCCGTTCTGGATGGCCTTGTTGCGGATCTTGGTCTCGGTCCAGCCCCAGCACACCGTCGCGTTCCTGCATCCGTTGGGGTTGGCGGCGCGGTTCATCGGCAGCTGGTCGGGCCGATCGAAGTATCCGCGCATGCGGCCGCCCGCGCGCGTGGTCGAGACGGCCATGACGCGGTCTTCGTACTTGGCTCCGTTCGGCGCCGTGAACGGCCCCAGGGCCGAACCGCCGTTCTGGGGCCCTCCCGGCCCGACCACGCCCCGGAAGGCCGTCGGCCTTCCGTCCGTGAAGAACACGACCACCTTGGCCGAATGCTCGCGGACGTTGGAGAGCTGGAGCTGGTCGTAGGCCAGCCGCAGCCCCTCGCCCGTGTCCGTGTCGCCGTTGGAGGTCATCCGGTCGATGGCGCCGTCGATCGGGCTCTTGAAGTAGTGGTCCAGGTCGAACTGGTCGGCGGCCCGGATCTGGAACGAGACCAGCCCCACCTGGTCCATGGACTCGTCGAAGTTGGACACGAACTGCTTGGCGGCGCTCTGCAGGTCTCGCCAGGCGCCCATCTGACCCAGCGAACCGGACTGGTCGAGCACCAGGATCAGGTCCACCGGCGGAATCGCCGCGGTGGCGTTCGAGCCGATGTCCATGTTCTTGATGCCGAGCAGTCGCATGAGTGTCGTCGGGAGGGTCTCCGAGGCGCTCATGGACACGGTGCTCTCGCCCCGGGGGTTCGTGCCGAAGGAGATGCTGATCGCACCCGTGTTGGTGACGCCGTTGGCCCGGGCCATGGCCAGCGCCTGCTGGCGGGCAACGCTCTGTCCGAGGCGCAGCGAGCGGGCCGCGGCCAGGACGCCCGAATCGACGGCCCGCGACAGCCGCGACTTGGCGATGTAGCCGCGGCCCAGGTCCACGGCGAGACCGGCGACCCCGAGGACGATCACCAGGAGGGCCGCGACCATGACGAGGACGGCTCCGCGCCGGTCGGATCCCAGCTCACGAAGCAGCCGCCTGGCGTGCGCCCTTCGAGGATTCCTAGAACGTTGCTCGGACATGAAGGCTACCCTCGCAGTCCCTGGATCGCCGGGCCTCAGAAGAAGGCCCGATCGTACACCGTCCCGGGCACCATGCCCGGAACCAGCCGCCCGATGGGCGTGAGCGGCTCGTAGGAGTAGAAGACCTCCACCGCGTAGATGGTCCTGCCGTTCACGAGCCCGAGCCCCGCCAGCGACGAGGCCGGGTCACCGGTCGTTCCCAGACGGCTGTGGCCCGAATAGCCCGAGCTGGCCACCTGGCTGACGATCCGTGGCACCCCGCCCTTAACCTCGAGCTCGCTCACCACCGCGCCGCCCTCCTTCCCGAGGCCGATGCTGGCGCCGTTGTGCATGGTGACGCCCAGCACCGTGTCGAGCGCCGTGCCCCGCGAGGCGATGTTGGCTCCCTCGCGGGCGAGGCCGGCCAGCGTGTGGGCCACGTCGAAGGCGTGCCCGAGCTCGAACACCGCGAACAGCACGATGACGAGGATCGGCGCCACCAGCACCATCTCCACGAGCTCCTGGCCGCGCTGATTCCGGACCAGCCGATGCGCCAGGCGCGCCGCGCCCGACCGGGTGTTCGCCGGGTGCGGCCGGATCCGCCCTCGCGGACGAGTGCGCGACGTCCCCGGCTCAGTAGAACGGTTCATTGCGCATCGAGGTGCTGACGGTGAAATCCAGGAGGCTGCTCGGGACGAGGCTCGCGATCGACGGAAAGGCGATGTCGTAGTGGTAGTGCACATCGATCGTGACCACCTGTTCGGGAGCTCCGCCATCGGCCGGCGAGATCGAGATGTCGGATGGGCTCACGCCCAGGCTGGCCGTGCGCTGCTCGATGATGTGCTCGATGGAGCTGGCCCGGCCCAGGCCCTGTCCGCTGACCGGGTCGGTGAGCTGGTTCCCGGTCACGGCGAAGCGGGCGGCCTCCGCCACCGCCTGCCGGAGCGTGAGCCGCGTGTAGAAGTAGCGCCCGAACTCCATGATCCCGAATAGGATGAGCAGGAGGATCGGGATGACGAGCACGAACTCGATGAGGCTCTGCCCCGATGCGGAGCGCGCCAGGCGGGAGGCCGGACGTACGCCCGCCCTCCGTCGGAGCTCGATCGGGATGAACGCTGAGTTGCTCGCCATGTCTTCGACCGCCCTTCGGTTCGCCGGCAGCCCGGGCCGGAAAGGTGGCCCGTCGCGGGCCGGCCCTTCGGAGGTGAAAGGCCCCGCGATCGGGCGCACGCCTCGTGCCATCCACCGGCTGTTTCGACGAGGGCCTGCTAACCTACACTCCTGAAGGGTGTTTCGCCATAGGACAGGGTGAGTCGGTACGGGCGAGGTCGCCCGACCGTGTGGTACGAATGCTACATCCGGGCCCGTCGGTGCCCGCGGCGCTCCGGCACGCGCTTCATTGCAGATGTCCTCCATGTGCTCGCGACCAGGCCACCAGCAGTCGCGCCACCCGGCCATAGCTGGCGATGCCGCCCGGGACCTGGTTCGCATGCAGGTAGGCGTTGTTGACCGTGCGGCTGGCCTCGGCCGCCACGTGGACCTCGACTCGCTGGATGTAATCGGCGTAGTCCCGGATGTCCCGCCGGACGCCCGGGAGGCGCTCGGCGACGAGCGCCCGGGCCGCCCGGCGGTCCCGTCGGGCCAGGATGCCCACGAAGGTGAGCTGGGCCATGGCGTGGCCGGCGTACGCCACGTACGGGTCGGGCGACCGGGTCGCCGCCATCCAGCCCAGGAAGCTGGCCTCGTTCTCCGGCGCGGCGCCGCGCTGGTGTGCCTTCTCGTGCTGCATGTCGAAGGGAAGCAGGAGCGCCGGCGCGCCCCCGTCCACGACCGCCTCTCCGGTCCACGGGAAGTAGAAGCCCGAGATGCCGACGCGGCTCGGAACGTCGGGCGGGACGAAGCGCTTGACGGGTCCCCGCGGCAGGGCGAGGGAAGCCGGAAGCCCGATCTCGCCGATCGCCCGGCGCCAGCCCTCCTCCAGGCCCCGCCTGAGGACGCTCCGGCTCTCGTCGATCCAGGTGGGCACACCGGCGTCGGAGACCCCGTGGATGGCCAGGTAGGCCGCGTTCGTGGCCCGAATCTCCTGCCGGGCGAGCACCGCGATCTCCGCCGTGTCCGCTCCCGTTCCCGGGGGCAGGCCGAGCCGCTCGCCCAGCGGCGGGCGGGCGTAGTTGAAGCCCCAGAGCAGGTAGAAGAGGATGGCTACGAGCCCGGCGTCAGCGGCCACCCGAAGGGCGGCGCCCCCCAGCGCGTTGCGGAGCCGCCGTCGCCGCCGCACGAGCTGCAGGCAGGCGCGAGCCGCCAGGAACAGGTAAGCCGCGACACCGCCGACCAGCAGCACCTCCGCGACGGGGAAGGGGATCCAGCCCGTCGCTCGGGAGAGTCCGAGGGCGATCCAGGGCCCGACCCCCGCGCCGTAGACGCCCTCGACGAGGCCCGGCGTACGCGTCAGCAGGTGCGAGAGGCCGAAGCACGCCAGACCCGCGGCCAGCAGGATGACGGGGCGGCGCGGACGCAGTCTGCGGTCGCGGGGCAGGCGCGGGTTGTGAGGGAGCAGCACCCCGGCCGCCGCGTTGCCCCCGGGCCCGCGATCCCGCACCCTGTCCTTCCCTGAGGCGGGCGTGGGCCCACGTCCGCGACGTCGTCGCCGAAGACGCATCAGCGCGGAGGATCAGGATGAAGGTGAGCATCGAGTATTGCACGGTTTGAGACTACGGGCCCCGCGCCGCCAGGCTGGCGGCCAGGCTCGAAGAGGCGTTCGACGACCCCGAGATCGAGCTGATCGCGTCCGGAGGCGGCGTGTTCGAAGTCATGGTCGACGGTCGCCTGGTGTACTCCAAGAAGCGGACGGGCCGGCACGCCGACCCGGAGGAGGTCGTCCGGACGATTCGAGAGGGGCGGGCGTCCTGATCCCGTCGACGGGGCGCCCGCCCCGGCGGTGACTAGGAGCCTGGCGTCAGGCTCTGGAACAAGGACGCGACGCTGAAGTTCGACGGATCGACCTCGTAGTAGACGCCCCGCGTGAAGTGGCCGGTGGTCGGGAAGTACGGAGGGGGGCTCGTGGCCGCGCACGCGTCGTACGAATAGCGCTTGATGTAGCCCGTGCCCCCGGGAGAGTAGACGTATTCCGTGCCGACCGGTCCGCGGGTCTTCTGGATGATGCCTCCCGTCAGGTAGAGACAGCCGCGCCCCGTCAGAGTTCCCTCGCAGGCCTCCGCCTTGTCGGCGCCGTACTGATAGTTCTCCACCGTGAACTGGTTCAGCGCCAGCACCACGCCCTGGATGAACTCGTCCTTGGTGTCGTCGTAGGTGAACCAGGAGGACGCGCCGGTGCCCTCTTCCGGCGAGTTGATGGTGTTGTCGGCCACCACCACGTCGTTGCCGGAGAACAGCCCCAGGAGGTCGTTGCAGGTCCCCGCGCCCGGATCGGTCGCGTAGGTCATGTCGTCCGCGATCACGATGTCTCCGGTGGCGGCCACCGTCACCTTTCCCCTCAGCACGCCGCTGATCGCCACGTTGCCATCCACGAAGATCACGCCCTTGAAGTCCGGGTTGAAAGCGCGGCTGATCGGCATCAGGTAGCTGTGGTCGGCGCGGCTCACCGGGAGCGTGTAGGAGGTGCCGTTCCACGCCACCCAGCCGCCCAGGGTGTCGGTGGCCACGAACCCATTCGACAGGGAGTCCGACCCGCCCAGGTAGCAGCGCCGACCGCTGTTGGAGACCGCCGCCACCCAGGAGTCCGTGGTGGTGCCGCCACCGCCGCCCCCGCGTCCGCCACGCCTGCCGCGCCCGCCGCCACCACCGCCGCTGGACGGGTGGTCCGCGGCCACCACGAAGGTGTCGTTGGCGGTGCCGGGGTTGTGGTAGTGGCCGCAGTTGATGGAGCTCCTCAGGTCCGAGGCCGGCGTGCAGCCGAACCATGAGCACGTCTCCGGCATGTCGGCCACGACCCAGCCGGCGTCGGAGGACTGGTAGACGCGGATGAAGCCTTCGTTGTCGCCGTTGATCTCGCCGTCGCCGTTCAGGTCGATGGCCAGGAACTCGATGCGGGTGGTGGCCTGTCCGAGCGCACCGTTGTTGTCGCCCGAGAAATAGGTGTGACCGGCCTGCGCCTGTTGGCGGAGCTTGTTCAGATCCGCCGTCTTGGGCATCGGGATGGTGGGCGCGTTCTCGGTGTATCCCTGCGGGAAGCTGGCGTACTGGGCGCCCTGCACAGTCTTGGCGGTGGTGACGTGGTTCCAGAACGTGGCGCCCGACGCGTAGATCTTGATGTAGTCGTTCGAGTGTACCGGTCCGAAGATCTGGTCCCCGCTCCCGAACGCGATGTTCGACGGCTCGATGTCGGTGAAGTAGGCGTACTTGGCGAAGCTCTCCTGACGGATCTCCTGCCGGCGGACCACCTTGTTGCCGTGCGAGTCTTTCGCCTCGACCACGATGCTGCCGAACACACCGTACTGGCCGGTGGTGATGCCGCTGGGTCCAACCCAGATGCTGCGACGGACGTCCGAAATCTGGTTGCCGGAAGCATCGTACACCCGCGCGTCGCTCTCCAGCGTGTCGTAGCCCGAGTCCGGGTACAGGGAGTCGTTGGCGTTGACCTCCGATCGCGCCTGCTCGAGACCCGCGTCGGCCACCGTCTCGAGGACGCTGTTCTGGGACTGGTAGCGCGAGATCAGCGTTGTGTTCGACTGTACCATCGTGGCGCCGATGGCCAGCGCCGCCACCGCCATGGCCAGCAACAGCACGAAGAGCAGCGCGAAGCCCTCCTCGCCCTTCCGGGTTCCCGGAGGGGCGGGATCTGCCCGGCGAGGCGCGGATCTGGTCGGGCGGGATGAATTATCCAGCATGGCTCAACCTCCTGGCGGGCTCGTCGGCATCGGCGCCGTCACCGAGAGAGCCGTGGTCAGGGACGAGAGTGTGGGCGTGCAATCCTGCGCCGCGAGGGCGTAGTCGTAGCTGCTCCCGCCGTGGATTTGGGTGTCGGTGTACGTGTACGAGCTGTGTCCGGATGGGATGCTGAGTAGAGGATCGCCCCACTCGCTCCCGCCCGCCGGACGCCGCCAGAGCACGTAGCGGACGACGTCCTTCTCGCCACCCGATTCGTCGGTGGCCGCGCTCCAGGTCAGCGTGATCTGGGGGTCCCCGCTGGTCAGGTTGCCCGGCGTGGCCGTGAGGCTCGTGCCCAGGATGGGCTCGTCGCCGCATGTCTTCCGGACCGTGATCCCGTTGTTCGGGACGCGCACCAGCCGCGTCATGGCCTCGGTGCGCTCGTCGGCGCCCTGCTGGCCGTTGGTGGCCGTGAGCCGGATCTGAACCGCGCGGACGCTGTCGATGAGCGCTGCCGAGCCCGTGTCCGCCGGCGACCCGTGCATGGCCACCGAGTGCTCGAGCGGCAGGTCCGACGCCGGCACGGTATCGATCGACGCCAGGCCCGAAGCCGGGGTGATCTCGTGCTCGTATTGGAGGAACGGGCCATCCGCCGAGCGGAGCAGGTTCCTGGCGACGAGCTCCGGTGCCTGGTCGTTGACCTGCCGCAGCAGCACCCAGTCGTCCGCGCGGGCCGTGGTCGAATCGGGCCGGAACACGAACGTGATCGTCTCGGCGGCGCTCTTGGCCCCCGCCGTCCCGCCCGACCGGTAGGTCGTGTCGGGATAGGTGAAGGTGGTGCCGGGGATCTGGATGGCGTCCGCGGAGCCCAGCGAGGTCACGGCCGAGTCGGGGGCCTCCGGCTCGTAGTAGATGGCGAAGGCGTCGTTGGCGTCGTTGGTGGCGAAGTCCGCGTTGAACGACACCGTGAGCGAGTCGGCGTAGACCAGCGCCGGCTGCCCATCGGTGAGGTGGCCGCCGGCCGTGCGCAGGTCCTTCTCGAGGGCGTTCACGGCGAACCGCGCGTTCTGCATCACCGTGAATCGCTCGGTGCCCCTGCGGAACCCGGCGCTCTGGGCACGGAAGAAGCCCAGGGCCGCCGCGGTCACGAGACTCATGACCACGAGCGCGATGAGGAGCTCGACGAGCGAGAAGCCCGCTTCGGTCCGGCGTCGGCCGGCTTCCTGGGTCGGGATCGTCATGGCGCCCCCACGGTTACCGTGCGCTCCACCGGTTTGGCGAGGCCGATCGCGTCGACCTGCACGGTCACCACCTTGTAGTCCTCGGCCTGGTTCGAGCCGCCCCAGTGCACGATGCTCGTGGACAGGGTGAAGCCCGGATGGCCGGGGACGGAATCGCCCGTCGAGGCGTAGCGTGCCTCGAGGCTGTCGTACGCGGGGTCGATCTGGATTCGCGTCAGCCGGTCCTGCGTGAGCTCCACGGCGACCTCCTTTCGGCCGCTGTCGGCGACGCGACTGACCAGTGTACCCGTAGCGGCGCCCAGGCCGAGGAGGACGACGGCCAGGATGACCAGCGCCACCATGACCTCGATCAGCGTGAAGCCGCGCTCCATGCGGAGCTCTTCCTTCATCAGAACCCCCGTTGCCAGGCCCCACCGGAGCAGCGGAACCAGGACGCCCGGCCCGTGGCGCGGTCCACGACCAGCAGTCGCGCCCCATCGGCGCTCCCGGCGGCCAGGTCGCGTGCCGACTGGACGTAGATTCCGCCGGCCTCGCTGGCGCTGCCGTCGCGGTGGAACGTTACGCTCGGATTGCCATCGGTCCGCTGCGTAAAGGTGATCGGTCCCGAACCGATCGGATGTGCGGGTGCGCCGCCGTGGCCGAACGCCACGCCGTCACCCAGGGAGTGCGAGCTCTGGTGCTCGTCGCTCTGGTGCGTGCCGTCGTTGTTGGCGTCGTCGACGATGTGGATCGTGCGCTGGTCGACGTCGAACTCGACGATGATGTCGTGCTGGCGCGTGATGGCCATGCGCTGGGCGGCCAGGAGGTCCGAGCCCAGCGTCTGCATGGCCGCCTCCGCCTGGTGGCGCCCGATGCCCATGTTGGGGATCGCGACGGCGGCCAGGATCGACATGAGCGTGAGAGCGATGAGCAGCTCGACCAGGGTGAAGCCCCGGTGGGCGACCTCCGCGAGGGACGCGGCATCGGCCGCGTCGCTCGAACGCGTGTGGCATCGAGATCGGACGGGCACCCAGGGACCTCCGTGTCAGGATCGGCGGTTCGACCGTTCGGCCGGGTCGGGATCGGCTCTCCGTCCGGACCGGCGCTCAGCGGGCGGAGGGGCAACCGAGGTGCCAGCTGCCGAAGGCGCACGGCCGTGGACGTCCCATCTCCCCGTGAGGCAGGACGTTGTTGCGAATCATCCATGGCCTGACGGCCCGCCGCCGCCGGCGGTCCGTGGGCGACGACAGGCGCAGTTCACGAGACTTCTTGCACGATCCTGCACCGTGTTCAGGAGGCCGCGGCGGGGGCGGGTCAGCGAGCGGCCGGAGGGCTGGGGGGAACCGGATGTCCTTCTTTCCCCGATGGAAAGGGCGCTTGACGGTACCGTAAAGCGATCAGCCTTCCCGGACCTCATGGATGCCGTGCAGGGAATGCCGAGCGCTCCGCATTATCGAAAAGCCACCGGCATGGAGAACGGAAGCTCAGTCGTCGCGGCCGACCTCGAGCATGCGCTCCACGGCCGCCAGGGCCCGGACCCGGACGTCCTCGGGGATCTCGATCTCGTAGCGGAGGTCCTGCAGGGAGGCGAGCGTGTTCTCGAGCGTGATCTTCTTCATGTGGGGGCACAGCGTGCAGGGCTTGACGAACTGGAGATCCGGGTGGGCCTCCTGCACGTTGTCGGACATCGAGCACTCGGTGACCATGATGACCCGGTTCGAGCGGGCGTGGTCCAGGTAGCCGATCATGCCGGTGGTCGAGCCGACGAAGTCCGATTCCTCGCACACCGCCGGCGAGCACTCCGGGTGCGCGATGACCTCGATCCCCGGGTACTGCTCGCGGTAGGCCCGGATCTGGTCGACCGTGAACTGCTCGTGGACCACACAGCGGCCGTGCCACGCGATCACCCGCACGTCGGTCTGCTTGGCTACGTTGCTCGCCAGGTACTCGTCGGGCAGGAAGATGACCCGGTCCGAGCCGGCGCGCTCCGCCGCCGCCTCCACGACCTGCACCGCGTTGGCCGACGTGCAGCAGATGTCCGACTCGGCCTTGATGGAGGCCGGCGTGTTCACGTAGGTGACGACCGGCACGCCGGGGTGGCGCTCCTTGAGTAACCGAACATCCTCGACCGTGATGCTCTCCGACAGGGAGCACCCCGCGTCGGGGTCCGGGATGAGGACCGTTCGCCCGGGGTTCAGGATCTTGGCCGTCTCGGCCATGAAGTGCACGCCGCAGAACACGATCACGTCCGCGTCCGTGTCCCGCGCCGCCCGCGCCAGACCCAGGGAGTCGCCCTTGAAGTCCGCGACGCCGTGGAAGATCTCGGGCACCTGGTAGTTGTGCCCCAGGATGACGGCGTTCCGCTCCCGCTTGAGCCGGTTGATCTCGGCGATGAGCGGGGCCTTGAGCTCCCACTCGAAGCGTGGAAGGCTGCCCTCCACCTTGGGCCAGATGTGCTCGGTCGCCCGGGCGACCTCGGGTGTGAATGTCAGCGTGCCTGGCACCGCTCGCTCCCGTTCGCGGTCCACCTGCCAACCGGATCCTCCCGGCCGGCCGGTTCGCCTTCGAGGCGTGGCGCCGACCGCATGCGGTCCGGGGATGGTATGGTTAGTGGCCACGCCCGCAAAGGTTCCGTCGCCGGGTGCGAAGCTGCCGGGCCGTTTGGCCCTAGTGGAAGTGGCGGTGGGTGTGCGTGAGCCCGCCCTCGTGGGTGTGCTCGTGGGCATGCGCCACCGGCGCGGCTCCGTACCGCTCCTCGAAGCGCCCGAACTTCCACACCGCCACGGAGATCGCCCACGCGAGCAGGAAGAGTCCGACCACGAGGTACCCCAGGCTCCCGAAGTCGATGCCGGCCAGGAAGTCGGCCACCGGTCCCCGAGCACCCGTCATGCCGACCAGCACCCGGGCCAGCTCCACCGTGCCGATGACCAGGGCCACGAGGATCGACAGGCTGGTGGTGGTGAGGTTGTAGTAGATCTTGCGCAGTGGGTTCACGAAGGCCCAGTCGTACGCCTTGCACATGAGGACGCCGTCGGTCGTGTCCATCAGCGACATGCCGGCCGCGAACAGGACGGGCAGGGAGAGGACGGCCGGCCAGGGGAGGTCGCTGGTCGAGGCGCCGGCGGTCATGGCGAGGAGCCCGACCTCCGAGGCGGTGTCGAACCCGAGTCCGAACAGGAGCCCCACGGGATACATGTGCCAGCTCTCCCGGATGACCCCCTGGAGGCGACGGCCGAACAGCCGGTTCAGGAAGCCGCGGCGGGCCAGGAGCTCCTCGACGTGCTCGTGCGTGTGATGGCCGGCCCGCGTTCCCTGCCAGACCTTCAGAATGTCGAACAGCACCAGGAGGTTGAGGATCCCGATGATCCACAGGAACGTGCCCGACACGCCCGCTCCGATCAGGCCTCCGATGTTCTGCATCGCGGGCAGGTGCTGCTTCACGGCCGCGGCGGCGAACAGGATCACCACGGCGAGCCCGGCGACGACCGTCGAGTGCCCCAGCGAGAAGAAGAACCCGACTCCGAGGGGCCGGCGATCGTCCTTGAGCAGGAAGCGGACGGTGTCGTCGACCGCCGCGATGTGGTCGGCATCGAAGGCGTGTCGGAGACCGAACAGGTAGGCCACGGCGCCCAGTCCCACGAGCGCTGTGTAGCGGGACGCGTAGTACAGGAACAGCCCCCAACCGATCAGGTGGAGGAGGGCGATGAAGCCGTACAGGCCCGCCAGGCGAAGCCGCTCGGCGGCCGTGAAGGAAATGGCCGACCGAGCGGTCGCCGGCCGGGCGTGGGCCGCCGGGGCGTGGGGGTGACCGTGGGCCGCTGGGGCCGGGGTCGTTGCGGCGTCGCGTGAGTCCATCCTTCGCCTCGCACGGATGCTGCACGCACCGGGCGGCGCGCGGCCTCCCAATCTAGCGATTGCAGGACCTGCCCACTACTTGCCCCCGCTCGGGGGCCCGGGTCGGAGGGGTGGCGGGAGACGAGGGCAGGCTCCCGGCCCTACCGCTTCTCTGACGGGGAAGGGGCCCGCATAATTAGGCGTGTCCCACCGGACCTTCCGGGCGCCGCCGCGGCGGACACGTGCCGGCCCGGGAGGGTCCGGAGGTCCCGAGACCAGGAGCACGCGGTCGGCATGAGCGCGCACGGGAAGAAGGCCGGGAGGTCGCCGGAGAAGCGGGCCGAGGAGCTGCGGCGGGAGATCCGGCGGCACGACTACCTCTACTACGTCGCGAACCGTCCCCAGATCTCGGACGAGGAGTACGACGACCTCTTCCGGGAGCTGGTCGAGCTCGAGAAGGAGCACCCCGAGCTCCGCACCGACGACTCGCCCACGCAGCGCGTGGGGGCCGAGCCGCTGGACGCGTTCCCCACCGTGCAGCACACGGCCCCGATGCTCAGCCTCGACTCGAGCCGGGAGGAGGCGGACGTCCGTCGCTTCGACCAGCGGGTCAGGGACCGCCTCGGGGAAGGAGCCGAGGTCCGCTGGGTCATGGAGCCGAAGCTGGACGGCGCTTCCGTGGAGCTCGTGTACGAGGACGGCGTCCTGGCTCGCGCCGCCACCCGTGGCGACGGGAGGAAGGGCGAGAGGATCACGGAGAACGTCCGGACCATCCCCGCCGTGCCGCTCCGCCTCCGCGAGGAGGACCGGCCGCCGCCGTCCATGGTGGCGGTGCGGGGCGAGGTGCTCATGCGGCTCGGTCCGTTCGAGGCCCTCAACGAGCGGCTCCTGCAGGAGGGGAAGGAGCCCTTCGCCAACCCGCGGAACGCGGCGGCCGGCTCCCTCCGCCAGCTCGATCCCAGGATCACGGCCGCCCGGCCGCTCGACATCTTCGTGTACGACATCCTCGCCTCCGACGGCCTGGAGGGGGTGGACACCCAGACCCAGGTGCGGCGGGCGCTGGAGGCGTGGGGGCTCCGGACCCCCGAATTCGAGGTGCTGGCCGAGTCCGCCGACGACATCGTGGCCTACCACGCCGACCTCATGGAGCGTCGCGACGAGCTGGAGTACGAGATCGACGGCGTGGTGGCCAAGCTGGACGACCTGGCGGCCCGCGAGCGGCTCGGCTCCACCTCGCGGCACCCCCGGTGGGCGTACGCCTTCAAGTTCCCGCCGCGCAAGGAGCTCACGCGCGTCCTGAGGATCTTCCCCAGCGTCGGCCGCACGGGCGTCGTCACCCCCGTCGCCATGATGCGGCCGGTGGAGATCGGGGGCGTGACCGTGAGCCGAGCCAGCCTTCACAACATCGAGCAGGTGCACCGCCTGGACGTGCACGAGGGGGACACCGTCCGGGTGCAAAGGGCCGGGGACGTGATCCCGCAGGTGGTCGAGGTGGTCGAGAAGGGGACGGGGAAGCGCGAGGAGCCGTTCGAGCTGCCCGAGACCTGCCCCTCGTGCGGGACCGAGCTCGTTCGCCGCGGGCCCTACACCGTCTGCCCCAATAGCTTCGAGTGCCCGGCGCAGCTGGCCGGCCGCCTGGTCCATTTCGGCTCGCGCGACGCCCTGGACATCGAGGGGCTCGGCGAGGAGACCGCGAAGCTCCTGGTGTCCGAGGAGCTCGTCCGCGAGCTCCCGGACCTGTTCGAGCTCGAGCCCGGGCCGCTCGAGGCCCTCGAGGGCTTCGCTGAGAAGTCGGCCACCAACCTGGTCGAGGCCATCGGGAAGGCCGCGAAGACGGAGCTGCGCCGCTTCCTGTACGGCCTCGGGATCCCGGAGGTGGGGACGGCCGTGGCCCGCGACCTGGCCGAGCACTTCCGCTCCTTCGAGAAGATCCGCGACGCGTCGGAGGAGGAGCTGGAGGAGGTCGAGGGGATCGGGCCCAAGATGACCGAGGGTATCCGTGCCTTCTTCGAGGAGTCCCACAACCGGCATATCCTCGACCGACTCCTGGACGGCCGGGTGACGCTCATCGAGCCCGTGGCCCCGGCGGAGGGCGGACGTCCGCTCGAGGGCCTCACCTTCGTGTTCACCGGGGGCCTGGAGCGCTTCAGCCGCCCGCAGGCGAAGGAGCTGGTGGAGGCGAACGGGGCGCGCGCCACCTCTTCGGTGAGCGGCGAGACCGACTACGTGGTCGTGGGCGAGGACCCGGGCTCCAAGCTGGACCAGGCCCGCGAGCGCGGCGTGAACACCCTGGACGAGGACGCCTTCCTGGCGCTCCTGGCGGAGAAGGGCGTCGAGATCTGACTCAGGTCCCGGCGAACCACTCGTAGCCGCGGTCGGTCCAGTAGCCCCCGTTCTGGTGGGGGAGGAACACGATCCGCGTCAGGTACTTGACGCTCTTGTAGCCGAGCTTGACCGGTGAGTGGAGGCGGGCCGGCGCTCCCCGGCCGGGCGTGAGCGGCGAGCCCTCGTACTCGTAGCAGATCAGGGTCTGGGGGTGGAGGGCGCTGGCCAGGTCCCAGCTCTCGTGGTAGCCGGAGTCGAAGGACTGGAAGTCGACGAACTTCGCGTCCGGCCGGACTTCGGCGAGCTTGGCCAGCAGGCTCACCCGGACGCCCGTCCACTGGGTGAGCGCGGTCCAGCCCTCCACGCAGTAGTGGTTCACGCGCTGGGTCACCGACGGCAGGCCCCGCAGGTCGTCCATCCGCAGGGTGAGCGGATTCCGCACGGCGCCCCCCACCTCGAGCTTCCACGCGCCCCGGAGCGACGGGTCCCACACGGGCACGGTGGGCGACACGTAGTAGCGGGGGAGCGCGTCCCCGGCCAGCCGTCCGCCCTCCTTCACGTGGTCCATGGTGAGGTGGCGGAAGAGCGCCTCCTCGACGTCCTGGTTCTTGCGGCGGGCGAACTCGAGGACGCCCTTCGCGGCCGGAGGCCCCTCCGAGTTGCACGCTGCCAGGAGCGCCGCCAGCGCGCCGCCTCCCACGGTGATGAAGTCTCGTCGGTCCATCAGGATCGCTCCGCCGTGTCGTCGTCTCGCGAGGCTTCCGGATCGATGGCCGCCCGGCGCTCCCGCGCGGCGTCGGCCCCGGTCGCCTCCGCCGTCGCGCCGGAGGGTCGTACCGGGCCGAACAGGTGCTGGAAGGGTCGCGCGTTGCGGCGCTCGGGCGAGCGGTCGGCCCGGTAGCGCCCCGTGATCATGGCCGGGATCGAGTAGGGATCGACCGACACCACCATGAACACGTGGATCAGGCCCAGCGTCACGAGGCCGAGCATGGCCAGGAAGTGCCAGTAGCGGGCCCACACGTAGCCCCCCATCAGCCGGGTGAGCCAGCCCAGCTGCACCGGCTTCCAGATCGCCAGCCCCGTGGCCACCGCGATCACGGCCAGGACGAGGAGGGACAGGTAGGCCAGCTTCTGGAGGGCGTTGTGCTTGCCCTGCCGGGGGTGCTCGCGGCGCGCGAACAGGTAGAACTTCACCATCTCCCAGGCGTCGCGCGGGTCACCCCGGCGCGGCGCCAGATCCCGCCACTCCCCGTGCAGGTAGATGAACCCGACGTAGAGCAGTCCGTTGGCCACCAGCAGCCACATGATGGCGAAGTGCCAGTGGCGGGCTCCGGCCAGCCAGCCGCCCAGCGTCAGCCATTCCGGGATGGGCTGGCCGGCGAACGGGTAGCAGCAGAAGGTGCCCCCGCGGGGCGCGAAGGCGGGGTAGGCGTTGAAGATCCGGAGGCCGCTGGCCACCATCGCGGTCAGCGCGACGACGTTCACCCAGTGGGTCAGCCGCACCAGCCAGTGATGGCGGGAACGGCCGGGCGCCTCCGGGCCGGCCGGCGCCGAAGCCCCGGATGGATCCTCCGGGCCGGGCGGCGCGGCGGAACGGGCCGGATCCACCGCGTCGGGCGGCGTGGCTCCGGCCGGATCGGCCGAGATCGTCGGAGCGGTCGCCACGGGGCGCGCCTCGTCCGTCATCGTCTCGCTCATCCCTCCGCCGCTCGAGCCGCTCGGGACCGGCCCCGGGGGCGGGGCCGGCCGCAGGACGTACCCCCGAAACCGTTCCGGGGATCGGACCGGTTCCCTTCGGGCCGCGCGAGCCGGGCCGGTACGGGGCGTGCGGCAAGGGTCGCCGAGAGCCGTGTCCGGACCCAAGGTACCGGCTGGCGCCGGTTCCCGCGTCCCGGAGCCTCGCGCCGCCACATCGCAGCCCCCCACCCGAGGGAGCTCCCATGGAGAACGTGGAGATCGCCCGCACCCTGGAGGATGTCGCCGACCTCCTGGAGATCCAGGGGTCCAACCCGTTCCGGGTCCGTGCCTACCGCAACGCCGCCCGCACGATCGAGGAGCACCCGGTCCCGATGCGGAAGCTGGTCGAGGAGGACGCCGACCTCACCGAGCTCCCCGGCATCGGCGAGGACATGTCGAAATACATCCACCAGCTGGTGGACACGGGGTCCCTGGAGCTCCTGGACGAGCTCACCGGGGACGTTCCCTACTCGCTCATCGAGATCGGTCGGCTGCCCGGCGTCGGTCCCAAGAAGACGCGGAAGCTATGGAAGGAGCTGGGGATCGAGACCGTGGACCAGCTCGAGGAGGCGGCGAAGGCCGGGAAGGTCCGCGAGCTGGAGGGCTTCGGGGAGAAGAGCGAGGAGAAGATCCTCCAGGGCATCGAGGCGTACCGCCGCCACCAGGCGCGCTTCAAGATCTCCGAGGCCGACCAGCACGTCCTGCCCCTGCTCGAGTGGCTGCGGGAGGACGACTCCGTGGAACGGATCGAAGTGGCCGGCAGCTACCGGCGCCGCAAGGAGACGGTGGGCGACATCGACCTCCTCGCCATCGCGGAGGAGGGCGCCTCCCTCATGGAGCGCTTCACCAGCTACGACCGGGTCGAGGAGGTGCTGGCCTCGGGCGCGACGAAGGGTAGCGTGCGGCTCGCCTCCGGTCTCCAGGTCGACCTCCGGATCCTCACCGCGAAGAGCTACGGCGCGGCGCTCGTCTACTTCACCGGCTCCAAGGAGCACAACGTCCGCCTCCGACAGCGCGCCATCGACCGGGGTCTCCGCATCTCCGAGTACGGGGTCTTCGAGGTGGAGAAAGGAAAGCGGGGGAAGGAC
>Ga0315556_1000330_pt1 | contig 28582 bp, 18 predicted proteins | sample SalMarSW160310MG_FD_202112 | JGI IMG/M metagenome (GOLD analysis project Ga0315556, IMG submission 202112) | Salt marsh sediment microbial communities from the Plum Island Ecosystem LTER, Massachusetts, United States - Salt Marsh Sediment SW1603-10 ...
CGGGCTCCAGCCCTTGCGCGTCCTCGACCAGCTCGGCCTCGCTGAATTCCTCGCGCAGGCGCTGGACGGCTTGGTTGCCGAGCATCACCGAGCACAAGCCGCGGGCGGTTGCGGCAACGAGCACTTCGCCCAGCGGGGTGGAGAATCGGGCGTAGGCGATCCTCTGGCCCTTGCCGCGCGCGCGGTAATCGCGCGCCGCCATGCCGAGCCGGCCGGAGGCCTTCTCGTAGAAGCGCGACACCGAGCCGTAGCCGGCGTCGAAAACGGCATCGGTGACGCGGCTGCCGTTGGCGAGCAGGCGCTTGGCATCCTCCAGCCGCTGCTCGCGCTGATAGTCGTTCGGCGACAGGCCGAGCGCGTCCTTGAACTGGCGCTGCAGGTGAAAGGGGCTGGCGCCGACCGCGCGCGCGAGCTGCTCGAGGGTGACGCGCTCGCCGCGGCGGGCGTCGAGGTAGGCGCGCGCTTTGCTGATCAGGCTTTGCATGGCGTGACTTTACCGGCGCCGCGGCGAGGTTTCTATCCGGATCTTGCTCTCGCGCTCTCGCGCAGCAGGCGCTCGAAGTCCTCCGGCGGCAGCGCCTGGCTGAAGTAGAAGCCCTGGTAGGCTTGCACTCCGAAGCCCTTCAGCGCGGCGAGCTGCGCTTCGGACTCGACCCCCTCGGCGACGACGCCCAGGCCGAGCCCGCCGGCGAGCGCGACGATCGCCTTGACGATGGTGGCGTCGGCGCCGCCGGCGTCGACGTCGTGCACGAACGCGCGGTCGATCTTGAGCTTGCGCAGCGGGAAGCGCCGCAGGTAAGCGAGGCTCGAATACCCGGTGCCGAAGTCGTCGATCGCCAGCCCGACGCCCATCGCGCTCAGCGCATCAAGCGTCTCGATCGCGGCCTCGGTGTGGTGCATGACGATGCTCTCGGTGATCTCGATCTCGAACAGCCGCGGCTCGAGGCCGGCGTCGCGCAGCACCGCGCCGACGGTCCGGGCGACGCCCTTGCGCCGGAACTGGCGCGCGGAAAAGTTCACCGCGACGCTGATCGGCGGCAGCCCCGCGAGCTGCCAGGCGCGGGCCTGGCGCGCGGCGCTGCGCATCACCCATTCGCCGATCTCGATGATCAGGCCGGTCTCCTCCGCCAGCGGGATGAAGCGCATCGGCGGCACCTGGCCGAGCTCCGGGTTACTCCAGCGCAGCAGCGCCTCCGCACCGATGATCCGCGCGCTCGCGATATCCACCTGCGGCTGGTAGTGCAGCGCGAGCTCGCCGCGCGCGAGCGCCCGGCGCAGCTTGCTTTCGATCGCCACCGCGTCGGCGCTGTGCGCCTCGCTGCCGGAGTAGATCTGGAATGCGCTGCCGCCCTCGCGCTTGGCCTGATACATGGCGATGTCGGCCTTCCTGATCAGGCCGTCGAGGTCGTCGCTCTCGGCCGGATAGAGCACGATGCCGATGCTCGCGCTGACGTAGATCTCGTGCTCGTCGATGCGCAGCGGCTCGACCAGGGCATCCTGGATCTTGCTTGCCACGGCCTCGGCCTGCTCGGCCCCGGCCAGCCCTTCGACGACGATCGTGAACTCGTCGCCGCCGGGGCGCGCGATGGTGTCGGCTTCGCGCAGGTGGTTGCGGAAGCGCTCGGCGACTCCCTGCAGCACCTTGTCGCCGGTGGCGTGGCCGAGCGTGTCGTTGACCTCCTTGAAGCGGTTCAGGTCGAGGAACAGCAGGCCGAGGTTGCTGCCGCTGCGCCGCGCGCGCAGCATCGCCTGGTGCAGCCGGTCGCGGAACAGCGAGCGGTTGGGCAGGCGGGTCAGCGTGTCGTACTGGGCCTGGAACGACAGCTCCTCCTGCTGCCGCCTGCGCTCGGTGACGTCGCGGAAGAACACCGACAGGCCGGCCTCGCTGGGGTAGGCGTGGACCTCGAACCAGGTCTCGAGGGGCGGGTAGAGCTCTTCGAAGTGCGCCACCCGCCGCTCCAGCATCGCGGTCTTGTAGTGCGCCTCGAAGGGCGATCCCAGCGCCCCGGGGAATTCGTCCCACAGCACCCGGCCCAGCAGTTCCTTGCGCGCCCGGCGCAGCAGCCGCTCGGCGCGCGGGTTGAGGTAGGTGAAGCGCCAGGCGGTGTCGAGCACGAAGCAGGCGTCGGTGACGCTGGTGAGCACGTTCTCCAGGCGCTGCTCGGACCTCACGCGCACGTCGAGCATTTCGTTGAACTGGCGCGCCGCGGCGGCGAACTCCTCCTGTTCGGGCAGTGGAACGCGCGCCGTCAGGTCGCCGCCTGAGACCGCCCTCGAGGTGGCGACTAACTGATCGATCGGGCGCACGATGCGCCGCACCAGGGCGATCGTCAGCACCAGCACCAAACCCAGGGCGAGCGCCACCACCACCAGCCCGCGATTGGCATTGGCTCGCGCGTCGGCGAACACGGCGTCGGACGGGATGGTGGCGATCGTCACCCAGTCGGTGCTCGCGACCGGCCGCGCGGCGAACACGACCTCGCGCCCGAAGCTGCTGTCGCCGGACGAGACCCCCGATCGGCCCGCGAGCGCGGCGACCACCACCTTGTCGCTGGAGACGTTGCGCCCGGCCCAGTCCGCCTGCGGCTGGCGCGCGACCACCATGCCGTCGCGGTCGACGATCGTCAGCGCGGTGCCGGGCGGAAGCTGCGCCAGGTCGTGCAGCGGGCGCAGCCGCGCGAGCTCGATCGGCTGCGTCACGACGCCGATCGGCGCGCCGGCGCCGTCGCGCAGCGGGTAGGCGAGCACCGAAACCAGCAGGCCGGTGATGCGGCCGCGGAACGGCTTGCTCGCCACGAAGCGGTTTTCCGTCATGGCGCGGCCGAACCACTCGGTGTCGGTCATGTCGGGCGCCCCGCCCGGCGGCAGCGGCACCGCGGAGCAGACCGCCCTGCCGTTGGCGCCGATGACGGTCAGGTTGGCGTTGACCGGAACCAGGTCGTTGAACGCATCCAGCGCGGGGTCGCAGCGCCGCGGATCGAGCGCGCGCACGGCCGGGCGCGCGGCGAGCCGCTCCAGCGTCGTCTGTCCGGCGGCGATCACGGTCGCGACGTTGTTGGCGGCGCTCGCCGCCAGGTTCGCGACCGAGGTCAGCGCCTGCTCGCGCTCGCTGTCCTGGTTGGATATGAGCAGATACGCGACCAGCGCGATCAGCGGCAGGGCCACTGCCAGCACCAGACCGTAAACCAGCGTCTTGATCTTCCAGTGGCGCCAGGCCAGGGGCATGGCGCAAGTATGCCCTAGCCGGTTGTCCCGGCCGTACGGCTCGCCGCGCGCGCAGGGCATGCATTCCTTGCATTTCTCACCCGCAGGAAATGCCGTCCTGAACGCCCGAATTCCGCTCCATCGGAAGAACAAAGTACACTAGAACAGCAAGTTGGATCTCTGGCACGGCAGCTGCTCTTACACCTCTGTCTGTGACCACTTGAGGAGCACGCCATGAACGGCCAGATCGAGACCGAGCGCGACGCCAACCGCCTCACCGGCAGGGAGTCGGACGTGCTGCGGCTGGTCGCGCGCGGCTGCACCGACGCCGGCCGCGCTGGGCCGCGGTCAGCCCGCCATCGTCAGCCCGCCCGAGACGCTGATCACCTGGCCGGTGATGTAGGCCGCCTCGTCGGAGGCGAGGAAGACGACGATGCCGGGCACGTCGTCGGGCCGGCCGATGCGCTTCATCGGAATCGCGCGCAGCAGCGCGTCGTAGACTTTCTTGCCCGCTTCGCCCTCGCCGAGGAAGCCGCGCAGGATCGGGGTGTCGGTGGGGCCCGGGCAGACCGCGTTGACGGTCACGCCCTTGCGCGCGAGTTCCCGCGCCAGAGTCTTGGTCAGCGACAGGATGCCGCCCTTGCAGGCCGAGTACACCGACTCGCCCGAGGAGCCCACGCGCGCGGCGTCCGAGGAGATGTTGACCACGCGGCCGGCGCCGCGCGCGGCCATCTGCGGCAGCACCAGGTGGTGCATGTTGAGCGGGCCGCGCAGGTTGATCGCAATGAGCTCTTCCCACTCGGCGGGATCGGTGTCGAGGAAGTTCTGGAACCGGTCCCAGCCCGCGTTGTTGACCAGCACGTCGATCTCCCCCGCCGACAGGACGGCGCCTCTTGCCGCCGCGTAGTCCGCGATATCGAACACGAGGGCCGTTCCATCCACTTCTGCCGCCACCGCCTTGGCGCCGGCTTCGTTCCTGTCCGCCACTAGCAGCCGCGCGCCTTCCTCCGCGAAGCGGCGGCAGATCGCGCTGCCGATGGCGCCGCCGCCGCCGGTGACGAGGACGGTCCTGTCGCGCAGCCCCTTCACTTCGGTCGCTTGTCGATGACGCGCCTGGCCTTGCCGATCGAGCGCTCGATCGAGCTGATCGGCACGATCCTGACGTCGGTCGTGACGCCGATCAGGGACTTGATGTTGTGCTTGAGCTTGTCCGCCGAGCCGGCGTCGGCGGCGCCGGGAGCCAGCTCGACCATTACCGTGAGGTGGTCCATCGGGCCGTCCTTCGACAGCTCGAGCACGTAGTGCGGGCTGAGCTCGGGCTGCTGGAGGATCATCTCCTCGACCTGCGACGGGAAGACGTTGACGCCGCGGATGATCAGCATGTCGTCCGAGCGCCCGGTGATCTTCTCCATCCGGCGCATGGTGCGCGCGGTGCCCGGCAGCAGGCGCGTCAGGTCCCGCGTGCGGTAGCGGATCACCGGCAGCCCTTCCTTGGTCAGCGTGGTGAACACCAGCTCGCCCTTTTCGCCCTCGGGCAGCGGCTTGCCGCTTTCGGGGTCGATGATCTCGGGATAGAAGTGGTCCTCCCAGATCGTCAGCCCGTCCTTGGTTTCGACGCACTCCTGCGCCACGCCCGGCCCCATCACCTCGGACAGGCCGTAGATGTCGATCGCGTCGAGCGCCAGGCGCTGCTCGATCGACTTGCGCATCTCGTTGGTCCACGGCTCGGCGCCGAAGATGCCCACCCGCAGCGAGCACTGCTTCGGCTCCATGCCCTGGCGCTCCATCTCGTCGGCGATCGCCAGCATGTAGGAGGGGGTGACCATGATGATCTCGGGCTTGAAGTCCTGGATCAGCTGCACCTGCCGCTCGGTCATGCCGCCGCCGAGCGGGATCACGGCCAGACCCAGGCGCTCGGCGCCGTAGTGCGCGCCCAGGCCGCCGGTGAACAGGCCGTAGCCGTAGGCCACGTGCACCTTCTCGCCGGGCCTGGCGCCGGCGGCGCGGATCGAGCGCGCCATCAGGTTGGTCCAGGTGTCGATGTCCTTGGCGGTGTAGCCGACCACGGTCGGCTTGCCGGTGGTGCCGGAGGAGGCGTGGATGCGCACGATCTTGTCCATCGGCACCGCGAACATGCCGAACGGATAGGTCTCGCGCAGGTCGGCCTTGGTGGTGAGCGGGAACTTCGCCAGGTCGGCGAGCGTGCGGCAGTCCTGCGGCCCGACGCCGGCCTGGTCGAACTTCGCCTTGTAGTGCGGAACGTGGTCGTAGGCGTGCTGCAGCGACCACTGCAGGCGCTGCAGCTGCAGCCGGCGCAGGTCCGCCAGCGGCGCTTTTTCGACCGCTTCGAGCGCGAATGCCGTCATGCTTCCTCCCCTACCAGCTTGCCTTTGATCGTCGCCGCCTTGCCGCGGAACACGGCGACCAGGTGGCCGTTCTGGTTGCTCACCTTCATGTCGTACACGCCGCTGCGCCCGACGTGCGCCACCTCGAGCCCTTCGGCGGTGAGCACGTCGCCCAGGTGCGCAGGCGCCAGGAACTCGATCGCGCAGCCGGCCGCCACCGCGCGCTGGTTGTGGCTGTTGCAGGCGTAGGCGAAGGTGGTGTCGGCGAGGGTGAAGATCATGCCGCCGTGGCACAGGTCGTGGCCGTTGACCATGTGCTCGATCACCTTCATCGACACCCGCGCGTAGCCCGGGCGCACCTCTTCGAGCTTCATGCCGAGCCAGGCCGAGCAGCGGTCTTCGCGCGTCATCGCGTCCGCGGTGGCTTGTGCGAGCGCGAGCTTGTCCACCTACCTGCCCTTGAAGTTCGGCTTGCGCTTTTCCATGAACGCGGCGACCCCTTCGCGGAAGTCCTCCGTCAGGCCGGCCTTGCGCTGCAGGTCGCGCTCGAGCTCGAGCTGGGCGTCGAGCGTGTTGTTCTCGGCGGCGTCGAGCGCGCGCTTGATCAGGCCATAGGCCCGGGTCGGGCCGGCGGCGAGGCCGCGCGCGAGCGCGCCCGCCTCGTCCATCAGCTTGTCGTCGTCGACAGCTTTCCAGATCAGGCCCCAGCTCGCGGCATTTTCCGCCGCCAGCTTGTCGCCCAGCAGCGCGAGCCCGGCCGCGCGAGCGCGCCCGACCAGCCGCGGCAGGACCCAGGTGCCGCCCGAGTCCGGCACCAGCCCGATCCTGGCGAAGGCCTGGATGAAGGACGCCGAGCGCGCGGCGAGCACCAGGTCGCAGGCGAGCGCCACGTTCGCGCCCGCGCCGGCGGCGACGCCGTTCACCGCGCACACGATCGGCTTGGGCAGCGCGTGCATGCGGCGCAGCAGCGGGTTGTAGAGCGACTCGATCGTCACCGAGAGGTCGATCGCCGCGTCGCCGCCCACGTCCCGCTCCGAGAGATCCTGGCCGGCGCAGAAGCCGCGCCCGGCGCCGGTCAGCAGCACCGCGCGCACCGCGCCGTCGTCGCCGGCGCGCGCGAGCGCCTCGCGCAGCAGGCCGAGCATCTCCGGGTTGAATGCGTTCAACCGCTCGGGGCGGTTGAGGGTGATGGTCTGGACGCCCGCTTCGACGGCAACGAGGATCGGCTGCGGCATGGCGGCCCGTGCGAAAGAGTGGCCGAAAGCTTACACCAAAGGGCAGTAGAATCGCTCCGGCATGCTCAAGGTCTACGCCATCGACGGCATCGTCCCGGTCGTCCATCCCACTGCCTACGTGCACCCGAGCGCGGTGCTGATCGGCGACGTGATCGTCGGCCCGGGCGTGTACCTCGGCCCCTGCGCCTGCCTGCGCGGCGATTTCGGCCGCATCGTGATCGAGCAGGGCGCCAACGTGCAGGACTGCTGCATCCTGCACGCCTTTCCCGACCGCGACCTGGTGGTGGAAGTCGACGGCCACATCGGCCACGGCGCGGTGCTGCACGGCTGCGTGGTGAAGAACAACGCCATGGTCGGCATCAACTCGGTGATCAACGACAACGCCGTGGTCGGCGAGTCGTCGATCGTCGCCGCGATGGCGTTCGTCAAGGCGGGCTTCGAGGTGCCGGCGAGGAGCCTCGCGGTCGGCATTCCGGCGAAAGTCGTGCGCGAGCTCTCGGCCGACGAGATGCAGTGGAAGCGCGGCGCCACGCGCCAGTACCAGGAGCTCGCCGTGCGCAGCCTCGCCACCATGCGGGAGACCGCCGCGCTCACCGAGGTCGAGCCCGGCCGGCCGCGCTTGCGCGACCCGAGCGTCATGCCGCTGTCCGAAATGAAGAAAGGGAACTCGAAATGAGCGATACCGCGCTGCTGATCATCGACATCCAGAACGACTATTTCCCCGGCGGGGCGATGGAGCTCGAAGGGGCCGGCGCCGCGGGCGCGAAGGCGGGCGCCGCGCTGGCCGCGTTCCGCGAGCGCAAGCTGCCGGTGATCCACGTGCGCCATCTCTCGCTGCGCCCCGGCGCGACGTTCTTCATTCCCGGAACGAAGGGCGCCGAGATCCATTCCAGCGTCGCGCCGGCGGCGGGCGAGGCGGTGATCGAGAAGAATTTTCCCAACAGCTTCCGCGCCACCGACCTGAAGGAGCGCCTGGACCAGGCCGGCGTCAGGCAGCTGGTGGTGGCCGGCATGATGACCCAGATGTGCGTCGACTCGAGCGTGCGCCAGGCCGCCGACCTGGGCTACAAGGTGACCCTGCTGGCCGACGCCTGCGCCACGCGCGCGCAGAGCTTCGGCGGCGAGAGCGTGCCGGCGGCGCAGGTGCAGCGCGCTTTTCTCGCCGCGCTGAACGGCCTGTTCGCCAAGGTGCAGCCGACCGACGACTACCTGAAGGGAGCATGAAGATGGCATACGAGCTCATCAGCACCGAGACCCGCGGCCGCGTGGCGCTGGTCACGCTCAACCGCCCGAAGCAGATGAACGCGCTCAACGCGCAGCTGATGCAGGAGCTGGGCAAGGCGCTGTACGCCTTCGACGCCGACGACGCGATCGGCGCCATCGTCATCATCGGCAACGACAAGGCCTTCGCCGCGGGCGCCGACATCGGCGCCATGAAGGACTGGAATTTCATCGACGTCTACCGCGCCGACTACATCACGCGCGACTGGGAGCACATCCGCAGGATCAGGAAGCCGGTCATCGCCGCGGTCGCCGGCTACGCGCTGGGCGGCGGCAACGAGCTGGCGCTGATGTGCGACATCGTGATCGCGGCCGAGAACGCAAGATTCGGCCAGCCCGAGATCAACCTCGGCATCCTGCCCGGCGCCGGCGGCACCCAGCGCCTGCCGCGCGCGGTGGGCAAGGCCAAGGCGATGGACATGTGCCTCACCGCGCGCATGATGGACGCCGCCGAGGCCGAGAAGGCGGGCCTGGTGTCGCGCGTGGTGCCGCTCGAGAAGCTGATGGACGAGGCCATGGCGGTGGCGGCGAGGATCGCCGCCTACTCGCTGCCGGTCGTCATGATGGTCAAGGAGTCGATCAACGCCGCCTACGAGATGCCGCTCTCCGAGGGGGTGCACTTCGAGCGCAGGATCTTCCACGCCGCCTTCGCCCTCGCCGACCAGAAGGAAGGCATGGCCGCATTCGTCGACAAGCGCAAGCCGGACTTCAAGAACAAATAAATGGGGTCAGACCCCATTTATTCCGCCCGCAGGGTCGCCGGCGTCATGCTGGCCGCCCACATCCTGTCGATGGCGGGCTTTTCGACTTTCGCCGCGCTGCTGCCCGAGCTGCGCGCGCTGTGGCACCTCAGCAACTCCGAGGCCGGCGTGGTGAGCGGCATGTTCTTCGTCGGCTACGCCTCGACCGTGTCGTACTGGACCGCGCTCACCGACCGCGTCGACGGGCGCAGGGTGTACGCCATCGGCGGCCTGCTCGCGGCCGCCGGCAGCGCCGGCTTCGGGCTCATGGCGCAGGGCTTCGCCAGCGCGGTGCTGTTCCAGGTCGTGCTCGGCACCGGCGTCGCCGCGATGTACATGCCGGGCCTGCGATTGCTCTCGGACCGCGCCTCGGGCCCGGCGCAGAGCCGCTACATCGCTTTCTACACCTCGTTCTTCGGCATCGGCACCGCGCTCTCGCTCGCCGCCGCCGGCGCTGTGAGCGCTCTCGCCGGCTGGCAGTGGGCCTTCATCGCCGCCGCCGCCGGACCGCTCGCCGCCGGCGCGCTGGTGTTCGCCGGCATTGCCGCGCGCGCCCCGGCCGGGGCGGGGGCCGCGGCGCCGTTCTCGCTCGCGACCCTGTTCCCGCTCGCCGCCTGGCGCCGCCTGCTCGCCAACCGGCCGGTGGCCGGCTTCGCGCTCGGCTACGCCATGCACTGCCTCGAGCTGTTCGGCTCGCGCACCTGGATGGTGGCGTTTCTCGCCTTCTCGGCCGGGCTGCAGGCGGGCGGCGCGGGCTTTCCGTGGAACCTGGCGGTGATCGCGGCCTTCGTCAACGTCTGCGCGGTGCCGGCGTCGATCATCGGCAACGAGATCGCGCTCAGGATCGGCCGCCGGCGCTGGATCTCGATCGCCATGCTCGGCTCGGGCGCGAGCGGCATGCTGCTCGCCGGCGCCGCGGGCTGGCACTGGATCGCGGTGCTCGCGGTCCTGATGCTGTATTCGATGCTGGTGATGGCCGAGTCGGCCACGCTCACCGCGGGCATGGTCGCGGCGGCGCCCGAGGAGCTGCGCGGCACCGCGATGGGGCTGTATTCGCTGATGGGATTCGCCGGCGGCATGATCGGCCCCATGGTGTTCGGCGCCGCGCTCGACGCCGCGGGCGGTGCCGCGCGCGGCGGCGCGTGGCTGGCCGCCTACGCCGCGATCGGCGCCGGTTGCCTCGCCTCGTCGTTCGTCGCCTGGCGGCGCGGCCGGGGTTAGACTAGCGTCGCGCAAGGATGACGACAGGAGTGAGGACCATGGAGCGCATCTGGCTCAAGAGCTATCCAACGGGGGTCGAAGCGGAGGTCGCCTACGACCAGCACCGCTCGGTCGGCGACCTGTTCGACAAGTGCGTGGCGCAGTTCCGCGAGCGGCCCGCCTACAGCAGCATGGGCAAGTCGATCCGCTACGGGGAGTTGGAAAAACTCTCGCGCGACTTCGGCGCCTGGCTGCAGGCGATGGGCCTGGGCAAGGGCGCGCGGGTGGCGATCATGCTGCCCAATGTGCTGCAGTACCCGGTGGCGCTGTTCGGCACCCTGCGCGCGGGCTGCACGGTGGTCAACGTCAATCCGCTCTACACCGCGCGCGAGCTCGAGCACCAGCTCAAGGACTCGGGCGCCGACGCGATCGTGATCCTGGAGAACTTCGCCCACACGCTCGAGAGCGTGCTCGCGCGCACGCCGGTGAAGCACGTGGTGGTGGCCTCGCTCGGCGACATGCTGGGCGCCAAGGGCCTGATCGTGAACTTCGTGGTGCGCAAGGTGAAGAAGATGGTGCCCGCCTTCGCCCTGCCGAAGGCGCTGCGCTTCAAGGCGGCGCTGGCCGAGGGCGCGGGCAAGCGGTTCGAGCCGTTCCAGACCGGGCACGACGACATTGCCTTCCTGCAGTACACCGGCGGCACCACCGGGCTGTCCAAGGGCGCGATGCTGACTCACCGCAACATCCTGGCCAACATCGAGCAGGTGGCGGGCTGGCTCGAGCTCGGCCTCAAGGGCGAGACGCCGTCGATCATCACCGCGCTGCCGCTGTACCACATCTACGCGCTGACGGTGAACTGCCTGGTGATCCTCAAGCTCGGTGGCCTGAGCATCCTGATCACCAACCCGCGCGACATCCCGGGTTTCGTCAAGGAGCTCGGCAAGCACCGCTACAACATGATCACTGGCGTCAACACGCTGTTCAACGCGCTGCTGCATCACCCCGATTTCGCCAAGCTCGATTTCTCCGCGCTCAGGATCTCGAGCGGCGGCGGCATGGCGGTGCAAAAGGCGGTCGCCGACCGCTGGAAGGAAGTGACCGGGACCGTGCTGCTCGAGGGCTACGGCCTGACCGAGACCAGCCCGGTGGCGACCATGAACCCGTTCGACCTCACCGGCTACAGCGGCTCGATCGGGGTGCCGATTCCCTCGACCGACATCGAGATCCGCGACGACGACGGCAAGACGCTGCCGATCGGCGGCACGGGCGAGATCTGCATCAAGGGCCCGCAGGTGATGCCGGGCTACTGGCAGCAGCCCGAGGAGACCGCCAGGGTCATGACGCCCGACGGCTATCTCAAGACCGGCGACATCGGCGTGATGGACGACAAGGGCTTCATCCGCATCGTCGACCGCAAGAAGGACATGATCCTGGTCTCGGGCTTCAACGTCTACCCGAACGAGGTCGAGCAGGTGGTGGCGATGCACCCCGGCGTGCTCGAGTGCGCCGCGATCGGCGTCCCCGACGAGCACTCGAACGAGGTGGTCAAGCTGTTCGTGGTCAAGAAGGACCCCGCGCTCACCGAGCAGGACATCCTCGCCTTCTGCAAGGAGCAGCTCACCGGCTACAAGCGGCCCAAGCACATCGAGTTCCGCGCCGAGCTGCCCAAGACCAACGTCGGCAAGATCCTGCGCCGCGCCCTGCGCGAAAAATAGGGACAGACCCTATTTTTCATGACCCGGAGCAATCTGCTCAAGGGCCTCGGCTGCCTGACGCTCGCGATCCTGGTCTGGGGCGCGATGTTTCCGGTGGCCAAGCGCACGCTGCCGATCATCGACGCGTATTTCCTCGGCAGCATCCGCTACGCCATCGGCAGCGTGATCTTCGTCGCGCTGCTGTGGGCGACCGAGGGGCGCGCCGCGCTGTCCTACGGCCGGCGCCTGGTGCCGGCGGCGCTGTTCGGGGTGTTCGGCTTCACCGGCTTCAACGTCATGGTCTGGCTCGGGCTGACCTGGACGCGCCCCGAGCACGCCGCGATCATCATGGCGCTGCAGACGCCGATGAGCGCGATCGCCGTCTGGCTCACGCGCGGCCTGCGCCCGGCGCGCTTCACCATCGCCTGCATCGTCTGCGCCATCGGCGGCGTGTTCATCGTCGTGACCCGCGGCCACCCGGCGGCGGCCCTGGCCGCGCAGAGCTCGAGCGCGCTGCTCGGCGACCTGCTGGTGTTCCTCGGCGCGGTGAGCTGGGTGGTCTACAGCATGGCGGGCGGCTACTTCAGCGGCTGGTCGCCGCTGCGAATGACCGTGCTCACCTGCATCCCCGGGGCGATCGGGCTGATGACGGTGAACGCGGTGATGGTGTGGGCCGGATTCTCTACCTGGCCCGGGCTCGACACGGTGCTCTCGGTCAAGTGGCAGATCGTCTACTTCTCGCTCTTCACCGTGGTGATCGGCGTGCTGTGCTTCAACGCCGGGGTCAAGTTCCTCGGCCCGCTCAACACCATGCTGATGCTCAACCTGGTTCCGATCATCGTGTTCGCCATCGAGGCCGCGCTCGGACGCAGCTTCGGCGCGGCCGAGCTCGGCGGCGCGGCGCTGGTGATCGGCGCGCTGGCGGCCAACAATCTCCACCTGCGCCGGCGCGCTATCCGGGCGGCGCCAGCGTGAGCCGGCGCGCGCCCTTGGCCGCGATGCGGGCGCGGTCGCTGAGCATCGGGATGTACTCGCCGGCGGCCCAGGCGCGGGTGAAGGCGCGGTAGCCGTCCGAGAGCGGGTTGCCCGACTGCCCGCCGGAATGGATGAACAGCGACGCCTGCGGATTGGACAGGTCGTAGATCGCGCGCAGGCTCGGGCCGTGGCGGCTGGCGTAGGGACGCGCGGCGTCGTTGAAGTTGCTGCGCCCGACGTCGATCGTGTACGCCCCGCCCGGGCTCGGCACGCTGATGTCGAACACGCGCGCGAGCAGCGGCACGCGGCCGAACGGGCGGTGCAGGTGCAGCGCGGGGTGCGCCCGGCCCCACTTCCAGCGCTGCATGTCCTTGCCGTAGCGCTGGCGCAGCTCGCCGAGCGCCGCCTCGAGCGCGGCCGAGAGGATCTCGTCGCACGACTCCCTCTTCGGCGTGCGCACGTCGTCGCACCAGCGCGCCTGGCCGCCCTTGTCGGCCAGCACGTTGCCGATGAACAGCGGGCGCTGCCGCCAGTTGGCGTCGAACGCGTCGCCCAGCTCGTCGGCGTAGATCGCGCGCGCGAGCGCGCGCCACCAGGCGCTCATGATCAGCGGCTCGGGGCGGTCGGCCGTCATGCTGCCGTCCCAGGCCGCGAGCAGTCCGAGCGCGCGCCTGGCCTGCTCGCTGCCCGGCCTGGTCGCGAGCAGGCGCGGCAGCTGCTCGCGCGCCGGCAGCGAGACGACGTCGGCCTGCATGCGGGCGAAGCTCGGCACGCTGTGACGCGGCACCGCGTCGAGCAGCTGCGTGATGCGCCGCGCGCGGTACGGCGGCTGCCATTCGCTGGTGATGAAGTGCGCGTAGCCCGGCGGCACGATCTTCTGGTTCGCGGTCACGATCTCGCCGCTGGGCGGGTTGTACGACTGCGGCAGCTCGTCGAACGGGATCCAGCCGGCCCAGTCGTATTTCGCCTCCCAGCCGGGCGCCGGCGCGAGGCCCTTGAGGTCGTTGCCGGGCTTGCGCAGCGGCACGCGGCCGGCGGCGACGAAGCCGATGTTGCCGTCGACGTCGGCGTAGATCATGTTCTGCTGCGGCGCCTGCAGGTCGCGCAGCGCGTCGCGGAACTCCTTCCAGTTGCGCGCCCGCGCCAGGTTGAGCGCGGCGCGGATCGAGCTGTCGTCGTGCGCCAGCGCGGTCCATTCGAACGCCAGCACGTGCCCGCGCGGCGCCAGCCCCATGGCCGGGCGCAGCACGTCCGAGACCACCGGGCCGTGGCGCGTGCTGCGCACCAGCAGCTCGACGTCGCGCTCGCCGCGCACCCTGATCGTCTCCTGGCGCAGCGCGAACGGTCGCGGGCCCTTGGGCGTGAGGTAGGCGTCGCGGCCCTCGAGCTTCTCGATGTACAGGTCCTGCACGTCCGGCCCGGTGTTGGTCGCGCCCCAGGCGATGCGCTCGTTGCGCCCCAGCAGGATCCCCGGCACGCCGGGCAGGGTGGCGCCGATCGCGTCGAGGCCGGGCGCGCTGAGCTGCGCGAAGTACCACACCGGCGGCGCCGACAGGCCCAGGTGCGGATCGTTCGCCAGCAGCGGCTTGCCGCTCGCGCTGCGCTTGCCGCTCACCACCCAGTTGTTCGATCCCGCGCCGTCGGGCAGCCAGTCGGGCAGCAGCGCCGCGACCCGCTGCATCGCCTCGGCGAGGCCGCGCGCGTCCGCATCGAGCCCGCCGTAGAGCGTTTTCAGGTCGCGGATCTTCAGCGGCGCGTCGCCGGGATAGGGCGGCAGCAGCTCCGCGATGCGCGTCTGCGGCAGGGTCTTCGCCAGGCGCATGCGCAGCAGCTCGTTCTTCCAGTTCGTGCCCAGGTTCCAGGCCATCATCTTGATCCAGGCCAGCGAGTCGACCGGGGTCCAGGGCTCGGGCGTGACGTGCAGCAGCCAGAATTCCGGCGGCAGCACCTGGCGCGTGGCGAGGAAGGCGTTGACGCCGGCGGCGTAGGCCTCGAGCACCCTGCGGGTGCCCGCGTCGAGCTTCTCCAGGCTCGCCTCGGCGGCGCGGCGCACGCCCAGGGTGCGCAGGAAGCGGTCGGTGTCGAGCGCGCTGGCGCCGACCACCTCGGACACCCGCCCGGCGGCGATGCGCCGGTTCATCTCCATCTGCCACAGCCGGTCCTGGGCGTGGGCGAAGCCGAGCCCGAAGTACGCGTCCTCGATCGACTGCGCGCGGATGTGTGGAATGCCGTAGGCGTCGCGCAGCAGCTCGATCGGCGCCTTGAGGCCGTCGATGCGGATCGTGCCCTGCGTCCTGGGCAGCGAGTGACGCAGGTAGAGGTAGGCGCCGCCCGCAAACAGCAGCGCGAAAAGCACTATAAACAGCAGCAAGCGGAGCAGTTTGCGCATCGCCTCAGGATACCCCCCGGGGCGTGACTTTCGCCAATGCGGCACCGCCGCAATTCTGCTATAAGCAAATGGTTACGGTGACCTGCTGGAGGCTTTTCGGTGCTCTACAGCCTTTACGAAGCGCAGCATGCAGCACTGCAACCGTTGCGCCTCGCGGCGGAGCTTTCGCGCGGCTGGTTCGGCCACCCGTTCAGCCCGCTGGCGTACTCCTACCTGTCGCGCGGGATGGCGGCGGGCAGCGACCTGTTCCTGCGCCTCACCCAGCGCTACGAGAAGCCCGCCTGGCGCGTCGACTACACCACGATCGGCGGCGAGCGGATCCCGGTGACGGCGGAAGTGGCGCTGGCGAAGCCGTTCTGCAACCTGATTCATTTCAAGCGCGAGCTCGCCGCGCCGCGCAACGACCCGAAGGTGCTGCTGGTGGCGCCGCTGTCGGGGCACCATGCGACCCTGCTGCGCGACACGGTGCGCACCATGCTGCCCGAGCACGAGGTGTGGGTGACCGACTGGGTCGACGCGCGCATGGTGCCGCTCGCCGACGGGGCGTTCCACTTCGACGACTACGTCGAGTACGTGTGCGAGTGGATTCGCCTCTTGTCGCCCGACCTGCACGTGGTCTCGGTGTGCCAGCCGACCGTGCCGGTGCTCGCCGCGGTGTCCCTCATGGCCTCGCGCGAGGAGCGGGCCCGGCCCAACACCATGATCATGATGGGCGGGCCGATCGACGCCCGCAAGAGCCCGACCGCGGTCAACAACCTGGCCACCAGGAAGCCGTTCTCCTGGTTCGAGCAGAACCTGATCGAGCGCGTGCCGGCGAAGTACCCCGGCTTCATGCGCCGCGTCTACCCCGGGTTCCTGCAGCACCTCGGCTTCGTGGCGATGAACCCCGACCGCCACTTCAACGCCCACTGGGACTACTACAACCACCTGCTCGAAGGCGACGGCGACTCGGCCGATCACCACCGGCGCTTCTACGACGAGTACAACGCGGTGCTCGACATGCCGGCCGAGTACTACCTCGACACCGTGCAGCGCGTGTTCCAGGACTTCGCCCTGCCCAAGGGGCGGCTGTTCGTGCGCGACGAGCTGGTGCGCCCGCAGGCGATCCGCGACACCGCGCTGCTGAGCATCGAAGGCGAGCTGGATGACATCTCCGGCACCGGCCAGAGCGAGGCCGCGCATGCCCTGTGCCTCAACATCCCCGCCGCCCGGCGCGAGCACTACCTCGCGCCCCGCGTCGGCCACTACGGCATCTTCTCCGGCCGCCGCTGGCGCGAGATGATCTACCCGCTGATCCGGGAGTTCGTGCGCAGGCATGGCTGAGCGCCGCAGCGCCTTGCTGGTCGGCGCGACCGGCTTGATCGGCTCGATCGTCCTGCAGCGGCTGCTGGACGTCACGGCGTACCGCAGCGTCACCGTCTGGGCGCGCCGCCCGCTGGCGCTGCACGGACGCGGATTGAGGACCGCGACCTTCGACTTCGAGGATATCCGCTTGCACAAGGTCGAGGCCGAGGACGTCTTCTGCTGCCTCGGCACCACCATGAAGCAGGCGCGCACCAAGGAGGTCTTCCGCCGCGTCGACCACGACTACCCGGTCGCGCTGGCGAAGGCCGCCGCGCGCGGCGGCGCCAAGCGCCTGCTGGTGGTCTCGTCGCTCGGCGCCGATCCCCGCTCGCGCGTGTTCTACAACCGGGTCAAGGGCGAGATGGAGGCCACGGTGAGCGCCGCGGGCGTGCCGAGTACGATCTTCTTCCGCCCGACGCTGCTGCGCGGCGCGCGCGACGAATTCCGCCTCGGCGAGCGCATCGGCCTGGCGGTCGGCGACCTGCTCGGGCCGATATTGGACAAGTACCGTCCGATCGATGCCGAAGTTGTCGCCACGGCGATGATCAAAGCCGCGCTGAGAAACCTGCCCTCGGGCGTACTCGAATCCGACCAAATCCGCGCGCTCTGAAAACCGGGGACAGACCCCGATTTCGGACGGCAATATCCTGAATCGGCAGCAGAAACTCGGTGACCTGTCCCTGATTTCAGGGAATTAGAATCGGGGACAGAGCTAACCGTTTCACCAAGAAATACAGGTTGCTAGGCAGGCTAATCGGGGTCTGTCCCCGGTTTGCCTAGCTGAGGGCTTTCCGCCGCAGCGCGAGCCAGAGCGCGTAGACGGCGAGGCCGGCGAACCACAGCAGCGACCACTCGGCGATCGACAGGCCGAGGAAGCGCCAGTGCACTTCGGCGCACTGGCCCGAGCCGCGCACGAGGAAGGTCAGCGTGCGAGAGATCGGGAAGTGCTCGATCATGAACTCCAGGTCCGGCCCGCACTGCGGCACCTGGTCGGGCGGCAGGTGCTGCAGCCAGACCTGGCGCGCCGCGACGCCGCCGCCGGCGAGCGCGAACACCAGGCCCAGTCCGCCGTAGAGGTAGTTCCAGCCGCGTTTCGGGGCGTGGATCGCGCCGGCGAGGAAGGCGAGTGCGAAAAGGGCATAGAACACACGCTGCACCAGGCACAGCGGGCAGGGGTCCTGCCCCTGGAAGTACTGCAGCACGTAGGCGTTGCCGAGCAGCCCGGCGCAGGCCAGCGCGCCGAGCGCGTAGGCCCAGCGATTCGGGATATTGAGCGGATTGATCATGCCGGCACCGTTACCTGTTGCTTGATCATACCGAAGATCGAGCGCCCCTCGGCGTCGCGCATCTCGAGCTTCACCGTATCGCCCGCTTTGAGGAACGGAGTCTCGGCCTCGCCGCGCTTGATGATCTCTTCCGCGCGGCGCTCGAACAGGCAGCCGGCGCCGGTCTTGCGGTCGCGGTTCGACACCGTTCCCGAGCCGACCAGCGTGCCGGCGGACAAGGGGCGGGTTTTCGCCGCGTGCTCGATCAGGCGCGCGAAGTGGAATTGCATGTCCTTGCCCGCGTTCGGCTCGCCGAGCAGCTCGCCGTTGACCTCGATCCGCAGCGGCAGGTGCACGCGCTTGCCGTCCCAGGCCGCGCCCAGCTCGTCCGGCGTCACCGCCACCGGCGACAGCGCCGAAGGCGGCTTGGACTGGAAAAAACCGAATCCCTTCTCGAGCTCCTTGCCGACCAGGTTCCGCAGCGAAACGTCGTTCAGCAGCACGAACAGGCGGATGTGAGAGGCGGCCTTGTCGCGCTCGGTGCCCATCGGCACGTCGCCGGTCACCACCGCGATCTCGGCCTCGAGGTCGATGCCGAGGTCCTCGGAGGGGGCGACGATGTCGTCGCGCGCACCGAGAAAGGGGTCCGAGCAGCCCTGGTACATCATCGGCTCGCTCTTCCACCACGAAGGCAGCTCCTGCTTGCGCGACTTGCGGATCAGCTCGGCGTGGATCAGGAAGCTCGAGGCGTCGGCGAACTGGTGCGCGCGCGGCAGCGGCGCCATCAGCTGCGCGGGGTCGAGATCGAAGGCGCGCGGCGCGCTGCCGGCATTCAATTCGTTGTACAGCTGCTCGAGCTGCGGCGAGCAGTAGTCCCAGTCGTCGAGCGCGGCCTGCAGCGTCGGCGCGACGTGGTCGGCCTTGAGCGCGCGCTCGAGATCGTGCGACACCACCAGCAGGGTGCCGTCGCGGGTGCCGTCTTTGAGGGTAGCGAGTTTCATTGATCGGGGACAGACGGGAAGGCGCGGATTATCGCAGAATTCGCCTATCATCTGCCGACCGAGAGAGAGGAATCGCCATGCTTGCACGCACCCTGTTCGGCCCCGAGCACGAGACCTTCCGCGACAGCGTGCGGCGCTTCATGGACGAGCAGGTCAAGCCGCACGAGGAGCGCTGGCAGGAGCAGGGTTACGTCGACCGCGAGGTGTGGACCAAGGCTGGCGCCAATGGCTTTCTGTGCGCCAGCATGCCCGAGCAGTACGGCGGCGCCGGCGCCGACCGGTTCTACAGCATCATCCTGATGGAGGAGCAGGCGCGCGCGAACTCCTCGTCGCTCGGCTTCGGCCTGCACTCCGAGATCGTCGCGCCGTACCTGCTGCGCTACGGCAACGACCACATCAAGAGCAGCTACCTGCCGAAGATGGCCGCCGGCGAGTGGATCGGCGCCATCGCCATGAGCGAGCCGGGCGCGGGCTCGGACCTGCAGGCGATCAAGACCAATGCGGTCAAGAAGGGCGACAAGTACATCGTCAACGGCTCCAAGACCTTCATCACCAACGGCTGGCACTGCGACCTGGTGATCGTGGTCGCCAAGACCGACCCGGCCAAGGGCGCCAAGGGCACCAGCCTGATCGTGGTCGACACCTCGATGAAGGGCTTTGCCAAGGGCAAGCGGCTCAAAAAAATGGGCCTCAAGGGCCAGGACACCGCCGAGCTCTTTTTCGACAACGTCGAGGTGCCGGCCGAAAACCTGCTCGGGCAGGAGAACAACGGCTTCATTTATCTCATGCAGGAGCTGCCCTGGGAGCGGATGCAAATCGCGATCGGCGCGATCGCCAAGGCCGAGGCGGCGATCGGCTGGACCATCGACTACGTGCGCGAGCGCAAGGCCTTCGGCAAGACCGTCGCCACCTTCCAGAACACCCGCTTCAAGCTCGCCGAGCTGGCGACGGAAGCCCAGGTCGCGCGCGTGTTCGTCGACAAGTGCATCGAGCTGCTGATGGCGGGCAATCTCGACACCGCGACCGCGTCGATGTGCAAGCTGTGGTGCTCCGACATCGAGTGCAAGATCGTCGACGAGTGCCTGCAGCTGCACGGCGGCTACGGCTACATGTGGGAATTCCCCATCGCGCGCGCCTACGTAGACGCTCGCGTGCAGCGCATCTACGGCGGCACCAACGAAATCATGAAAGAAGTCATCAGCCGCTCCATCGGCCTGGGCGAAAAATAAGGGGGTCAGACCACGTTTTCTTAAATCGGGGACAGACCCCGATTTAGGGCCGCAATTTATTGATATGGAGAGAGAATTGGTTTGCTCTGTCCCGGATTTTGCAGGCTGGGACAGGTCGCGAGCTTTGCGTTAAATATTCAGTAGATTGGCCTTGGAAATCGGGGTCTGTCCCCGGTTCTTCTATTCACTAGAGGTGACAAAACATGTTCATGAAACGTTTCGTACTGTTCGCCGCCTGCGCGGCGCTGTCGGGCGCCGCATTGGCGCAGGAGCCCTACGGCACGTCCAAGTTCGAGAGCTACGCCGATATCGATCAGGTCAAGCAGCTGAAGGTGGTGTGGGACTTCAATTTCCAGGACCCGAAGTCCGTCGGCGTGGTGCTCAACAATCTCAACGCTCTGCTCAAGGCGACCGAAGAGTACGGGCCGCACGAGATCGACCCGATCAAGGTGGTCATCGTCTCGCACGGGCCCGAGGTGGTGCTGTGGGCGAAGAAGAACTATTCGAAGTACAAGAAGATCGTCGACCGCGCGGCGAGCTTCGCCAAGCAGGGCGTGCGCTTCGAGGTGTGCAAGAACGACGCCGCCGCGCTCGGCTACAAGCCCGAGGATCTAATCGGCTTCGTCACCGTGATCCCGGCGGGCCCCTACGCGCTCGCCTACTGGCAGGCCAAGGGCTATGCCTACATCGCCGTCGGCGCGACCGTGCCCACGCCGCCGTTCAGCAAGTACAACAAGGACGACCTGGGCAAGAAGCGCTAGGCCGCGGCAAGAATCGGGGTCAGACCACGTTTTTCGCGAAAACGTGGTCTGACCCCGATTTCAGAGCCGGCGGAATCCTTCCCGCAGGCCGGCGAAGGAGGTGAAGCCCTCCTGCTCGCGCCCAGCGCCGGTCGAGCCGTCGAAGCCGAAGTGGCGCCCGCCGCCGGCGGCGAGTCGCAAAAGGTCGCCGCCGTGCCAGGCGGCGCCGTGCTCGAGCTCGTCGCCGCCGGCGCCGAGTTTGGCGGCATGGCGCGCGACGCGCTCCCAGGCGGCGCGGATGTCGTCCGGCGAGAGCGCGCGCTGCGGCTTGCCGCGCTCGAGCTCGCGCATCAGTGCCTCGAAGTCGAACTGCGGCGGCTTGGCGAGCCGCTCGTGCAGCGGATCGTGGCGCTGCTTGTGGCGCTCGTGCTTGTCATCGCGCTCGTGGTCGTGCTCGTGACCCCGGCCATGATGGCGGTGGTGATGCTCCTCGTCGTGGTGGCCGTGATGCCCGTCGCCGCCGGGCTCGACCGGCGGTGCGCTCTCGAGGATGTCGAGCGTGAAATCGCCGGACGCGCTGGCGCCCGCGGCGTCGGTGGCGGTGACGCGCAGTTGGTAGCTGCCGCCGTCGGTGTACCCCGGCGCCGCGCTAAAGCTCTGGCTCGCCGGATCGAAGGCGAGCCACGCCGGCAGCGCCGAGCCGTCGGCAAGCGTCGCCGCGTAGGCGAGGGCGTCGCCCGCGTCGACGTCGGCGAAAGCGCCGGCGACCGAGAACGCGAGCACCGCGCCTTCCTGCCCGCTCTGGTCCGCCAGCGGCGCGACGAGGGTGGGCGCGTCGTTCACGTTCAGCACCTCGAGCGCGAAGCTGTCGCTGGCGGATTCGCCCTCGCCGTCCGCGGCGCCGACCGTGATCTCGAGCGTGCCGACGTCGTCGTTGCCGGGGGTGCCGGCGAAGGATCCGCTCGCGGCGTCGAACGCGAGCCAGGCCGGCAGCGGCGCGCCGTCGGCGAGGGCCGCGCCGTAGCTGAGGATGTCGCCGGGATCCGGATCGACGAAGGTCCCGGCCGGCAGCGTGAGGACGAACAGCTCGTCCTCCAGGGCAACCTGGTCGGAAAGCGGCTGCGCCAGCTCGGGCGGCGAATTGGGGAGGTTGGCGAGCGCGTCGATCGCCGCGGCATCCCAGCTGGTGCCATCGGCGAAGGCGACTGACTCGATCTGGCCCTCCGGCAGGTACCAGTTGCGCAGCAGCACGCTGCCGCCGCCGTCGGCGACGCGCAGGCGCACGTCATCGTTCTCGTGCGTGACGCGTACGTCGCGCGGCGCGATGCCGGCCGAGAAGCGCACCTGGTCGTAGTTGCCAGGCGTCGCATCGGCCTCCGCTACCTCGTCGTCGCCGTCGCCGCGGCCAAAGAGATAGACGTCGTCGCCGAGGCCGCCCCGAAGCGCGTCGTCGCCGGCTCCGCCCGCGAGCACGTTCGCCGCGTCGTTGCCGACGATGAGGTTCGCCTGCGCGTTACCGCTGCCGTCGATCGCGGCCGAACCGGCGAGCGTCAGGTACTCCACGTTGGCCGGAAGGACGTAGCTCGCGGTGGCGAAGACCTGGTCGAGACCCGCGCCAGGATCCTCGCTCACGCGGTCGAGTCGATTGTCGACGTAGAAGCTGTCGTCGCCCGTGCCGCCGAACAGGTAGTCGCTTCCCGGCCCGCCGTCGAGAACGTCGTTGCCGCCCTCGCCGTACAGGGCATCCTCGCCGTTGCCGCCCGACATGACATCGTCCGCGTCCGAGCCGAACACCGTGTCGCTGAGCGAGGTGCCGGGCGCAACGCTGATCAGCGCGCGCACGTCGTTCGCCGAGAGCAGCGTGCCGTCGTCGAAGCTGAAGCTCTCCACCCTCGACTCGGGCGACGCGAACCAGTCGACCAGCGTCAGCTTGTCCGCCGCGAAAGAAGCGTAGAGGTTGGCCGGGTCGCGGGTGAAGACGACGTCCGCGGGTGCGATGCCCGCGCCGAACGCGACCTGGTCGGCGCCGCCCGAGTCGACCACCCAGTCCTGGCCGTAGCCGGCGCCGAATACGAAGCGGTCGTTGCCCGGCCCGCCGATCAGCAGGTCGCGTCCTTCGCCGCCGTCGAGGGTGTCGTCGCCGGCCTCGCCGTCGAGCAGGTCGTCGCCTGCGCTCCCGGAAAGCAAGTCGTTGCCGGGCCCGCCCAGAACGCTGTCGTCGCCTTCGAGCGCGTCGAGCACGTCGTCGCCGCCGCTGCCGCGCACGAAATCGCCGCCGGCGGTGAACTCCGTCGCGGCGAGGATCTCGCCCTCGGACCACTGCGTTCCGTCGTCGAAGCGCAACAGCTCCACGCGCGCCGCCGAGGCGCCGTACCAGCCGAGGAGCTGGATCGACTCGCCGCCGGCGGCAACGATCAGGTCCGCTCCGGCGCGGCTGAGCGCGACGTCGGCCGCCGCGATGCCGGGACCGAACTGCAACGTGTCCACCCCACCGGTCTCGATAATGACGTCGAATCCGTCGCCCGGCGAAAACTGATACACGTCGTTGCCCGCGCCGCCGCGCAGCACGTCGAACCCTGGACTGCCGATCAGCGTGTCGTCGCCGCCGGCGCCGTCGAGCTGATCGTTGCCCTCCAGTCCATCGAGCGTATCCGGGCCCTCGGAACCGGCAATGATGTCGGCGCTCGCCGTTCCGGTATAGGTGAAACCGGCGTTCGCCAGCAGCTCGAGCGCGGCGACGTCCCAGGCCATGCCGTCGGCGAAGCGAAGCAGCTCGACCTTCTGCGCCGTGCCGGAGAACCAGCTCGACACGACCAGCGTGTCGCCGCTCGCGAGCCGCAGCTCGAGGTTGGTCCCGGCGCGGCGCGCTTCGGCGTCGGCGGGCAGCGCCGCCATCTCGACCACGTCGAGGTTCCCGGCGGTCGTATCGAACTCGGTGATTGTGTCCTGCCCGTAGCCTGGGCCGAAGCGGTAGGTGTCGTTGCCGGCGCCGCCGCTCAGGGTGTCGTTGCCCGCCCCGCCGTCGAGCGTGTCGTCGCCGGGCGTGCCGGAGATGTAATCCGGCCCGTCGGTGCCGAGGAGCGGTCCCGGCGCCAGGCCGTTCGCGAGACGGAACAGGGCGGCCACGTCCCACATCGTGCCGTCGGAAAGGCGCACCTGCTCGATGCGCTGCGCGTCGCCGGAGAACCAGGACTGGAGCGTGAGGCGGTCGGCGCCGCCGGGCAGCGCAAGGTAGAGGTTCGCGGAGTCGCGGCTGACCGTGACCTCGCCCGGCAGTGCGTCGAGCAGAACCGCGTCGAGATTGCCGGCGGTGGCGTCAATGTCGATCGCCGTGTCGAAGCCGAAGCCGGGAGCGAAAAGGTACAGGTCGTTGCCGGCGCCGCCGATCAGGGTGTCGTTGCCCGCGCCGCCCGAGAGTACGTCGTCGCCGAAACCGCCGTCGATCCTGTCGTTGCCGCCGAGCCCGTCGATGGTGTCCGGGCCGGACAGCCCGAGCAGCACGTCGTCGCCTTCGGTCGCCGGCGCCTGCGCGATGCGTGCCTCGATCTCGTCCCCGTTCCAGACCGTGCCGTCGGCGAATCCGGCCTGCGTGAGCTGGTAGGCAGGGCCGCTGAACCAGTTCTCGACCTGCAAATCGCTGCCGTCATCGAGGACGAAGAGAAGATGATTGCCGTCGCGCTCGACGCTCACCTGCTGCGGCGTCACCTCCGCCGTGAACTGAAGCGCGTCGACCCGTCCCGGCGTCGCATCGAGGTTGCTCACGGTGTCCTGGCCGTAGCCGGCGCCGAACAGGTAGGTGTCGCTTCCCGCGCCGCCGGTGAGGCGGTCGTTGCCGGCGCCGCCGTCGAGCAGGTCGTCGCCCGCGGATCCGCCGAGGACGTCGTCGCCGCCCAGGCCGTGGAGCGAAGCGAGCACGCCGATCGAGAGATTGTCGTCGCCCTCGGTGCCGTAGCGGGCCATGCGCGCGAACATCGCCGCCTGATCCCACACCGTGCCGTCGTCGAACTCCACGCGCTCGATGCGCGCGGCGAGGGAGATTCCCGCGTCGCGCAGCTCGATCCGGTCGGTACTGCCTGCGATCTCGAGCCGGAAATCGTTGCCGAACCACGACAAGGTGACGGCGTCGGGCGCGATGCCGGCGAATCGAACGCTGTCGACGTTGCCCGAAGTCGCATCGTCTTGCGTGATCGTGTCGGCGCCGAAGCCCGGGGCGAACACGTAGCTGTCGTTCCCGGCGCCGCCGTCGAGCATGTCGTCGCCCGCGCCGCCGGTCAGGATATCATCGCCGTCGCCGCCGTCGAGAACGTCGTCGTCCGCGCCGCCGTCCAGGACGTCATTGCCGCCGCCGCCGTGCAGCTCGTCGTAGCCGTCGCCGCCGACAAGGGTGTCGTTGCCGTCGTCGCCGTCGAGCCGGTCGTCGTCGGCGCCGCCGTCGAGCAAGTCGTCACCCGGCCCGCCTCCGAGCAGGTCGTAGCCCGCCTCGCCGAGCAGGGTGTCGGCGCCGTCCTCGCCGTAGAGCGTGTCGGCGTCGTTGCCGCCCGAGACCGCGTCGTCGCCGCCGCCGGCGTATACCGTGTCGAGCCCGGCCAGTGCCGCGATCGTGTCCGCTGCTGCGCCGCCGACGAGGAAATCGTCGCCGTCGCCGGCCGTGTTCACCGCCGCCTCGAGCCGGGCGCCGTCCCACAGGGTGCCGTCGTCGAACGCGATCGAGCCCTGCGCGCCGGCCGCGAACCAGTTCTCGAGCGTGACGAACTGTCCGCTCGAGCCGAGATCGAGGTAGAGGTGCTCGCGGTCGCGGCTGAGCTGCACTTCCGCCGCAGCGATGCCGGGACCGAACGACAGCGTGTCGCCCGCTTCGAGGTCGGCGATCGCGTCGCTGCCGGAATCGACGCGGATGAGGAACGTATCGGCGCCGGCACCGCCGTACAGGGTGTCGAATCCCGCGCCGCCGTCGAGCGTGTCGTCGCCGTCGCCGCCGATCAGGATGTCGTCGCCGTCGCCGCCGTCGAGCATGTCGGCGCCTGCCCCACCGTCCACAATGTCGTCGCCCGCGAGGCCGAGCAGGGTGTCGTCGGCGGGCGAGCCGGCCAGCACGTCGCCGTGCGAGCTCGAGGCGGCGGACGACGCCAGGGCTTGCAGCTCGGCCGCCGCCCACTCGGTGCCGTCGTCGAATACCACGCGCTCGACGCCGTAGCCTTGGCGACCCGAGGTGCGGACGGCGAGGCGGTCCCCGCCCGGCGCGAGCCGCAGGACGAGATCGAGCCCGCGGCGCTCGACCGAGACGTCCTCCGGACGTACGCCGGCGCCCATGCGCACCGTGTCGAGCGCGTCTCCGGCGGCGTCGAAATCGACCAGCGCGTCGTTGCCCGAGCCGATGCCGAACAGGTAGCTGTCCGAGCCCTGGCCGCCGTACAGGCGGTCGTCGCCCGCTCCGCCGTCGAGGGTGTCGTCGCCCTCGCCGCCGGACAGAAGGTCGTCTCCGGGCCCGCCGTCGAGCGCGTCGTCGCCCGCGTCTCCAGCGAGAACGTCGGAGCCCAGACGCCCGAGCAGGGTGTCGTTGCCGGCGCCTCCGCTCAACGTATCGTCATCGGACTCGCCGGGCGCAAGCGCATCGATTCCCGCGTCGAGCAGGTCGTCGCCGTCGCCGCCCGTGAGCGAATCGTCGCCCTCGCCGCCGTAGAGCAGGTCGTTGCCCGCGTCGCCCTGCAGGCTGTCCGCGCCGGCGCCGCCCGAAAGCGTGTCGTCGCCGGCGTGGCCGCGCATCGTGTCGGCGCTGGCGCCGAGCGCGTAGCTGTCGTTGCCGGGGGTGCCGATGAACGTTCCCCTGCCCGACGACACGAACGCGTAGGGAACGCGCGCGCCGACGTGGGCCGCGTCCCACACCGTGCCGTCGGCAAACTCGATCGTGCCGTCGCGCGCGGTGGGAAACCAGTTGCGGGCGATCACCTGGCCGCCGCTGTCCGCCAGGGTGAGGAACAGATCGTTCTGCCCGAGCCGGAAGTTGGAGCCGGAGAGCGTGACGTCTGCGGGAGCGATGCCCGTGCCGAACACGATGTGCGGCGCCTCGTCGATGACGGTGTCGGTGCCGTCGCCGCGGTAGAACAGGAAGCTGTCGCGCCCGCCGCCGCCGGTCAGCGTGTCGTTGCCTTGGCCGCCGATGAGCAGGTCGTCGCCGTCGCCGCCCGTGAGCGCGTCGTTGCCGGTGCCGCCTTCGATCACGGCCAGGGTCTGGATGTGCTGCGCGATCTCGGCCGCGTCCCACGACGATCCGTCGGCGAACTCGAAACGCAGCCTGTCGCGGCCATAGGGGGCGCCGAGAGCGGAACCGAGTGTGAGCACGTCAGGCGATCCGGCGAGCTCCACGATCAATGCGTCACCCGGCCCGCTGCGCAGCATGACTTGCCCAGGCGTTACGCCCTCGCCAAAGGCGATCGTGTCGCTTCCGACGTCGCCTGCGTAGCGGGTCAGCGTGACGCTGTCCGCACCGGCGCCGCGGCCGAAGCGGATCACGTTGTCGCCCGCACCCGGGTCCAGGCGGTCGTTGCCGGCGCCGCCGTCGAGCACGTCGTCGCCGGTGCCGGTGAGGAACGAGTCGTTCTGCTCGTTGCCGTAAAGCGTGTTGCTGCCGCTGACGTCGTTGATGGTGTCCGCGCCGCCGAGCCCGAAGTAGATCTCGTCGTGAAACCCCATCGGCGGGAAGTCCGACCCGGCGGTGCCGAATTCGCGCACGCTGCCGGTGACCGAAGTGCTTGTGCCGGTGCCCCAGTACGGCGACTTGCCCAGGTCCCAGACCGTCCCGTCGGCGAACTCGGCGTATTCGACCCGGGCGACGGCGTCGCCCCAGCCGTCGAAGCTCAGCGTGTCGCCCGAGCCGGCGAGCCGGATGGTCGGCCGCGCGAACTGGTCGAACTCGAGCACAACGTCCTCGGGCTGCACGTCGGCCGCGAACAGGATCCGGTCGTGGTCGCCGGCGACTGCGCGCGTCAGGGTAGGCGGAAGCAGATTGGTCGGTTCGCAGATCGTGTCGTTGCCCGAGCCGTAGCCGAACAGGTAGGTGTCGTCGCCGTAGCCCCCGGCCAGGAGGTCGTCGCCCGGACCGCCGTCGAGCGTGTCGTCGCCCGACAGGCCGATCAACTGATCGTCGCCTCCCAGCCCCGCCAGCGCGTCGGCCTGCGCGGTCCCGTAGAGCAGGTCGGTGCCGTCGCCCGGCGCTGTAGTTCCCGCCATTGCGGCGAGCGTCGGCCCATCCCAGGTCAGGCCATCCGCGAAGAGCAGGGAGAACTGCTGCGGGCCGAAGTCCTGGCTGAAGAAGCCCGACAGCACGACGCTGGCCGCACCGTCGGTGGTGGACACGATCAGATTGCCGGCATCGCGGCTCACGGCGAGGTCGTCCGGCGCAATTCCCGCGTCGAGCGCGACGAGATCGAGGTCTCCCGAGGGGCGAACCACGCCGTCCGCGCCGAGGATGTAGGGTGTCTCCAGAATGAGATCGTGCCCCGAGTCGCGGGCGAAGCGGAACGAGTCGCTCCCGGGGCCGCCGTAGAGATAATCGTCCCCCGCGCCGCCGTCGAGCACGTCGTCGCCCGGCCCTCCTTGCAGCGTGTCGGCGCCAGCGCCGCCGACGAGGAGGTCGTTGCCGTCGCCCCCGTACAGGTCATCCAGGCCGTCGCCGCCGTCGAGCACGTCGTCCGCGCCGCCGCCGATCAGCTGATCGTCGCCGCCGTTGCCTTCGATCGAGTCCGCGGCGTCGCTGCCCGACAAGCTGTCGTTGCCGTTGCCGCCGCTCAGCACCAGCCCGAGCGGTACCGCGCGGGAAATGACCTCCTCGGGGGTCCACACGGTCCCGTCGTCGAACCGCAGCTGCTCGATGCCGAGCGTATACGAGCCGTCGGCACTTGCCAGCCCAAGGCGCACGCGGCCGGTGCCGTAGTCGGCGACGA
>Ga0315556_1000331_pt1 | contig 28553 bp, 24 predicted proteins | sample SalMarSW160310MG_FD_202112 | JGI IMG/M metagenome (GOLD analysis project Ga0315556, IMG submission 202112) | Salt marsh sediment microbial communities from the Plum Island Ecosystem LTER, Massachusetts, United States - Salt Marsh Sediment SW1603-10 ...
ATACCTCCTGGCCGGCCATGGTTGGGCGCATCGCGTGGAGCGTATAGCAGGGTTTCGGCACACTCTGCACGCATGGTTGTTTTCCCGCAATGCGGCGGAACATCTGGCGCTGGATCGCCATAGGATCACTGCCTTGATCACGCGCTGCTACCATTGGTTTGGAGAGATGGGGCTGGATCCCCCTGCCCTATACGTGCCGCCGGCATGGGCAATGGGGTCGATTTCCAGGAGTCAATTGCGCATCCTTCCGTTTCGCTATTTCGAATATTTCAGCGGCGTGTATGATGGGAAAACGGACCGGTTCTATCGTTTGCCGCTGGTGGGCTACGAGGCCGACACACTGTGGCGGGTTTCACCGCTTCGCCTGTGGAACGGGGTGAATCTTGCCCTTGCCCGGCGGACCGGCCTCCTGCGCATCGCAATACACCCTCATGACCTGCATCTGAGGCTTTCCAATAAACTCAAGACACTTCTGGATTTACCAATGCATTGGCGCGAGTACCGACATGTAAAAGAAGGGAAAAGGAGTAACCTAATTTAATTGACACCACACCGCAAACTACTGGCCCAACGATACACACAGTACTATGACCGGAAATACCACAGGGGCGGCAAACTCCGGGAGAACCGCTACAAACTGCATCCTGTTGATTTGGATGTATATTTTGTTGTGTTCAGTTACATAGAAAGGAACCCTTGTGAGGGCCGGCATGGTTGCGGGTGGAGAAGACTATCCATGGTGCAGTGCTTCCTAAACGGTTGGACAAAAAACTTAACCGGGTAGTTGTTCCTCGAAAAAGAGGGAGACCGCAAAAGGAAGATAAATAGAGGTCGATTCAATTCTTGAAAGTTGTTTTGAACCTGCGCCCCCTTTTACGGGCCTTCACCATTCTCCGCAACTCTGCGGAGGCGTGTAGGCCTATCTCGCCGGTCAAATTCCCATGAGAACCTCTGCGTTGCCATGCGCGATCCTCTCTCTATCGGCGGGGCTCACCGGGAGTTGGTCCAGGAAGGTGCACGCTTCTGAATTCGATCCAAAGGGATAGTCGGCTGAGAACATGATCCGGTCTACACCGACTTCAAACAACAGGTTAAGGAATGGTGGGAGGAAGTTGAAGCCACTGATCGTGTAGTGGAGGTTCTCTCTGAGGTAGGCGCTGATCTGGCGGTGCAGTTTCGTCATTTCCGTCGGCAGGCTGCGATCGATTCTGGGCAGCATAAAGGGAAGCGCTTCGCCCAGGTGCCCGATGATAATCTGCAAGCGTGGGTATCGATCGAAAGCTCCACTGAGGATGAGGCGAAGGACATGGATGGCGGTTTCGATGTGCCACCCCCAACCCGCCGTGGCCAGCCGCGCCGTAACCTCCGCCGAGAAGTTTCCAGTGTAGGAGGCATCGACCACCGGCTGGGGAGGACGTGTCGGATGGATGTAGATCGGCACATTCAGTGCTTCGGCACGCTCCAGGATCGGCCAAAAGAACTCGTCGTCCATGTAGCGGCCCCGGGTGTGGCCGTTGATCATCCCTCCCTTGAAGCCGTGTTCACGGACCATACGTTCCAACTCGTCGGCGGCAGTGTCCGGAACCGCGGTCGCCAAGTTGGCGAACCCGGCAAAACGGCTCGGGTGGCGCCGCACCGCGTCCGCAAGGACGTCGTTTATATCGCGGGCCATCTGTATTGCCTCGGCCGCCTCGAGTTGATCCACACCTGGAGCGACCAGAGACAGGACTTGCACGTCGATGCCTGCGGCGTCCATGTCCGCGATCCTGCGGTCCCCGAGGTCGCACAGTTGATCGAGGAGTTGGCCACCTTGTGCCCGCTCTTTGTGCTGGCGCCCAGGGCCTTCAATGAAGGCAGAGGTCGCGAAGTGCTCTTCAAGCGTGATTGTGCGGGTCGTCGTCCTTGGCACTTTTGATTCATTGTTCACAGTAGTTTCCTCCTTGTTTAGCTCTCCTGCCGCACCCTCTCGCTTTCACTCTGCTGGGGCGCCCAACCCGATCTGCTCTGCATTCAATCGCCTATTTTCTCAAACCAACCAAGAACAACAGGAACAATAGAACAGTTGCGCCTCCTGCTGCAAGAAAAACACCCAGCAGTCCTGATGTCAGGAAAACGGCACCAAAGATGATGGGAGACAAGAACTGTCCGATAAAACCAAACGTCCCGAGATACGAAACGACCCTTCCCCGGAAAACAGGGGAGACCGTCTCGCCTGCCCAGACCATCACCGCAGGCATTACCATTCCCTGCCCTATACCAAAGAAAGCCACGGAAACCGCAATAACCGGCAGTAAATACCCGTAGGAAAGGCCGGCAAATCCAGCGGTCCATAGTAAAGCGGCTGTAAGTACGATCTTTTTATACGATAATCCAGCCCTGATCTTTCCATAATTTAAAGAAGTTAACCCTGCGCATATCATCATAACCATTAAAAACAGGCCAACAGATGCTGAATCAGAAACCCCATCATTCCTTAATAATGTGGGAAGATATATCACAACAACATAAAGAAGAATATTCGTTAAAAAGATAAGGGCATAAATGGCAAATAGTAATGGATTTTTTCTGAAGACCGCTAATAAGGAAGCTTCTTCGCCAGTGGCCTGAATACTTTTTCTGTGAGTTTCAGGTATTGTAAAAAGCCCGAGAACACCGAGAGGGATTCCCAATAGATAGACTCCGAACGGATAATGCCAGGAAAAGCTGCCAAGGAATCCACCGATCAACGGCCAGATAAAACCCAGGCTATTAGCACTTGCCCGCCATCCCATGGCCTTATCTCTCTTTGTACCTTCGTACAGGTTCAGGATTATCACGGTGATCGAAGTAAAAAACGCCGCGACACCTATTCCCAGAATTGCCCTGCTGATAATAAGTACCCAAAATGACGTGATAAATAATCCTGCTCCTCCGGCAAGTGCAAAAAGTATAAGACCGAAAATATATGGCCTCCTGGGTCCCATTCTGTCAATGACATTACCGAACAGGGGACTGAAAATCGCAATGAAAAGCCCATGGGTGGTAATGATTAGACCTGCAGATGCCGGGCTAACACCCAGGCCTTCACCCATCCAGGGGAGAACCGGAGCTATGATCGAACCGGCCATGACGGTCAACGTGGCCGAAGCGAGAATAACCCATAGAGTATACCTTTCATGTATTTTCAATTTCATGGCCCTTTTCCAGGTGATTATTGACGTTCAGGATGAATGATAACTACTTTGGTTGGTGTCTCTACCGGCTCGATGACGTGTTCCACACCACCTGGTATCACTACAAAATCGGGAGATTTGTAAGAACTAATCTTATTCTCATCACTCCGCTCAAGATTGATCGTACCGGCAGCAACCACAATGATTTCATCAAACGGATGGCTTTCCCTGGGAGACCGGTTTCCGATCTCACCGAAAACCACTTCAACTTCAAATTCATTCCCGGGGCCTTTAAATAATCGTGTTATGTCAGGTATTTTTGTGTTTTCTTTTCCTGAATCTCTACCTTGTTCCATGATTTTTCCTCCTTTAAGTGATAAGAACGTACTTTTTCGGAAAGAAGTATAAGAATAATAGCTCTTGTGTGTCAAGGAATGATAAGAACTTTTGGAATTCCGATATCAGTAGTGTCCGGTTAAGATTCAAATAATTTCAACTGGATATGTCCAGTAGCAATTTGGTTTCTGTAATCGTTAGCCGTAAGGGCCTGTTATGAAAGGAGGCCTGGGCCTGCAGTGCGGGCCCTTCCGGCTGCGCTGGTATAGCGTTTGACAAATGTGCATATGGTAATATAATTCGGCTGAAGAGGATTGATGCCCCTTTTTCCCGGCCTGGTCCGGTGGAATTTCTTTTGCTGTGAGGAAAAGCCATGAATGAACTTCTGACCCATGCCTTAACGGTATTTCTGGCCTTTTTTGCAATAATGAACCCTATTGCCAACACCCCTATTTTTATTGGATTAACCGTGGACGATGATCGCGCCACAAGGAAACAGGTCGCATTGAGATCCGTAGGCCTGGCTTTTGTTATCGTTTTTTGTTTCTGTGTTCTTGGGAAGGCCATATTTGAGCTGTTCGGGATATCATTGCCGGCATTCCGCATTGCCGGTGGGGCCCTTGTTTCCCTTGTCGGATTTCAAATGCTGCATGGTGAACAATCAAGAATCCATAGTCCCAGCGATAAAGAAAACATAAACGCCCGGGAAGCAGCGTTGAGCGTAGCCATATCACCACTGGCTATGCCTATTTTGGCGGGTCCCGGGACTATCGCGACAGCAATGAATTACTCCGCAACAGGGAAATTGCCGGAAATTGTTATCACTATCATTACCTTTGCGGTGCTTTGTATTATAACGTATGTGTTTTTCGTCTTCGGTCATGGTCTGGTCAAATTCATCGGCAAAAACGGGATAAAGGTTGTGACCCGGTTGATGGGCCTGATACTGGCCGTCATTGGGACGCAGATGGTTATCCAGGGCATCCATGGTGCAATGAGACTTTTTTAGAGGGTCTTTTTGCCACTGTAGTAAGCCCGTGTTCCTTTCCCTTCACTATGCGTCCTTGCACCAAAACGATATTTTCCAAAAGCCGAGTTTCGCATGGGTCAAATTACGTGCCATGATTCTTCGCTACCTCGAGGAAATGCCGCATGATAAGTGAACGTATTTTGTTCCGTGGATGATTGTGGACACAATTTCTTCATGGTTCCTTCATGATCGTAAACTATTATCAAAAACAAAGGAGTGCTGGAGGCAATAATATCCAGCCGGGCGATGACAACTCCGGGAAGCGTTTATCCGGTGAAAGAAGAATGAAGAGGATCGAATGAAAATTCTCATAGTGGATGATGAGCCGGATCTGCTTGAGGAACTCCGTGAGACGCTCAAGCAGCAACGATACGAGGTAGACACGGCCGCCGATGGTGAAGAGGCCCTGGATAAGGTGTTTGATAATGCGTATGACCTCATTATCCTGGATATCATGCTCCCGAAGATCGACGGCCTTGGAGTCTTGAAAGAGATCCGTAACGGGGACATCAAGACACCCGTACTCATGTTAACGGCAAGGGGGAGTGTGGAAGACAAGATTGCGGGGCTCGACTACGGTGCTGATGATTATCTCCCAAAGCCCTTTGACAGGGCAGAGCTCATGGCCAGGATCCGGTCCCTGCTCAGGCGGACCAGTGAGCACAAGGATACGCTGCTGACTGTCGGGGATGTCTCTCTTGATACAAAAACCCGGGAGGTTTTTAAAAAAGACGTCCCAGTGGAATTGACACCCAAGGAATTTTCAATCCTGGAATTTCTCTCATATAATAAGAACCGCGCAGTTTCCAGGTTCACCCTGGCGGAACATGTCTGGGGAGATGAATTTGATCCCTTTACCATGTCCAATTTCATAGACGTGCATATCAAGAATCTCCGCCGGAAGATCGCGGACGCTGAAACAAGGAGCATCATCCGGACAATCCGTGGTATCGGGTTCATCATCGAGGACGCACAGGAATGAAGATAAGACACAAAATAACCCTGTGGATTACCGGAACCGGCGTTCTTGTGAGCCTTGTATTCTCCCTGATCATTTTCGTGGAAATGAAGGACCTGCCCTATAAATCCATCGATACGGGGTTGGAAGTCATTGCCCAAGTCCTGGGCCGTCTTGCAATTGCAGGGAAGGTACCGTCCAGCGGCCGTCTTGCCGGCAATTTTTCCGTTGACGTGAACCAATACTGGATCAAGATTTATGACAGTCATATGAAGATCATCTACCAGACAGATCCGGCACGCCATGTTACCCTTCCCATGCGCAATAAGAAAAGGGCCTATACGGTCATAAAATCGATGCCTGAAAATGGCATCGCTTTGGCAGAGGAAGCTAACAAGGTAACTTTTCGGGTAAAAACTGTTTATCTCCACAAACAAGGTTCGGGATATATTATTCAGATAGCCAAACCCCTCGGTCAACTGCAGGATGAAGTCACGGATTTGCTGCAGAGTATCGCTCTTGGATTGCTGGTGGCCACCTTGTTGCTAATTTTGTTGGGCTATGGGGTAGCAGGCAGGATTCTCAAGCCTATTGGCGTGATTAACCGGATGGCCCGGGATATCAGTGACAGGACCCTGGACCGCCGGATCCCGATGGGCAAGAGTCGGGATGAACTGTATGAGCTTTCCGGTTCTCTCAACCGGATGTTTGACCGCCTGCAGTATTCATTTGACATGCAGAAGCAGTTCATCGCGGATGCCTCCCATGAACTCAAAAGCCCCATTACGCTGTTGATGCTGTTTATGGAACGGGCTGTGCACCGAAAAGATCTGCCGGATGCTTTCAAGCAACGGTTGATGCATCAAGGGAATATCCTGCGCCGGATGAGCCGTCTTGTTAAGAACCTGCTTGATCTGTCTGCCTTGGAGCTAAAAAGAAACATAGATTTTAAGGAAGTCAGTCTGCCGTCCCTTTTAAAATCGGTTCTGGGGGACTATGAAGATGTATTTGCTGCCAAGAGAATCATCGTTGACATGGACATCCCTGAAAACCTTGCAGTCAGGGGAGATAAGGACGAACTTCAGCGGGTACTCATCAATCTTGTGGACAACGCTATCAAATATAACCGTGATGGTGGTGAAATAAGGATAAAAGCGTCAAAAGATGATCAGGGTGTCCATCTTTCTCTGTTCAATACCGGCAGGGGGATTCCTAAAGCCGACCTGGACAAGGTGTTTGAACAGTTTTACCGGGTGGAAAAGTCACGGTCGCTTCGATATGGGGGCTCGGGTCTCGGTTTGACCATTGTCAAACGGATTGTTGAACTCCATGGCGGCACGTTGGAGATGCAGAGTGAACCCGGCGCCTGGACCCGGGTCAATATCACCTTGCCGGCCGCGACAAGACCCTTCCGACAAAAATAATCCAAAAAAATCGTTTGTCTTCCTTTCCTTCACTGTTTCTTCATAAACGCCATTTAGAGTTGAGGGCAGAAACGGAGACGGGGCCACATGGGAACATGTTTGCCCTGGCGTCTCTAAATGGACTGATGTTGAGCGTGACAAGTGAATTTCCGTTGATTTCAATGATGGATGAGCACTTCTTTCAGTCGACAGGATGATCATCAGGATCGCGATTGTTGCGGGAGCGGTAATGTCGCGGCCAGGATCGGTGAGAAATCACCGGATGCGCTTTTTGGGACTAAATAGAAATAAGGGAAGTTATAAATGAAGGGAGCATATTTATTGATAGGCCTGACCCTTTGCTTTTTACAGGGGTGCGCGACCTACCAGCGATTACCTCTAGATGATTCCTCCGTCGCCCGCAAGCTGCGGCCGCCGAGCATGGAAGATATTCGGATACGAGCAAAGGCCATCAACCACCCCATCTTGAAATCGATTCAGTTCAATGACCGGGACGGTCTGTCACCGGATGAGGCGGCCGTTCTGGCGGTGCTCGCCAACCCGGCACTCCGCGCGGTCAGAGATCGAAAAGGGCTTGGGGCGGCCCAGCTCCTCCAGGCGGGGATCCTCCCCAACCCCCAACTTTCTTACAGCCTTGATGTGCCTAGCGGAGGCAACACAAAGGGCACGATCAATGCTTTTGGGCTTGGTTTGGGATGGGATATATCCTCTTTGATTTCGCGCGGAGCAAGATTGGAAGCAGCCCGAAGATACTCTGCCTCAGTGGATCTCCAGGTTGCGTGGCAGGAATGGCAGGTTGCGGAGGCAGCCAGATTGCATGTCTACCGTCTGCTGTTCTTAAAGGAGCAGCTGGTCTTGGCCGGGAAGACAGAGAGAGAGGCGAGGGAAAACCTCCACACCGTGAAAAAGGCCTTTTCATTAGGCGTAAAGACGATTCTGGAGTTGACTGCTGTGGAAATGGCCTATCAGAATGCGCACAACATTGTGCTCACCCTTGAGCAGGAACAACTCCATGAACGTTATGGGCTCAACCGGACACTGGGTTTGGCGCCCGATCGCGTGGTTTCGCTCCAGAAGAATGCCAGGCCTCCTTTATGGCAACGTCTTCCCGGATACGGGGAGATTATACGGCGTCTGGACAGCCGTCGTCTGGATCTTCTGGCCTTGAAAGAGGGATATGAAAGCCAGGAAGCGCGGGTCAGGGCGGCGGTTCTTTCCCAGTTCCCCAGAATTAATATCGGATTAAACCATGCCCGAGATTCGGGTAATGTCATTACGACAGGTTTTGCGGTCAGTGTGGATTTACCTTTCTTTGATCGGAATCAGGGACAGATCGCGGTGGAGCGCGCCAATCGCCAGCAACTTTACGATGAATACGTGGCCCGCATTTTTGAAATCCGGTCCAGCGTGGCGGCAATCCTCGGAAATATGGCATCCATAAAGAGACAGTTGGAGGCGGCGCAAGATTCGGTGAAGATTGCGTCTCAGCTTGTGGAAGCTTACAAACTGGCATTGAAGGATGGTAATGCTGATATCGTAACATACAATAATCTCCGTAATGAACTGGAAACCAGGAGACTCGGCATCCTGAAGTTGAAGCGGGATTTGACCGACATGGGTATAGCCCTGGAAATTGCGGCTGGAGAAAATGTCCGCTGATTCCGCCTGGATGAAATGATGAAATTGCCATTGACCATCGGCGATGTATTGGGAGGGAAGAAGCTCAGATGAAACGGGGGAAATGGTTCTTCATTATATTTGTGGTCTGTCTGGGTATGGGGGCGTATTTCTATTATGCAGTGCGCGAAAAGCCGCGGCACCCCGTTATTCAGGATGCTGATCCCGTTGTTCCGGTTGCAGTGGTCAAGGTGGCGCCTATAAAGAAAGAAACTATCGGTGAGGTCATCACGGCATACGGAACCGTGCTCCCGGCGCCGGGAGCGGTGAGGAGCATATCGGTGCCGTTCGAAAGCCTGGTTCGCCACATACTGGTCAGCGAAGGCCAAGAGGTTTCAAGAGGCACCGATCTGGTGGAAATTGAAGCCAGTGCGGACGCGCGTCTCAAAATGCAGGAGGCGCAAAGCGCCTACGAAGCAGCCGGGCAAAACCTCGGAAAGATAAGGGAACGTGTGAAACTCAAAATGGGCACCATAGAAGAACTGCTCATTGCTCGACAGACGTATCAGAAAGCCAAAATCCAGCTGCAAGATCTTGAAAAACGGGGAATTGGAGAGAAAAGAAGAATACGCTCAGCCGGTTCGGGAATTGTTTACCGGGTAAACGTGGGGCAAGGATCCGTGGTTCCTGCCGGGACAGCATTCCTGGATATCGTTCCGGAGGATCGCATCGAAGTGCGACTGGGTGTGGAACAGCATGATGTCAGCCGGCTCAGGATCGGGCAGGTTGTCAGGGTTTCAAAAGTGAATGCATCGGTACCTGACACTGTATCTGGACAAATCGAGAGGATTTCCAGGGAGGTGGACCCAGCCACCCGTCTTGTGAATATTTTTGCTACAGTGAAATCACCAAGAAATCTCCTGATGGGAGAGTATCTCCGTGGAAGAATCGTTGCCGTTTCAAAGGAAGCACTTGTCGTTCCTCGATCAGCAGTGCTCCCCGAGGATGGTCATTACGTTCTTTACACGGTCAGCCTGGACCGGGCCAGAAAGCATATCGTGAAAACGGGATTGGAAAACAATCAACGAATTGAAATCATAAACAAAGATCTGAAGTCCGGGGAGCAGATAGTCGTACTTGGCAATTATGAACTGCAGGATGGTATGTCCATTCGGATGGAGGCGCCCAGATGAATGTCACGGGCTGGATGCAATCACACCACCGATCGATCCTGTTCCTCATCATCGCGTTTGCCCTGGGGGGGATTGCTGCCAGCCGGAAGCTTCCGGTGGCCCTCTTCCCCCACGTAAGTTTCCCCCGCGTGGTGGTGAACCTGGATGCTGGCGACCGTCCTGCGGAACAGATGGCCATCCAGGTGACCTGGCCTGTGGAGGAGGCGGTTCGCTCCGTTCCCGGAGTGCGCCATGTGCGGTCCACTACCAGCAGGGGAAGTGCCGAAATATCCATTGACTTTGACTGGAGCCGGAACATGAGTGCCGCCACCCTGCAGGTGGAATCGGCCATCAACCAGGTCCTGTCCCGTCTACCCCAGGGAACCAGGTTTGAAGTCCGGCGCATGGATCCCACTGTATTCCCGGTTCTGGCCTACAGTCTGACCTCCGACACCCATTCCCTGGTGGAATTGCACGATATAGCCATGTATCAATTGCGCCCCTTGCTCTCTACCGTAAAGGGTGTGGCAAACGTGGGCGTGCAGGGAGGGGCCGAAGAAGAATACCGGGTGACCGTGGACCCCGGGCGTCTGGCCGCCTATAACCTTTCCCTGAGCGATGTGGCAAAAGCCATTTCAGCGGCCAATGTCATCACGGCCGTGGGCAAGATTGAGGACAATTACAAACTCTATCTGACCATTTCTGATACACGATTTCATAACCTGGATCAGATCCGGGAAACTATCCTCCGTTCGGGAGAAAATGGGCTGGTGCGCCTGGATGATATCGCCACGGTGAGCCGTGGGACGGTCCCACAATGGACCCGGGCGACCGCCGACGGCCACGATGCCGTGCTTTTTCAGGTCTATCAGCAACCGGGGGGAAATACTGTTCAGATAGCAAGGGACATAAAAAAGAAACTTGCCGGATTTCTCCCACAGCTGCCGAAAAGGATCAAGATCGCCAATTGGTACGACCAGAGCCAATTGATCCTTTCCTCTGCAGGCAGCGTACGGGATGCTATTGTTATCGGGGTGCTGTTTGCTGTCTTTATTCTGTGGATCTTTCTGCGCAATATCAAGATGACCTTGATCGCGGCGGTTACGGTGCCTTGCGTAATGGCCGGTACTGTCCTGCTGCTCTATGTGTTCCGTATGAGTTTCAATATCATGACCCTGGGCGGCATGGCGGCCGCTATAGCGCTTATTGTGGACGATATGATTGTCTTGCAGGAACATATTGTCCGGAGACTGCTCACCGGTACCGGTGGCCATCATGATCGCATCATGGGGGCTGTAAGGGAGTTTACCCGACCCCTGGAGGGATCCTCCGCCTCTACCATTATCATATTCATTCCCATGGCCTTCCTCTCCGGAGTCACGGGGGCATTTTTCAAATCTCTTTCTCTGACCATGGCTTCCAGCCTCATTATTTCCTTTTTTGTGGCGTGGCTTGCCGTACCGGTCCTTGCGGATCATCTGCTGTCGGAGAAAGACGCCGAGAAAGAAAGGGCAGGCTCCGTGACCAGGGTTTTTCAGGGTTGGTACGAAACAATCATGCACCCATTTCTGCACCGGCCCTGGATGATTATCTTTATTATCATTCCTTTGCTGGGACTTGGCTGGTTTTCCTATAAACACATCGGTTCAGGTTTTATGCCCAAGATGGATGAAGGCGGGTTTATCCTCGATTATTCCTCGACCCCTGGGACATCACTCACTGAAACAGATCGCCTGCTGCGGCAGGTTGAGAAAATTCTGCAACACATACCGGATGTACGAACTTACTCGCGCCGCACGGGCTTTTCCCTCGGCGGAACCTTTACCGAGCCGAACCAGGGTGATTTTTTCGTGCGGCTGAAGCCCTTTCCCAGAAGACCCATTGAAGAGGTTATGAACGATGTGCGCAGGCGGGTTGAACACGCGGTCCCGGGCCTTCAAATCGAGATGGCCCAGTTGATGGAGGATCTGATTGGAGATCTGACCGCCGTTCCCCAGCCCATCGAGATCAAGATTTTTTCCGATAACGGCAGATTGCTCATGAAGCTGGGACCAAAGGCGGCTGTGGCGATCCGGAAGATCCCGGGCGTGGTAGACGTGAAGAACGGCATCGTGCTTGCGGGCGATGCGCTTGATATCCGGGTGAACCATGTCAAGGCCTCTCTCGAGGGTATAACGCCTGATGAAGTAACAAACAGACTGTACGATTTTTTGACCGGGATGGTCACCACACAAATACAGCAGGGCCCCAAGATGGTGGGGGTGCGGGTATGGATCCCCACCAGGACGCGAGCCATGATTTCAGATATCCTGAACCTTCGCCTACGTGCTCCTGACGGCCATCTCTTTCCGCTCAAACGTGTCGCCAGCCTCAGGGTCATCACCGGGCAGCCGGAAATCACGCGTGACGATCTGAAACGGATGGTTGCCGTAACAGGGCGCATCAGCGGTCGGGATATGGGCTCAGTGATCAGGGACGTAAAATCTGTCCTCGGAAAACCCGGGGTCTTTCCAAAAGGGGTTTATTACACGCTCGGAGGCCTGTATGCACAGCAGCAGATCGCCTTTACCGGTCTCATTTCGGTGTTCCTTTCCGCCGTTATTCTGGTCTTTCTCCTGCTCCTTTTTCTCTACGAACGCTTCCGTGTGGTTATCAGTATGCTGGTGAGCACACTCCTGGCCCTCACCTGTGTTTTTATCGGTCTCTATATAACCGGGACTGAGATCAACATTTCATCCATGATGGGCATGACCATGATTGTCGGCATTGTGACGGAGGTTGCCATTTTCTATTTCTCTGAATATCGCAGCCTTCCCGGCGGGCTGGACAGGGACACGGCCCTGATTCAGGCGGGAAAGAACCGTATGCGACCCATAGCCATGACCACACTGGCGGCTATTCTTGCCTTGCTGCCCCTTGCCATGGGCATCGGGCAGGGTGCGGCCATGCAGAAACCCCTGGCCATTGCCATTGTTTCCGGTCTGGTTGTGCAATTGCCACTCGTTTTGATTGTTCTCCCCGTGTTTCTGAAACTTCTGAGGCTAAAGAAAGGGTGATTTCGCGGCCTATTTGATGTAAAATCAAGTATTGGATGAAATCGAAAAGGAGGTAATTCTTATGAAAAGACACTTAGTATTTCCGGTTGTTATCTTTATGGCGGTCTTATTCTTTGGTGGAGGGATGCCGACTCTTCAGGGATACGAAGGACCCCTGCCCGAGAAGGAGATAGCTTCCTACAGCAATGTAGTCTTCACGTTGGAGAATCTTCAGCAGGTGGAGAAAGGCATGACACAGGAGCAGGTATTGGAGTTATTGGGTGTGCCCAAAAAGATAAAGGAGGAAAAGCGACGGCACGATCGCTGGACCGTCCACTACTTCTATCCAGACGGGCACGTGGTGAATTTCAAGGACGGGCTGGTGGTCGGCAAGAAGTGAACTGAGCAGGTCGAGAGACGCCTAAGGTTCTGGGAACCATGCTGCAGGAGGCCTTGGCCTATTTCCCAGATCAATGGGGCTGACCATGGCCGACGGGGTCTCCAAACTCTTTCCCTATCATTTCGAGAACCTCTTCAGGGGTGATGACCTTCAGGCAGACGTTGTCCCTACAGGGGGATTTCCTGTGGTTGTAGGCGCTTACGCAGGGTGAGCAGGCCAGGTTTGCATAGAGGGGAGTTGTCTTTCCCAACGAACCATAAAGCCTCGGTGTTTCCGGACCGAAGAAGACGTAGGTCGGCATGTCCGTAACCGCGGCAAAATGGGCTGGCCCTGAATCGTTACTGATCATGAAATCACTGATGGAATAGAGGGCGGGAAGATCCAGGAATCGGACCTTGCCTGCAAGGCTCCTGCACCGGTTACGATCTACTGATTCTACGAGCGCTGCTGATTCCTCCTGTTCGTCTTGGGAGCCGGTTAGGAGGATGAAGGCGCTTTCGTGCGCAGACAGTATCTTCTTGATGAGTTCTGTGTAATTTTCCATAGGCCACCGCCTCTGGGGGAGCAGATCACTTGCGTTGGGATTCACCAGGATGAGCTTTGCGTTCTGATCGAGGTCGGGAAATGACCTTCTCACAATGTCCCGGACTCTTCCGACAGCTCCCGAGGAAATGCGCGCTTTTTTCAGGGCCACGTCCGCATCGTCTATGGATCTCTTGGAATAAGGGACCTCCCCATTTGAATCTATAATAGCATACGCGAGGGCCACAAAATTCTTCGCAATATGAAGGTGGGGATTATACGCGACTTTGTGGGTCAAAAAATCCCCTCGGTAAAGGCCTTCGTTATGAAACGTGTGAAAGCCCACACGGTTTTTTGCACCACACAAGGCGGTCAAGAGGGCCGTGAACCGGGAGAATAACTCCAGATCGATAACGGTGTCGATCCTGTTTTTCCTGGCCCAAAGCAGAAACCGCAGCGTATCGATGGTCAGGGGGAAAAAGCCATTTTCCCTGATACAGAAAATATTTTCCTCAGGCACGGTTTTCAGGAAATCAAGGCTTGGCTTGTTTTTTTCAAAAATGACGAAATGAAGTTGGGCCCCCATGCTCTTTTTGAGTTTTTCCATGGCCGGATCAGCCAGAATGGCACTGCCCATCTCGGAGAGTTCAATTAAGAGGATATTCTTCGCTTTCTTCCTGGCAGGTCTCCTCATCAGCTTGAAGAATTTCATGAGTAGTGTGACCAGAAAACATAAGGGGACTCCTGCATAGAAGTCCACGTTTCGCATGGTATCAATGTTCATTTGAAAGTACCTGTTTCCAAATAAGATTTATTGTCTCAATTGAAACCACATGATGCGGCTTGTGCCCGTGCCGATCCTGCTGAGCGTGCCTTTCTGGGCGGCAAGGAAGAGGGTGTCGCCGGTGGCCTGGATGTCCGTGATGCAATAGGGAATTTCTTTTGTGTTCCAGCCCTGGGTAAGACTCGCGCCGTCAAACCGGTAGGCAATAAGGTGTCCTTTTACATAGACATTCATGGTTTCAAGAGATCCCAGCAGCGCAATATTTTTGACGGCAATGAGTTCCTTTTTGCCGTCCCCGTCAATATCAATAATGGTCAGGCGGCTGTTGATGGAGACCCATGGCTTGTTTTGAGAAGAGGACGGAACATCCCCCACCTGGATGACATTGTTTGTGCCCCCGATTCTCTGGTCTTCGGACCAGAGAATCTTCCCGTCGCTGTCCCACACGTGGAGGGAATCATTTCCTCCCAGGCCGATGAATTCTGGATTGCCGTCTTTGTTGATGTCGTAGAGGGTCAGGGTGTAAAAGTGGGCCTTTTTAAGGCGAGGCAGACGTCGGATTTCCTTGAGCTTTCCGCGGGCATCGTATCCCATGAGGGATATGCTTCCACCATAAAGCTCATTGAGCTTGGTGTTCTCAAAGAGCAGGTTAGGTGGCCCTCCTCCCGGGTTCTTCACAACCAGAAGGTGGCCGGATTTGTGGTAAAGCTTTCTGAATTTTCCGTTCCATTCAAACACGGTGGTTTGCGCCCGTTCTCCATAGAAGCTAACCAGGTAGATTTCGGCCTTGCCGTTTCTGTCCACATCACCAACGCTCACTTTGAGGAAATCCTCACCCAGGGAGGCCTTTAGAGTGTCTCTCAATCGGAAGCCTGCGCCCTTTTTTGAATAGATGCGGAGTTCATTTTTGCTCAGGACCGCCAGTTCGTTTTCCCTGTCGCCAATGAGATCACCGACATCAAGTGATACCACGGTCATGTGGAGAGGAATGCTGCCCGTTGGTTCGAACGCTCCATATTGTTTGGTGGGTCGGAAAAACCCCTCTTCTCCGCCTGGGGCTTCCGGCTGTCCTAATTTTGAAAAGATACCAGCGGCAGGCCCTTGCTGGGACTGAGCACCGCCAACCATCCTCCTGGCCCTCGCATACCTCCCCTCGATGATGGCACGGAAGTGGTTTGCTACATCGGCAATCTTTGGGATGAACTGGCCCTCCGTCATGGCCTCAGAGACAGGCGTCAGTTTGGGTGGGGTCTTGGTCAGATCAAGGAGCGAGAGGTCCAGGCTGGATCCCCCGCCCATGGAGGTGACACTGCCGAAAACGGCATAGTCGGCCTTGAGCTTCCTGGTGATTTCGTCGACCCGTTGCCTGGTGATTTTCCCGTTTTTTTCATCCGCCGTGAGGAGGGAGCCGAAAGTCTCGTCCGTGACTACGTCCAGCCCGCCGCCGGAGAGTCTTGAGAGGAACATGGCCTTGACGCCTTGTCGCAAGTCCGCGCCCAAATGTCCCGCATAGATAGAAAAAGGGAAAAGTACCAGGGTCCTGTCGGCACCAAAAACCGGTGTGAAGAGGAGAGGTAGAACGAGCAGGAAGACCAGAAATGTTTTCGAAAACTTGCAGTGCGTTCTATTCATATTTCAGCCTCACATTCGAATTTTTTAAGGGTCCGGAAAGATGACTGCCTGAACTGTCACTGTGTTGTTGTCTTTTCGCTTTTGTTTCTTGTTTAATAAGCCAGAAAAACAGACCGGGAAAACTGGCGACTATAACCAGGAACCCATAAAGTATAGAAATCAAGAGTATCGGGGCCTTATCAACACCCGCACTCATGAATAAACCGACCATGGCGCCTTCCCTGACCCCCCATCCCGCAAATGAGACGGGTATGACCGTAAGCAAGACAACGGAAGGGAAAATGACAAGAAAAATCAGGAGGCCCAGATCTTGTCCGATGGACAGCGAAATCAAAAAGATGGAAAAAATGGCAAGTATATGAACCAGTACTGAAACGGTAATGATGATGCCCGCCTTGCGACCTGCACTGAATACGCGCCATATTTTTTCAGAGATGCGCATCAAGAACAGAATAAATCCTATTTTCTTTAGAATCGGGATTCGGGAAAGGATTGCAAGAAAGCCAAAACCGGCAATCCCGGAAATGCAGAGGTACCTTACCCCTCTGAACACTGCCGGAGGAAGCAGGTCCGTCCCCACAAAGGTTCCAAAAAGGCATAAGGCCAGGAGACAAAGGAGCCCGATGCCCCGGTCTATGATCACGCCCTCGACGGCATCAGAAGCACCATATCCGAGGGCTTTCAAATCGAGCATCCTGACGGCGTCCCCTCCGATGCTTCCGGGCAGGACCTGGTTAAAGAAGGTCCCTTTGAAAAAGCTCTTTACGAAGAACGATGGAGACTCTTGCATGTCCAGGATATCCATCGTGAGACACCAGCGGAAACCCGCCACCAGGTTACTAGCTACCTGGCAGAGTACGGCCAGAACCAGGTAGCCAACATTGGCCTTCGTGGCGGCAGTGAGGATTTTCGCGAGATGAACAGACCTGAGAAGCCAGAACAGAAGGAGCGCAGACAAGAGGACCTTGATGACCGCCTTTGTCCTTCTATTCCACAGGTGCAACCCGATAAACATAGAAGATCCTCTTCCTGAATCCCGGTTTATGAAAGACCATTTTCTTGAGTAATTCGGCATGGCCAAAAATCTTCCGCAACTCTTCGTATCTTTTTGATTTTGAAAAATAAATGCCTTTCAGTTTGTTAAATGAAATGCCCTTGTCCCAAATGCTGAACTGGCTCTTTCTGCTGTGGGTTGGGATGAGTACCCTAGGGTGTCCCTTGGTGTAAAAGGAAAGCATGGATGCCCTCCTCAGGTGGTCGGCAAACAGCACATCACCCGGTTTGATGTACTGCTGCAGTTGTTCCACGGCCTCTTTCGGCCCGTAGAGGCGATTGAGCATGTTGAATTTGGGAGGAAGAAAAAAGAGCTCAGGGAACTGCATGAGAAGGGTCATCAAAACCGACAGAGCCAGCCCGGAAAGTAAAATCCTTTTGAGATTCAGCCGGACAATAAGGTGTGCACAGATAATCATTCCTGAAATGACAACCACGGCTCCCCAGTTCAGGCTCATTTTCTTGAAGAGTGATTTATAGGAGAAAAATGCCATGGGGAAGAGGAAAAAAGAAAAGAGATAGAATTCGGCGAAATTTTCCTTGAAAAGGCGGTAACGATAGGCGCCCCAGACCAGCAGCGGGAAAAAAAGGATCCCGAGAACAAGAAATTGGCCGCCCAGAAATGCGAAGAACGTATCAATCCGCGGGCGAAAGGCATCACTTGTGCCGTGATGGTATTGGAAGGAAAAGCTGATCCAGTTGTGCTGATAGTTCCACCATATGACCGGCAAAAAGATCATGATGGCTATGGCGACTGCGAACCATGCCTTCCACTCCAGCAGTTTTTTCGGCATTTTAAACAGCAGAAAGAAAATTAATGATCCAAGAAAAAGCACAGAGGTGTATTTGCTGAGCAGGAGAAGCCCCATGGAAATGCCGGCAAGAAGGTAATAGCTGATGCTGTCCTCGGTTAATGCGAGGTAGGTATAGTACATTGAAACCGCCCAGAACAACATGAGAGGGGCGTCAGGGGTGACGATGGTGAAACCCATGTTTGTTGCGGGGAGCGAGAGGAGTATCAACACGGCATAGAGGGCGGTTTTCTCATCAAAAATCTTTTTCGCAAGGAGATAGGTGTACATGGTGGCAATTCCCATGCAGAAGACCGCTGCCAGCCGGACGGTGCATTCGTTGGTTTTGAACAGCGTGAAGAGCTTGATCAAATAGGCGATGAGCGGTGGATGGTCATAGTAGCTTAAATCAAGATGCCTGCTCCACAACCAGTAATAGGCCTCATCCGGATGCAGAGGGAGCCTTATATTATAGATTGCGTGATAGCCGGAATAAAGGAGAATCAGAAAGGATGCTGTCCAGTCTGTTTTCGTGAGTTCAAAGTAAAATCGTCTTGTACTGGCCTGGGTTCCCACGTTAGTGTCCATCCACGAAAGATAACCTTTTGATATTTTGAGAAAAAAGTGGACCGGATAAGTAAGATTCTTGACTCTATCCCTACCATAACAGACAGGGTATTGCAAGACCTCACCCACTGCGTAAAACATCGGAACTGTGGTGCAGAAGGAATGACCGCTGAGCAGGCCCTGGGTGCAGCAAGCATCAAACAGACCGAAGGCTTCAGCTATGAAGATCCGGCCGTCCATTGGATTGATTTCCGTACTCACCAGTGCCGTCCTCTCAGATTTGCACTCCTGGCCGTTGGTGGAAAAACAAGAGAAGCAACACGGGAATGACGGGTAACGGATCGGTACAGATTCAAATGACGATCCACCATTTTTTCTTCAGAGAATTGTTGGAGAAACACTTGCCTGCCTTTCAGGCCGTAGGCATGACAAATCTCAGCGTGTGAGGCGAGATAGGAAATAGCCTTCAGGAGCTCTGCCCTGTTCTCTTTTTCAACCAGCAGACCATTCTCTCCATGCCGGACCACTTCAGGAATGCCTCCGGTGCGGGTGCCAATGACAGGGAGACCCATGGACAGCGCCTCAATGATTGAAATGGAGAGCGCTTCGCGCCGTGACGGAGCAATGAGGATATCCATTCCTGCCAGGAATCGTGGTACATTCTCTTTGAAGCCAAGGAAGACAACCCGGTTCTCCAGACCACGGTCCGTTACCATTTTTTTCATTTCTGTCGCCCACTTGCCTGTGTCATCTCCAGCCAGAAATAATTTGCAGTGACGATCCTTGAGCCCGGAAAGGGCATGTAGTAAGAAATCATGCCCTTTGTCCGGTATGAAGCGTGCGACCATGCAGAGGGCACATTCATGGTCGCCGAGTCCAAGCCTTTGGCGAACCTCCTGCCTTTGCATCCTGAACGCGAAGCGGTCCGGTATACCGTGATAGATCTTGGTGATCTTGGAGGATTTGATCTGTCTTGCAACAAGTGAGTCCTTTACAGCTTGTGAAATGGCGACAATGTGGTTTGCTCGATGGAACCGCTTGTAGCTGATCGTCGAATGGGCGGTAGCAAGGGTTGGACAACCCAGAATTCGTCCTATCATGGTTGCGTAGTGAGTTCCTCTCACCAGGTGAGCATTCAATAAATCCGGCTTGAGCCGGAGCACGGCTCTACCCAGCAACCAAAGGGAAAAAAGGTCCGTCATCCCGTGCATTGGCACGTGAATCAGTTCTATGCCGTTTTCTTCAGTTTTTTCGCCCAGCCAGGAATCCCTTGGTCCCGCGAAAGAGACCCTGTGGCCTCTTTTCACGAGGCCCCTCATTAGCGTTAGTGCGTGGGCCTCTGCTCCGCCGCAGATGTGACTGTGTAAGATCACCAGAATATTCATAGAAGTCTCCATCCGGAAAATGAAAAGGCAAAGTTTTTCATAGCTTGTGATGCTAGCAGATACAGATTACCGGCTCATGACTTGGGCATTAAAGGAATTTAATTCTTGATAGGGGCCAGGAAATTGAAAAACATACAATAAAGCAATATGTTAGCTGAATATAGTCAGGGGGAGCGAACCCCAGTATGAATATTCTTTAATCTTTTGTTAATGTCTTGTTCATGTTGCTCTGGTATATAGCTTCCAGTGAAGAATGCGGAGGTAAGGTGCCTTATGAAGGTTCTACTCATTGAAGACGACTCCCAGCTCGTAAAATTCATTGAAAAAGGGCTCAACCAGGCAGGGTTTTCTGTGGAGATAGCCATGGACGGAAAGACAGGCCTTAACATGGCCTTGGAGATTGACGTGGACGTTGCGGTCATAGATATCATGCTCCCTTTGATGGACGGGTTTACACTTATTCAGGAGATCCGAAAAAGCCGCTCTGAACTTCCTATCCTGGTCTTGAGTGCTAAACGATCCGTCGAGGACAGGGTGCGTGGGTTGGAGATAGGGAGTGACGATTACCTCACCAAACCGTTTTCCTTCACGGAACTCATTGCCAGGATCAGGGCACTTGTGCGCCGAACCGGGGCACATCCTGAGGCAACCAAGGTAGAGGTTTCGGACCTTTCCCTCGATTTCCTGTCCAGAGAGGTCAGGAAAGGGAGGGAGAGCATTGATCTTCTTCCCAAAGAGTTTGCCCTGCTGGAGTATTTCGTCAGAAACAAGGGGCGAGTGCTCACACGAACACAGATACTGGAGCAGGTGTGGGGATATCAATTTGACCCTGAGTCCAATGTGGTCGATGTGCATATTTGCAGGCTCAGGGAAAAGTTGGATGATACCGGTGAAAGGAGGCTCATCCGTACCATCAGAGGGGTGGGCTATGTACTCAAAGAAGATGAATAGGTTCCGAAAGAGTCTGGCATTCAAGCTGACTTTTCTGTACTCACTGCTGTTTACTCTGGCATTCGTGATCATTTTTTCAGCTATCTACTACATGCTTGAAAAGGCTTTATTCAAGAACATTAAGCAGGACCTCCTGGGTGATTCTGTTGAGATTATCAGTGTCTATAGAAAAGGGAAAATTGAAGCACTGAAAGGCTACATTTCCAACGAGATCGAAGGAGACGGACCTGCCAACAAACTCATCCGAGTCCTCGACCTGGACGGTCATGTCGTGCTGTCCTCAGATTTGGCTCTCTGGGGAAACCTGCCATTACCGAAAGACTCCGATTTGGATCCGAATAGTCCGGTTGTTTGGTCTGTCAGGATACCCAAGAGGCCGCAAATTGAGGCACGGGCCATGGCTTTTCTTGTGGGGAAATACGTTGTACAGGAGGCAGTCCCGGTCGAGTGGAACTCTAGACTCCTAGCCAGGCTTCGCGAGGCCTTTGGAGTAGGACTGCTGCTGACTGTCCTGGTGGCCATCCCCAGCGGCTGGTTCATGGCACGAAGAAGTTCGGCCCAGATCCGAGGGATTGATAGAGTTGCCCGTTCCATTGCGGGCAGCGCAGATCTTAGCCGCAGGGTGCCGCTCAGAGGGACGGATGATGAAGTGGACCATTTGGCAAATACTTTTAATCTCATGGTGGAGCGACTTGAGCGTTTTCTGAGAGAGCTTCATGATATGATGGACAATACAGCCCATGACTTCAAGACACCACTCACCCGTATCAGGGCAATGGCGGAAACCGGCCTTGCCGCAACAAATCATGAAGAGATCCAGGGGACTCTGGTCCAGATAATGGACCAATGCGATCGCTTTCTCTTCCTTCTTAACGCGATAATGGATATCTCGCAGGCGAGGACAGGAATTCTGTCTCTCGAGAAAAAGGAACTGCGGATAAAGGACTTGTTGGTTGGCATTCTGAGCCTTTATAGCAGGGTTGCCGAAGAAAGGGGGATTCGCCTGAATGTCACCTATCCGCCTAACGAAAGGGCTAATCTTTTTGCAGATAAAAAAAGGTTGAGCCAGGCGATAAGCAATATTCTCGATAATGCACTCAAGTACTCTTCTTCCGGAGAAACAGTCGCCCTCTGGACACGGACTGAACCGGGTTACACGGAAATATGCGTTGCAGACAGCGGCCCCGGGATACCCGAGGAGGAAATTCCCCGAATATTCGAGAGATTTTACCGGCTCGATACCAGCCGCTCCACTTCGGGATGGGGAATAGGCCTTTCCCTTGCCAAGGCCTACGTGGAGGCCCACGGAGGCACCATAACGGTCAAGAGCGAGTCTGGAAAAGGAAGCACCTTTTGTATCAGGGTCCCGGCGTAAAAGGTGATTGGCGGGAAATCAAGAGGTTGATGACTTTGTAAAAGTCATCATCGTGCCCATGGACGGATTTTTTAGATTCCATCAAGAAATTGATAGGATAACAAATGTGAACAGGAAAAAAACGCCGTAGCTTGCCAGGACGGCCAAGAAATTCAAGTGGCCGTGGTTCTGGCGAAAGAGACCCCATTTGAAAAACCAGATATTTCCTGCGTGAGCACCTCCCAGGTTCGGGAGAAACCGGTTCACCTCCCGGCAATAGGCACGGTATTTCTCCCCGAAGACGCCTATCAGATGGGCCTCCTCCCGTTTGACGCGATTGGCCATGTAGAAATAATAAAGAACGGTGAAGATCACGAGAAGCCAGATGTTGCCCACAAGGAGCAGGCACCCGAAGAGGAGAAAAAATCGGCCCAGGTACATGGGGTTCCTGACAAAGGCATAGGGACCCTGTATGGCCAGAGACTTGTTTTTGTCCAGTGCCCCGAAACACCAGGATTGAAAGAGGGATCCGAAAAGGGTGACGAGAAATCCCCACAGGAACAGGCTGGGCTTGATGTTCGGCACCAGCAGGACGAGGGCCGCCAGAAAGAGGGGGACCCGGATCTTCAATAGGGTCTTGCGGGCCTTTTTGTTGTTGAATAGTTTGTTTATGCGCTCCATACCTTCTGGAATCATCCGCTATCTCTCCTTGCACGCCGGGCCATATTCCAGGGGGTCACCCAGAAAGATTTGAAAGAACATACAGGAATCCCATTAAAAGCACAATGATTGATACCAGAAACCGACTTCCTACTGCCACCAGTGCCTTTTTCTTGACACAGCAGCCATCATCCTCATAGACTTCCAACGAAGTCGACTTATTCACTGGAGCTCAGGAGGAGAACCTGAGGGTCTTTTTCAGACGCTTTCTCATAGGGCACTTGGCACCCAACTTCTATATGGACGGCTATTTGGGGTTTACGCCTCCAGAAGCCCTGGCGCTCTCTAATGACTACCCATAAACCCCAAATGGGCGTCCATATACTCCGGGGTTTTTAGAAAGGGTCTGAAAAAGAGTGTCAGGTTCTCCTCCGCTTCGTTGCTCATAGGATGTCGCTTGCGGCATAAAGCAGCTCCAAGGGAGGTTCGAAGCCGGCAGGGGGTAAGGGGGTACAAAATCAATGAGAAAAGGGCTTGTTGTGGATTTCCTGATTCCGATCCTGATATTGGCCGGGTTCACCCTCCTTTTTCGGGTTACAAACTATGACATAGAAATTGAGAAACTGTTTTATTCCTCCGGCAGGGGATGGTTTTTGAGGGACGCCAATCCATGGGCCTTTCTTTACCATTACGGCAATATCCCTGGTCTCATCATGGCTTTCTTAGGTTTCCTGGTTTTCATCTTCGGTTTTTTTTACCACAAGATATCACGCTGGCGAAAAATCGGGCTCTTTTTGAGCCTGGTCATGCTGGTGGGGCCGGGGCTCGTGGTTAACGCAACATTCAAACACCACTGGGGGAGACCGCGACCCAGACAGATCCAGGAATTCGGCGGCAACCAGAGATTCCTGCCGGTCTGGCAAAAGGGGATAGGGGGAGAAGGAAAATCCTTTCCCTCAGGCCACGCGTCGGTCGCGTTTTACCTCTTTACACCCTTTTTCTTCCTGCGCAGGAACGGGAAAAAATGGGGAATCTTTTTCCTTTGCCTGGGCACCTCTTATGGCCTGTTCATGGGTGCGGCCAGGATGGTACAGGGGGGGCATTTCCCAAGCGATGTGCTCTGGGCGGGAGGATTCACCTACCTAACAGCCCTTTTTCTCTCTCCGTTTTTCAGGTTTGATGACTTCGCAAAAAGTCATCATCGTGCCCATGGACGTTAGCAATAGTCCACGGACGGACTTCCAAGGAAGTCGTCTCATCCGCCGGAGTCAAGGAGCAGGGCGTGAGACTCTTTTTCAGACCCTTTCTCATAGTGCACTTGGCACCAAACACCGACATGGACGGCTATTTGGGGTTTAATCCGCCCAAACCCCACGCACTTCTATGAATTTATGCTAAACCCCAAATCGGCGTCCATCTCCTTCGGAGTGTTTAGAAAGGGTCTGAAAAAGAGTCTCAGGTTCGGCTCCTCTTCGTTCCCGATAGGTTGCCGAACATGGCATAAACCAGCTTTTTACGATTGTAACTTTGTTGGGTTACCGGCGACAACGTCAAAGGAAACAGGGCTAATCGGTTTTTCCCCCTTGATGTAGAATCCCATACAGGATGGCGGCAAGGGAGCGTTTGGTTTTCCGACTCTTGCGCCATGTCACGGGGTCCACATAATTTGTTCCCAACACCCACATTCCCTTTTCGGCGGCCATAGCCGCCTTTTCAACAGTAAAATAACTGGCAAGATTCAGTCCTTGTGGCGATTTTTCAAGATATACCGCAGCGTATCCTGCACGGAGCATTTCCAGGTTCACGTTTGTCTTGCCGAGAAAAACTTCTCCCCACATCAGTCCATAACTCTTTTCACCATAACCTTTAATGGAAACCTGTTTGTTGAGAATAAGGCTTTCGAGGTACGTTTTTGCCTCGCGGCCAAAGGGCTGGTCCTCTTCACTCTCTCTAGTGGAAAGCTCAGGGGCATCTATGCCGGCGAGCCTGACGGTAAATAGTGCGTCCTGTCCCTTGACCTGGATGGTATCGCCATTGTATGCCTTGATCACACTGAATTCTTCTGCAAATGAGGCAAGTGGGAGCACAAGAAGGATCACAAACAGGAGAAGGCCTGGCCCGGAAAGGCGGCCGATCAAGGTATAAAGGGCAAAAGCAGCGGTCTTCGGCTTCAACATCTCATGGGCCTTTCAAAATACACGCCCATTACCTCGGTATAATTGCCATAAATGGGCCATTTCAACCTGCGTCTAATGCCCATGACATTAAAGGGACTAACCTAGCTTGTCAATAGAGAAGTGACAGGTTTGCGATTTTGTTTCTCTGTCGTGCTGTTACAAGTCGTCAAGACGGTTCTTGATATGCCGTCACTGTTCTGCCTATATTTGGCGGAGTGAGAAAACCGGGCTTGGTAATTGACCCCATGGCGGGTATATGCTAAACCGCTCCATGGAAAGCAGACGAAATCCCGGAGTCTTCTGAAACAACCCGGCAGAGGTATTTCCTATGGACAAACCGTCGATTTTTGACCCTCGCAGTTACTGGTACTGGCTGCCCGCGGCCCTGTTCTTTATGAGTGCACTTATCATCGGGATGGGGGGATACAATCGCACCCTGTTTTTGGTGATTCATCAGGCCGGGTGGCATGTATCTCCCGTTTGCTGGGGGCTTGTCACTTTTTTCGGGGGTACGTTGACGGCCCTCTCCCTACTCTTGCTCCTCGCCAGACGCTACCCCCGGATTCTGTGGGCCGCTCTGCTGGCCGGGTTGATCGCCATTGCCTGGTCCCATGGACTCAAGGCCTGGTTGAATGTCTCCCGCCCCCCTGCTGTGCTTGGATCGGACATGCTTCATGTGATCGGGCCCAGGTTGAAACATGGCTCTTTTCCAAGCGGTCATGCCACAACGGCTTTCACCATTGCCGGAATTGTGGCCATGAACATGAGGAAATGGCCTTCTCGCCTCTGTCTTCTGGCGTGCGCCATGCTTGTCGGTCTCAGCCGCATAATGGTGGGGGTGCACTGGCCGGTTGATGTGCTTGCCGGCGCAGGCGGTGGTTGGCTGAGTGCCGGCGCAGGCATGTGGCTCAGTGGCCGTTGGCCTGGAGGTCTCAAGCTTCGGCGGGTCCTGCTGATACTGTTCATATTGTGCGCTGTGTCAATGTCGCTTGTTGACACCCGCTATCCGGGTGCGCGCTGGTTGGCCATATCCCTTACCCTTTGGACTGTTCCGATAGGATTACTGGCGCTGCGGGCCGCGTGGCGAGGTGAGGCGTGATCTATTCCTTCTGAATCTCCAGATATATGCTGCTGCCAGGCACAAGCAAAGGATCGCCAGTCCTATGCTTATCTTGTTGATGTGGCCCTTGAGCAGTTCCTGGTTCCGGCCGAACCAGAAGCCCGCGAGCCCGAGGACCGTGACCCAGATGGATGCACCCAGGGTGGTGAAGAGGCAGAAGAGGAAAAAATTCATCCTGGTCAGTCCAGCAGGAAGTGAAATGTACTGACGAATTCCCGGCAGCAGGCGCCCGATAAAAGTACTGATGTGCCCGTGCTGCGCGAAAAAAACATCCGCCTTCTGAAGAGCCTTCTTGCTTACCAGGAAATAGCGGCCGTATTTCTCAAAAAAGGGCCTTCCATACCTGACGGCCAGCCAGTAGTTGAATATGGCCCCCAGAAGACTGCCCCCTATCCCGGAAACCAGGACCAACCAGAGAGACATATCCCCCCGATAGGCCAGGTATCCGGCGGGTGCAATCACAATCTCGCTGGGAAAGGGAAAGAAAGAGGACTCAAGGAACATCAAACCCACAATCCCCGGGTAACCCCACTGGTTGACCGTATGGACTATCCACGTGATGACTTGCTCGAGCATTTTCTGTCCCCGGTGATCGGATGTTGTCAATCGGCATTGATGAGTGCAATCATTAGGACAAAAAAGCCCCAGTGTCAACAGTGGATGACGGCCGACAGCCTGTTTTGGGTGCTCCGGGCCGTCAGGCCGGATCAACGGAGATAATTTTAAGGGGTTATGATGATCTCATATCCGAACGCTTAACTCGAACAGATTTATATCCCAGCAAAGCCAGGAAGGGCCTGGGGCGGCATTTGCGGAGGGGAGATCCGCAAGAGCGCTTTTGTCGTGGCCGTAAGATACGAAAACGATTGGTCTCGCAGAAATAGGGAGATTGGATCTTTTGAGAAAGGTCTTTTCCAAGATCTCCATCCCTCAAGAAGTTTTCCTTCCTTTTTTCTGGTCAATCACCCATCGCCCCAATCCTAAAAATTAGGTATGATCCCTTTTCCCTCCTTGGAAATCATGTGGACGGTCTGATATGGGTGAGCGCGGGAGGGTAATGATTGCAATCTCCTTGCTTTTTGAGCAAGTTAAGGGTATCTTTACATTAACAATCAAAATAATCCGGTTGTAAACAGTCATTAGAAAGGTGAGTGCCATCATGGCTCCTTCGGTCAATGAACAGTACATCGTCGACGAAAAGGGGAACCCAACTGCGGTTATCCTCCCGATAAAAGCATACAAAAAGATGCTTTCCATCCTGGACGAAGTTGAGGACCACAAAGAAAGCAGGATTCTTTCTCAATCCACGGAATTCAAAACGCTCGTCAAAAAGGGGTTGGAGGATATTAAGGCAGGCAGAATCAAACCCTGGAAGGAAGTCTGGGATGAGCTATGATGTTCATTTAACCGAGAGCTTCCAAAAATGTGTAAAGGCCCTGAAAAAGAAGTATCCTCACGTCAAGGATGACCTTCTCAGTCAAATCAAGGCATTAGAGAAAGATCCATCTGCTGGAGATCCCATACCGGGTTGGAACAAAGAGATATGGAAAGTCAGGGTAGCCAGCTCTGATGTAAAAAAGGGAAAGCGGGGCGGCTATCGGCTCATCTACTTCTGGCAGGCGGGCGAAATGAAGATCTATCTTCTGGTGGCCTATTTCAAGGGCGAAAAGGCAGAAATCACCAAGAAGGAGATAGAGACTTTGCTCAAGAAGCTTAACGAGGAATTGGGGTAGCTCAGGGGGCAGGAGACAGACCCTGAGTTCAGAAAGTGATCGATGAAATGCGGTTGCGTATGGGTTGCGTTCTGCTGTTAGAAAATGTCAGATTTTGCCGTATTTTACCTTTGTAACCTATTTAACTTATTGACATCGTTAAATTAATATTCCGCTCATAACCCGAAGATCTGAGATTGGCTTATAAGGTGCTGAAAAATGCGAACTGCCCTCCTCCCGAACTCCAGCTCAAGAAAGAAATCAGGCAGATGAAAAATACGGGTTTGCCGTGCGGGCTGTGGGAGAGGGCTATTATGGATTTAACTGGGTCAAATACGTTTATGAAATGACTGTGCAGAAGCGCTGACCCATGCCTGATCATCGCCCGTTTTTGGCAAGCCGCCACAGGGCAACATTCAGGATTTTCCCCACCCCTGGTGGGCAAAGATATGGTACCCGCAACCCTCCCCACTCTTGTCGTCATTGTTGGGCAACCAGTTGCCGCTACAAAATCATGAGGTTGACTTTGGCTTGACACACAAGCCCTCATCACCTATAGTCTGGCCTTAAAAAACGGGTTTCTTATTATCTTATTTTTTCCACCTCATCGTATCTGTCCAAGTGCAAAAAAGCCTCGCTAATCGGAGGGGATAAATGAAGAAATTCACAAAATTCGTCCTTCCCGGTTTGTCGTCACTAGTGACCATTGCCTGCCTCGGGG